>Ga0070698_100000848_pt1 | contig 33507 bp, 27 predicted proteins | sample KBSK1502metaG_FD_65477 | JGI IMG/M metagenome (GOLD analysis project Ga0070698, IMG submission 65477) | Corn, switchgrass and miscanthus rhizosphere microbial communities from Kellogg Biological Station, Michigan, USA - KBS K1-50-2 metaG | ecosystem: Host-associated > Plants > Roots >... | reverse complement strand
CCGACGAAGGTGTACTGGATTCGCGAGCTCAACCAGAGCACTGCGTTTGGTCCCTTTATCAACCGGCATCATTTTGCGGGCTACATGGAACTAACGATCGCGCTGCCGTTAGGTCTGCTGTTCTCGGGCGCCGTCGAGAAAGAGAAGCGAATCATCTATCTCTTTATCGCCGGACTGATGGGAGTTGCGCTCGTGATGACAGCGTCACGCGGCGGTATCATCAGCCTGATCGCCGAGATTCTGTTCCTCGTCGTCGTGACGGCGATCTGGAGAAAGCCGAGTGAAAGACGAAGGTCGAAAAAATCACACCGGCTCAAGCGCGTTGCCGGACGTCTCGGCATGGCCGGAGCGCTGCTCTTTGGTCTGTTTTTGGGAGTGATTTTGCTTGGCGGTGAATTCTCGATCAATCGTTTTATCGACAGTGTGAACACGGATGATCCGACCACTGGTCGTGCGCACTTCTGGTCAGTGACCGTCGACATCATCAAAGCGCATCCGTTTCTCGGTACGGGTTTGGGTGCGTTTGGTGTGATCTACACGCGTTACGATTCGCGCAACGGTCTGTACCGGCTCGAACAGGCGCACAACGATTATTTGCAGGTGCTCTCGGATGCCGGCATCGTGGGCGCGATCATCGCGTTGAGCTTCGTCGTGCTGCTGTTTTACAAAGCTCTTCAGCGAGCGCAGTCGCGAGATGATTTCCGGCGCGGGGTGGCGATAGCAGCGCTGAGCGGCTGTTTTGCCGTGCTCGTCCACAGCTTTTTTGATTTCACGCTGCACACGACTTCGAATGCGTTGTTGTTTCTCGTGCTGGCTGCACTGGCGACTTTGAATGGTCGCGTCGAAGACGCACCGCGCAGCCGAAAGCGACGCTCTTCATCCACAGATTCCACAGATTCTGAGAAACAATCGGCGTAATCTGTGGATACGGCTTTGCGTGAGACATTCTTCCTTTGTATGATTCCGAAATCCAATGGCCTCGGCAACTAAAGCCAAAACCAAAGACGATGTACTCTCGAGGGAAGCTTCTTCAGTCCCGGGATTAATTCTCGCGGCCGTCTTACGTCACAACAAACAGGATGCCCTCAATCACCGCAGCGAGGGCAAATGGCACAACATCACCGCGGCGACGTTCGTCGAGCGCGTCAAGAACGTGGCGCTTGGTCTGGCCGGGCTTGGCATCCGACCCGGAGATCGAGTTGCACTGCTTTCGGAGAATCGTCCCGAGTGGTCGATTGCGGATCTGGCGATTCTGAGTCTCGGCGCGATCAATGTTCCCATCTACACCACGCAGGCCCTCGAGCAGGTCGATTACATTCTTTCCGACTCGGGCGCGAGCGCGATTTTCATTTCCACGCGACGGCTCTACAAACACTTGCTGCCGGTGCTCGCGACGAGACACCTCGAACGTTTGATCTTCTTCGATCCTGAGACTGCCGAAGACGTCGAACACGGCATTTCACTCGAACAGCTCGAACAAAATGGACGCGAACTGGCCGAGCAACGTCCCGGCGCCTTCGACGCTTATCTGCAAGCCGTCAGACCTGAAGATCTGGCCACGATCATCTACACCTCCGGAACGACTGGCGAGCCGAAGGGCGTGATGTTGACGCATAGCAACTTCATGTCGAACGTGCAGTCGATCGCGCGCGGTTTGCCGATCGAAGCCAGCGACACGGCGTTGTCAGTGTTGCCGCTGTCGCACATTTTTGAGCGCGACGGCTTCTACGTCTTTTGTTATTGCGGCGTGTCTGTCTATTACTCAGCGTCGTTCGATCAGGTGGGCGACAACTTGCGCGAGGTTGCGCCGACGGTAATGACCGCGGTGCCGCGCCTGTTTGAGAAGGTCTATCACAAGATCATCAAGAAGGGCATGTCCGAGAAAGGCATGAAGAAGTCGATCTTCATGAGCTCGCTGGCAGTCGGACAGAAATACGGTGAACTCAGGGACAAACGGAAGTGGATTCTGCCGCCACTCGCGATCAAGCAACAGCTCGCCAGCAAACTCGTGTTCTCAAAATGGCGCGCGGGAGTTGGCGGGCGGTTGCGCTACTTCGTTTCGGGTGGCGCGCCGCTCTCGCCGGCGTTGTCGTATTCGTATCTCGCGGCGGGCATACCGATTCTGCAGGGCTATGGAGCAACTGAGACGTGTATCGTTTCGGCAAACCGGCCGGGCAATAACCACGTCGGATCGGTGGGGATTCCTTTCGACGGTATCGAGATCAAGATTGCGGCAGACGGCGAGATCCTCGTTCGCGGTCCAAATGTGATGCGCGGTTATTACGGCCAGCCGGAAGCGACCGCCGAGGTGCTGAAGGATGGTTGGTTCTACACTGGCGACGTAGGTTACATCGCGAAGAACGGACATCTCTACATCACCGACCGCAAGAAAGATCTGTTCAAGCTCTCGAACGGAAAGTATGTCGCGCCGCAGCTAATCGAGAGTCTTTTGAAGGAGAGCGAGTTTGTGAGCCAGGTGGTTGTGGTCGGCACTGGGCGAAAGCAGCCGGTGGCGCTGATCGTTCCCGACTGGGAAAACCTGAATCAGGCACTTGCCGAGGCAGGTGAAAAGGGACCGAAGGATCACGGCGAGCTGAGCAAGTTTCCACCCGCAATCAAGATCGTCCAGCAGGACATCTCCCGGCTGACCTCGCAACTGGTTGATTACGAACGCATCCGCCGCGTCGCGTTACTGCCCAATGAGTTCACCATCGACGGCGGCGAACTCACCCCCACGCTCAAAGTCAAACGCAAAGTCATCGACGACCGCTACGGCGATCTGATCGAAGATCTGTATTCCTAAGCTAATCCGTCTTCATTTGTACAAATCCGTGGCTAAGGATCGACTCAGCCAGGATACGCAGATTCATCGGAATTTCCGGGGTTTTGTTCAGGCCATTGAGCAGCGGCTGATGATGTGCGAGGAGTGTCATCTCGGCGTTGCAAAAGTCGCAGACTCTGAGATGGCTCTGGACGAGCATTTCAGCCTCGACCGAGAGTGTCTTGGCCTGAAAAGAGAGCAGCGACGCTGAGGCCGGGCACGCGGCAGTCTTCAGAAATGGAGTTGTCGTCTTTGAGGCCTTCATTTCATCTTCCCTGAGGTTCAACGTAACAAAATGCACAATTGCCCCCTCCTTCCAGAGCTTTCCCCAGCTTTTTCCTAAGTATTTTACTCAAATCACAGAGTGTAAAAAGATGTTGCTCGTTATTTAAACTGATGTTACCATGACGCTCGTCAGTCAAAGCCGAACCGGCTATCTGACTGCATCTCCAGGAGCACCACCGCTATCCCGCGGTAAAAAATCTGGCAAAAACTAGAACTTTCTAACAGCTTGTTGTCGGCTGGTTCATTTACTTTCTAGGCCGAAATAAACGGATGCAACCCAACCTATCCGGACTTTCCCACCCAAATTCTCAGCGACGAAACTCCCAGACGCAGTAGCGCCAATACGGACAATCCTGTGAAATCCATAAGTGAAGATCCTGAAAAAACAGCGGCCGTCGAGCCGGGCGAATCCCGTCCGATGCCCAGGGAGCGCCGCAACGAACGACACGGAAAGAATGCGAAGTGGGTGGAGAGTCTTCGCGCTTCCGACGTCAATCGTCTCTGGACTGACCTGCACCGCATAGTTTCCCACCATCCGCTTGTCCGAGCTTCGCGGAGTGCCGGACTGCTGGTGGAAGAAGGTACGGGCGCCGCCTATACCGACCTCACGCAAGAATTATTTGTGCAACTCCTCAGCAAAAACCGTTTCGAACACTATCTCGAAACGGAAATGACTGATTACGAGATTGAGTGTGAGATCAGCCAGATCGAGTTAACCAATCTGCTGACGGCTGAGCTGCGCAAGCGTCACCCGGAAAGTTATCGTCTGGCGCGACGCATTTCCACGTTGATCCAGTCGAGCCCCAACTTCCGGCGCTTCGATTCGAGTGGTATCGACGACGAGCCGCATCGCCGGCTTGCCGATCGGGTTTATGGTTTGAGCGAGTGGAAAGACAACAAATCGCGACGCGGGGCACATGAAGTTGAACAACGTGTGCAAATAATTGCTGTGCGCCAGCGGGACACGAGAATGGTTGGTTGCACGGGTGATTCGCAGATCGTGATCAGCAATGCGGATCTGGAAGATTTGATCGTGTCGGTGCTGGATGCGGTTGATTCGCCGGCTGACGTTCGCACGCTGCGCAGTCTCGTGATGTCGCGTTTGCCGGTGATGGACATTTATCTTGTCCCACTCGACGGCGACGACAGCGATAGTGAGAACGGCAACAGCTACGAGCCGGTCGACAAGCGTGATACACCTGAACAAGGATTGTTGCGCCGCGAGTCTGAGCGGGAAGCAGCGGGTTTTGTCGAGCAGTTTCTGGCCAGCCTGAACGAGGCAGTGCGTGGGAAAGTGAAGCAGTACAACCGCATAATTGGTGTGCTGTGGTATTGCTATTTGAGCCCGGATCACGCGACGCAATTGGAAGTAGCGGCGGTTTTAGGAGTTTCTGATTCACTGGTGTCGGATTATCGACGCCGGATCGAGCAGGAGTTGCGGGCGCTGTCGTTTACGGAAGTTGAAGAGGCGAAGCAGTTCGAGCTGGCGCTGCGGAAGCGTGTGAAGACGTTGATGTTTGAGTTGGAAGAGAAGGAAGTGACTGTTTAGAAATACTGTCTCGTGATAATTAACTCCATCGACGAGCTGCGGTCGCTCTGGCATCGCGGCTCTTTTGATTTTGGCTTTACACAATTAAGATGGCTTTGCGAATAAACGCTTATGTCTGGCAAGTCCGACTTTGTTGATTACGAGCCGCTTCGAAGGCCGCGGCGACCGAATGAGAGGGAAAGTGAAGACTTCCCGCCTCGGAATGCCGACGCATTTCCCAGTGAACTGGAATCCAAGTTCGCCGAACCAGTCGAAGTCGAGACAGTTCCTCCATCCCGTCAGCAACCAAAAGCACATGTAAACGGAGACGGATCTGCAACCGCGTCTCGCGTCGACGAGTCGCACTGGGCTCTTAAGCGTGGGCATGGCATCAGTTTTGCCGGTCTTTTCGTGTTTACGTTTCTCCTGTTTTTTCGTCCTTACGAATACTCACCTTCGCTAATGTGGTTATCCAGGAGTGCGCTAATAACAGCGATAATCACTCTTGCTGTATTCGTTCCGACTCAACTGGGTTTGGAAAACCGAATAACGGTTCGCACTCGCGAGATCAATCTTGTCTTGGTTCTCGTGGTGCTTGCGTTCCTTTCAGTGCCTTTTGCCGCCGACAACCTACGGGCATGGAATAGCTTTGTTGAGTTCGGAAAAGTCATTGCGATGTTCATAGTGCTGGTGAACGTGGTGCGTACTGAAAAGCGACTGAAAGCTTTGCTCTTGCTCGTTCTGTCCGCGACAGTCTTACTGAGCATCGCGGCACTCAACGATTACCGAACTGGCGCTCTCGTCCTCGGTGGGCAGAGAATTGAAGGAGCTATCGGAAATCTTTTCGACAATCCCAACGATCTGGCCCTTCACCTTGTAACCTTTCTCCCGATAGTTATTGGCCTGGGGCTCGGATCTCGATTCTTGTTCGGGAAGTTATTTTATTTCCTGGTGGCGCTCAGTGTGGTTGGCGCCACTGTGGTAACGTTTTCACGCGGCGGATTTCTGGGATTGATTGCTGTTGCCGGCACTCTGTTGTGGAAACTGGGAAAGCAGCAGCGGTTTCTTGTCGGAGTTCTAACTGTTGTGCTGGTGGTGTTGTTCTTAATCCTTGCGCCCGGTGCTTATCGACAACGCATCACGAATGTTAGTGACGACTCTGCTGATGCTCGCACTGGTGAGCTCATGCGTTCGCTCTACCTGGCTGTCAGGCATCCGCTTGTTGGAGTGGGAATGGACAACTTCGTTGTGTACTCCAATACAGAGCACGCAACTCATAACGCTTATACTCAAGTCGCGTCTGAGTTGGGTTTCCCCGCAACGGTTGTTTATATCCTTTTTCTCGTCGCGGCGATCAGACGAGTTCGACGTTTTGCTGATCCTGGCGTTTGGGACACGAAGAAAAGATCGCTGGGTTATCTGGCGATAGGTGTGGAAGCGAGTTTGATCGGCTATGTTGTTGTTAGCTTTTTCGCTTCGGTCGCATATCTCTGGTACGTTTATTTCCTCGTCGGTTACGCAATTTGTTTACAGCGTCTCAACAAAGCGTCAGACGAACACCGTTTGGCATCTTGAGCTTTCGTGCACTGGTGTTTGCGTATGGTAAGTAAAAACTGATGGCTGCGCAGACGACAAAACCAGCCCAGGGCGAACAATACTTTCGAACAGATCACTTAAGGGTCAATCTTGGAGGTAAAGCTGCACGTGGTGGATTCATCGCCATTACCTCGCAAGGACTCAAGTTCTTCCTGACGATCGCCGCGACGTCCGTAATGGCCCGCTTGTTAACACCAGCGGACTACGGATTGATCGGTATGGTCGCCTTTGTCACTGGATTTGTCTCGATGTACAAGGATCTGGGCCTCTCGGCGGCAACGATCCAGAGGAGCGAAATCAACTCGGGACAAATCAGCACGCTCTTTTGGATTAATCTGTTATTAAGTGTGGCGATCACGCTCGTCACGATGGCAATTGCTCCGCTCGTTGCGTGGTTTTACGGAGAGCCCCGTCTCACTTGGATTACGATTGTAACGTCCGTGGGCTTTTTGATTAGCGGCTTGGCTGTGCAGCATGAAGCCCTTTTGCGCAGGCAAATGCGATTTCTTGCCCTGGCCGCGATCGGCCTCGCATCCCTGATCGCGGGCTACATTGTAGGAATTCTTATGGCTTGGCGTGGGTTCGGTTATTGGGCCCTGGTTTCGAGCCAACTGGCGGTCGCAGGCACGAGCACAGTTCTAATCATTTTCATTTGTCAGTGGATACCTGGTCTTCCGCAGAGAAATACTGGCGTGCGTTCGATGATTAGGTTTGGTGGCAATTTGACGGGATTCACGACGATCAACTATTTCTCAAGAAATCTGGATAACCTTTTGATCGGTCGGTTTTGGGGAGCACAACAACTCGGTCTTTACTCGCGAGCCTATCAGCTAATGGGTTTGCCAATCGATCAGATCAATGAGCCCCTAACATCTGTGGCGGTCCCAGCTTTAAGCAGATTAACGGATTCTCCCGAAAGTTACCGCCGAGCTTACTTGCGCATGTTGGAGAAGGTTGCTCTGCTGACAATGCCTTGTGTCGTATTGATGATCTTAACTGCGGACTGGATTATTCAGGTCGTTCTTGGCCCACAATGGGTTGGCGCAGTTCGAATATTTGTCCTCCTCGGTATAACTGGCATTTTTCAACCCATTGCGAATACCACTGGTTGGTTACTGATCAGTCAGGGAAGAACCAACCACATGTTCCAGTGGGGATTGATCAGTGGCCCGATTACCATGGCTGCTATTGTCATCGGTTTGCCCTGGGGAGCGGTCGGCGTCGCGGCATCGTATGCGATCGCCAGGGTTTGTATCGTCGATCCGTTGCTTTATTGGTTTGTTGGGCGTACGGGGCCCGTACGGACCATGGACTTCTACAGAACAATGGCGCCATTTGCGATCGCTTCGCTTTCAGCACTCCTGGTGGCAGTGATGTTTCGTCAATGGAGCGGATTTAGCAATGGTATTTTGACAGTCGCAATTTATTTCATTATCACCGTAGCAGTGACGTTTCTGGTGCTGACTGTCATGCCTGCGGGACGACGAGCATTACTCGACGTAAAGAATTCCATACTTCTTATGGTCAGCAGAGCACACGTATCACCCGCCGTGCCCAACGATCAAAGCTCCAATCATGAATAACGCGACTGTGCGGAAATTATTTCCAAAGTGGATTAAGCGGCCGTTGAAAAGAGCTTTGCTGCGCCGTCAGCTTCGTGCCGTCATCGAGAAGATGCGGAAGTTGTCTGACGGTCAGGTGCCCAGTCGTCAGTTACTCTCGGAACTGATCACAGCCTGGAGTAATGAAGGATACTCGGCAAATTTAGATTACCTTGAAGAGGTGGCGAATCAGGCTATTAGTGCCAAGGGACCGATTTTGGAATGCGGTAGTGGAGTCACGACCATTCTGATCGGTATTCTGTCTGCGCAGCGAAAAACTGAAGTGTGGTCACTGGAGCATTTCCCTGAATGGCGGAAACGCGTCGTCGATGTGTTGGCTCACAATAATATTAAGGGAGTTCAGGTCTGTTCTTCTCCACTTATCGAGTATGGAGAGTTTGTCTGGTACGATCCACCCTTTGCGAAAATACCAAAAGAGTTCTCATTGGTAGTTTGCGACGGACCACCGGGCGCCACCAAGGGCGGTCGATATGGACTGTTGCCGGTAATGGGCAGTCGATTGCCAACTGGTTCGATTATTTTGTTGGACGATGCCGGACGCCCTGCTGAAATGGAGATGATCAATCGTTGGCAGAGTGAGAGTGCTTTTGAAACACGGGTAGTACATGGTGAGGGTGGTAAATTTGCCTTGATGCAGCGTCGTGAGACGAGTTCCGAAGCGGGTGGTGCCTCAAATTGAGAAGTCTATCTAAGCGCGCGGCTGCGAAAAGAAAAGGCGCCGGTACCGCCAAAACGTGAAGGCCTGAGCGGAGCGCTAAGTTTGAAGCCTGCTGTTCTGCAACTAATCGATAGTTTCAATCAAGGTGGTTCGGAGCGCCAGGCGTTACAGTTGACCCGACTGCTGGCAGGAAGCGACAAGTATCAGGTCCATCTCGCCAGTTTGAGTCCTGAAGGAAGTTTGCGCCCGACGATAGATGATCTCGACCTCGGAGAAATTCCTTCCTTTCCGCTCAACAGCTTTTACGATGCAAATGCAGTCAAACAACTTCGACGTCTTGTCCACTGGCTCAAGTCGTCGCATATCCAAATAATACACACACACGATTTCTATACGAATGTTTTTGGCATGGCGGCCGGGGCACTCGCGCGTTTACCGGTGCGCGTGGCCTCGATGCGAGAGACAGTGGGTATGCGTACCGCAACTCAGAAAAAAGTTCAGCAAGCGGCTTACTCGCTGGCCCATCAAATCGTTGCGAACTCTGAGGCGGTCAGAAGCACGCTGGCCGGTGAAGGAATAGCGGCGGATAAAATAGCGGTGGTCTACAACGGTCTCGATGTGGCACGCCTGATCCCAGAAGCAACTTCTCGTGCTGAATCTCTCTCTCTCCTCGGCCTGAACGTTAACGAAAACAGGCGGTTCATCTCGATCGTTGCAAACATGCGTCTTGAGGTTAAAGACTACGCAATGTTCCTCCGTTCTGCGCGCCAGATCCTGGACGCAGAGCCCACGGCCGCATTTCTACTTGCCGGCGAAGGCGAGCTGACGGACTCTCTTCGCGCTCTGGCCGTGGAGCTGGGAATTCAAGACTCAACGTTCTTTCTGGGTCGTTGTGAGCGCGTGGCCGACTTATTGAGCATTTCGGAAATTTGCGTCCTGAGTTCGAAAGCAGAGGGTTTTTCGAACTCTATCCTTGAATATATGGCTGCCGCACGCCCGGTGGTGGTTACGAATGTGGGCGGCGCCCGGGAAATAGTCAGTGAAGGTGAGACGGGGTATCTTGTCTCCTCAGGAGACGATGCCACGATGGCCGCCCGGATCATCTCGCTATTGCGCAATCCGGATAAAGCCAGAGAGATGGGTGCGAATGGCGAGCGGGTGGTGAAAGAGAAGTTTTCGTGCGCGGCCCAGTTGTCGCGAACAGAAAGCCTTTACGAGCGATTGTTACAGAAGCCTTGAGTATGGCTGAGAACGCACAAACTCAGAAGAGCGTGCGAGTGCTGATTGTCGCACCCTCGTTTGATATTCTCGGCGGTCAGGCGGTGCAGGCAGCACGACTCGCGGATCGTTTGCGCGAAGAGCCTTCGCTGGACGTTGGGTTCTTACCGATCAATCCCCGCCTGCCCGGGTTTTTGAGACACCTGCAAAGAATCAAATACGTCCGCACTATCGTGACGACGATCGCTTATGTGGCAAGCCTGCTTTGGCGTGTCTACAAGTACGATGTGATCCACGTTTTTTCGGCGTCGTATTTCTCATTCGTCATTGCACCGACTCCCGCGATTCTGATCGGAAAATTTTACCGGCGAAAGGTTCTGCTCAATTACCACAGTGGCGAGGCCGAAGATCACTTACAGCGTTGGCGACGCAGTGCCATTCCCACTATCAAACTTGCCGACACCGTGATCGTGCCTTCAGAATACCTGGTGCGCGTATTCGATCAGTTTGGTCTAACAGCCCACGCAATCTACAACCTCGTAGACACTGGCAAGTTGCGTTATCGAGAGCGCGTCCCGTTGCGCCCGGTCTTTCTCTCAAATCGCAATTTCGAAGTTCATTACGGAGTCGACCGCGTTCTGCGCGCGTTCAAAATCATTCAGGAAAAATTTCCCGAAGCGAAGTTGGAGGTTGTCGGAGACGGCAGTCAAAGGCGTGCACTCGAGACACTCGCGACGGAACTGGGTCTGCGAAACACAACTTTTCGAGGACAGATAGATCCCAATCTTATTTCAGATGTTTATGACACTGCCGACATCTACTTGAATGCCTCCGAGATCGATAATCAACCGCTTTCGATACTCGAGGCCTTTGCGTGTGGGTTGCCGATCGTGACGACTGATGCCGGTGGTATTCCGGACATGGTTAGCAACAGGGAAACTGGCATCGTGATACCGCGTGGCGACTACGTCCAAATGGCCGAGCGCGCGATCGGTCTGTTGAATAACGTTTCCGAGACGAGGGAGATGATTGAACGCGCCAGGCAGGAGTGTTTGAAATACAGTTGGGAAGCTGTCCGCAACCCCTGGCTCAGTGTTTACTTCGCTCTGGCAAACCGGGAATACTTGATTCATCCGCGAGAATCCGTTGCTAACGTGCTCACCAGGTGAAAAGTAAGCTCCAAAAACTCCGCGAAAGTAGTCTCGACGAGCTTCGTGTGCGTGGCTTTCAGGCTTTGTCGGCGTTTGCCGAACGACACGGTTTGTCCAGTCGCGCCCGGTTACTGTCTGATGCGGCGTTTTGGCGGCTGCTTGAACCTGGCTTTGCCTCAGCTTCGGAGTTGCTCAATCATTTTCGTGAGCGAAGTGAGCCGAAATTTTTTCCAGCCTTTGATGATCCGAACAGCACAGTCGATGAGTTCCGGCTGAGATGGCCCAATTCGGTTGCAGAGATCATCGGACACGCCGATCGCATTACGAAAGGCAATTTCGATCTGTTGGGTCTGCGCCAACTCAACTTCGGTGATCCGATTGACTGGCATCTCGAGCCCCTGGCCGGCAAACGCGGCCCGCTGGTTCATTGGAGCCGTTTGAACTTTCTCGACGCAGAGCTCTTCGGCGACAAAAAGATCACCTGGGAGCTCAATCGCCACCAGTATTTCGCTGTTCTTGGTCAAGCGTACTGGTTAACCGCCGACGAGCGTTATGCGGAAACATTCGCGACCCAAATCAACTCGTGGCTAGCACAGAATCCACCAAAGCTAGGAATCAATTGGGCCAGCAACCTGGAGGTAGCATTCCGATCGATCTCATGGACCTGGGCTTTGCATTTCTTCAGACGTTCGACCGCGCTGACTCAAGAGACATTTCTGTCAATCGCGAAGTTTTTGTATCTCAACGCAATTCACCTGGAGACATATCTTTCAACTTATTTCAGTCCCAACACACATCTCACCGGGGAAGCGTTGGGGCTTTTTTACATCGGCACGTTTTTCCCTGAATTCAAGGACGCTGCCCGTTGGCGAAAGACAGGATTGCAAATCCTTCTGGAACAACTCGAGCGACACGTGCAACCCGATGGCGTCTACTTTGAACAATCGAGTTACTACCATCGCTACACAGCGGATTTTTACCTTCACCTGCGGATTCTGCTCGACGCAAACAAAGAAGCCGTGCCTGCGCGTGTAGATGAAAAGCTGCAACAGCTACTCGACTTCATGATGTACATCACGCGGCCCGATGGCCGCACGCCGTTGTTCGGCGACGATGACGGCGGGCGCTTGATGAAACTTGATAATCGAGACGCCAACGATTTCCGTGGGACGCTCTCGACCGGAGCTGCCGTATTCAGTCGCGGTGATTACAAGTTCGTTGCCGCTGAAGCCGCGGAAGAGACGTTGTGGCTACTTGGTCCAACAGCCCTCGCACACCTGGACCAGTTGCAGGCGAGTGAGCCGGCGAGTCGATCCCGAGCGTTTGGCGACAGCGGCTATTACGTCATGCGTGACAGTTGGAACGCGGAAGCGAACTATCTCTTCTTCGATTGTGGTCATCACGGCGCGGACAATTGTGGTCACGCACACGCCGATGCGCTCTCGTTCGAGTTGGCCGCCAATGGCCAAACGATGCTGGTCGATCCCGGAACTTATACCTACACGGCTTCGAAGGAATTGCGCGACAGCTTTCGTGATTCTTCGGCTCACAACACGCTGACTGTTGACGATCAGTCGTGGTCTGTTCCGGCCGGACCGTTTTCCTGGCAGTCTATCGGTGACAGCAGACCAATAGACTGGATGTCGAAAGGGCGCTTTGACTACATCTTTGCGTCACAGAACGCCGGCTCTGATGAAACTGCGATCTCGCATTATCGCGAGATTCTGTTTTTGAAGGATGAGTACTGGATAATTCGCGACTATATAAGCTCTTCCGGCCCGCACCAGATCAAGCTCTGGTTCCATTTTGATTCAGAAGTGGCGCCATTGCGAGACAAGGAACAAACGATCCGTGTGATTAGGGAAAACGGGCACGGCGCTGGTTTGCAGGTAACAACATTCGGCGAGCGAGGCGAGTGGCTTCGGGAATCGGGATGGGTTTCACATTGTTATGGAAGCAGGGAAGAGAGCCCATTGTGGGTGTTTTGTGCCCAGTCGAATGGACCTGTCGAGTTGATTACGGTTATGGTTCCTGAAACGCTGAGCGCGACTTCGAGGCCGGTTGTACGAGAAATCGAGGCGCTCAACGGGCGTGCTTTTGAGATAAATACCGAGGATAAACACGACGTTTTGTTGTTGCGCCGGAATTGGGGCATCGAGAACGGCCAGATTGAAACGCCGCGGTTTGTGTCGGATTTTGATGTAGCGTGGGTAAGATTCGCGAATGAGCGGGCTCGTAATCCCGAGGAGTTAGTCCTGATCGGTGGCGAATCAGTTGAACTTGATGGCCGAATCCTGTTGAAATCTACGCGAACGATCGATTATCTGGTGGCCAGCAGTCTGGGCGATCGCTTCCGAGTCGAAACAAATGAGGGAGAGCTGGAGATTAGCTTGCCTGTGTTGGATCTCGAATCGCTCTTTGCTGATTTAGGTAGTGAGTCAGTCTGAATTCGTATGTGCGGTATTAATGGAATAGCTCTATCAACGCGCTCGGGACGCCGGCTGGATCACGACACCATTATTCGGATGCGTGATGTGATCAGGCATCGCGGGCCTGACGATGCCGGCATCTTTGTTGACGGCCGGATCGGTCTCGGTCATCGACGCCTGAGCATTGTTGACGTTGCTGCCGGTCATCAGCCGATGACCAACGAAGACGGTTCGTTACAAATTACCTACAACGGCGAAATCTACAATCACGCCGATTACCGTCGCGAACTCGAAGAGCGTGGTCACGTTTATCGCACCCATTGCGACACCGAAACGATCCTCCATCTTTACGAAGAACACGGCGCACGATGCGTCGAGTATTTGCGCGGCATGTTTGCGTTCGCAATCTGGGATGCTCGTAAGAAAGAGCTTTTTATCGCTCGCGATCGTCTGGGTGTAAAGCCGCTTTACTTTACTCATCTTGACGATGGTTCGCTTTACTTCGGATCCGAAATCAAAACTCTATTCACGGCCGGCGCAATCAAACCTGAGCTCAACTTCAAGCTCCTGCCGGATTACCTGGCAAATCATGCGACCTCCGGTGAAGAGACGCTCTATCGTGGCGTGAAACGACTCTTACCAGGACACACACTCACATGGCGTGACGGTGAGATTGAGATCCACAAATACTGGGATGTTAGTTTCGTTAAGACTGCGGATGAAAAACGTAGCGACAAGGACTTCATCGCTGAATGGGCGGAACTGTTTCGCACCTCAGTCCGCTTGCGTCTGATGGCCGACGTGCCGCTGGGTATGTTTCTTTCCGGTGGCATCGACTCTTCGGCAATTGCCGCGGTTATGAGCGGCATGGTCGATGAACCCATCAAGACTTTTTCAGTGGCTTTCGCTGAACGAGAAGCAAACGAACTGGCGTATGCACGGATCGTCGCTGAAGCCTACAAGACGAATCATCATGAAGTAGTTGTCAGTCCGGAAGAGTTCTTTCAGGCACTGCCAAAACTCGTTTGGCATGAAGACGAGCCGCTGGCGCATCCATCGAGCGTGGCGCTCTATTTTGTTTCTCTCCTTGCTTCGCAACATGTGAAAGTAGTTTTGACGGGTGAGGGCAGCGATGAGCTTCTGGCCGGCTACGGTCGTTATCGGAAAACGATTTTGAATCTTTCGGCGGGGAAACTCTACCGGAGTTTTGCTCCCTCGGTCGTGCAGAATGTCGTTCATAGCGGTGTTAAGGGGTTGCCGGCTTCGCGAGTAAGACAAAAGCTGTTGCGTAGTTTTCTCAGCGTGACTCCCGACATCGAAAGCATCTACTTCGACAACTTCGCCGTATTCCCGCTGGCGATGCAAACCAGCCTTCTGACGGAATCAGCACGCGAACAGATAGGGTTAATAGATCCTTATGCTGGCGTCAGGCATGTCCTCGAACAAACAGACGCTAAGTCTTTACTCGATCGATTGCTGTATGCCGACATCAAAACGTATCTGCATGAGTTGTTGATGAAGCAGGACCAGATGAGCATGGCGACTTCTATTGAGAGCCGCGTGCCGTTTTTGGATCACAAGCTGGTTGAGTTTACGTGCAGCCTTCCGGAACGTCTGAAACTGCGTGGTGGAACTACGAAATACATCTTGCGCGAAGCGATGAAAGGAGTCCTGCCCGAAGCGATTCTGTCGCGCTCAAAGATGGGATTTCCAGTCCCGATCGGCACGTGGTTCCGCGGCGCTTATAAGTCTGTCGTTGATGAATACATCATGGGTGACCGCGCGATTGGTCGCGGGATTTTCAATCCGGAGTTTGTGAGATCGATCGTAAACAGACATCAATCAGGCAGTGAAAACCACGATGAGCGTCTGTGGGCGTTGGTAAACTTCGAGATTTGGCAACGACAGTTCTTTGACGGAGAAGGCGTCAGCGAGACCAACTACGACGAGGAAACGGTCTGTACAGGTTAGCCACCAAAAGCACAAAAGTCACAAATGATTGTGTGTCTTTTGTGCGTTTTTGTGGCTATAGTTGATTGTGCGCATTCTTTGGGTCAAAGCCGGAAAGATTCTGCCTGTTGATACTGGCGGCAAGATTCGATCTTTCAATCTCCTGAAACATCTTGCGGCACGGAACGATTTCACACTCCTCTCCTATTACGACGGACTACAAGACAAACAATACGAAGAAGAAATCAACCGGATAGTGCCGACGGTTGCCGTCAACACTGGCACACCTGAATCCAGTGCCGGGCAAATGATCAATTATTTCAAACGACTACCGAACGACGCTCCTTACGCCGTCACTAAATTCACTTCAGCCAGAGTTAAGAGTTTGATCTCCCAATGGGACCAGCAACAACGTTTTGATGTGCTGGTATGTGACTTCCTTTCTGCTTCACTCAATTTTGAAAAATCGCTGCGAACGCCCGTCGTGCTCTTTCAGCACAACGTTGAGTCGGCACTCTGGCAGCGACAGGCAAAACATGAGGCGAACGTGTTCAAGCGTCTTGCTTTCAAGATCGAGTCAGCGAAGATGAGCGCGTATGAGCGCGCTGCGGTGCGAAGGTTTCGACATGTGATTGCCGTGTCCGATCACGATCGGGAGCTGATGTCAGCGATGACAGACAAGTCTCGAATCTCCGTGGTGCCGACGGGAGTGGATCTGGCGGAATATGGCGCCTTAACAAAAAAGCCACGGCCGCAAAACGACGAACCCAACGTGTTGTTTCTGGGATCGATGGACTGGGAAGCAAACATCGATGGTGTTGACTTCTTCTGTCGTGATGTTTGGCCGGCCGTAAAAGCCGCAGTACCGGCAGCGAAGTTTTGGGTAGTGGGTCGTAATCCGCCGCCGCGAATCGTAACCAGAGCGTCCGACTCGATAGTTGTGACTGGTCGTGTCGACTCGGTCTTGCCATATCTTCACGACGCGGCTGTGTTTGTTGTGCCGCTTCGAATCGGTGGCGGCACACGTCTCAAAATTTACGAAGCAATGGCCGCAGGCAAAGCAAGTGTTTCAACCACCATCGGAGCAGAGGGCCTCGACGTTCATCACGCGGATGATATCTTGCTCGCTGATGACGCTGAGAGTTTTGCGGCGGCTGTAGTTGACCTGCTCCGCAACGATGAAAAGAGATCACGTCTTGGTGAAAACGCGGCAAGGTTGGCCGCTCAATATGATTGGGCGATAATCAGCCAGCGGTTCGAAAACATCCTCGCGCAGGCCGCCACAGTTGCAAGCCCGCAACCGGCTACGTTGGATGTTGCGGCAGGAAATGCATGAGAGTACTTGTCCTTGACGGTAATGAGAATCAGTCGTTAGCAGCGGTCAGGTCACTGGCTGCTGCGGGCCATGATGTTTACGTGGGTGCCGATTCGTCATGGTCCAAAGCTGGTTGTTCGCATTATAGCAAAGGCAGCTTTACATATACGCCACCACAGGTCGCTGTCGACGAGTTTGTTGATCGGATTGTCAGTGAGGTAAAGGGACACGACGGAACGCTCGTGTTGCCGATGACAGAGCGCACGACAATGCCACTCTCAGAGAGACGCGCCGAAATCCTCGCAGCAGGTGGTCTAATGGTGCTGCCGCCTCACGAAGTAGTACTACAGGCTTTTGACAAGCGTAGAACGACTGAGCTCGCCAAATCGTTGGGCGTTGAAGTGCCCGCAACCACAGTTATTTCAAATCACCTCGAAGCAGAAGAGTTTGTTCAAACTGCCAGTTTTCCAGCGGTGCTCAAGCCACGCAGCTCGGAAGAAGTGCTTGCCGATGGCCGAGTCATGTCTGCCGGAGCGCCTCGATATGCGAAAGACCGCGCTGAGTTCATGGCAGCGTGCGACGAGATGTTTAAGAGGTCGTCGGCGCTGCTGGTCCAGGAGTTTATTGAAGGAAGAGGCGTCGGCTATTTCGCTTTGATGCAATATGGAGAACTGCGTGCCGAGTTTGCACACCGGCGCATTCGCGACGTCAGGCCGACTGGATCAGGAAGCGCTCTGCGTGAGAGTGTTAGCCCTGATTCGAGAGTGCGCGATGCATCGCTGAAAATCCTGCACGCCCTTTCATGGCATGGCGTGGCAATGGTCGAGTTTCGGCAAAGGGATGATGGCACACCGGTGTTTCTTGAAGTGAACGGTCGTTTCTGGAATTCACTGGCGCTTGCCATTCATGCGGGCGTCGACTTTCCGGCGCTCGTCGCCGAGATAGGCCAGGGAAAAGAGGTCGAATTAGTCGATCAGTACCGGCAAAATGTCCGTTGTCGCTGGTTTTTGGGCGACTTTCGACATTTACTGGAAGTTGTGCGTGGAGCGCCGGCTGGTTATCCGGGCAAGTTTCCCAGTCGCTTGCGAACGCTGATCCAGTTCTTTACCCCGGTGAAGGGCACGTATCACGACAATTTTTCGCTGCGCGATCCTTTGCCCGAATTTGCCGACTGGATTGATTTTGTTTTTAGAAAGCTTCCGGCCGGTTTGAGGCGGAATGCTAAGAAGATGAAAGTTGCGGATGCTGAAAGTCGCTATTCATTGTCATAGTACTTACTCCGATGGCGAATTTACGCTCGCGCAGCTCCGCGACGTGTTTGTCGGTCTCGGGTACGACGCGGTCTGCATGACCGATCATGCCGAGTGGTTTGATGGAGATTCTTTACAGAGATACGTTGACGAGTGTACCTCGCTTTCTGATCTGAAGTTTTCTTTCGTTCCAGGTCTCGAGTTTGAGTGTGAGCGCCGGATGCACATTCTTGGATATGGCGTTCCTGTTTTAGTCGACTCAATCGATCCCCAGGAGGTAATTCGTCACATCGAGCACCATGAAGGAATCTCCGTAATTGCGCATCCGGGCGACAGCATGTTCGACTGGATCGAGACGTTTGACGTTTTACCCGCGGGCATTGAAACCTGGAACTCGAAATACGATGGGCCACTAGCACCGCGCCCGCGAACCTTTCGTTTGCTGAATCGCCTTCAAAGCAGGAAGCCCGAGATGAAGGCGTACTATGGCCAGGACCTCCACTGGAAAAAACAATATCGCGGTCTCTTCAATTTAATCGATTGTGAAAAAGGACCGGCAGCGATTCTGGAAGCCTTCCGTACGGGCAACTATCACGGCGTTCACGAAAGTGCAGATCGACTTCCCTCCAGCGGTGTTCTTCCTGAAAGTCTTTTAGCTGATTTTGAGATCACGAATGCGAAGTACATGCAAAAGCAGAGCGTCTTCAAAAAGATGAAGAAGCTGTCGGGATCGGTTGGAAAAAATTTGCCCGCGCCCGTCAAAGCTCATATCAGGAAGTGGTTTTCATGAGCAAGGGCATTGTCTTTTTGATGTATCACGAAGTGCAGGCCGCAGGCAGTAAGCTCGTCGATGACTCGCCTGGATATCGGCGTTACGTGGTCAGCAAGGAGCAGTTCGCAAGCCAGTTAGAGATCGTCGTGCAGGGTGGATTCAAGGGTTTGAACGTGAGTCAATCGCTCGAAGCGATGCACTCTGGAACCGCTGGGAAGCCGGTCGTATGCATCACGTTTGACGACGGCTGCGCGTCTGACCTGCACGTGGCGGCGCCGCTGCTACGTGACAAGAAATTCAACGCTACTTTTTATGTGACCGTCGATCATCTTGGTAGAGATGGTTATCTGACGAGAACAGAGTTGCGTGAATTAAGCGATCTTGGCTTCGAGGTTGGATCGCATTCGTTGACGCATCGTCACTTGAACGATCTGGATGCCGTACAGATCCGAAGGGAATTGGTCGAGTCGAAGCAGGTGTTGGAGGAGATCACAGGCAATTCGGTTGACCATTTTTCGTGTCCCGGTGGCAGAGTGAACGCGGTCGTTACAGAACTTGCCTTAGAGGCGGGCTATAAAAGTGTTGCCACGAGCCAGCTTGGAATGAATTCGGCGCGCTCCAGTCTTTTTGCGCTCAAGCGCGTCGCGATAAAGCGAGAGATGAATTTGAAGATGTTCGCCCGTGTTTGCAGTGGTAAGGGACAGTTTTTGATGAAATCAGAAGACTCGCTGCTTTTAACCGGTAAGCGCCTGCTGGGAAACGAACGATACGATCGGTTGAGAGCGAATCTCCTGGCGCTTAAAGATCGACGTTCAGCGTCCTGAGCGGCGAGTTTATTAGACAGGATAAACAGCATTTTGCAGTATTATCAGGATACCGTTTCGGTCGTGATCCCGTGTTACAACGAAGAACGCTTTATCGTGAAAGCGCTCGAGAGTTTGTCTGATCAATACGACTCGGAACACTACGAGATTATCGTTGTCGATGGGCTGTCGACCGACCAAACTCGCGCCCAGATCCTGGAATTCACCACAGCCCACAAAGACATCTCGGTACGAATCGTCGACAATCCGGCGCGAAATATTCCGACCGCGTTGAATCTTGGCGTCCAAAATGCGCGCGGCGAAATCATCGCGCGAATGGATGCTCACGCAGTGCCACCAAAGGGATACATTCGTCGTTGTGTTGAGGTCTTGAACCAGGACGGTGTTGGAGTTGTCGGCATGCCGTGCAACATTCGGCCGGGCACAGATACGCTGATGGCCCAGTCGATCGCGAGTGCAGTTTCACATTCGTTTGGGATCGGCGACGCGAAGTACCGGTTGAGTGAGAGTCAACTGGCGCAGGAATCAGTAGACACCGTTGCCTTCTCTTGTTTCCGGAAATCACTTTGGCGCGAGCTGGGCGGTTTCAATGAAGACTTGCTCACTAACGAAGATTACGATTTCAACTATCGTGTGCGCCGCAGTGGTTGGCAGGTGATTCTCGACCGTTCAGGACACTGCGATTACTTTGCGCGTTCGACACTCAGCCAGTTGTCACAGCAATACCGTCGTTACGGGCACTGGAAAGCACAGATGGTGAAACTCCATCCGGCTTCGATTAAGTTGCGTCACATGGTGGCGCCGGCGTTTGTAGCATCTATTGTTCTGCTCTCGTCGCTCGGAATCTTTGTTAGATTAGCCTGGCTGGCTCTCGGTCTTGAGCTGTTGCTTTATTTTCTGCTGGCTGTTTATTTTGGGTTCAAGGCAGCGCGCCGGAATGGCCAGGGTATTCGCATGACCTTGCTGATGCCGGTTGTGTTTCTGACGATTCACATCTCGTGGGGTATTAGCTTCCTTTTGGGTTTGCTAAAAGGTCCGCGAAGAACGGTTGAATCGCAGCTTGCTCGCAGTAGTAGTTAGTTCAAATTCAAAGGGCATTGATGAATGAAGCTTAGTGTATTTGGAATCGGTTACGTGGGTTGCGTGTCCGCCGGGTGTTTCGCGAAAGAGGGACACAACGTTATCGCCGTCGACGTCAACCCGACGAAAGTCGGCATTATCAACGAGGGCAGGAGCCCGATAGTTGAACCAGGCATCGCCGAAGTAATTGCAGCAGCGGTTGCCGGTGGCAGACTGTCGGCCACCACTGATTCATCGGAAGCAGTGCGACAGTCGGAAATGTCTTTGATCTGCGTCGGTACGCCTGGAAAGGCAAACGGCAGTCTGAATTTGGATTACGTAAAGCGCGTTTGCGAAGAGATCGGCCTGGCACTTAAAGACAAGAGTGAACGTCACATAATCGTTGTCCGCAGCACGATGTTGCCAGGAACTACCGAAGCGATTGTTATTCCGGCTCTCGAGTCCACTTCGAATAAGAAGGCCGGGAAAGACTTCGGAGTCGCTGTCAATCCGGAGTTTCTTCGCGAAGGAACTTCGCTGAAGGATTTTTATGCACCGCCGTTCACTGTCATCGGTGCGCAGGACAATGAGACGGCGGCTGCGGTCCAACAACTCTACGCGAATATCGACGCCCCGCTACACGCAACTCCACTGCGAACAGCGGAAATGCTCAAGTATGTCTGCAATAGTTTTCACGCGCTCAAGGTTAGCTTTGCGAATGAGATTGGCAACATTTGCAAGGAGCTCGATGTTGATAGTCACGACGTGATGGAGATCTTCTGTCACGACACGAAGCTCAATCTCTCACCGTACTATCTCAAACCCGGATTTGCTTTCGGTGGCTCATGTCTACCGAAGGATCTGCGAGCGATAAGTTACAAAGCGAAAGAGCTCGACGTTGAAGTCCCGGTTTTATCTGCAATCCTGCCCAGCAATCGACTGCAAATTGAACGAGCTTTGAATATGGTCACGCGGACGGGAAAGAAACGAATTGGCGTGCTCGGATTTAGTTTCAAAGCCGGAACCGACGATCTGCGTGAGTCACCGATGGTGAATTTGATCGAGACTTTGATCGGAAAAGGTTATCAACTTTCAATCTACGATCGCGACGTGTCGCTCGCAAAACTCTTCGGAGCAAACAAGGAATACATCGAACGCGAGATCCCGCACATTTCGCAGTTGATGTGCGACAGCATTGCACAAGTCGTCGAGCAGTCGGATGTCATCATCATCGGTAACAAAGCACGCGAGTTTGAAGAGCTGAAGGCCGCCGGGCGCGAGGACCAAACGATAATCGATTTGGTGCGTCTATTTTCGAGCGATTCGACACCATCCGGTTATGAAGGTATTTGCTGGTAAGTTGCGAAAGTACTTCGGCTGGTTGGCAGTAGCGCTGGCGATTTGGTGGTTTGTTTCGTGGATTGCTGCAAAAGCATTGGTCATTGAGAATCCGACCCGGCAAAGCGCTGACGCGATTGTAGTGATGAGCGGCGCGCAGGCGATACAGGAACGAACCGCAGCAGCCGCGCAACTATTTCAGCAATCGAAGGCTCCCCTCGTCGTGTTGACGAATGATGGTCAGCAGGGCGGTTGGTCCAACGAAAAGCAACGCAATCCTTACTCATACGAAACTGCGACTGAGGAGTTAGTCCGGCTCGGTGTACCGGCGTCGCGCATTAAGGTCCTGCCGGATGTCGTAAATGGCACGTACGAAGAAGGAGCTGAGCTGGGTGAGTGGATGAATCGTGAACGAGTCGGCGCCGTCTTCGTCGTGACCTCGGGTTATCACTCAAGACGTACGCGATGGACCCTGGAGAGAACTCTACCCAACGACTCCGGTTTCGCGGTTGTCCCGGTGCCCCCGGGAAAGCAAACACCAACACCGGCAACGTGGTGGTGGTACCGCGTAGGTTGGCGGTCAGTTGGATGGGAGTACGTTAAGCTAATTCAATATCGGTGGACTTATCGTTGAACTTGCAGTTTTTTGCCGGCGCCTTGTAACCTTTCGCTATGGGAATTATCGGTGGCCAGCTCGGCTATCACCTTCTTCACTCATCGCAGCGCATCCTGAACGGTCGCGGTCCCTCGATGGATGGTTCCGCATACAAAGATCGCTCAAAGCTTGAAGTGTTGCTTGGCCCTGACATCTGGTCACGAATCAACGGCAAAACGGTGATCGATTTCGGTTGCGGCACGGGCGGGGATACGGTCGAGATGGCTGCGCGTGGCGCTGAAGTTATTGGGATCGACGTCGTCGATCGTTACCTCACCGAGGCTCGTCAACTCGCCGAACAGACGGGAGTCGCTGACCGTTGCACGTTCACCAGGAAAACCGATCGCAAAGCCGACGTTGTGATCTCAATCGACGCTTTTGAGCACTACGGAGACCCGCTCGCAGTGTTGAAGCAAATGGCCGTGCTCCTGAAACCTAAAGGCAAGGTGATAGCCGCCTTCGGGCCGACCTGGTATCACCCGCTTGGGGGCCACCTGTTCTCGGTGTTTCCGTGGTCGCATCTGATCTTTACCGAGCGAGCCTTGATCCGCTGGCGCTCCGACTTCAAGACCGATGGGGCGAAAAAGTTCGCAGAAGTAGAGGGCGGGTTGAATCAAATGACGATCCGCCGTTTTGAAAAGATTGTGGCGCAATCACCTTTCACAATTGAAGAGTTTGAGCCTGTCCCAATCAAGCGCTTAAGACCGTTTGCGAATCGATTTACACGAGAATTCACCACTGCAATTGTTCGTTGTACGCTCACCCTGTGATATTTTGCCTCAAGGGGCGGTGTTGGACATGCGACAGCGTCGGGTGGGTATCGGAGAGGCAAAATGCCTCAATTATTGAGGCACAACCTTGAACCCAACGCTACCAGGAGCGACCTTTGAAGCAAAACCGCCACAGAAATCCTCCAAATTAATCTGGGAATAGGGCATAATTACACGTTTTTACTGAGTTCAAGCAAGGGGTCGCCCAGCAGCATGAAGTTGAACAGAATCGCCTTTTTCTTCGCTCCTGTTTTCCTCTCGTTGGTCGCTTTTTCGACAGCGAACGCGGATCCTGTTTCCTTCAATAACGTTGTTGCTCTCCCGAATACCAGCCTTGCTGCGAATCCAAATATCCTGGCGGTTACTCCAAATCTCAATTTTTCACTGGATATTCACGGAGCAGGGGCTCAGGCAGACGCCATCCAGTTGCAACTATCATTTCAGGAGCAAGGCCTGTCAGCGCTGACACAGAACTTTGCCGTCCCGATCTTCGATGGTTTACCTGACTATACCCAGCTCTTTAATTTCCACGTGCAGAATCCCACTTTCGGCGGAACTCCCGTGACCCTGACGGTGAGTTTGGTGAACACCCTGAGCGGCGCGATTCTGCAATCGCAGACGTACAATTTCAGCGTCTCGCAGCCTATCCCTGAACCTGCTACGGTATCACTGCTGGCGTTAAGTGTGGTCGGACTACTCTCTCGTAAGAAGCGCCGATAGTTCGGCGTTCCCCTTCGATGTCAGCCCCTATCCATAGCCTGCTATGATGTAGAGCAGATTTTGTTGTCAGTCGATGGGTAGAATAATGAAAGTTGCTTTGCGTTGGACCAACCATCATCGCTGGAAAACCAGAATCCTGATAATGGCCGCAGTTGTTGTTTCGGTGTTTGGGGTAGTGTTGCTGCTTGCATTTGCACAGAGACAACAAGACCGACCACGCAGAGTTTCGGACTCAGCTTCAAGCTCCACGCAGAGGATCCCCTCCGGTGGCGACCTTCAGCAAGCGCTGAATGCAGCAAAGTGCGGCGAGACCATCGTTCTCGAGGCAGGCGCAGTTTATAAGCCGCGGGGAGATAGTTTTGAGCTTCCCAAAAAGGCGGCTTGCACTGGATCCGACGCCGATTACATCACGATTCAAACATCAAATCTTGAAAGCATTGCTGTTCCCGGAGAGCGAATCGTTCCCGCAAAACACGCGGCGGTGATGCCGAAGTTGGTTGGCACGAGCGGAAACTTCGTGATCACTGCGGCCAAAGGCGCGCACCATTACAAGTTCATTGGCATCGAGATCACGACCGCGGGAAACAATTTCACACCAGATCTTATTAATCTGGGAGCTTATTTCAGTAGAGAAGAGCGTTTGGCGACAAATCACTTCGTCTTCGATCGCATGTTCATGCATGCGCCGGAAACGACTGCTGCCAATCTTTTCCCCACCACTGTTGAACGCAGTGTCGGCCGCGGTCTGGCGATGGGTGTCGCGGATGTGACGCTCACCAATTCATACCTGGCGGGCTTTTGCGGCAAATACCCAAAGGGCTCAAACGCTGCCGGACAAAATATTGATTCCTACGGCGTTTATTCCGACGCCGGGCCGGGGCCATACCGCATTATCAATAACTATATTGAAGCGCAGTTCAATAACGTCTTTATCGGCGGCGCAGGAATGGGAACAGCTAATACGGCAAAGATCTCCAACCCCACTGCTACCAGCGCCACATTCAGCAACGTCGCGAATCTGTCGGTCGGAGATTTGGTCGCGATGTCTTACTCAGCGTGTACGCCGGCTGTTGGTAACGTATATGCGCGGCCATGGGAGACCGGACGAGTCACTGCGATCGATGGTAACCAGGTGAGCTTTCAAGTCGTGAAGGCACAGAACTCGTGTGAAGCCGGCGCTCCTGATAATGGTGGCGTCGCTCGGTGGAAAGGCGATCTGGTCGAGAACGTGGAAATCCGCCAAAACACGCTCAACAAACCAGACGTTTGGAATGCCTTCTCAAATCCAAAAGCATGGATCGAAATCAAGACGGCGAAGAACCTGATCATCGATGGCAACGATATGTATTCCGGTGTTGGCACTGCGATCGCGCTGACGGTAAGAAACCAGGACGGTTCCTCGCCCTGGGGTACGATTGATGACGTGACGATTACCAACAACAGAATTCGCGGTTACAAGTGGGGGTTCAGTCTGCTGATGTCGGACAATGAACAGCCGAGCATGACGGCCAGCAATATCGTCATCCGCAACAATCTGTTTTACGAGCCGCGACCGGCTCCGAATTCAGCCGCAAACTTTTTGCAGTTGGTCGGCGGGCGCAATATAAGAATCGAGCACAATACACTTGTTCAGCCGGGTAGTCCGGTGGTTTCAGATCTGCCTACATCGGGTTTCGTGTTCAAGGACAACATCGTTGCCAGTTATCAATATGGAATGCAGTGCACAATTCCACCGAATACACCGACAACCTGCTGGCCCGGAATGATAATGAAAGGCAACGTGATCATTGATACGCGTTGGGACAAAGGAGACGGGTCGTTCACAGACCGTTATCCACTTGGAAACTTCTTTGTTAACTCGGTCGAAGATATCGGATTCGTCGACGCTGCGAATGGAAACTATCAACTGGCGCCGACGAGCAAGATTCGTGGCCGCGCTTCCGATCGCACCGATCCCGGTGTGGACATCGGGGCGCTGACGACGGCGTTGAACGGGAAGTAGACCACTGTCTGGAGTGAATACGAAGTAGTGTCATCTAGCGCTGCCACGCCAAAAGTACTAGCCATTTCCTTTCATTTTCCTCCGGCTAACAATCCCCGAGCTATTCAGGTGGCTCGCCTTCTGCGTTACGTTGAACTACCAACCGGACTCGTCTGCGCGGATCACGAAGAGAGGAATGATCGTCGCGATTCGCAGTTGGCGAACGGCGCCGAATCGTCACTTGAGTTCGTGATGCGCGTGCCCTTTGTTGCCTCCGCGGCGGCGCGACAGGCAACGCGTTTTGCCGGTCGAATAATGCAGCCGTTTTGGGACGTGTTACCTGATCCATCCCGCGGTTGGAAGACACCGGTGATTGACTCGCTGGCGCAACGAATCCCCGATTGGTCCGACACAGTGCTGGTCACTTTTGGTTCCCCGATGAGCGATCATCTTATCGGACTCGAACTAAAGCGCCGCTTCGACGTGCCGTGGATGGCGCATTTTAGTGACCCCTGGGTCGACAATCCTTTCAACCGCTACACGTGGGTTACGCGCAAAGCAAACCTGGGTTTCGAACGAGAAGTCGTGGAAAAAGCCGACCGATTACTCTTTACCTCACAAGAGACGGTGGAGTTGGTGATGGCCAAATACGATCCGACTTTTCGAGCAAAGACGCGGCTAATACCGCACTGTTATGAGCCGGAGCAGTATCTGACTGAACTGAAACCCAGCGAGAAGCTGATTACAATTCGCTTTTTAGGCGACATGTACGGCCCACGCACTCCGAAACCGCTTTTTGATGCCTTGTCGCGCATCCTGGCCAACAATCCGCGGATCGTCGAAAACGTCTGTTTTGAGTTTGTCGGTTCGATGTGCGATCTGGATTTGAATGCGATGGGATTAAACGATCTGCCGCAAGGTCTCGTGAAGCTTCGAGACACGGTGTCAAACAAGGAAAGTTTGCAGTTGATGAGCTCTGCCGATGGCCTGATGGTTATTGACGCACCGGCAAAGGTCAGCGTCTTTTTACCTTCAAAACTGATCGACTACATCGGCGCAGGCAAGCCGCTCCTCGGCATCACGCCACCCGGCACCGCCTCGAATCTGATTGTCGAGCTCGGAGGCTGGATCGGAGATCCTTCAAATCCGGAGCAGATCGATCGAGCCATCGAAGAGTTTCTTGAGTTCCTGCGGAAGAGGAAGGCCGAGAGCCAAACGGTCTGGGGACAGGAATCAGTGCGCAACCGTTTCGTCGCTAAGGTGGTCGCAAACAGGTTTGAGTCGTTGGTTCGTGAACTGGTCTGAAAGAGTGTAATGATCTCGTCGATGAAAGCACTGGCCCGCAAATCCAAAACCGCAATCATCGCCAGTAAGCTCTACACTAACTGGCGCATGCGGCGCAGCCGTGCGAAGGGTTCGATTAAGGCTGCGATGGGGTCGACTCATTCCCGGAAGACGATCAATGAAAGTCTCGCCTACATCGCAGCGCAGTACGCGGACTATTGCCACTATGCTCAATTGACTCCGGAGACGATCCGAGGCAAGAGGATCGTCGAGCTCGGCTGTGGTGACAACGTCGGCGTCGCTCTCAAGTTTCTCGCGGATGGCGCCGAGCAGGTTGTTTGTGTCGACAAATTTTATTCCGTTCGTGACGTTGAAAAGGAACGGATGATTTACGTCGAGTTGCGTAAAACTCTTTCACCGTCACAACAAGAAGCTTTTGACCGTGCGGTTGATCTCAGCGGCTCGATAAAACTCAGCGAGCAGCGTTTACGCTGTGTCTATGGAATCGAGTTGAGCGACTTTGTTGCTACGGATACGGAACGAGCCTTCGATGTCGTTCTGTCTCGCGCCGTGATCGAAGAGATCTACGAACCCGATTCGCTCTTTGCGGCCGCTGACAAGTTGTTAAGACCAGGCGGGTTGATGATTCACAAGATCGACTTGAGCGACTACGGCATGTTCAGTAATGGCGGCATGAACCCGCTTACGTTCCTGACCATACCCGAATGGCTTTATCGACGAATGGCGTCGGAATCGGCGATACCGAATCGCAAGTTGATAAGTTACTATCGAGATCTGATGACGCGCATAGGTTACGAGGCGCGGATATTTGTCTCGAGTATCATAGGTTTTGGAGAGATCGTGCCGCATAAGCTCAGGATTGAGCCGGGTACCGATTATGGGCCCTTTGAGTTGTCATTGATTGAGAAGATTCGACCGAAGTTACAAAGTGAGTTTGCGAGCATGACCGACGGCGAACTTCTTGTGAGCGGCATATTCCTGGTGGCTCGGAAGTAGTTATGGCGGCTGATTCACTGAATAAGCTGGTTGCTTCATTGCCGTGGCTTTTGCGTTATCCGTTTTGGCGCGCCAGCGAGGTTGCGCGCAGACTGAATTCCCAGGACGGCATGGCCCATCTGATTCTGGTTGTAGCCAATCACTTTGAACCGGGATACAACGAGGAGCCAAATGACTCTGGTGGATTCGGAATTATCCTCGACTGGGACACGCAGCAGAAGCGTCTCGACAACTGGTGCAAACAGGCGCGAGCCATTGGTGAAGCCGTTCGCGATCACGATGGCACTCCTTTCCGTCACACTAATTTTTATCCGGCAGAGCAATATCACCGCGGCTTGTTGACTCAACTTTCCGACTTGCAGGCGGAGGGCTTGGGAGAAGTCGAGATCCATCTTCATCACGGGGTCGGGAAACCTGACACGGCGGAAAACTTTCGGCATGTGCTGGAAGACTTTCGCGACTTAATTGCAGCGGAGCATCGTTGTTTATCGCGTGGGCCGGAGAACAACCAGCCGCGCTACGCGTTTGTACACGGCAATTGGGCGCTGGCAAATTCTGCTAGTGATCGGTGGTGTGGAGTCGATTCCGAAATGAAGATTCTGGCTGACACCGGTTGTTATGCGGATCTGACGTTGCCGTCTGCTCCTCATGTCTCTCAGGTGAGTCGAATCAACGACATCTATACCTGCGGAAATGATTTGAGTAAAAGAGCACCGCACCGTAGTGGACCATCTGTCCGCGTTGGCGACAGGAAACCACAGTTGCCGATTCTCTTAACGGGGCCATTGGTGTTTGATTGGAGCGTGCGGAAGTTTGGGCTCGTTCCTCGTCTCGACAACAGTGCGTTGACGGCTAAGCTGCCGTTAGGACCTGAGCGATTGGAACGACTCGCTGGCGCGCATATCTCGGTTGACGGCAGGCCGGATTGGATCTTTATCAAGATGTACTGTCACGGTTTCTTCGACGAGGATCAGCCGGCCGTAATCGGCGAGACTATGCGCAGAGGTTTGGAGGAGGCGTTAGAGCTAGCTGAACGCACCGGTAGGTTCAAATTACACTTTGCAACTGCGCGCGAGGCTTTCAACATGACGATGGCTGCCATCGAGGGACATTCCGGTGAGCCCGGAAAGTATCGCGACTATCAACTGAAGCAGATCATGGCGCAGATAGATTCGTCGCTCGTGAGAGAGGACGCCTCCCTGGAGTGCGGTGCCTTGGCGCCGCTTTAGTAAAAATACCAAGTGGCAACAGATGCAATTGACTGATTCAACATCGATGCCGGCGGGTCGGGTTGCGCGCGAGAAAGTCGAAGCTGACGCGATCCCCTCGGCGCGCGTGTTGTATCTGACTGACTTGGAGCCGACCGGTAAGTTTGGCTCGATGGAAGAACAGATCTTTACGATAACTCGAGCCTTTCGCGATCGAGGTGGCTTGTTTTTTCCTGTCTTTGGAGGCGATCTATCCGAGGCAGTGACCGAAAAGTACCGGGCGGAAGGTTTACTCGTCGCCGGCCTGAATCTACATTCTTTCAGCACCGATAAACTTTCAAAGTTGCTGGCTTTGGTGCGCGACAATCGAATTACTGCGGTTCACTGGAACTTCTATAGCCCGATCAACTCATTCGTTTGGTTACTCAGCGTTCTCAGACCTGGCCTGACACACTACCTGACCGATCACACCTCAAGACAGCTACCACTTTCTGCGCCGCCGTCAGGTGTGAAGAAAGCGATCAAAAAACTTCTCTTCCACAGATATAAGCAAGTTTGGTGTATCAGCGACTTTGTGGTTCATTGTCTCGAACACACCGGTGAATGGTCCAACCTCAAACGGTGTACGTATTTTATTAACACCGATCGGTTCAAACCTGACGCGTTAGTACGCGCGGAGATGCGAGAGCGATTTGGAGTACGCGATAAGTTTGTCGTGCTCTTTGTGGCTCATGTTATCAAGGCAAAAGGTGGTGATATCGCCATCCGGGCAATGTCACAAGTTCCTGATTCCGTGCAACTCTGGTTTGTCGGGGATGGACCTGAGCTCGAATCGATAAAAACGCTCGCTAAAGATCTGAAGCTCGGCGATCGAGTTCAGTTCCTGGGCAGACAAAGTCACGTCGAACCATTCATGCAGGCAGTTGATTGCTTCATTTGTCCTTCGTTGTGGGGCGAGGCGACAGGGCTGGTAAATCTCGAAGCTCAGTCGTCGGGAGTGCCGGTTATTGCCAGCGAGATTGGCGGTATTCCTGAGTTTGTGTTGCACGAGAAAACGGGATTTCTATTTACTCCCGGCGACGACCTGGCACTTGGGAAATACATCCGAAAGCTGGCGGAGAATCCGGACTTGCAGGCACGCTTTTGCGCCGACGCCAGAAAGACGGCCGTCGAAAGGTACTCGATACAAACGAGGCTTGATGAATATGTTAGAGCCTACGATCAATAGAGATCCGGTTGCCGAAGAACTGATTGCAAGACTCGATCAGGACGGGATCGCTCCATTACCAAAGCTGTTGTCGGAAGAGCAGCTCAAGGGAATGCAAACAGCGTTCGCCGCTCGTTTACAGCGATTGCGCTGGAACGATTTCGACGGTTATGAGCAGACGGAACTCTATCGTCACATGGTCCATGATGTGTTGATGTTGGACCAGGGATTTGTCGATCTGGCGCTGCACCCAGTCGTGAAAGAGGTTCTGAACGGTTATCTCGGCACCAGGTATGAGTTGACTGAAGCGAAGGGCTGGAAGTCATTGCCTACCAAACGAGATTTTCATGGTTGGCACGGCGACGCGTGGTACGAGCAGACCAGTGCCACTGAGATTCATCGCGAAGTGAAGCTGGCAATGTACCTGACCGATGTGAAGAGCGGCGCATTCAACTACATCAAGGGCAGTCACCGGAAACAGCATCCGCGAATGGTCAAGGACAAAGAGTTGCCGGGTGTTGCTCCGGGAGAGGTTACCGAGTTGCTGGGAACGGCAGGGTCTGCATTTCTGTTTGACACTTCGGGGATTCACCGGCAGGGGACGCCGATGCTGGAAGAGCGGCGCGCGATTTTCTACAACTATCACGATCCGACAGTGCCACTGCAGCGCGAAGATATCGACTACTATCGTTACCATCCGCTAATGCTCAATGCCGCATTCCTTGGTCAACTTACGGCCGAGGATCAACGCATTCTTGGTTTCGGGAGAAAGACGCACTACCAGCCCGCCTTCGAACGCAAACCAAAGCACCTGTTCTTACAGAAACTCTCCTATAGCGTGTTTTGGGGGAAGCTCTTGTTTCTTGATATGCCGGAGCGAATCAAGTCTCCACTGCGGAGAGTCCTTGGAAGATGACGCGCGAGGCGTTTAGCAAATGAAGAAGGTTTTATTCAATCTGGTTAATATTGTCGGTCGCACCTTGAAGGGGCGCGGGCTTCGCCTCGAGCGATTCCAATTCCTCCGCCGAATTTATATATCGACGTACCACAAGGTTGCGCCCGACAACGTGGCTCTGGTTCAGGTCCAAAATAATCAGATGTATGTAAATCCCCAGGATGAGCCGCTCGGCCGATCGCTGGCAACTGAGGGGATTTATGAGGCGTATGAAACGGGCTTATTCCGTTCGGTGGTGAAAGGCGGAATGACTGTTATCGATATCGGAGCAAACGTAGGGTACTACACACTGATCGCCGCGGAATTGGTGGGTGAAACGGGGAAAGTCTTTGCGTTTGAACCGGAACCCGGAAACTTTGACCTGCTGTCCCGAAATGTGAAGTTGAATAAATACAGCAATGTAGATGCGGTCCAAAAGGCGGTTTCAAACTGCACTGGCTCGATAACCCTCTACATCGATCGTGGAAATTTTGGAAACCGTTCGTTCGCTCAAGCAAACATCCTCGTCGACGGTGGGGCGGTGGAAATTGAGAGCGTCAGTTTGGATGAGTTTTGTGCTTCACATCTTAATGGGCGGCGGTTGGATGTTCTCAAGATTGATGCGCAAGGTGCCGAGGGCCTGATTCTGATGGGCGCCAAAGACACCCTCCAGAAGTATGAACCCACTATTTTTATGGAATTCGAGCCTGAAATGCTGCGAAATATCGGCACCGATCCACTGGATTTGCTTGATGGTTTCTCGTCTATTGGATATCAGTTCAGGTTGCTCGACTATCAAACCAAAAGTCTTTTGACCGTTAACCCGGCAGGTTTGTTGGATGAATGTAAGAAGAACGGGTATGTGGACCTGTTCCTTGAGCCAGCGAACGCCCGAAGCATCGTTTGAGGCGTTCATCCACAGCCGCTAACCTTTTTGCCTACCTAATTTACCACGATCACCAGCGGACTCGGTGGAACCACAAACTTTAAGTCAAAAGCCTTCGATCCCGAGCACATTAGTTATTGACAAACCAAGTTTAACTATCGTTTAATCCCACTTACGGGGTGAAAGCCCGTATTGATCTTTTGACACTGATTGCACACGATAAAGGCAAACCTGTTGTGAGGCAGGGACGCAAAGCTTTGAGTCTCAAAATAGCGAGATTGTCAGGCTGCCGAAGGCGATCGAAGTGCCGCTTCACTTACAAGCGTTTTGGTAAGTGCGGGACCCGGTAGAATGACTGCTCTCCTCAGGGAATGTCATTTCGTGTGTTTTATTACTGGCCGGTGTCTTCTTCTTCGTTCATCTTCAACTCCACGCAATAGAAATCCCCCTTCGCCTAACGTTTTCAGGTCCATTCGTGTCGATGGGTCGTTCCTGCGATTTAGCGCTTTCTGGTTCAAAACTGAACTGGGTGACCGCCACTCAGTAACGTCTCGGCAACCCATCCGAGGCAATCACCGATAAATGGCACCCCCACAGTGATGTGGGTCCGCAAAGTCAGGAGTCTCTCTCTCCGAGAGAGATCGTCCGATTTCCGAAGTGAGCACCTTAATGACAACACAAAGCTTTTTGGCACGGTTCCAAAGTGGAACCGTTCGATATTCGAAATCGATATTTATTACTCTCGTATCGCTATTCTCACTATTTACAGCAACAGCCATTAATGCCTCGACAATTGTGGTGCCCGCGGGTGGCGACCTTCAGGCCGCCATCGATTCCGCGCATTTTGGCGACACGATAATTCTGCAGGCAAACGCGACCTACAACCCGAGGGGTGATAGTTTTGTGCTGCCCAACAAAGGACTCGGCACCGGCACTGACGCTGACTACATAACAATCCAAACGTCCGGTCTTGCAAACATCGCCGCGGCGGGTCAGCGAATCGCTCCGCAGACGCACGCTTCGAGCATG
>Ga0070698_100000847_pt1 | contig 33519 bp, 33 predicted proteins | sample KBSK1502metaG_FD_65477 | JGI IMG/M metagenome (GOLD analysis project Ga0070698, IMG submission 65477) | Corn, switchgrass and miscanthus rhizosphere microbial communities from Kellogg Biological Station, Michigan, USA - KBS K1-50-2 metaG | ecosystem: Host-associated > Plants > Roots >... | reverse complement strand
CCTCCCTCACGGTCGGGCTACTGCCGCGCTTCGGCGCTCCCATAGCCTAACTTCAGGAATGATGCGAGGTCGGTTACACTTGAGGACCAACGCCTAATGAACTTCAACACCTACTTTCGTCTCGCTTCCTACGCCACCATTGCGGCGGCGGGGCTGGCGCTGTTTTTGGCAGCGGGAATCGGAGTCTGGCTGGCCGCTGCTTTCGCCGTCGTCATGATCGTCGGGTGGCAGGTCGAAGGCACCCGCTGGCAATTCTCTGAGCGCGCGGCGCTAATTATCATCCTGGCCGCGCTGCCGCTGTTCTATCTCGAGTGGCGGTTTCTTCATTTATATTCCGGCACCCAGGAGGGCGGAATAGGCGGCGGCAGTGAGGTGACGCTGCTCGCGCACCTGATTCTGTTTTTGACGGCGGTCAAGCTGCTGCAGCGTAAGGCTGATCGCGATTGGTTCTTTCTCTATCTGATTTCATTTTTCGAAGTTCTCCTGGCCGCCGGGCTGAGTGCCAGCCCAACCTTCCTGGCCACGCTTGCGCTCTATCTTCTGTGCGCGTTGACGACGATCGTGGCTTTTGAAATTCAGAAGGCACGGCGCAAAGTGACGGCAACCCAAACGCGTCTGCTCATTCCGCCTGATTCCAGTCTCTTTCGTAAACTCCCCATGCGTCTTTGGCGCCGGCGCTATCTGGAAACGCGCCGCTTGCCGGTGGTCTCCGGCGGGTTGCTCTTCCTGATCGTTCTGCTCGCTTTGCCGTTCTTCCTGATCGCGCCACGGAACACCTCGAGCGCACTCAAACGTGGCGGCAACGGAGTCTCAGGCGTGATAGGTTTTTCCGACAACGTGACACTCGGCGAGATCGGACAATTGAAACGCAACGACGAGGTGGTGATGCACGTCCGCGTCGAGGACGCGGGCGTGGGCGTAGGATCCACTGTCGGATTGCGTTGGAGGGGTGTGGCACTGGATCAATTCACCGGACGGGGCTGGATCAAGTCAATCGACGCCCGTCGCTTTGAAGACAAGACAGATGATCGCGGGTTTTTCAAACTTGGCACTACCGAAGACGTCGCGCGACTCACTTCTCAGACTTTTTTTCTGGAGCCGATCGATACACCTGTTCTGTTTGGCGCGCCGCGCGTCGTAGCGGTACAGGGCCGTCTGCCGTTTGTTCGCGTGGATGCGGAATCCGCAATTCAGACTCGCCCGCACGAACAGGAGAAAATTGTCTACAAGGTTTATTCTGACACCTCAGCGCCCGGCGCGATGGTGCTTCGTTCTGACCCTTTGGACTATTTGGTTCCGGCGGCGCGCTACCTGCAACTTCCCGGCAAAGTCGATCCGCGCATCGCGGCGCTGGCGAAAAGCGTGATCGAAAAAGCTGGAGCGCGTACCGGTTATGACGAGGCACAGGCGCTGGAATCTTATTTGCGCGACAACTATGAGTATTCTTTGGATTTGAAAGCCGGCGGTCCGGATCCACTCTCAGATTTTCTTTTCCATGTCCGTGCGGGCCACTGCGAGTATTTTTCGACCGCAATGGCGGTCATGCTGCGCACCCGCGGAATTGCGTCAAGAGTAGTCAACGGATTCCTGCCCGGCGAATATAACGAAGCGTCCGGCGCTTACACTGTGCGCCAGAGCGATGCACACTCCTGGGTGGAAGTTTACTTTCCGCAAACGAATTCGTGGGTGACGTTTGATCCGACTCCTCCGGCGGGCCGCGCTGCGCGAGTACGCACCGGGTTGGCGGCCCAATTGAGCAAATACACGGAAGCGCTGGAGTTGATGTGGTTTCAATACGTGGTTGGTTATGACAAGCAGGAGCAGCATTCTCTGGCGACGTCGTTGCGCAAGGAGCTGTTCGATCTGCGGCGCAGCTCGGTGGCCACGTTCGCTCGTGCGCGTGGCGCGCTACCCGTGATACTTCCACCTCTCCTGATCGGTGTCGTCGGCCTGGGCTCACTGATGGCGCTGGTTCTGCTGGTCATGCGTATTAGCGATCTTGGCTGGCGGCGCGGCCTGAGAGTGTGGCGCGCCGGAACTGAATCAGAAAGTTCGCGAGTCGATTTCTATGAACGGCTGATTGCATTGCTCGAAAAACAGGGTCTCAAGCGCGAGACGTATCAAACGCCCTCGGAGTTTGCGGCAGCGTTGGGATTGAATGAAGCGCGCGCTGTTACGAACGCCTATAACCGGGTGCGCTTCGGAGCAGCGAAGCTCTCCGTGTCGGAACGAAAGCAGATTGAACAGTTGTTGTCGCAGCTTGAACGAAATCGCAAAGGGCATTGAAATGCAAAGGAACGCAACGGCTTTCGCAAAGGGCGCAGAGGCTTCGATGATCGAGAGGCAGACCTTTGCGTTCCTCTGGTTATCGTGTGCGTCCTTTGCGGTTAATTGATCGTGCGTCAGAAATAGAGATCGAGTTCATGATAAAAGTAGGTTTCATCAGTTTGGGTTGTCCTAAGAACCTCGTCGATAGCGAGGTCATGATGGGTCAACTCAAACTAAACGGTTACGAGATTACGGCCGATGCCGCGGAAGCCGACACTGTAGTCGTGAATACGTGTGGCTTTATTGAATCGGCGAAAAAAGAATCGATTGAAGCTATTTTGGAAGCGGCTCGCTTGAAGACTGGCGGCAAGGCCACCAGGCTGGTTGTTGCGGGTTGTCTGGTCGAACGTTATCGCGACGAGTTGAAAGCCGAGATGCCCGAGGTGGATGCGTTCATCGGCACCAGTCAGATTAACGATATCCTCGCGGTTTGCGATCCCCACACGAACACGCGCGCGCTGCCAGTGGTCCAGCTTGGCAATCAGAGCGCTACTTATCTCTACGACGAATCGACGCCGCGTGTGCTGGCGACTCCCAGCCATTATGCTTTCATCAAGATCGCTGAAGGCTGTGACCGGCCCTGCGCGTTCTGCTTCATTCCGCAGATGCGGGGACACTTTCGCAGCCGGCGTTTTGGATCGATCGTCGCCGAAGCACACCAACTTGCCGAAGAAGGGATCAAGGAATTGATTCTGGTGGCGCAGGATTCTTCGCGCTACGGCGAAGACCTGGGCAAGCAGGACGCACTCGCGCATCTCGTGCGCGAACTGTCGCACACTGTTGGCATCGAATGGGTGCGCGTGATGTATACCTATCCGACCCACATCAGCGATGGCTTTCTAGACGCCCTGGCCCAAGAACCAAAGGCTGTTAAGTATCTCGATATGCCTTTGCAACATGCATCACAGAACGTACTAAAGTTAATGAAGCGAGGCGGTAATCGGGCCAGCCTCGAGCGCTTAATCAAACGCGTGCGCCAGCGAGTGCCCGGCATTGCGGTGCGCACGACATTCATCACCGGCTTTCCTGGTGAAACTGAAGCAGACTTTGCCGAGCTGCTCACCTTTGTGAAGAATGTCGAATTCGATCGAGTGGGTGTGTTCACTTATTCAGATGAAGAAGGCACGCCGGCATACGATCTGCCGCACAAAGTCGAGCCGAAGATTGCCAGGCAGAGACACGACCGGTTGATGCGCGAGCAAAAGAAAATTTCGCTGCGCCGCAACAAGGCCAGGATTGGCGAGACTGTACGAGTGTTGTTCGAGGGTGAATCGAGTGAGAGCGATTTGCTCTGGCAGGGACGTCTGGAAACTCAGGCGCCGGATATCGACGGATGTGTTTTGATCAGCGATGCGCCCGAGGGCTTTATTCCGCAGCCAGGTGAAATCGTGAATGTCTTGGTTACCGAAGCGCAGGAATACGATCTGGTTGGACGCATCGTTTGAGGTTAGGCCAGTCAATGAAACTTGCCATTTTCGACCTTGATGGTACGTTGACTAGAACCAACGAGGTTGATGAGGTCTGTTTTATCCAGGCCTTTGGTGACGCGCACGCTATTACGGGCTTCGACACCGACTGGAACACTTATCATCACACAACCGATTCTGGTATTACTCGCCAGATCTTCCGGGATCGCTTCAGGCGCAATGCCAAACCAGATGAGTTGTTAAGTCTTCAGCGTTGCTTCGTGCGCTTGCTGAAAGAGCAACTTGCGGCGAGCCCGAAACTTTTTGCTGCGGTCCCCGGCGCGGCGGAGATGTTGGCCCGGCTGGGGGACGAACCAGAGTGGAGAGTGGCCATTGCGACGGGTTGCTGGCAGGTGTCCGCTGAACTGAAAATGGAAGGGGCTAAACTGCTGCCGACTGGTTTTCCTATCGCGACAGCCGAGCAGGGATTCTCCCGTGAGGAGATTCTGCAAGCCGCAATCGCTGAAGCCGGCGCGCATTATCATCAGACCAGGTTTGATCGGGTGGTATCAATCGGTGACGCCTTATGGGATGTACGAGCGGCCACGAATCTTGAACTCAACTTTGTCGGAGTCGGCAGCGGTGAACGCGCAAGCTCGTTAAGCGACGCCGGCGCAAGTCATGTAGTTGGCGATTATCAGGAGTACGATATTTTTCTCGAATATCTGGAGGCCGCTGACGTACCAAAGCAAAAGGCCGGGCAGGGCAATCCAGCCGCCCGTTAAGAAGATCTTGTCGGCAATCAAAGAATCCAGCGACGAACTGAATCCGGCCGCGGCACCTACACCCGCACGGAAGACTGCTAATGATTATCTCGCCCTCGCGATCTCCACCTGCGGCGTGGGATATTTTCCAATTGCCCCCGGGACCATGGGCTCGCTGCTTGGCGTCGGTCTTTACCTGACGCTCTGGGCGGGAATTTCTCGTTTGCTCGAGGTTAATGCGCTGGCGAAAAGGCTGACCCTGTTGCATGTGTGGACGCCGCAGATGGCGTTTATGCTGGTCGTGATCTTTGTGGTCACGATGGCGGGAATTTGGGCAGCGACGCGGGCAGAGAAACTTTTTCGAAAAGAAGATCCTGGGGAAGTAGTTATCGACGAAGTCGCGGGTCAGATGATCGCACTCTTGTCAGGACCCTTCTGGATTCACACCTGGTGGAGTGTTTTCACAGCGTTCCTGTTGTTTCGCGCGTTCGATATCTGGAAGCCTTATCCGATTCGAAAGCTCGAAGGCCTGGAATCCGGGTTGGGAATAATGGCTGACGATCTGGCGGCGGGCGTATATGCTCTGATCGTGAATTCGGTTTTGATCTCGGCCTACCTGTTGTTGTTTCCGTCACAGGGCTAGTGCGGCGACGATCGAAGTACAAGTGATTTTCCGGTCATCGCTTTTAGACCTGTTCCTGCTGCTTGCGCTTTTTCCTGTCGCTGCTGCCAATCCATCCTCGCCGCCAGAAGAGTCCCAGCATTCCCACTGCCACGACAATCATAATGATCCAGACGGTGTAATAGCCGTAACGCGAATGCAGCTCGGGCATGTTGTCAAAGTTCATCCCGTACACACCGGCGATGAATGTCAGCGGCAACATGATCGCTGAAAAGATGGTGAGCACTTTCATGATCTCGTTCAACCGGTTCGACACCACCGACAGATAGGCTTCCAACGACCCGCTAATCAGATCGCGATAGCTCTCAGCCAGATCTGTTACGCGAACCAGGTGATCATAGATGTCGCGATAGAAGGGAAGCGCGGGACCAGAGATGAGTTGAAACTGGCCGTGACTCATGCGGTACAAAACCTCGAGCTGCTTGGAAGAAATTCGCCGCAAGCGCAGCACACTGCGCTTCAGTCCCAGAATCTCTCCGAGAATTTCTTCGCTGGCGCGATGCAAGGTGAAGATATTGTCTTCCAGTTCGTTTATTCGTTCATCAAAATCATCCATCACCGGCAAATAGTCATCGACGATGCCGTCTATGATCGAGTGCAGCAGAAACGGCGCGCCGCGCTGGCACGCAACCGGGGTGGAGCGAATACTTTGCTTGACCTTATCGAGACTCGCAAATTTGTCGTGATGGTACGTCAGAACGTAGTTGCGTCCGAGAAAACCGTCGAGCTCGACGGTATTGAAACGCTCGGGACTGGAATCAGTCCGTACCGCATGCACGATGAAATAGATGTAGTCGGGAAACTCCTCGACTTTCGGATGATGCCGGTTGGCGCGGCAATCCTCGACCGTCAAAGGATGAAAATGAAATACATTGAGCAGAACCTGGTCGTCCGCATCCGTGGGCGATTCGATGTCAACCCAGAACAAGACGTTTTCGTCTTTGAGGAGCTCAGGAATATTCTCGACCGTGAATTCTGCTTCAACTCGGTCGGAACCTGCACGGTAAACAAAAATGTCCATATGATCGCCTAAGTTCAGAGTTCAAGCTTCAGCCTGTTGGACTGGGGCAAAATGCAACCTAAAGGTTGAACTCCAAACGGTGCCGCCACTCGACGCAAATTCGACAGGCTGTTACCATAACACCTCTTTGGGGATTCTAATCAATTAACTGACTCCTGAATGCCTACCAACGAATCCAGCGCGCCAGCCAGAATTTTTGTTGCCGATGATGTGAGCGAAAAAGGCCTGCAGCCCCTGCGCCAGTCGGGCTTTCTGGTCGAGAAGCAAATCGGGTTGGCGCCCGAGGCCTTGCGCGCAGCTCTGGTCGATTGCGAAGGGCTGGTCGTGCGCAGCGAAACCAAAGTAACTTCTGAGTTGATGGATGCTGCCCTCAAGCTCCGCGTCATCGGGCGCGCCGGAGTTGGCGTCGACAACATCGATGTGCCGTCGGCCACCGCGCGCGGCATCGTGGTGATGAACGCTCCGGATGGCAATACGATTACTACCGCGGAGCACACGCTCGCTTTATTGATTGCCCTCTCGCGAAACGTGCCGCAAGCAAACGCCAGCATAAAAGCAGGGAAGTGGGAACGAAAGCGCTTTATTGGAGCTGAGCTGCAAGGCAAGACTTTGGGGATCGTCGGGCTCGGCCGCATTGGCCGCGCGGTGGCGGCGCGCGCCCGAGGGTTCGGGATGAAAATCGTAGGACACGATCCATTCCTGGCTCCGGATCAGGCGCGTGATCTGGAGATCGAGTTGGCTTCACTGGATGAACTGTATGCGGAGGCTGACTTTCTGACCGTGCACACGCCTTTGACTACTGAGACTCGGGGCCTGATTGGCGCTCAGGCCTTTGCAAAGATGCGAAAGGGAGTGCGAGTCATCAATTGTGCCCGCGGTGGTCTGGTCGACGAGGCAGCACTGTTTGACGCCATCAGATCGGGAATTGTAGCCGGCGCCGCGCTAGATGTTTTTGAAAAGGAACCACCATCGCCGGATCATCCTCTGCTCGGTCTCGAAGAAGTAATTGCGACGCCGCATCTGGGGGCGTCGACGACTGAAGCCCAGGAAGGGGTCGCCGTCACGGTCGCTGAACAGATGCGTGACTACTTACTTTCCGGAACGCTGCGCGGAGCCGTTAACGTGCCCGCGCTCGGCGCGAAGGAGTTGAGTGCGCTGCAACCTTACCTGGCGCTGGCTGAGAGTCTGGGCCGGTTCCAGGCACAACTTGTCGATTCCGCCGTCCGAGAAGTGCGTTTGGAGTTTGCCGGAGAGATGGTTGAATTGGACGCCGCTCCAGTGACCCGCGCGTTTCTGGCCGGGTTGCTGCGCGATGTCAGTGCGCGCGTCAATGTCGTCAATGCATTCGTAATCGCCGAAGAGCGCCGCATCACGGTGACAACCTCGTACGTGCGTGGCGCACACGTGGCCCCGGCGATCCGGACGCGCGTGATAAGCGAAGGCGGAGAACAAACCGCCTCAGGCTCGGTGTTCGGAATCACTGCCGGTGAACGCGAAGGCCGCATCACGGAGATCAACGACTTTCGCATCGAAGCAATCCCTCATGGCCATATGCTCGTGATGCACAATCGAGATGTTCCCGGTGTGATCGGTCGCGTCGGTACCATCCTCGGCGCCCAGGGGATTAACATCAGCGCATTTCACCTCGGCCGTCGCGAGCGGGGTGGGGAAGCGATGGCCGTGATTGCGCTTGATGTACATGTGGCCGATGAGACATTGAAGACGCTGCTCTCTTCTGCAGGAATACTCTCAGTCCAGCAGGTTGAACTTTCGTAAGCAATCAACGTGGGTCGCTCGGGCTCGGTATGAAGTCGCAGCCAATTGGAAGCCGCTTCATGTCGCAAGATTCATCCAGCCAAATGTCGTCCACGTGCTTTTTCTTAACGAACGCCACCGGTTTGCGGTAGACTCGCGCAAAATCAAGTACTGTCAGGGGAGACTGGCGGTCCGTCGCTCACAGCGGCATCGCAAGTTATTATCACTGGCCACGAAAACGACGATTGACGACGTGACAACGACCACTCGGAGACGTTGATGAGCGCAACCATACCAGTTGCAGTAGCGAGTGACGGGCGAAACACTGATGGGGCATCGGCATCTGCTTCCGCATTGCTTCAGCCGGGCCGCTCGCGGATCGATTCAATCGATCTCCTGCGCGGCATCGTGATGGTGATCATGATGCTGGACCACACGCGGGACTTTGTGCATTGGGGCGGGCCGAACTTAGATCCGACCGACCTTACCAAAACGAACGTGGCGCTTTTCTTTACTCGCTGGATCACGCATTACTGCGCGCCAATTTTTGTTTTCCTTGCGGGTACCGGGGCTTACCTTCAATTTGCGCGGGGCAAGAGCAAGCGGGATTTATCGAGGTTTCTCGTCACCCGTGGGCTCTGGCTGATAGTGCTGGAACTCACTGTTGTGCGCTTCGGAGTCTTCTTCAGTCTCGATTATCGCTTCTTCGGTTTTCTCCAGGTGATTTGGGTGATCGGCGCTTCGATGATTGTGCTCGCGGCGCTGATTCATTTGCCGCTCAAAGTCGTGGCCGCATTTGGATTTATCATGATTGCCTTGCACAACCTGCTCGATCGAGTTCAGGTGGCGGGCTGGCAAGGTCCCGGCAGTCCGGTACCGAGCGTGGCAGCGAAACTTTGGATCCTCTTGCATCAACCTTTTAATGTTTTCCCGATTGCTAGTTTCCCGAGTCCTATTGTCATAGTTATCTATCCGTTGATTCCGTGGATTGGAGTTATGGCCCTTGGATATGCGTTCGGTTCCCTGTATCAGATGGATGCCGGGCGGCGGCGCCGCTGGTTAGTGTGGGGCGGAGTGGCGGCGACCTCGCTGTTTATCCTTGTTCGGGCCGTGGACGTCTATGGTGATCCGGCGCACTGGGCCAAACAGAAAAGCCTGGTCTTCACGGTGCTCTCGTTTGTAAACACAACTAAGTATCCGCCGTCGCTGGACTTCTTATTGATGACGCTGGGACCGGCGTTGCTGGCGCTCTGGTGCTTTGAAGCCAACGCTAAATCCGGAACTACGCAAGGATTGGGCGCCCGCATCCGATCTGCTTTTGTCACGTTCGGGCGCGTCCCCTTATTCTTCTATTTGCTTCAATGGTACACGGCGCACCTGATCGCAATCGGCCTCGGCTTGATCGCCGGTCAACCCGTGGCGTGGCAGTGGCAGAGTCCGATTGAGAAATTCAGCAGCCTTCCACCCGCGGGAGTGGGTTTCAGCTTATGGGTCGTGTACGTCTCGTGGATCGCGGGTGTGGTTCTGCTCTATCCGCTCTGTAAGTGGTTCGCGGGCGTAAAGGCGCGCCGGCGCGATTGGTGGTTGTCGTATTTGTAAAGGGCAGTCTGGATAAGAGGCGTTCAGAGTACCGACTTTAGTCGGGTTCTATTCCTGTGAAATACCCAGGTAAAGTTGGTACTCTAAACACCTGTAATCAAGACATCACTAAATCCGGCATGGCCGGATGGTATGGAAATGGAGTAACGATGCGAAATTACCTAACCCTCGCGCTGATGATTCTCGCGGCCTTAACTTTTGGTTGCGCCGATCCGGCCGCTAATAAACCCAAGGCCACCGTCGGGAATGCTCAGTCTGAGTCGAACTCTTCGAAGTCGGCGGCGGCAGAAAAGCTAATCATTTCTCCGGAGAACTCGAAGGTAGAATTTGTTGCCGCCAAGGTTACCCGCAGTCATGACGGTTCGTTCAAGCAGTTCGCCGGCACTATCGATCTCGTGCCCAACAACATTCCCGGCAGTCGCGTGACAATCGAGATCGATACTAAATCCGTCGTAACCGATACGGATGATTTAACCAAACACCTGCAGACGCCTGATTTCTTCGACGTCGCGAAATATCCGAAAGCAACTTTCGTCTCGACAAAAATCGAGCCGGCCAGTGCTGGAGGGGGCACGCATACTATTGCTGGCAACTTTGATCTGCATGGAGTCAAAAAGTCGATCACTTTTCCCGCGACTATTCAGGTGGCGGCCGATAGTGTGATGGTCAACGCGGAATTTTCGATCAATCGCAAGGATTTCGGAATTGTCTATGCCGGCAAGGCTGACGATCTAATCCGCGACGGCGTCGTTATTAAGCTAACCGTCAAGGCGCCTCGTGCCCAGCCATGAGGTCAGTACCGAGAGCGGCGCTCCATCAATGCTCTCGGTACTTGCTTCATTTCTGTTATCTTAAGTCCGCTTTTCAATCTCAACTTTGTGCGACGCCCAAAACTATGCTGAGCGAAGCTGTCGCTCATTATCACGATCTGCTGGCCGACCAGGAACTCGCGCAGAGTTCGCTGACGTTACTTGACCAGGGCCTCGAGCGCGCCCGGCTGATCTTTGGTGGCCGACGGTTGTCGCCTTATCTGCGACCTCACTTTGTCACCGAAGAAGATTTCGCGCGCGTGCGCCAGGTTTGTGAAATAGTCTGGAGCGCGATCGAGAAGGTCAAGGACGCGGCCGTTGCCGATCTTTCTCTGCTCGATGAACTTGGGCTGACTGAGATCGAGCGCGAATTGGTCCAGATCGATCCCGGGTATCGCGCGGTTTCGCCGACGGCGCGGCTCGATTCATTTCTTACCGAGGAGGTCTACAGCTTTGTCGAATTGAATGGCGAGAGTCCCGCCGGCATCGCTTATGCCGACGCCGCTTACGAGATTTTCTTACAGCTTCCGGTGATGAAGCGGTTTGCTGAGACCTACAAGCTCAGACGTTTTGCAGGCCGACCGCTGATGTTGAAGCTGCTCGTCGACTGTTATGAAGAGTTTCTCGGGCGTCGTCCTGATCGCCCGCCGCACATTGCGATTGTCGATCTGAAAGGAATGCCGACGCAGAAAGAGTTTGAGCTTTTCCGCGAGTACTTCGAAGCCGAAGGTTACCCGTCAATTATTGCCGCGCCTGAAGAACTCGAGTTTAGCAATGGCCGACTGCGCGCCGGCGAATTCGAAATCGACATCGTCTACAAACGTCTGTTGGTCAATGAGTATTTGCCAATCATGACTCAGCAGCCGGCGTTGCTTGATGCTTACAGGGCGCGAGCGGTGTGCATGGTTAACAGCTTTCGCTCGAAGATCATTCACAAGAAGGCTCTGTTTGCAGTGCTCACCGACTCAAGGCATGCGTCACTTTTTACCGCAGAAGAGCGGGCGATGATTCTGGGCCACGTTCCCTGGACGCGAATGGTGCGGGCTGGCCAGAGCGATTACTTTGGCGAAGAGATCGATCTGTTGGAATTCATCAGCGAGCGGCGCGATCGTCTGGTGCTCAAGCCAAACGATGATTACGGTGGCCACGGAATTTACATCGGCTGGAACATCGATGAAATCGGCTGGGACGAAGCAATTCATAACGCGCTGGCCAACGGCGATTACCTGGTGCAGGAACGGGTCCCGACCGCGCGCGAAGTTTTTCCCGCTTTAACCACCGAAGGAACAATCGCGTTCGCCGAGCAGTTGGTCGATCTCGATCCACTCCTCTTCAATGGCAAAGTTGGATCCGCATTCACGCGTCTTTCCTCTAACGAACTGGCGAACGTTAGCTCGGGCGGCGGCATGGTGCCGACTTTCATCATCAGCAAACGCTCAGTTTAAGAGTACCAACTTTAGTTGGGTCTTTTCATGATCCGAAAAACCCGACTGAAGTCGGTACTCTAAACACCTCGAGCACTAACACCTCGAGCATTGACATCGCCGTCAATACCGCGCTAACGTGTAATCCCGTGGATCCCACGGGCCAAAATTCCAACCAAATTGCAGTCGCAGTTATTCCCGCTCGCTACGGTTCCAGTCGTTTGCCGGGCAAACCTTTGTTGGAAATCGGCGGCAAGCCTTTGATCTTCTGGGTTGCCGAACGGGCCCTGTCCGCGCATAGTGTATCGCGGGCAATCGTGGCCACAGACGATAAGCGAATCTTCGATGCAGTTACGTCAGCGGGTTTCGAAGCGATGATGACAAGCAGCGATCATGCAAGCGGCACGGACCGGGTGGCTGAAGTCGTGCGCGATCTCGATACTGGGATCATCGTTAACGTTCAGGGAGACGAGCCTTTGATCGAGCCTGAAACAATCGACCGCGCGGTCAGTGCGCTCGCGACCAACACCGAGGTGCTGATGGCCACGACTTCCGAAGCGATCACTGAAGCCGCCGAAGTGCTGAAGACAACGGTCGTGAAGGTCACCGTTGATAACAATGGCCATGCAACTTCTTTTTCACGTAATCCGATTCCATGGCCCAATCAGGCCGTCACGCAGCATGGCTCGATCGAAGCAGCGCTCAGGAACGAACCGGCGCTGCTTTTTTCTTTTAGAAAGCACACCGGGCTTTATGTTTACCGGCGGGAATTTCTATTGGAATTTGCCGGCTGGCCACAAGCAGAGTCTGAGCGCCGGGAATCGCTCGAGCAACTGCGCGCGCTCGAGCGCGGCGTGAAGATCAAAGTAGTCGCAGCGGCCGCGCCATCAATTGGCGTGGATACGGCCGAAGATCTGGCTCGAGTGCGGCAAATGGTAGCTGAACGGCGGGTGTAATGGCGGGTTGAAGATGCCCGCAAGGTGGGGACAGAGAGACCGGCCGTTGCGCCATCTGGCGTGTTGGAAACCTGACGGACAGGACAAAAAGAATGCTGGGCCTGATTAACTCCAGTGACTGGATCGGAATCGCCATTATCGCTGTGGTAATTATCGGCGGGTTGCTCCTGCTCAACCAAATCACCAAGCCCTACGACGTGAAGGATGAAGAAGAATTCCAGCAGCGTCGCAAAGAAGGCGGGTTGCTGAGCGCGGGCATGATGGGTTTACAGCAGCTACTCGATCCCAGCGCGAAGAAAGCAGTTGAAGTTCAGCAGGATTTGCGCCGGGGACTCTATGACGACGAAGAAGAACCCGACGATCCGCCGGAAGCGGGAGCCGGGGCGAGAGAGCGCGGCAGTAGCCCGACCGTAAGAGAGGGCTCAAATGATAATGAGATTTAGACGGCGGACTTGTCCGCTGTAACTTGTAGCGCGCAAGTGTGCTGTCTAAACAAATGTTTCATCTGTGAAGGAGTGAGCAATGCCTAAATACATTTTCGTGACGGGCGGGGTGGTTTCAAGTCTGGGTAAAGGCCTGGCGGCGTCCTCGATCGGATCGCTGCTTGAGGCACGAGGGCTGCAAGTGACGCTGATCAAGCTCGATCCTTATCTCAACGTCGATCCGGGCACGATGTCGCCGTTCCAACACGGTGAAGTATTTGTTACCGATGACGGCGCCGAAACGGATCTCGACCTGGGACACTACGAGCGATTCACTCACGCTCATCTTTCGCAGGCCAATAACTGGACCACCGGCCGCGTTTATCTTTCGGTGATTGAGAAAGAGCGGCGCGGTGATTATCTGGGCAAGACGATTCAGGTCATTCCTCACGTCACCAACGAAATCAAGGAAGCGATTCGCGCCGTCACGCCAAATGAAGAAGCCGATGTGGTGATTGTCGAAATCGGCGGCACCGTCGGCGACATTGAATCGCTGCCGTTTCTGGAAGCGATTCGCCAGATGGGCAACGAAGTAGGCCGGGAAAATGCGCTGTTCATTCACGCGACGCTCGTGCCTTACATCGCCGCCGCCGGCGAGTTGAAAACGAAACCGACTCAGCATTCTGTGCGCGAATTGCGCGAGATCGGCATTGCGCCCGATGTTCTCCTTTGTCGATCCGATCGGCCGCTGTCGCACGATCTGCGATCGAAGATCGCGCTCTTCTGCAACGTGAAGGAGTCAGCGGTAATCAGCGCGCAGGATGTCGATACTATTTATGACGTGCCCTTGAGTCTTCACGATCAGGGTTTGGACGAGTTGATTGTTTCGTCTCTGCAATTGAGTGAAGTGGCCGGGGCAGGCGATCTCTCGGGGTGGCGCAAACTGGTTTCGACGATCCGGCAGCCTTCGGCGGGTGAGACGGCGATCGCCATCGTGGGCAAGTATGTCGAGTTGGAAGATTCTTATAAATCTCTGCGAGAGGCGCTGACTCACGGCGGCGTCGCGAACAACCTGCGTGTCAACGTTCGTTGGATCGAATCGGAAGAGTTGATGGACGACACTTACGAATCGCGCTTGCGGGACTTTGATGCGATCCTGGTGCCGGGCGGGTTTGGCAAGCGAGGCGTAGAAGGAATGATCCGGGCGATCTCTTACGCTCGCCGCACACGCACGCCATATTTTGGAATCTGCCTGGGCATGCAGACGGCGTGCATCGAATTCGCGCGCTATGCCTGTGACTTGAAAGATGCGGACTCGACTGAGTTCAATGTTAAGACGCCCTATCCGATTATTTTCAAGCTACGTGATCTGGTTGACGTCGAGCAGCTCGGCGGGACGATGCGCCTGGGCGCCTGGCCCTGTCGTTTGAGTGAAGGCTCTCTGGCGCGCGAGATTTACGACGAGGCCGAAGAAATCAGCGAGCGCCACCGCCATCGTTACGAGTTCAATCCGGCGTATCGCGGGCAGCTTGAGCACGGCGGCCTCATCTTCAGTGGAGTCTCACCGGACGAAAAATTTATCGAGGTCGTAGAGCTCTCGCGCGACGAGCACCCGTGGTTTCTCGCCTGCCAGTTTCATCCCGAGTTCAAATCAAAACCCCTGGCTCCCCATCCTTTGTTTGCGTCGTTCGTTCATGCAGCGTTTCAGAATCGTTTGCAGACTGAGACTTCGATCGAGCAAATGCCCGAAGCCGACGCGCCGCTAATCGATCGTGCAGCGGCGGCGAGTGAGAATTAATCAGTTTAAGTACTTGCGCCCTTCCTTACGACCGGCCCATTGTTCTCGCTCCGCTCGGAGTGAAATATTCATAGCTGCCCGTCAACGCACAATTCAAGCTCCTTCAGGAGCGCAACATATGCCGCTCCCAAAGCAGCTGGAGAAAACAGGTCAGCAGCGAACTGTAAACATTGCACGCCTAACGGCGCCCTGACTTTGCGAAGGAACTCGAGAGGAAAAGAGAACCGGGTCAAGCCTACGACTCTGAGATCCCAACGATGTTCTTCCAACCGTCAGTGTCCAGTTATCTCACATACTCCCAATGCCACGGCTCATAAAAGTATGGACGAAAGCCGAAACTTTCGGCATTGCGCACGAGCCACTGGTAGACGGGTGTCTTAACCTGGATCGCGCGATTTGTATCCTTAGTATCAACCGGATCGCCGCCGACGTAGAGGTCCAACGCGCGGCCGGTGAAGTGTGGGCTGTTAACTGCAAGCCCGGCGCTGCCCGCGTTCGGCGACTGGCGCCGCAGTTGCTCCTGATATTCCCGCGAACGAAATGCCGAGATGATCTTCAAGTATTTTTCAGTTGGCGCGAGATCGCCTGATTCGGTATGCCCGAGCTTCAGCGTCGGGTCCGCAACGGCCGCCGCAACCATCGCTTTGTAAGCGGCGTACGTCCTGCGCTCGACCTGGCGAAGTTCGACTAAGCGTTCGGGATCGTAGAAATCAGACGATGGAGCTGTGAGCAATTGATCGGGTTGAGCAGGTGTGCGGTCCTTGAGGCGACTGCCCTGCCATTGAGAGATCATCACCATCAGCGATCCTTCATCCAGCACGCCGTCCGCATTCAATCCCGCCTGCTTTTGCCAGGCTGCGAGGTCCGCAGCGAAATCCGTTGCGCTGGCATCGTTCCGGGTCTTCAAAAACCGGGCGATCAAGGAATGGTAAAGATACCAACCAGTCTGCGGTTTGCCGCCAAACGTCCAGCTCAACTCATTCTCGAGCAGGGAGTTTTTGCCGGCAGCCGTAGCGAACGCCGGCGACGCATTCTTTCCCGAAGGGTTCGCACCTTCTGACTTGAGCACGGTGGGCTTTACGAGTTGGTCACTTTTCGGGCTTGGCGATTGGCCCGAGCTGCGCCGCGCCGCAAAAGAAGCAAAGCCTGCCAGAACGGCGAGCGCAGCGACGATCACTACCGAGTTAATTCCGACTTTCTTCATAATTGATCTACTGACGTTCCTGAGTGAGATATTGTCGGGCAGAGGCATAAGATGCGCAAATCTCGTTGGCCGTTGGTAGTAATCCAGGTTTCGATCGAAAGATTTGTTATTACTGGAGCACTAGCGCCCTCGCCCGCTCTTCAGATCTTCTAGACACATATCAGAAATCAGGCCTCGTTCGCGCTCAGAGCGGGCACGGGCGCCTGATGCGTTCCCAGTCATCGCCGTCTCGTTTTTGGTTTGGCTCTTGGTTTTTTCGCTTTCTGCGATTTGCCCTGGTTCTTCGCCGGCATCGTCGCGACGTGATTCGCTTCCGCCGGGGGAACTGTCGCCTCGTCCAATGACGCGGTGATTAGCGCGTCGCTGGGCCGCACGCCGTCAACGAAGACAAAGACGTGGTAATTGGCTCTGCGCTCACGGATTACTTCAATGCGGCCCGCATCCTTCATGCGCGCCAGTTCGGTCATCAAGAAGTTCTGTTCACCCGCGCTCATATAACGATAATCGATGTCAAAGGCCAGGCCCGTTGAGTGCGGTGGCGTATCGATGAGGACCGCATTTCGGTTCACCTTTCTCAGGGCGTGTTGGTATTGCTCCGGCCTGACCAGTGAGCTTACCGGCAGCGGACGATCAAACTGCCGGTGATAATCCGTAGCGATCTCTTCCATGACTCTTAATGCTTCCGGTCTGATCGATCTGAGCAAGTTCAGTTTCAAGACCTGCCGGTCGGAAGAGTTTCCGATGTCATAAGCTCGGCCGCCGAAATTCCTTGCCAGCGTCTGGAGCGACTCGTATTCCCTGAACAATCTCTGGCGGCTGTCGGGCTGCCCGTACGACCGATCCAGCAGTGCTTTATCTTCATCTGTCGAGGTCAATTGCTGCTGGCGCGTCGAGAGTTCCTTTTGCAGCTCGCGTTGTTTGACGCGGTCGCGACTCTTTAGCGCGCCCAATTGGTTTTTCAATCCCGCAATTTGTGTTTGAATGGCCGAGCGCGCGGCAGCGAGGCGCCGATACTCGTCGTTCAGTTGTGCTTCGTTGTAGAGTGCGATGCTGTGATCGTCTTCATACCGGCTGAACGGCTCACTGTCTACTTTTGCGCCGACGCCAAATAGAATGTAGTTCTCAGTTGCCGACGGAAGTGAAACCATTTCGCCGCGCTGAATCATCGCTGCCAGATCCGCAAAATCCTGACAAGCATGCACGTTGTGCTTCCGAACTTCGGCGACCTGTGTGGCCAGGAACCAGTGCCTGTCGGCGTAGTGCCGCAGCTCAGGTGGAGTCTCAATCCCGGTTTTTCCGTCAGCCGGCTCGCCTCGGTCCGCTTTGACTTTCTCCAACCCCTGGGTCCAGAGCTCGGCTTCCGTCTTATTTGCCAAGGCGGTTGATTGATTCGCCGATTGGTGAGGACGTCGGAACGGGACGAAGTAAACCAGCGCCCACACGGCTACAACCGCGGCACTTACAAGCAAGAGTGCTACCAGCTTTCTCGTTCGCTGGTTCAAGATGTTTCTGTACGGCACCAAATCAGTTTCCGATGCGAACGTATTCGTGCGCAAGTCATCGAGAGACTTGAGGCACTGACTATGAATCACCTGGATTTGAGATTCTCTGCGCCACCTCTGCGTGCTCGGCGCCTCTGCGGTGAGTATTTCAACCTATTATTCACCGCCGAGAGGCAGAGTTCGCGGCAGTCATGCAAAGAAAAACTGAATTAGGCCACTACCTGGATGTGGCTAGTGGGGTAAAAGTGCGTTGCTGGCGGGGTGTCTCTGGCACCGTAAAATCCTCGCTTGATAAAAATCATTACTTGATCGAGGGGTTAGAGTAGAAGGTAGTCTGCGGTTAGCGAACAGATTTTCCAGTAGGGAACCATGCGTAAAGCACAAACCACATTGAATTCCATCGCGTCGCTCTCTATCATGCGTGACATGGCTCGCCGCGTAATTAACGTGTCCGCTGTTCCGCACCGTAGTCCGTTTCGTTACCCTGGCGGCAAGACGTGGCTGGTTCCTTATGTTCGCCAGTGGCTAAAGAGTCTCACGGATAAACCGGCAGAGTTTGCAGAGCCGTTCGCCGGTGGCGGGATTGTTGGTCTATCCATGCTGTTCGATGAGTTAACCCATCGACTTACCCTTGTCGAGTTGGATGAGCAGATCGCCTCGGTCTGGAAAGCCATGCTTAGCAACGTTGGTCTGGAGCTAGCTACGCGGATTCTTTTGTTCGAACTTACGAAGGAAAATGTCATTCATGAATTGACGAGCGAACCCCGCAGTGTACTGGATCGGGCGTTTCAAACCATCATAAAGAACCGTGTCCAACGCGGTGGAATTATGGCTCCGGGCGCTGGGCTGATTAAGCAGGGTGAGAACGGCCACGGTATAGGTTCGCGCTGGTATCCTGAGACACTTTCCAAGCGCATCACTGACATAGCTGGCAAGCGCCAACTTATTACCTTTGAACAAGGTGACGCACTTTCGTTCATCACAGCGAATGCCACTCATTCGGATTGGGTTTGGTTTCTCGATCCGCCGTACACAGTGGCCGGTAGACGACTCTACGTGCATTCAGAGATAGATCACCAGAAGCTGTTCGAGGCGATTTCCAAGGTGAAGAGTGACTTCCTAATGACGTATGACGATGTAGAACCTATCCGAGCCTTGGCAGAGAAATTCGGTTTTGAGACACACAAAATCCCAATGAAAAACACGCATCACTCGCTAATGTATGAGCTGCTAATCGGTCGAGACCTTGCGTGGGCGCGAAGGCCGCTGCAACTTGGCAAGAATCCGCTCTTCGAAAATGTTAAGGCTCGCGGGAATGCCGGCGGTTAGAGCCTCTATCGAGTTTTCTAAGGTCGTTAAATAGTACCTGTCCGGCTTGAGCGAATAGCGCCCGTTTTCACCCTCAATATATTCGACGACGAACCACGCAACATCGCAGTTTGAAATATGAGGCTCCACGCGAACGCTTCCCATGCCTAACGAGTTAAAGAATCCGCGATCTACAACCACGGCCATTTTCTTTCCCCACCTTCTAAGCGTAGGCACCTTAGTTTGTAGCTGAGGCATGAGCCGTTTCGGGCCGCTGCTTCGATTGTCGGGCCGGTGGCTCAGAGCCGGAAACGGCAGAGCATCCCCGACATGCTCCCGCAGCATCTTGAATTCGTTTTCCATCGCCCTGCCTGAGAAATAGACAGCCTGAATTTCCAACGCGCACCAATCAGGCGGATTGCTTCCCGGTCTCAGTAGAATGTTGTCAATCTTCCCAACCTCACGATCCGATAACTTCGATCCATCCTCTAAGGTTGGCGGGTCCAAAAAAGGAACCTCTGTGATGATTAAGGGATTCGCGCACTTTAACACCGTCTCGCCTACCCACTCATAGACAGCATTATTTTCTTCAAAGCGAGTCGGGCAAGCTGTCCGCAGAACATTGTTCGTGACCGTGACTAGCTTTGTCTCATGGTCTTCTGTATAGAGTCGGAGTGAACAGACACCGCTTTCTTTTGAGCAGTTTGTACCTGGCTTAAAGGGGCAAGGTAGAGGCTCCCGATCCCGCCATGTGATAGCCTGCCTGTGCGCCAGTGCGCGCCGTTCATCGGGGTTTAGAGTCGTGAGCGGAGTGCCGTACCATTCGGCTATACTGAACCGTGGCGCTATAGGTCTGGGCTTTCTTGGCTTTCGAGTCGTCGGCACCGCGAAATTATGCCGCCATTAGTTCGTTTTTACCAGCAACGCACTTTTACCCCACTACCTGGATGTGAAATGCGTTGACCTCATCGACGCCCTGCGATATGTTGTTTGGCGAACGACCACTTCAAGTTAAGGGTTTCAGCCTCGACTTGAAACCAATCGACATCCCCCGGCTCTTTAGCAAATTCCAGGGGGTTCGCGTGACCACACTAAAGAAAATTACATCAGCAGTTTTCCTGACACTGAGTGTACTTCTCGTAACTCCTGTCAACTCATCAGCTCAGAAACCAAAAAGGCGTCCGGCTCGCACGCAGACGGCGACGCTCAGCCGTGCCGAGATGAAGGATGCGGAAGCGCGCCTCTCAGAAATGGGCTACGGGACGGGCCGGGTTGATGGAGTGATTGATGTCTTCACGCGAAACGCTTTGATCGCGTTTCAGAAATGGGAGGGCCGGAAGGTTACCGGGCAGCTTAGCCGCGACGACTTCGAAGCGATCATGAATGCCAGGGCGCCGCTGGCAAGAGACCCAGGCTACAAGCACGTCGAAGTGGATCTCGATAGACAAGTGCTGGTTTTGACTGACGATGAAGGGGCGATCAAAAAAATCCTTCCCGTATCTACCGGCAGCGACAAGCACTACAGCGAGAAAGGCATGAGCGGTCTGGCGTACACTCCGCGGGGCCGCTTCAGAATCTATGCGAAGATTGCCGGGTGGAGAGAATCACCTCTGGGGCTGCTCTACTATCCGAACTATTTCAGCGATGGACTGGCGATTCATGGAAATCCTTCCGTTCCCCAATCACCTCAGAGTCACGGATGTATTCGCGTGCCCATGTCAGCGGCGGTCGAGATCAGCAGGCTGCTGCCAGTGGGAACGATTGTGCTGATCTATGACAGTCGATCATTCGTTTCCGCGCAGGATTGGGCGGTAGCAGATAAGCAAAAAGCGGTACAGGATCGCGAGCGGTAACGGAGCCGGAAGAGGATGCACGCGATCATCCCCTACCAGAACCAGCCGATTTCCGACGGCTGTTCGCGCCCTTGCTGCCCGCTAGTGAAGAAACACGACAATGGCCGGGACAGTGTGATGAGCGGTGCGCCCGCACTGGTAGGTCAGGAGCGCGCCGTGAATCACAGTCTGAATGCGATTGCCCTACTTCCGTATGTGCGTCGCTATGGAGGAACGATCTCGAACTCAAGTCAGAATTAAGTTCCAGGTGGTGAATCCCTCCGAAGAATCAGTGCTCATCGGAACGTCACGACTCCAGGTGGCGATATAGGTCCAATCCGTGTCCTGTATCCACGCGAGTGTATCGAAGCTTGTGGCCTTCTGACGAATTACCTGGACGTAGAGATCGACGTTGTCTTTGATCCACATATCGTCGCCGTTAATACGCAGCTGGAGCGTAAGGTGGCCGTGCATTCCATTTGAAAATTCAAAGCCATAACCCGGATAAGGCATCGGGCTTTGACCAATACCATCCGGTAACTGCGGCGTCTTATCGTTCCGTCGCGGTAATTTTGTCGGCCCGATGTAATCGTAATTACGAATCGCACCGCGCTCGAGGTCATCTTCAGTAGGATAATCGAGGTTCAGTAAGCGCAACTCGCTTCCGTCCCGGATGACGCGCGCCTGCACCAGACTATCCGTTCCGGCAAACGGTTCGTCTTTAGTCTCGACGACTAGCCTTATTGCACCAATCCACATGGCATGTTCCTTTCAGGAAATGGTTGTGAGTTTCGCCCGTTAGCTGAAGTAAAGCTTCAGGGTGAAGCGCTGTGACCGCCGAACACGTTAAGCGAACGCAATTCAAACGGCAAATTTTTGAGCGGGCTCGTAATCTGAGGTGTTGAGATGGTTATTGGGAACACCCGTTGGCGAAGCCCGAAGACTCGAGTAAGAACGCTTACAATATCCGTCGTCAAGTCGCGTTTGTCAATGAAAAGCCGCTGCTGCTGAGCTTCGGTTTCTCGCGCGGCTGGGTCTGAGCCAGAACCAATGAACATGAGAGTGCGACGTTAAGAGCTATCGCTAAACTTACCAGGGTGGGGAAACGGTGTATCGAATTATTCATGGCAGTGAAACCGCACGGAATCATACGCTGTTTCGTTTTGTGATCAAGACTAATCAGGCAACGGTCCAGGTCTTTGGCCGCCCGCCGAACAATGCGAAAAAATCTTTCATAAGCGATAATGCTCCTGCTCTTTCCAGCAGATTAATCATGCTTCAATGCCCCAGATGCGGCCGGCAATTTCCTGATGACGTGCACGTCTGCCCCGACGACTTCACGCTTTTGCAGGCCGACGCCACTATCGCCGATGTTCCGATCGATCCTTTGATTGGCCGGGTCTTCGACGGCAAATATCGCTTGGAAGAGCGGCTCGGCGGCGGCGGGATGGGCACCGTCTATCGCGCGATACATTTGCTGATCGATCGTCAGGTTGCCATCAAAGTGCTGAGCCAGCGCTTTGTCGGCGACGAGACAGCGCAACAGCGATTCCGCCGCGAAGCGCGCGCGTCGGGCCGAATGCACCATCCGAACGCCGTTGCCGTTAACGACTTTGGCGCGACCGAAGACGGCTGGCTCTACATCGTGATGGAATTGCTCGAGGGTCAGACACTGCGCGATCTGCTGGCCCGGGAATCTCCACTGGATCCTGCGCGGGCCGTTTCGTTCATGATGCAGATGTGTGCGGCCGTGGGTGCGGGACATGATTCGGGACTGATTCATCGCGATCTGAAACCCGCGAACATTTTTATCGAGCAGCGGCCAAACTTCGCAGCAGCGGTGAAGGTGCTCGATTTTGGGGTCGCGAAGTTCATGGTCGAAGAGCACGACGACGACTACAGAACCCTGACCCAGGTGGGCGCGATCATCGGGACCCCGCGGTATATGTCACCCGAGCAATGCACCGGCGCGGCGCCGCTAACTCCGGCTTCTGATGTTTACAGCCTGGGGATAATTCTCTACGAGATGTTGACCGGCGCAGTGCCCTTCAGCGCGGAAACGCCGCTGGCGGTTGCGCTGAAACAAGTTTCTGAGCCGCCGCGCCCTCCTTCTGAGATTGTCCCTTCAATTCCTCCTGAGCTTGAGAGAGTAGTTTTGCACGCGCTGGTGAAGGAGCCGCGCGCCCGTCCGGCCGATGCGCATGAGCTTCATCGAGAGTTGCATGCGGTCGCGTCTAACCTCGGCCTCGAGCACTCTGACAGTACGCTGGCGCCTTCGCTTGCGGATCTTCGCAACGCGGGGACCGAGAGTCCCTCCGGCCGTTTGGTGATCGACCTGGCGACTTTGCGGCAGGTGCAGGCGGCGAGCAGCGGCGATGGATTCACTCGAGAGCAGATAGTGCCGACCGCCGCCGAGGGTCCGAAGCGGCCGGATTTTGGACGGATGAGTGTCCCGCTGGAAAAAAGAACCGCAGCGCCCGTGCGCAGCCGTTACGGTCTGGCGGCTGCCGTAATCGTTCTGATTGTCGCGATTCTCGGTTCAGGAATACTTGCCGCGCGCTGGTGGCGGGGAAACGGCGCGGCCAATGAGGGAAACGCCGGGGCCGTAGCGACGCCAAGCCCGACAGCCTCGCCTTCGCCTTCACCTTCGCCATCACCGTTGCCATCGCCGAAGCCGAGCCGGAAGGTTGAGCCCAAGCCGGAAAAGAAACCGTCGAAGCTGAAAAGGATTTGGGACAAGATTTGGCATTGAGACAGCATTGCGACTCGTTATCGCTCCCGGTACTGACCTCACTGGGCCGCTTCTACTTACTCACCTGCTGGATTACACTGGATAACTTGATCAGAATGGATTTCTCGCAACTTACATGGTGACCGCACAAACAAAATCTTTTGAGGTTGGCTCAGCCACGTTTGGCGATGGACGTTTGACGATTATCGCCGGGCCCTGCGTAATCGAATCTGAGGCGCACGCGATGATGATGGCTCGCGAGTGCGCCCAGCGCGCGCACAGTGCGGGCTTGGATTTTGTTTTCAAGACTTCATTCGATAAGGCCAATCGATCTTCGATCAAGAGCTTTCGGGGCATCGGCATGGACGCGGGCCTGGAGATTCTCAAGCACGTCAAGACTGAAGTCGGCGTGCCCGTGGTTACTGACATTCATGAGCCCGCGCAGGTCGCGGCCGTGGCCGAGGTTGCCGACATTCTTCAAATCCCGGCCTTTCTTTGCCGGCAAACTGACTTGATTCTTGAGGCCGCGCGATCGGGCCGGGCCGTCAACATCAAGAAGGGTCAATTCCTGGCGCCCGCGGACGCGCGCAACATTGTCGAGAAGGCGCAGGCCGCCGGTTGCGAAAGGTTGATGCTGACTGAACGCGGGGTGAGTTTTGGCTATAACAATCTGGTCGTGGACATGCGTTCATTTCCAATCATGAGCGAGTTCGGTGTGCCGATTGTTTTTGATGTGACGCATTCGCTACAGCTTCCGGGCGGTCTGGGGAATGCAACCGGCGGATTGTCTCAGTACATCGAACCACTTGCGCGCGCCGGCGTGGCCTGCGGAGTTGATGCCGTCTTCATGGAAGTTCACGATGCGCCGGAGCGGGCGCCGTCCGACGGCCCGAACATGTTGCCGCTCACGCGCATGGGCCCGCTGCTCGAAAGCCTGCGCGACATTCATGAGCTGGTTTCAAAGGCGGCGGTTAGCGGGCTCAGGAGGGAAGCAAACTCATGATACGGAAACTGGCTGTGGAGATATTGTGGCATGCACATCTTGTCCGCGATTCACGCGCGGAACGCCGGTGCCGCTTTGCTTTGGCACTCTTGACTTTGGTTTTGAGCGCGGCGGTTGGGCTCGCTGCGAGTCAAGAGCAGCCTAAGAAATCATCTCAGGATTCGCCGAAGCCTTCATACCGGGAGCTGCTGGAACGAGTAAAGAAGAGTGACAGTACGGTGGATTTCAGAGAGCTGCGCATGGCTTATGCTGCGACAACCGAATACAGTCCTTACGGTGGTGATCGCGAGACGCGGCAGAAAATGTTTGCGGCGTTGAACGCCAAAGACTACGCCGGCGCGCTGGAATCTGCTGAGAAAATGTTGGCGAAGAATTTCGTCGACATGAACGGCCACTTCGTCGCCTATGTGGCGAACCGTGAGTTGAGTCATGCCGACAAAGCGACGTTCCACAAATTCGTGTTCGAGGGTTTGATGAAATCGGTCACCGGCTCTGGCGACGGCAAGAGCGCCGAAACGGCATTCGTCGTAATCTCGACCGATGAAGAATATGTTCTATTCAACTTTCTCGGTCTTCGCCCGGCCGGTCAATCGCTGATTACGCAGAATGGTCACACTTTTGATCGCATGACGGCCGCAAATCCAAAGACGAATGAAACGGTCGTATATTTCTTCAACATTGACAAGCCGTTCAACTGGCTCGGCCAGAGCCTGAAACAATGATCAGCCCCCGCGTCGGAACTCATACCAACCTTATGATCAAAAGAAGGGTCTCGCTTTTTGCTCTCATTCTCATTCTCGCCGGATTTTCCGGAGCGCGCGCCCAGGACGAGCCGCGTGCCGCCTGGCAGCCAACCAACTTCGACATTACTGTCAACGGTCTCGGCGCCGAGCGCGCTCTGAATGCGAAAGCTGTCGTCGCGGTGCGCAACATTGGCCGGGGCGCCGGAACGACCTTGAGTTTGCGCATCAATTCAAAAGCAGAAATCAAATCGATCAGCATTGGCGGCGCGGCTGCGGCCTATCGTTCGCTGCCTGAGTCACGTGGCGGCGCACAGCGCGTCACGATTACGCTCCCTGCTGCGATTGCGCCGAACGACAATGTGACGGCCACAGTTGAGTACCGCTTGCCCGTGGTTGAAAACTCAGGCCTCGCGGCGATTTCGCCGGTGACGTCACAGTTCCTGCCGCTCGCTCTGTGGTATCCGATGGTGAATACTCCGTTTGCCGTCAGAGGCGCAGACTATGCTCCGTTCCGGATAACCGTGACCGGCGGCGGCGCAATCTCGTCAGGGACGGATAAAAGCAGCGGCAGCAACAGCGTCTTTGAACAGACTTTGAATGGCCAGCCGTTCTTTGTCGCCGGCGCCTGGGACCGCGTCGAAGGAAGCGGGAAAGGCATCACAGCGTTTTTGCCAAAGGGATCGAATGCGGACGAGCAGAAGCAAGCTGAGGCGCTGATCGGTTTGGCGAACGATGCCCGCACTTTCTATGCGGGAGTGTTTGGGGCTGCACCCGCCGTGCCCTTGCGCCTGGTTGCAGTAATGCGCGGCGCCGGGTTTGATGACGCAGGCACGATCCTGTTAAGCGAAGGAGCGTTCCGGCGAACGAAGGTTGACTCAGTCACTGCGCTGGGCATCGCCGAAGCAGTGGCGCGCCTTTGGTTTGGTGCTGATACAAGGGTGAGCGGCGAAGGCCAGGGTGTTCTGCGCGAGGGCCTGGTACGATTTGTTGCTTCGCTGTTCATTGAAAAACAATTTGGCGCCGAGGCTGCCGAAGCTGAGCGTGGTCGGCAGCGGCTCTCATATGCGGCAATCGCAAGACGTGACGGACCTCTTTCTCGCACGACAATCCTCGACGGCACTTACTTCAACTCAGTCACTAACAAGGGTGCGATGGTTTGGCGTCTGGTCGATCACTCATTAGGCCGCGATGAATTCTTCGCGGCAGTGCGCGGTCTCCTGTCGAACGCCAAAACTGATCCAGAAGGATTATCGCTGGCACGTGCGCGAACTGTGCTCATTGAACGGGGCGGCACTTCGTTGAAGAGCCTGCTCGAACAGCAACTCGACCAATTGACTGATCTGGATCTAATGGCCGGGTTGCCGCATTTGGAAGGCGGACAATGGACCGCCGCCTTGCGTAATCTTGGATCGACCGAGGTCACGGTAAATGTTTTGGGCACGACCGAGACTGGTGGACAAGTCACAGCGCAAGCAACAATTCCGGCTCATGATTTTGGCCAGGTGGCTTTCAAGAGTGGTCCGAAGATCGTTCGTGTCGAAGTCGATCCGGAAAAGTTTTATCCGCAGGTCGATTACGCCAACGACACTGCCCCGAAAACAGTAGACTTAACGATTTCATTAGGTGAAGCGACTCGTTTGTTTGGCGCGCAGGAGTATGCGAAAGCCGAGAGCCTGGCCCGGCAACTGCTCGCGAGTTCGCCGCACATGCAGGAAGGACGAATCGTGCTGGCGCGCGCGCTGCTGGCACAAAACAAGACCGATGAAGCTGAGCGCGAGTTTCGTCAGTTGGCCGGTGAACGCTTACCGATGCCAGCGGCGTTGGCCTGGTCTAGTATCGGCCTTGGCGAGCTCGCCCTGCGGCGTGGCCAGGCTGCCGAAGCCGCGCGTGATTTTAGTGAAGCTGTGAGGGCAGATGCTGAGTATGCTTCAACTTTGTATGCGCGCGCGGCCCGCATACGCGCGGAAGCGGCTGCCAACGCCGCGCCTTCCGTTGACGAATCAGTCAGGAGCTTCGTAAATCAACTTGACTCTGCGCTGCGCAGTGGACGGCAAGTCGAGATTGCGCCGCTGATTGTTCCGGGCGAGTTGGCCCGGTTTATTTCGGGAGCAGTCGGTACGCAACCGGAACTTTGGCAGACACGAATTCTGAGGTCAGAGCAGCTCGACGCGAATCGTGTCGCCCTTGATGTGGCGATTAATAGCAGACAACTGGGTTCGGATCACGCCGGCACCGCAGTTTTTATCCTGGTACGCGCAGGCGGCGGCTGGAAGTTGAATGCCATCGATTTCTTTGAAGTGCGATGAAGCACTCGCGAAAATGAGGTCAGTACCACCTGCGTTAGCGGGTGGGCCAAAGAGACTCCTGAACCCACCCGCTCACGCAGGTGGTACTGACTCCGTCGCGTAGTTGGCACTTCAACCAAACACGAATGGATCAAATACACAAAAAACTAAACAAACTGCGGGAGCGGATTCGTCAGCTCGGCTCCTGTGCGGTGGCTTTTTCCGGCGGCGTCGACTCGACCTTCGTTTTAAAAGTGGCGCAGGAAACTCTCGGGGGGCGGGTGATCGCGGTTACCGCACTAAGTGAATCGCTGCCGGCCGGCGAACTTGAGGAAGCGCAGGATCTCGCGCGCCGGATTGGCGCGCGTCACATCGTGCTGCGAACCCTTGAGACGCAGGACCAAAACTATCTCGCTAACGCGGCCAACCGCTGTTACTTTTGTAAGACCGAAATGTATACGCGCATTAGCGACTTTGCGCGCGATGAAAAACTCGAGGCAGTCCTCGACGGTTTGAACCATGATGATTTACAGGATCGACGTCCCGGCAGGGCGGCCGCGATCGAGCGTGGCGTGATTTCCCCTTTGGTCGACGCCGGTCTGAACAAAGCTGAGATTCGGGTTCTGTCGCGCGAGATGGGCTTGCCGAACTGGGACAAGCCGGCGCTGGCCTGTCTCTCTTCGCGGATTCCGCAGGGCACGCCGATCACTCTGCGGGCGCTCACTCAGGTCGACCGCGCCGAAAGTTATCTGCGCAGACTCGGCGTGGGTCAGGTGCGCGTTCGCCATCACGGCCAGGTTGCGCGAATTGAAGTCGAGCCGCGCGATTTCGCCCTGATCAGATTGAAGCAAGCTGAAATCAACGCCCACCTCAACGTGCTCGGTTTTGCCGAAGTGGTGCTCGACCCGGCGGGCTATCGCACCGGAAATCCAAACTCTCTGTCTGCGCAAGCCTGATGCAAGCCGAACTACTCCGCGATCTTTTGAATGAAGTGCGCGACGGAACGCGCACGGTTGAGAGTGCCGTCGACCGGCTGCGTGATCTGCCGTTCGAGAATCTGGGGTACGCGCGGCTCGATCATCATCGCGCGCTGCGCACAGGCTTTCCCGAGGTTGTCTTTTGTGAAGGCAAGCGGGTTGAGCAAATAGTCGAGATTCTGGATCGACTCGAGCAGAAACATTCTTCGGTGCTGGCGACCCGAGCCTCGCGCGAGATCTATGAAGCGGTAAGGACGCGTCTTCCCGCGGCAAATTATTTTGACGACGCGCGGATCATTCAGATTGGCGTGAACGGAGCCGAGCCAACCGAAACAACTGTGCTTGTCATTTGCGCAGGCACTGCCGATCTTCCGGTGGCCGAAGAGGCGGCAGTCACCGCAGGCGCGCTGGGCAGTCGAGTTGAAAAACTTTACGACGTCGGAGTTGCCGGTGTTCATCGCCTGCTGGCGGCGCGCGAGAGATTGAATGCCGCGAATGTCATCGTCGTGGTCGCGGGCATGGACGGCGTTCTGCCGACAATTGTAGGTGGGTTGGTGGCGGCGCCGGTGATCGCCGTGCCTACCAGCATTGGATACGGAACCGGTTTGGGTGGTGTGAGTGCGCTGATGACTATGCTCAACGCCTGCGCACCAGGCATTGCGGTGGTGAATATTGATAATGGTTTCGGCGCGGGTTACCTTGGCCACTTGATCAATGTGCGTGGCGCCGGCGTTAGGCCAGAACCAACTGCGTGAGGGTCTAACCGCTCAAGAAGGAGTCCAGTCAATGAATTCAGAACTCCATGTTGCGGAAGTCGAGCGCAGAGCGCGGCGTATCAAGTTGCTCTTGATGGACTGCGACGGCGTGCTGACTGATGGACGCTTAGAGTTCTTGGAAAACGGCGACGAGCAGAAGACCTTTCACGCGCGGGACGGGCAGGGGATCTCACTCTTTCACCGGGCGGGTCTAAAAACCGGAATCATTTCGGGCCGCACCTCCAGCGCCGTCGAGCGCCGCGCGCAGGATCTCAGCATGACTTACGTGCGGCAGTACGCCAGGGACAAGATAGCAGCGCTGGATGAAATTCTGGCTTTGGCGAAAGTCTCGTTGCACGAATGTGCTTATATCGGAGACGACCTGGCCGACATCCCTGTAATGGATCGCGTCGAACTCGCTGTCGCAGTCGCGGATGCGGCGATCGAGACAAAACAGGCGGCTCACTTTGTCACTGAATTGAAAGGCGGGCACGGAGCAGTCCGCGAAGTTACCGACTTGATTCTGAAAGCGCAAGGCCGCTGGGATGAGTTGATGAAGCGGTATGTAGGTTGATAGCGATTGGTGTCCCCCGCAGGCGTTAATCCACGGATTACACCGATTACCCAGATAGGGTTGCAATATCGGTGTAATCTGCGGATTCGGGAGTGCACTACCGCGGATTCCTCATCGTTGACTTTCGCAGCGCGAGTAAATAATCTTCTGACTCGCTCACTGAGCGGGCGTAGCTCAATGGTAGAGCGCCAGCTTCCCAAGCTGGATGTTGCGGGTTCGATCCCCGTCGCCCGCTCCATTCTTCCTCAGTAAAGTTGCGCGGCCATTTGGGGCAACGGTCGCGACCGCCATCGTATTGACCATTCTGTCCATACTGGTTAATATGGCCTTATGAAAAATCGGGCGGCATTTAAGAGAGCATCGAAGGGGCCGCGTTCACATAAGGTAAATGTTGGGGCGCGGGCCTCTTATACGGCAACCGAAGCCAAACACGAGTTCGGGCGGGTACTGGAACAGGCGATCCATGGCGCAACGGTTGTCATCACTAAGCACGACGCGCCTCGCGCCGTCTTGATCTCGATGGACCAGTTCAAAGCACTTCAGGACGCTCCTCAGATGAAACTGGACACGTTAAGCGAGCAGTTCGACGCGCTGCTCGATCGCATGCAAACACGCCAAGCGCGACGAGGAATGTCGGTCGCCTTTAATGCATCCCCCAAACAGTTGGGAAAAGCCGTAGTAGTCTCTGCTCGCAAGCGTGGCTAAGCAGACTTCACGCATCTATGTCCTCGCCGGAACGAACGGCGCTGGCAAGAGTAGCATCGCCGGCGCCATGCTTATCGAACAAGGCGTCGAATACTTCAACCCTGACGCAGCCGCAGCTCTCATTGCCAAAGCTAACCCTGGCATCACGCTGGAGGATGCGCAAAGCGCTGCTTGGTATGAAGGTCGGCGTTTGTTAGAACGGGCGATTGCCGAGCGCCTTCAATTTGCGTTTGAAACGACGTTGGGTGGAACGACGATCACCGAGCTGTTGGAAAGAGCGATCGCTTCAGGGATTGAGGTGCGAATTTGGTATGTTGGTCTGGACAGCGTCGAACGTCATATTGCGCGCGTTCGCGCTCGGGTCGAGACAGGTGGACACGACATTCCTGAGGAGAAGATTCGCGAACGATATATCCGCAGCCGCTTGAATTTGATCCGACTCATGCCGAAGCTTACCGAACTTCGTGTGTACGACAACAGCAAGGAGGCTGATCCTCGCAGAACCGCTATTCTGTCGCCAAGGTTACTTGTGCATCTTGATCGAGGCCGGTTGGCAAGTGTGTGCGAACTTGCTGCGACACCCGACTGGGCAAAACCGGTGGTGCTTACGGCTTTGAAAATATCCGCTGGATAGTCGTTGACTAAATTAGAAGTGACACACCGTCCCCCAAACGTTCCCCAGCGGCACGCAAATCAGGCAATGCATGCACGGTATGCAGGGGATCTCGCTCTTTCACGCGTTAGATAATCGTTAAGAAAAACATCTCTCCACGTCCCTCAGATCCTCGATGCACGAATGTCAGCCTCCAGAGATGAAACTCACAGCGGAGTTTAAGCCAGTTTCATCACTACTGGCCTAGTGGTACTACGAATCCCAAGCAGGATTTTGATCGACGTTTCAGTCGTCCAAGCAAGTTAGATCTGACTTGGTCCGCGCAGGTAAGTCCCACATCTTCCCCATCTTCGCAGTCGAAATAAACAGTTGCAGGAACCTCCCGACCGATGTGTCGGAGCACTTAGGTTCGCTTGACACCTGCCTTTTCATCACGTATCTTGACATCAAGGTAAATAGAAATGAACAAAGACAAGTCAGAGTCGTTGACCGGCGGAAGTGGCGTTCACGTCTTCCTGGTCTTATGGAAAGCCGCCCGGGCGGTCGAGGCTTATGCCGGAAACAGCATCTCGCAGTTGGAGATGTGTGGCAGCGACTTCGCCGTGCTGGAAGCCTTGCTGCACAAAGGCCCGCTTCCGGTAAACGAAATCGGAAAAAAGGTATTGCTGACGAGCGGCTCGATCACGGTGGCGGTTGACCGCCTGGAAAAGAGGGAACTGGTCGAGCGGCGGGCGCATGGCACGGACCGCCGGGCGCGGATCGTTCATTTGACGAGAGAAGGCAAGAAGCTAATCACGCACATTTACGGGGAGCATGCCGCCGATATGGAAAGGCTTGCGGCTGCGTCGCTGACAAAAGTGGAACGCAAGACGCTAATCAGTTTGCTGAAGAAGATTGGTTACCGGGCCGCGGGACAAAGTGAGGAGAAGGCGGCGAATCGAAAATAAGATACAAGTTTTGCAAAGGTGAGATTTATGTCGACGGTGAAAGAAGCATTAAGAAGTGAAGAGGCACAATTAAATAAAGGACGCACGATCGCAGGAATCGTGAACAGTATCGAGACTCTGGAAGGTGGCGGATTTCTGGTGCGCCGTCCGTTTCCCAAGGCGTCATTTTCAGACTTTGATCCGTTTCTGTTGCTGGATGAGATGGGACCAATGGACGTGGCGCCCGGCGAAGCGAAAGGCGCGCCCGATCATCCGCATCGCGGATTTGAGACGGTGACCTACATGCTCTCCGGTGACATGGAGCATAAGGATTCCAGTGGACGCGCCGGACGCCTTAGACCAGGTGACGTGCAATGGATGACTGCGGGCGCAGGCGTGGTCCATGCCGAGATGCCTTCCGCTGAATTCATGCGCACAGGCGGGCGGATGCATGGGTTTCAACTCTGGGTGAACCTGCCACAGCGCGACAAGCTGATCAAGCCGCGCTATCAAGAAATTCCGAGTTCGCGAATTCCGAACGCTACATCGCCTGACGGCTTGGTAAGTGTAAGCGTGATCGCCGGCGAAGCGATGGGTGAAAAGGCGGCTATTGAGACGCGCACGCCGATCATCTACTTGCACTACCGAATTAAGCCGGGCGGCGTGGTGAATCAACAAGTGCCGCACGACTACAACGCCTTTGCTTATGTCGTTGACGGAGCAGGATTGTTCGGCGTGGAAGGTGAGCGCGGTGCTGACGGACAGATGATCGTGTTCGCACCTGACGGCGACGAAGTGAAAATCGAGAATTCGGCATACGCGAGCGAGACGCTGGAAGTGTTGGTAATTGCGGGTGTGCCGCTGAACGAGCCAATCGCGCGTTACGGACCGTTTGTGATGAACACCGAAGCAGAAATCCATCAGGCGTTTGAAGACTATCGTCGGGGCCGGATGGGCGCGATTGAATCTTGAATGATTGAAGACGAAAGGAGGACCAAGATGTTATCCAACGATAAAAAACTGATCGCCGTGATTGGTGCAACGGGACAGCAGGGAGGCGGTGTCCTACGTGCCCTGCAAGCCCGCGGACAATTCAAGGTGCGAGCACTAACTCGCAATCCAGACAAGCATCGGGAACTTGCAGATGAAGTCGTCGCAGCAGATTTAGACAAACCGGAGACACTCAAAGCTGCATTTGAAGGCGCACACGGAGTTTTCCTGGTCACCAGTTTTCAGGAGGCAGGAACCGACGAACTTAAGCAGGCGACGGCGGCCATACGCGCCGCAAAAGATGCCGGTGTCAAACACCTTATCTGGTCAACCCTGCCTGATGTAGAAGCGATCAGCGGTGGCAAGTTCAACGTTCCTCACTTTACCGGCAAAGCCAAAGTCGATCG
>Ga0070698_100000846_pt1 | contig 33541 bp, 30 predicted proteins | sample KBSK1502metaG_FD_65477 | JGI IMG/M metagenome (GOLD analysis project Ga0070698, IMG submission 65477) | Corn, switchgrass and miscanthus rhizosphere microbial communities from Kellogg Biological Station, Michigan, USA - KBS K1-50-2 metaG | ecosystem: Host-associated > Plants > Roots >... | reverse complement strand
CCCCCTCGCCACAGAATCCCGCAGATGCAATTAGTTATCTACGCTTAGCATTTGGCCCCTTCGGGAGTTTGCTAAGTGCTAACGGCCCAAGTGCCAAGTGCTATCCGCCCGCTTCGATCTTGGCGGTGATTAGCCCCACCTTGTCTACGCCGGAAGCATGGGCTATGTCAATCACGTTGGCGACGTCAGCAAATGGGACATTGCTGTCACCCTTGACAAACATGACTTTTTCCGCGCGAGTCTTGAAAATGTCGGTCAGGCGTCCCTGGAGGTTTTCCCAGGTCGTATCTTCGTTGTTGATCTTCAGACCAGGTTCCTGGCCCGCGCCGCGATCAATTAACTGAACCACGATGGTGCGATCCGGGGTGCTGGTCTTGGGCTGGTTGGGCGGTGGAGGTTGCGGCACTAGCGCGTCCAATCCCTTGGGTGTCAAGGGCGTGATCACCATAAAAATGATTAGCATCACCAGCAGCACATCAATCAACGGTGTGACGTTGATGTCTGCATTCGGGCCACCGCTTGTACCCATTGCCATTGACATATTCGTTCTCCTCTAAATGTTTACTGCCCGCCACCAGGGGGCGGCGTTGTATTGGCCGGTGCAGGCTGGCCAGGAGCAGCTTTCCGCTGCTCAGTCAGCAGCCCCAATTGATCCACTCCCGCCGCGCGCACGTTATCTACTACGTCCACGACACTGCCAAACTTGGCCCGGGCATCGGCGCGGATGTAGACGCGTTTCTCAGTCTTGTTGGCGAGTCGGTCTTTGACCTTGTTCGTGAGCTGGTCGGGAGCAATCTGGTCGCTGCCGAAATATACTTTTCCGTCCCGCATAATCGCTACCAATAAGGCGTCTTCCTTGTCCGCATCAGGCATCTGGGCGGGATTGTTTACTTTAGCCAGATCTACGCTGACGCCTTTTTGCAACATTGGCGTGATCACCATAAAGATGATCAGCAGCACCAGCATCACATCCACCATTGGGGTGACGTTGATATTGGCGTTGACCTTCGATCCTTCGTTGCGGGTTGAGATTGCCATAAGCCTACCTCTCGCTGTTTTTCACTCGCTGGTTTGCAGCCAGTGCGTTTCCCATTGTTCGTATCCGGCGCTGGGCGAGACCCCAGCGCCGACGAGCAACTCAAGGCCAACGATCTACTACACTTTTAAGAGCGGCGCATCCCGCGTCGCTTCAGGAAATAATCGATCAGTTCGCTCGAGGAGTTATCCATCTCCACGTCGAAGGCCTCCACGCGGCCGGTCAGGTAGTTAAACATCATCACGGCAGGAATGGCAACCAACAGTCCCAGAGCAGTGGTGACTAGCGCTTCGGAAATACCGCCAGCCACTGCGCCCAGACCGGTTTGCTTCTGGGTGGCAATTTCGCGAAAGGCGTTCAAAATGCCGACCACCGTACCAAATAGTCCGACGAATGGAGCCGTCGAACCCACGGTTGCCAGACCGCCCAAGCCGCGCTTTAATTCGGCGTGAACGATGGCTTCGGTGCGCTCCAAGGCGCGTTTGGAGGCTTCAATGGTTTCACCGGGGATCTCACCGCTTTCCTGGTGAGCGCGGAATTCCATCAAGCCTGCTGTGACCACCTTCGCCAGATGGCTCTTCTTGTTGCGTTCCGCAACTTTGATGGCTTCATCGATTTTGCCATCACGGAGAGCGCCGGCGACTGCCGGGGCAAAAGCGCGGGATTGTTTACGAGCTGCGCTGAAGGCCATCCAGCGGTCAATCATCACGCCGATGGACCAGCCGGACATGATGAATAAAATCACGACCACAGCTTTCGCCAGAAGCCCCATCTGGTGCCACAGCGAAAGCGGGTCCCAACCCACCGCCTGCTCCTGGAAGAGCCAGGCAGCCGTGGTGGATACATTGCTCAGGGCAATTGTTGCTAAGTTGGCTATGAACATGAGTTGCTTTTCCTCCTCAGAACTCTTCGTATTTCGGAATCGTTAATGCTACCGATGATCGATTTCGTTGTAAGGCCGTTGCGAACGGTTTCCGACAAAACTCGAGCGACGCGTATGAGCTAGCCTTTCATCGGCCAGGCCCAATTCCGCACAACGGTGGGATTAGGAGGGCCGTCGCCACATTACTCCTTCAGCGCTTACTCTTAGCCGCCAGACAGGGTGAAGTTCACCGTTATCTGCGTCTCTACTTCCACCGGTTCACCGTTCAAAATGTACGGCTTGTAGCGCCACTGCTTCACCGCGTCAATGGCTGCCGAAGTCAGCATGGGATGCCCGCTAATCAAACGCAGGTTCTGGATGGTGCCGTCCTTGCTGATTTCAGCTTGCAATAATACCTGCCCTTGGATGCGCGCTTGGCGTGCCAGGGGAGGATAAGTAGGCTGCACTTTGCGAATCAACAGACCCTGAGTGACGCCCTGAGATACACGGACTCGCGTCGGTGTGGCCGCTTTAGGAACAGAAACCGGGGTGGAGCTTATGATGCCGCCGATCACACCACCCATTTGTCCGCCCGGTACGCCACCCGGGACGCCCCCGACGACACCCGCCATCGAGTTCATCGGCGGAGGAGCCTCTTCTTCCTTGATCATCTGTATTTTCTGAGGGATCTTGGTGGGGGTTCGCAGTTGACCGTTGATAATTTCGGTCTGAATTTGTTTGACCACCTTAATCGGGGCCGCGGCTGGCGGCGGAGGCGGAGGTGGCGGTGGCGGAGCCACCAGGAATGTCATCAATTGCTGTTTAGGCAAGGCTTCCGTGTACAGAAGCGGGATGAGGATCAGAACGCCGAGCAGAATCATTTGCAAGACAAACGAAAACAACGTGGTTGCTCCGCGCTTGGTCTTAAGCTTGCCACCTGATTCGATAAGGCTGTCTTCAAACATAAGGTTTTCTCCTACACAGACCCTACGAACGGTTAGACACCGCTCGTGCCCTCTTTGCTCCCGACTTATAATTCTCGGGCAGACATCCCCACCACATGTACATCCTACTTGGAATCAACAACTTGCCAAGTCCTAAACTGCCCGACGACGGCTCTCTTTGCCGGCTGCGACCATAGGTCCCTGCTTACGTTTGGACCGCCAGTCCTGATAGGCGACCAAGATCGGCGCAGCAATCGCGATCGAAGAATAGGTCCCGATCAGAATTCCTATCACCAGCGCAAAAGAGAACCCGTGCAGCACTTCACCGCCGAACAAGTACAGAGCCAATACCGTCAGGAAGGTTAATCCTGCCGTCAATATGGTTCGGCTCAAGGTCTGGTTAATGCTCTTGTTGACGACATCCGCCAGTTTTTCGCGGCGCATCAACTTCAAATTCTCGCGGATGCGGTCGAAGATCACGATGGTGTCATTATTCGAATAGCCGATCAGCGTCAGGATGGCGGCGATTACGGTCAGCGAAATCTCTTTGTTGGCCAGCGAAAAAGCCCCCACCGTGATCAACGTGTCGTGAAAGACCGTGATCACTGCTGCCACGCCGTAGATCCATTCGAAACGGAAACCGAGGTAAACCAGCATGCCGGCCAGCGAGTATAAGACAGCCAGCTTGGCTTGCGTCTGTAATTGCTTGCCGACCTGTGGTCCGACGATCTCCACGTTCCGCACTCCGAAATCTGAAAGGTAAAAACCCTCGCGTAAAGCCGCAATCACTGCCGGATCGGCGACACCGTTGAGTTCATCGAACGAACTCAGGACACCACCTCGCGTCTTGTCGCGATATGCCACAATGGCCTGTGCCTGCGCGGCGTACCGTTGATTGGCATCCGTCCCCGCGTGCAGAGGATCCTTCTGCAACAGGTAATTCGTCAACGCCAAAGAACTGGTGTTGTTCAGATCCAGCCTGCCTTGCGGCGCATTCGACTCCAGTGCATTAATGATCTGCAGCTTGCCCCGGTCGAGCGCCTGCTCGTTGGTTTCTTTTTCTTCGAGGGCAATCAGGACCTCGTTGCTGGACGCCGCTCCATAACGTTGGATGCGCGCGTTGTGCAATCCCGCGCGGTCCATCGCGGCCCGGATTGCGTTGTCATTCGGCGCATGCGAAAACTTTACGTAAACCAGTGTGCCGCCACGAAAGTCAACTCCCAGCGGGATTCCATGCCAGAAAAGCATGGAGAGAACACCCGCCACGCTGAACACTAACGAAAAGGCGAGAAAATACCACTTTTTACCGAGAAAATCTACGTTTGGATTGCGAAAAAATTCCACGCCGCTTTGAACCCCTTAATTTTTGGCTAGATACTTAACGCTTCGCCGCGCTGCTTGCGGCTCAATATCCAATCGAAAATCATGCGAGAGACGAACACCGCGGTGAACAGGTTGGCCAACAAACCGAAGGTCAGCGTGACTGCAAACCCACGCACCGGTCCCGTACCGAAAATGAACAAAATAAAGGCCGAAACGATAGTCGTGACGTGAGTATCAACGATCGTCACCCAAGCGTGGCTGAAGCCTTGTTCAACTGCCGAGGGTGGAGTCTTTCCGTTGCGTAACTCTTCCCGGATGCGCTCAAAAATCAGCACATTCGAATCCACGCCCATGCCAACAGTGAGGATCACTCCAGCGATGCCCGGCAGCGTAAGCGTCGCTCCACTGTAGCCTAGGAAGCCAAGCAGAATAATCAAATTCAAGATCAACGCTATGTCGGCGTTGATTCCTGCACCGCGATAATAAACCAGCATGAAGATCAGCACCGCGAGCATGCCGATGACCGCAGCTTGTACTCCCGCTCGAACCGAATCGGTTCCCAGCGACGGGCCTACCGTGCGCTCTTCGAGATACTTGATGCCCGCCGGCAGCGCCCCTGAGCGCAGGATCATCGCGAGATCTTTCGTCTCTTGCTCGGAAAAGCGTCCGTTGATAACGCCGGTATCGTGAATCTGCTCCTTGATAACTGCAACCTCTTGAACCTTGTTATCCAGTACTACGGCGAGGTTATCGCCAACGTGTGCTGCGGTGAAGGCACCAAATCGCCGGCCGCCTTCTCCCGTTAGATTGAAACGAACCGCTGGTTGCCCGTTCTCATCCCGGGATGGGTCCGCGGTACGCAAGTCGCGTCCCGTGACCGCAGAGGCGCGCGATATCAGATACCAGGTTTCTCCGGTGTCGCTGTCACGGGTGCCAATGCTTTTGCCGCGCATCAAAACTGCGTCGGGAGGGAGCACCCCACCATGCTCTTGCAGCGCCGCTTGCTCGCTCGCATAGGGTCCGCCCAAAGACTGGCGTATCTCAAGCATGGCGGTTGACTGCATAATTTCTTTCACACGTCCTGGATCATCTACACCTGGCAACTGCACCAGGATTTGATACTGTCCGAGCCCGTGTTCCTGGATAATGGGTTCCGTGACCCCCAACTGATCGATACGGTTGCGAATAGTCTCGATTGCCTGACTGACGGCGCGGTTCTTCAGTTCCGTCAGCGCCTGCGGCTTCATCGCCAGGGTCCAGGTGTTCTCTGCTCCGGACGTCAATTGGTACTCGGGCAAGCGGTCGCTGACGATCGAGCGCAAATCAGCGCTGGCTTCCGGCGGCACACCTTTGATAACGATCTTGTCAGGATTATTTACCGGGTCCGGCTTGCTGATCTCCGTGTAATTGATCTTGCGGGTGCGCAGGTCCGCCTTCAGTCGTTCGACCGCGTTGTCCGACTCCACATTCACCGCGTCGTTCACCTGCACCTGAAGGATCAGGTGGGTCCCGCCTTTGAGGTCCAAGCCCAGGTGAATTCGTTCCTGCAAAGAAGCCAGCAGCCCCTTGCCCGAAAGTTCTTTCGGGATGCCGAATATCCCTATCAGAAACACGATTAGCGTCGCGGCGATGAGTCCGAGTTTCCAGCCTAAATTCTTATTCATGATCCGATTGTGTTTTTACCAGGTTAGATGCTCTTTCGATTTGTACTCGCAGTTCTACTTACCTGTTTCCTCCGGCGTCGTTACCGAGAGTATTGAGGCGCGGCTCACTTCCAGGCGCAAATTGTCCGGAGGTACCCGGAGGTGGAGATATTCATCCTTGATGGCCACGATAGTGCCACGAATGCCTCCGCTGGTAACCACCTTGTCGCCTGTTTTCAACTCCTCCAGCATCTTCTGCCATTTCTTCTGGCGTCTTTGTTGCGGCATGATCAAAAGAAAATAGAAGATGGCAAAAATGAAGATGAGGGGGGCAAAGCCCAGCCATCCCATCGAACCGCCACCAGTTTGGACCGCCGACAAATATTGCAAATTCATGAAGACCCAGAGATCAGTTTCTGCTCATGATTGCACCAGCGCATATGTCGCGCTCCTGATCCGGTGCAAATTAGCGTGGAGTTCTCTCTTTCAGGCCGGACGTTCTTCAACTTCAGGCGTGAACAGCGACTCGAGCCAGGTTTCGGTTGAGACTAAACACCTGAGAGGAAACAGGCCCTCTTCCCAAGCGCAATAGAATGACGCACCCTCCGCATGGTGTCAAGGTAGAAGCTTAGGTTGTGGATGGTATTGAGCACTTGCGCCAGCACTTCGTTGGAAGCGTACAAGTGCCGCAGATAGGCTCGCGAGTAGCGGGCGCACACGCGGCAGGCGCAGTTGGTATCGAGCGGCGCCTGATCGCTCGCATAACGGGCCTGCTTGATGGAAATCTTGCCCTCCGAAGTAAATAGCAGGCCATGCCGCGCTGCCCGCGTCGGTAACACGCAATCCATCATGTCGATTCCAAGGGAAGCGTATTCAACAATCTCCTCGGGCGTTCCTACGCCCATCAGATAGCGGGGTTTGTCGGCTGGCAGATGTTCGACTGTCGCCTCGACGACTTCTCGAGTAAGCGATCTCGGCTCACCCACGCTTAGACCGCCGATGGCGTAGCCCGGAAAACCGATTTCCACGGTGCGTTCGACGGATTCCTTCCTCAATGCGTGGTCCATTCCACCCTGCACGATACCGAAAAGCGCCTGATGCTGGCCTTCGCTTACACGATCGTCATTCTGAAACCATGGGACCATCTGCTTGTGCTCTTCAATGTAATTCTTGCTGCGTTTCGCCCAGCGCAATGTGAGTTCCATCGACTGACGCGCTCGTTCCGGCGGGGCCGGATATTCGGTGCACTCATCGAACGCCATGATGAGGTCGGCGCCCAGTCCGATCTGCGCTTCCATTGCGCTTTCGGGACTGAATGAGTGCGAGGATCCATCGAGGTGTGAGCGGAATGTCACTTCGTCCTCACTCACTTTACGCAATTCATTGAGGCTGAAGACCTGGAAGCCGCCGGAATCCGTGAGAATCGGGCGTGGCCAGGCCATGAAGCGATGCAGGCCCCCGAGACTTCTGATCTGGTCTATGCCAGGCCGCAGGTAGAGGTGATAGGTATTGCCCAGCAGGATTTGTACGTCGAGCTCTTCAAGAATGTCCTGTGAGACGCCTTTCACGGATGCCAATGTCCCCACCGGCATGAATACCGGAGTCTCGACTTCCCCGTGCGGGGTTATCAGTCGACCAACCCGTGCCGCCTCATGAGTAGATTCAACCTGGAACCGCAAGGACATTCTGGGATTGTAGCAACAGAGTTAATTTACGATTTTCGATTGCCGATTTTCGATTTTCCAGGCCTACACTCTCAATTCCACGAACTCTCCCGACACTTTTGCGTCGTGTACCACCAACCGCCCCACACTCACCGGCAATTGAAATCGCCGTGGACCTGCGCTTCCCGGATTGAAATACAGCACACCATTCTTATTCTCCTGCTTGGGTACATGAGTATGGCCGGAAATGACGGCCGAAAACCCCGCGGCTTCTGGTTTCAAGTCCAGCTCCAGGAGATTGTGAATGACATAAATCGACACGCCGCCGACTTCGAGAACTGCCGAGGTAGGAAGTTTCTTCGCCCAGAGTCCACGATCAACATTTCCGCGAACCGCCGTAACCGGCGCTAGTGCGGACAAATTTTCCAGGATCACTGGTTCATCGATGTCTCCGGCGTGAATAATGAAATCCGATCCGCGGAGGGCCGCGATAGCCTCAGGACGCAATAAGCCGTGAGTATCCGCTATGACGCCAATTCTTACGCTGTTCAAAATTGCCTGGGCCTCTAGCTCTGCCCTCATACGAGTTTGCGTGAGCTAGTGCGGGGAGAAAGCATTTCATATCGAATCAGATTGCATAGCCCCAGGCGACTCGCCTGGGCGGGTTCATCTCAAATCTTATCGCCCGCGCGCTGCTTTGCACAGGCGATGTCGCCTGTCGCTACGTGAGCCGATGAGAGTGCCGATTTTTCAGGTAAAGAAAAAGCATGACGACACTTCCTAGCAACGGAACCGTCAGGCCTACTCTCAGGCTGCCGAAACGGCTGGAGAGGGCGCCAACCAACCAGGGCACGGTCGCTCCTCCCAGGCTGGAAAGGGCGAACATCATTGGCCCAACGTGCGACGCCATTTCTCCGAACCATTGCGACAGCATAGCGATATTGATGGGGAATACCGAAGCCAGTCCAAGTCCAGCCACGCTTGCCGCCACTACAACCACTGCCAGGCTGTTCGCGATGAGCAGAACCAAGACCCCCAATGACGCGAGAACCAGACCTGCGCTGGCTAGAGTAGTTTCGCGGACACGGCGCAGCAAGGCAGGCGCCAGGGCGCGCCCGAGCAGGAGTGCTCCCCAGAAAAACGATGGCGTCAAAGCCCAAAACGTGCCAGAACCCGTGTCGATGCGGCGCGCGTAGGACGCGACCCAGCCGCCGATGGAGCTCTCGGTTCCAACATAGATAAAAAACAAGGCGCCTAGAATGGGCACAAAACGGTTCGTCCATATCTTTTTATCTAATGGGACCTCTTTCTTGGAATTTCCCTTGGTATCCGCAGGCATGCGAATGCAGCCCAGGGAGATGGCGACGAAACCCAAGCACACTGTCATTCCGAACAGGAGCAGCGAAGTGCGCTGCGAGCCCTGCAGCGCCGCTACCACAAAGGGACAGCCCACCGCTCCGATTCCCCAGGAAAAATTCAACAAATTTAATGCCGCCGCCCTCCGGTCAGGATGCAATTTGGCGATGAGCAGATTCGCCGTTGGGATGGTGAGGCCTAAACCAAAACCATAGACGCAAACTGAAACCAGACCGACGATCCAGCTCGCTCGGGCCAGTACGCCTGCGCCCACAGCCATAAACCACAGACCGAACACCAGGGTCAAACGATAACCGTAGCGATGAACCATCAGACTCGAAATCGCTACCCCAAGAATCGAAGTTGCGAACTGCGCAGTGAATAGATAGCCGGCCTGCGAATCGGAGAGCGTCCATCGCGCAGAAAGTATCGGAAGCATCGGACCGAGGAGCGTCGTCATTACGCCGGTGAGAACGAAAGCGGCATGAACCAACATTGTTCCCGAAGGTGTCCGCACGGACACGGGCGTTGGGATTTCTGTGTTCATGCTCTGTCAGGTCGGACCTGGGCTATCCTAACCTTGAGTTCATCTCATATGCCGATAAATTGGTTGACGAGGATGTTACCCAGGCTTTTCCGCGATTGGAAAGGCGAACAAGCGCGTTATGATGAGGTCGGCATTGTGTATGGCCAGTTTTTAGCCATTTAGTTATCCCTGAGGCAAGGAATGATTAACGGTAAGCGTATCGCGGTCGTACTGCCGGCTTACAACGCGGAAAAAACCTTGGAAGCTACAGTCCACGAGCTGCCGGATCTCGTGGACATCCGCATCCTGGTCGACGATCACAGCTCCGACCGCACGGTTGAAATTGCCCACCAACTGAATCTGCAGCTATTTGTTCATGACCAGAACTATGGCTACGGCCGCAACCAGCAAACCTGCTATCGCGAAGCCCTAGCTGCCGGCGCGGACGTGGTAATCATGCTGCACCCGGACTACCAATACACTCCGCTGCTGGTCACCGCGATGGCCAGCATGGTGGCCCATGGCGTCTATGATGTGGTGCTCGGTTCGCGGATTATTGGAGGCCAGGCGCTTCGCGGCGGTATGCCGTTTTACAAATACGTCGCGAACCGCTTCCTGACTGCCTTCGAGAATCTGTTTCTGGGAGTCAAGCTCTCCGAATACCACACTGGCTACCGTGCATTCAGCGCCAAGGTTTTGCTGAATCTTCCGCTACTGGAGAATTCCGACGATTTTGTTTTCGACAACCAAATGCTCGCGCAATGCGTTCATTTCGGCTTCCGCATCGGAGAAGTATCGTGTCCGACCAAGTATTTTGAGGACGCATCGTCGATCAACTTCCGTCGAAGCGTCAAATATGGCCTGGGCGTACTGGCAACCACGTTAGAATTTGCGCTCCAGAGAATGGGAGTGGCGAAGTTTCGCCTCTTCAGCGCAAAAGGCCGGCGGTTGGAGCCAGGATATTCTACCTACTATGCTCGTCGCGCGGGCGCACCGGAAGTCTAGACGCGGGACCTCAACAGTGATCCGATTTCCCACCGCAGCGGATTATTAAATTGAAAAACTACAGTAAGAGTCTGGGGATTCTTCTTCTCCTTGCTGCTTTCGCAATCCTGCTTCATGGTTACCATCCAGGAGTGGAAGATGACGGCGTCTATCTTCCTGCTATCAAGAGGCATTTGAATCCCCAACTTTATCCTCATGATTTCGAGTTCTTCACCCTGCAACTTCAGGCAACAGTATTTGACAACTTGATCGCCGGCTCGATTCGCGTCAGCCACCTGCCAGTGGGACTCGGCCTGCTGCTGTGGCACTTTTTTTCTGTCTTTCTCCTGTTGTGGGGATGTTGGCAGATCAGCCGACGATGTTTCAACGAGCCTCACGCCCAGTGGGCCGCCGTCAGTACGGTGGCAGTTCTGCTGACCATGCCGGTTGCCGGCACCGCGCTTTATCTCGGCGATCAATATCTTCACCCTAGGCTGCTGGCGTCGGCTGCGATTCTGGGCGCGATTGTGGCCATCCTGGATCGCAAGTACTGGCTGGCTGCAATTTGTTTGGCGATTGCTGTCGTCATTCATCCCCTGATGGCCAGTTTTGGAATTTCGTATTGCGTTTTTCTTGCATGGAAACAGCGTCCCCAAGCTAGCGCGCCGTTACTTGCGCTCTTGTTCCCCTTGGGATGGATTTTTGAGCCTACCTCGGATGCCTGGCGAGTAGCTGCAGGCACGCGAGATTACTACTTTCTCTCCAACTGGCAGTGGTATGAGTGGTTAGGCGTATTCGCCCCGCTCGTTTTGCTTTGCTGGTTTCGCCGTCTCGCAACGCGGGACGGCTCAACCGTCCTTGCGCACATAACTTCGCGGCTGGTCTGGTATGGAATGTTCCAGCTTGTAGTGGCTTTAATCATCATGTTGCCTGTCAGCCTGGAACGGCTGAAGCCTTTGCAGCCGATGCGCTACTTGCATCTGCTTTACCTCGTTTTCGTTTTGATTTCCGGCGGCTTGAACGGCCGTCATATTTTGCGGACACATGTTTTCCGATGGCTGTTGTTCTTTGTTCCTTTGGGATTGCTTATGTTCTACGTGCAGAGACAGACATTTCCTGCTTCCCCGCACCTCGAGTTCCCCGGCGCGGTTTCCCAAAATCCGTGGATCGAGGCGTTTGCCTGGATCCGCCAGAACACACCGATGGATAGTTATTTCGCTCTCGATCCCTTTTACATGCAGCGCCCCGGTGAGGACTTTCATAGTTTTCGCGCTTTGGCAGAACGCAGTGCGCTCGCCGATTATGTAAAAGATCCATCCGTCGCTACGCAGGTGCCTCGTCTGTCGCCTCGATGGTTGGAAGAAGTGACAGCTCAAGAGGGATGGCCTCATTTTCAAGCAGCCGATTTTCAGCGGCTCAAGAATCGTTTCGGCGTGAACTGGGTTGTTCTGCAAAACATGTCACCACCCGGGATGAACTGCCCTTATCACAACGAATTGTTGAGGGTTTGCCGGATTGAGTAGCTGACCCTTATCGCATAATTGCGCCTTCTTTCGGCAACCGCTAGCATCGAATCAGATATGAGCATTCGTTCTGTGACCAGGAGCTTGCGGCCGCGAATGGCGGTTGGCGAGATTCTTGCTTTCGCCTACGAGAATTTTTGCAGCAACAAAGTCCGCTTTGCGCTGACCGCCTTGGGGATGGTAATCGGCACGGCTTCCCTGATCCTGGTGGTCACCATTGGAATGACGGGCAAGCAATACGTGCTGAATCAAATCCAGGCCATCGGTGCCAACCTGATTTATGCGGAGTACGTCAGCGGTGGAGAACGTATCACCAACGTGACTGCCGACCCGCTTACTCTCGCCGACATGGAAGCGGCACAAGAGGATGTGCCCGGCATCATAGCCGCATCTCCCGTAATTCCGCTGGGCGAGCGAATTCCCATCGGTGGAGGAAAAGAACGCGATATCCAGATCCTCGGGGTGTATCCCGAGTACCGTATCGTGCGCAATCTGGTAGTGCTCTCGGGAAGATTCTTCGATGCCCAGGACGAGCAGGCTCACAACAAGGTGGGCGTCATCACGCAGAAAATGGCGGCGGCGCTCTATGGATCGCAAGAGCAGGCTATCGGTAAGGTCATCAAGCTCAGCGGCCTGCCCTTTACCATTATTGGCACCTTCCGCGAGCGCGTGGACACGTTCGGACAGTCCGAAGTGATCGACAACACCATGGTGATCCCTTATACCGTGAGCCGGTATTTCACGGACACGCCCACAGTACGGCAGATTTACTTCTCAGTCGCGGATCCTTCGATGGTGGGTCCGGCCACGGCTCAAATCAAGCGAGTGATTCAATCGCGTCATCGGCCTGAGTCGGTATACAACGTGGAAAACCTGACTCAATTGGTGGCAGTGGCTGAAAAGACCGCGAACGCGCTGACTGTAGTGCTCTTGCTGGTGGCGGCAATCACTTTGTTGGTGAGCGGGATCGGCATCATGAACATCATGCTGGCTACCGTAAGCGCCAGAATTCGCGAGATTGGTATTCGCAAAGCGATCGGCGCCACCAATCGAGAAATTCGCTTTCAATTCCTGTCAGAAGCCATTCTGATTTCTCTGATTGGCGGGTTTGTCGGAGTCATCATCGGACTCGCTCTGCCTTTCTCGGTGCGTTTTTTGACGGAATACCGCATCCCGATTTCTGGACTCTCCGCAATCGTGGCTATCGTGGTGTCTTCTCTGGTGGGGGTTCTATTCGGCACAGTTCCAGCCACGCGCGCCGCCAAGTTGGATCCGGTAGAGAGCCTGCGGTACGAGTAACGGCTCACGTAGTGACCGGCGACCTCGCCTGTCCTAGCCAGCCCTCAGGTCGATAAGATCGGGTCGACAAGATTTGTCTCTGTCGCCCTTTGGGGCTTGCCTCTCCTTGCGAACGGAACCCACGGCTGGCGCCGTGGGCTGCATTCTTTCGCCGCTTCGCGGCTGGGTTTGGTTTCTCCTATTCTTGGGCCAGAGATGAAACCGCCCCTGCCGGGCCTACGCGATCTGTGACTAAAAACAAGAAAGCCGGGCTGGTTGGCCCGGCTCATCTGTCTATCCACCTTCGGGGAGCGACTTGGTTTCGAAGTCCCCGCAGATCTTGCCACCGCTTACATCACCAATGCTAAGTTCTCCAACTCCTGTTGCAGGACCGGCAACGAGCATCCCGCCATTTCTACACGGCCCACCGCATCCATAGCCGCTTGTGGCGAAACTCCGTAACCGCGCCCCATCAGGAATACTTGCAAAAGCTCGGCTGCCTCGCGGGAATCGATCAACCCTCCCTGCAACAGATCGTTCCGCAAAGCGGTTAATTCGGTTGTTGAGAATCGCTCTTTCATGGCCGTCATCACCTCCGACCGTTTACCTCTCCTGCACTATTAGACTCACCGAATGCCCAGTACGTTGCATGCAATTTTGTTGCCGCAACAACGTTCTATTCCATATACGTGGGTACTGGTAGATTGGTTTCCTAAACCCTTTACAGATCGCCAAGTTGCGGGCAACCAATGGCGAGGTAACAGGCTTTTGGGTACGGTCGGACCTGTCCTGGGATTGACAAGTTGTGTCGTTCTGGGACGCGACGGGGCGCGAAGTCGCAAGATGGGACGTTTAGGACGGGTCGATAACGGCTTCGTCAACCAGCATGATTGGAATGTTGTCCCGAATAGGATAAACGCGGCGACATTGGCCGCACTTCAAGCTTTGTCCTTCATCCTTGAGAGTGAGGGGTTTCTTGCAAACTGGGCAAACCAGCATATCGAGCAAATCTTGAGAAATCATGACCTTGCTATGTTAACTCCTGGCAGGCAACGCGAAGTAAGAATTTTGTACCCAGCCGGGTAAGCGCATCACGCAGATGATTTACGATAAGATTTCAGTCTCGACCATCGCGTCCACAAATGAGGTTCCATGGCTGCCATCGTTCTGGACGGCAATAAAATTGGGGCGGAAATCCGGGCGGAAGTCGCTTCCGAGGTGAAAGCCATGACCGCAGCGGGGATACGTCCTGGCCTCGCCGTAGTCCTGGTGGGCAATAATCCTGCTTCGGAAATCTATGTCAGGGGAAAAGTGAAGAGCTCCGAAGAGGTGGGAATCTATAGCGAGAAACACACGCCGCCGGACAACATCTCTACCCAGGCCTTGCTAGATTTGGTCATAGACCTAAATCGTCGGGACGAGATCGATGGCATCCTGGTGCAGCTACCGTTGCCGCCACAAGTGGACGCAAAAAAAGTCCTCATGACAGTGGACCCTGCGAAGGATGTGGACGGCTTTCACCCGGTCAACGTCGGTTTCCTCTCTACGCAGCGGCCCGGACTTGTGCCCTGCACTCCGGCGGGGATTATGGAGATCCTGAAACGAAGCAATATTCCGATTGCGAGTCAGGAGGCTGTCGTCGTCGGCCGCAGCGATATTGTGGGTAAGCCCACTGCCATGTTGTTGACCAATGCCAATGCCACGGTGACCATTTGTCATTCGAAAACTCGTGATCTTCCTGGGGTTTGCCGGCGAGGCGACATTCTGATCGCGGCCATCGCCCGGGCGGGGATGATCACCCGCGATTTCGTAAAACCCGGGGCTACCGTTATCGATGTGGGAATGAATCGAGTGAACGACCCGGCGGAGTTTGCCCGGCTTTTTACTGGAAACCCAAAACGCGAAGAAAGCTTTCGGACGAAGGGGTTCACCCTGGTTGGAGATGTCCATCCCGAGGTGGCCGAGGTAGCCGGCGCGATTACACCCGTCCCTGGCGGTGTAGGGCCGTTGACCATTGCGATGCTGATGGCAAACACCGTACGCGCGGCAAAATTGCGTCGGGGCAATCCAGTCCCGGAACTTTCCCGCGCCTGATTCGCGACCTGGCTGCACTTCTTGCAGACGGAAACCGCGCCGTTTGGACATTCCGATGTTGCGGTCAGTTTTTCTGTGAAGTAAGCGAGGCTGGATTGCGGAAAGTCGGTCTAACCGGCGGCATCTCCTCGGGAAAGTCCGTTGTGGGCGAAATGTTCGCCGCTCTCGGCGTTGCTATCATCGACGCCGACCACATCTCGCATGCCCTTATGCAGCCGGGCCAAGCGGTCTATCAGGAAGTTGTTCGCCACTTCGGCGTTGGGATTCTGAATCCCGACGGCACTGTCAACCGATCGAAGCTCGCGGAAGCAGCCTTCGGGGCGCCTAACCAGAAAGCTGGCTCGCGCGTCCAAGAATTGAACCGGATCGTCCATCCCGCCGTGATTGAAAAGCAGGAGGAGTGGATGAATGAGATTGGGCGCAAGCAGCCGCAGGGGATTGCGATGGTGGAGGCGGCTCTGATCGTGGAAGCGGGCGCGGCCAAGCGCTTCGACCGCCTGATCATGGTGACTTGCCAGCCTGAGCAGCGATTTCAACGCTGGGCAAAGCTGAGAAAAGTGGATCTGGACTCTGCCGCTCGTGAAGTGACACGCCGTATGGCGGCACAATTGCCAGATGAAGAAAAGATTAAGCTCGCCGATTACGTGATCGACAACTCCGGGTCGCTGGACAACACGCATAAGCAGGTTCACGAGGTGTACGAGGAGCTGCGGCGGCAAGCCGAAAAGAGTTGAGTGCCGAGTTCCGATCATGCATCTATAGCGTTGAGTCGGGGTTTGTCGAGAGACCATTCAGAATCCGTAAAATTCGTGGCTGGAAGGTTTAACTATGAAGCTGCTACGACCTGTTCTTGTGGCCGTGATTCTTGCCGGAGCGTTCTTCTATTTCACCACCTACAGCTCGGGACCGTTCCGCCCGTCAAACTGGTTTGGGCGTTCTAGCAAGGTCGAGATCACCGAAGCCGCCGGGGGCGCATCGCTCGATATTGAGGAGCAGAATAATATTGGTGTCTACCACAAGAACATCGGAGCAATCGTCAATATCACCTCGCGGGTCGTCGCCTTCGATTTCTTCTATGGCCTGGTGCCGCAGGAAGGCCAGGGTTCCGGGTTCATCATCGATAAAGAAGGACACATTCTCACGAATTATCACGTCATCGCCGACGCCCGCCAGGTCGAAGTTACGCTCAATAATCGTAAGACGTACCGCGCCACCGTGATCGGCACCGATCGCTCGCACGACTTAGCCGTGATTCAGATTAAAGCGCCTGACTTGCCGTCGATGGTTTTGGGTGACTCCCGCAACTTGCAAGTGGGACAAAAAGTGTATGCCATTGGCAACCCATTCGGATTGTCCGGCACGATGACACGTGGCATCGTGAGTTCTATTCGTTCGGTGAAGGAACCTGACGGCATGAGCATTGATGAAGCCATTCAGACCGACGCGGCCATTAATCCGGGAAATTCAGGCGGCCCGCTATTGAACTGGCACGGTGAAGTCATCGGCATCAACACCATGATCGCTTCCAACGTGGGACAAAGTGCGGGCATCGGCTTTGCCATTCCCATCAACACCGCCAAAGCCGTGCTGAACGATCTGGTCACGTTGGGGCGAGTGCGGCGTCCAGCTCTGGAGGTCCGGACAATTCCAATCACGCCTGAATTGGCGGAACAAATGGGGCTGCCCTCGGACTTCGGTTTGCTCGTGATTCAGGTCCTTCCCGGTGGCGCGGCCGACCGTGCAGGGTTGCGTGGCGGCACCGAGCGCGCGTATCTCGGCAACAGCCCAATTATGCTTGGCGGCGACCTGATCGTTGCTGTCGATGGTGAGAAAGTTGAAGATCAGCAAGATCTGGCCCAGATCATGAACAACCATCGGGCGGGAGATACCGTGCGCATGAGCGTGTATCGGGGAAAGAAAAAAATGGACGTTACGGTGACTTTGGGGGAGGCGAGAGAGCAGTTGTAGTGGGGCGGATTACGATTGTCAATTTACGATTGTTGATTTTTGATTGAACCCACGCCAGAAACGCTGCGGAAAGCTGGACGAATGAGTGGCTAAGGAAATTCATCACAATCTAGCATTGCTGCTCACTGAAAGAGGCATTATGAGTTGGGCCTCTCACGTTTTCATTGTCCTCGCTCTCGCTGTAACTTGTGCTGCTCAGAGCATCACCTACCTTCGCCTTGACCGCTCCTTAATTCAAGAAAGACTCAACCCGTCTCCCGACATGCCGGCGGAACGTGTTGCGTCTCTAAAGACCTTGTTCAAGAAGGTGGGTTGCCGTCCAGAGCAGTTATCAGAACAGCCGGTTCCCGGAGAAGAGACGCCGAACGTAATCTGCACCATTGCGGGCACTGGGGACGGCACCGTAGTGATCGCTGCTTCGAGCGATTACCGCGACCGCAATGAGCGAGGCTTCGTCGAGTGGTCCGGTCTGGTGATGTTGCCCTTGCTGGCCGAGTCTCTTGATGCGGTGCGGCACCGCCAAACTCTGGTGTTCGCAGCATTTGCGGGGAAGGACCACGGCATGCATGGCGCGGCCGAGTATCTGAAACAGCTGCCGGAGCGCAAGCGCAACTCCATTCGAGCGATGATAGAGCTGCAAACGATCGGCAGAACCCCGCCCATGTATGTAGCCTCAGAGAGGGACCAGCGACTCGCGGACTGGCTCATCATGTCGGCACGAGGCGTGAAACTCCTCAACGACCCGGTTAACCTCGGTGGACGAACGGTTCTTATCTCGGGGAAATTCGTCGAGCGCATAGATCTGCCGGGTGCAGGGAATCAGGCAAACTCCAAAGTTTTTGCGAAATCCCACATTCCGGCAATCACAATTACTCCACTCGCTGCCATGCCGGTTCCCGGGCTGATGTTGCCGGGAAATGTTCCGGTTACGCAGCCCACTACGACCTTGGACATGTCGTCCTATGAGGACACGTATCACTTACTTTGTATTTATCTGCTGGTGTTAGACCGGCAGTTGGGGATGGACCAGGGACAGCCTTCGGCGTCCCCCGGCACAGCGGTAGCGTCCACGAGGAATATTCCGGCTGAAACCAAGCCGTCTCCGGCTCCCGCGCCACAAGCAGACGCTGCTCCTCATGGCTCAACCGACCCTCGAACTGAACCTAACAGTGAAGCCGCTTCACCGCCAGAACACCGGGGCGCTATATCGGCTGCCGCACCCGGGCAAGCGGCAAAACAGACAACACCATCCCCGCAGAATTCAACCCCAGCCCCCATATTCCGTGCCACGACGCGCCTGCTGCAGGTGGATGTCTCGGTGACCCACAAGAACGGCCGCCCAGTGCAAGGGCTCCAGGCATCCGATTTTTCAGTTCTTGAGAATGGCAAGCCGCAAGAGGTGAAGGCCTTTGAGGCGCATACCGGCATCACGAAGGAACAGGCCATCCCGCCGGCGCCATTGCCGCCAAACACCTACACCAACCGCACGGCGGTAAGCGGTGATGACACCATCAACATCTTGTTATTCGACATGCTGAATACGGCCACCGCGGATCAGGGATATGCGCGAAAGCAGATGATCGAATTCTTGCATGAACTGCCGAGGGGACGCCGGGTTGCTTTGTTCGTGCTAACGACTCGCCTCGAAATGGTACAGGGTTTTACGGACAGCTCCGACGCGTTGGTCAAGGTGGCCGAAGCCCTGCTCGTAACCCATTCTCCGGTACTGAACACATCGGCTGAAACGCAGCAGGAAAAGGGGGAGATTGACTTCCTGGGAAAGCTCATCTCCGAGAGCGCGAGAGACGCGGCGGCACCGAAGACCCGGGAAACGACACCAAGCAGAGGCTCGAACAACCGCTTGCAGACATGCAAGCTGCCCGTACCGACATTCGAGTGGGATTTACATTGCAGGCGCTGGATGGAATCGCGCGGGCGGTCTCCGGTTATCCCGGCCGGAAAAATCTCATTTGGATGTCTGGAAGTTTTCCTCTGAGGTTGCGCCGCGATGAGGACACAAAGGATTCCATGCGGAATGTCCGAAATTACGATAGCGCCATCCGGAGTACGACCAGTTTGCTCGCTACTTCTCGCATCGCGGTTTATCCAGTGGATGTGCGCGGTGTGAGGACGGCCGGGATCGACCTTACTACGGGCGCCGCCGCGAGCGGAGCTTACGCCGATACCAGCACCGCATACTCGAAAACATTGAACTCCGAGTCTGGCGCGCGGTTCGACGAAGAGAATGTGTTGCGAGACGTCGCTTATCAAACCGGCGGAGAAGCGTTCATCGGGACCAACGATCTGAAGCAGGCGGTGCAACGCGGAATCGACGATGGATCCACCTATTACACCCTGGCCTACACTCCCGCCGAGGGAAAACGCGAAGTCGATTTCCGTAGCATTGAGGTAAAGCTCAAGCAGAAGAACGTGAACCTCGCCTACCGGCGCGGCTATTACTGGGCGGCAAGGCAGCCGCCTGCCCGGGAAAGCAGAGCGCACGCCCTCGCTTTGGCTTTGCAGCCGGGAATGCCGCCTTCCACCATGCTTCTGTTCAATGTCAAAGTGCTGCCTGCCGATGAAAGTCGCAAGAACACTCGAATGGAGTTTCAGGTGGATGCCGGCGGGATCGCATTTACTGAGATGCCCGACCACACCTGGCGGGCCTTGCTCGACTGTATGACGGTGGCCTTTGATACTAAGGGAAATGATGCTGGCCAGGTGGCCAACACGTTTCAAATTATGCTTTCTGCAGCGGAATATGAATCTGCGCAACACAGCGGATTCACGCTTCAGCAGGAGATCGCGCTGGCTCCGGGCAGCTACCGAGTGAAGGTTGGAATCATGGATCCCGGCAGCCAGAAAGTGGGAACTCTGGACGTTCCGCTGGTGATCTCCAGCGACGCAGCTACCAAGTAAGAATTCGTTCGGCTAGTCTGCAAGCCACCCGTCAAGAAGGCCTTTTATCTCCCGGTCCTTTTCGGTGTATAGTCGCAGCGCGAATCCGAAGGAAACTCTCGAAATCCTTTATGTCTACTTTTTCCGTTCCGCCCCAACGACTCTCCTGGCCGCGTGCGAAGTATTTGTTGTTTGGCTTCATTGGTTTGATGGTCGCTTACGTTCTCCGCCACAACGAGCACTTCCTCATCGATCCTAAGGATCCGGTCTGGCAACACTACCAGCCTTTCAAGTGGTGGCTGCTTCCTCATGGTCTGGCCGGAGCCTGTGCGCTTTTGCTCGGTCCAATGCAATTTTCCGATCGTCTGCGCCAGCGTTTCGCGGAGTTTCATCGTGTTGTCGGACGTTTTTATATTGCCGGTGTCTTTACCGCTGCGCCGCTCGGCTTTTACATACAGCATTTCCAGGAGCGGAGTGGGGCTACGCGTTCGTTCAGCATCGCGGCTGCGGTCGATGCTACTTTGTGGGTGCTTACCACCAGCATCGCCTTAGTATTTATTCTCAAAGGGAAAGTCCAGCAACACCGCCAATGGATGACGCGGAGCTTTGCTGTTGCTTTGGTCTTTCTCGAAGTCCGCGTGATCCTCGGCGTTACTGGCTGGGAAAAGATTCCTGGCGCCGACGAAACTGTAGTGTGGGTTTGTGTCGGCTTCTCCATAATTCTCGCAGACGTTGTTCTGCAGTGGCAGGAGCTTCGTCGCACTCGCCCGATTGCTGCTAAAGCCCAAGCCGCTTCAGCTATAGGATAAGCTCATCGAGACGTGACAGCCTTTGGTTTTCCAGCCCATTTATTAGTAGGGTCTGGTCATGGACGTAGGATCCATCCGTCACTTCTGTCTTTCCTTCCCCGACGCCAAGGAGAACCTGCAGTGGGGAGAAGATCTCTGTTTCAAAGTCAGAGGCAAGATCTTCGCCGTGCTGGACTTGGGTTCTGTCCCTCAGCGGCTTTCGTTTAAATGCACTCCAGAAAAGTTTGCCGAACTCACGGAACACGAGGGAATTAGCCCAGCACCGTACGTAGGTCGCTACAAATGGGTGCTGCTGGAACGATTGTCCGTTCTCCCGGCGCCAGAGTTGAAGGACTTGATTCGCGAATCGTACGCGATGGTGGCGTCAAAGACGAAAGTTAAAACTGCCAGCCGTGGATCGCGCAAACAAAGCAGGAAAAAAGAGCAGCGATAGTTTCCGCGCAACCCTCTGATCAATGTGACTATTTGACGGCTACTCATCCGCTACGCTAGCCTCAGAAGTCTGCCCTCGGCTCGCCGTTTGAACCAGATGCGGACGAACCACACAAGTCTCTGACTGCATGGGATTTCATCGCAATTTAACTTTTTCGCTGCTCCTGGCAGCGCTGGCAAGTATCACGCCCACACCGCTGCCTGCCGCGGTGCATCCAGTGCACGCGCCCCGCGCCATGGTGGCCAGCGTGCACGAATTGGCCTCACGCGCCGGGATTGAGATGATGCAGGCCGGAGGCAACGCCGTGGATGCAGCCGTTGCCACCGGATTCGCGTTAGCCGTGGTGCATCCTCAGGCGGGAAATTTGGGTGGCGGTGGCTTTATGCTCATCCGCATGGCTGCTGGCCCAGTGCGATTTATTGATTACCGGGAAAAAGCGCCCGCGGCGGCCACCGCCGGCATGTATCTGGACGCTCGTGGGAACGTGATCGAGAATGCAAGTCTGGTTGGCTACAAGGCGATTGCAGTCCCAGGTTCTGTCGCGGGCATGGTGTACGCGGCAAAGAAATATGGGAAGCTGCCGCTCCAACGAGTGATGAGTCCCGCGATCAAACTGGCCCGCGAAGGTTATCCTCTGGCTTGGGAGGACGCGAAAGACCTGCAGGAAAAGCAACTGGCCAGGTTTCCGGAATCACGCCGCATATTCCAGCGCGACGGCAACTACTACAAGGCAGGAGAAGTTTTTCGGCAGCCAGAACTCGCCTCGACGCTGGAACGTGTTGCGAAAGATCCTGAGGACTTTTATCACGGCGCCATGGCGCGCGAGCTGGCCGCATTCATTCAGAAGGGCGGGGGACTGATTACCGTCGATGATCTCGCGCATTATGAAGTGAAGGAGCGCGAAGCCGTGCGTGGCACATACCGTGGATTCCAGATCATCAGCGCGCCGCCACCGTCTTCCGGCGGGATTGCTCTGATTGAGATTCTCAATATTCTGGAAGGTTACGATCTGGCCAAATATGGCAGATCGGCCCGCGCCATGCATTTGACGCTAGAAGCCTTCCGCCGCGCGTTCTTCGATCGTGCCGAGCTTCTGGGCGATCCCGATTTTTCAAAGATTCCCGTAGCTCCGCTGATTGACAAAAAGTATGCCAGGGAATGGCGCGAGTCAATTGATCCCGCGCATGCGAGTCCCAGCAAGGACCTGCGCAGGCCAGCCAGCTTTAGCCAGCTCGAACAATTTGCCCGACTGCATCCCAGCTCTATGCGGGAATCGCAGCACACCACGCATTATTCAGTAGTTGATCCCGACGGAAATGCTGTCGCTGTTACCACCACCTTGAACGAAAGCTTCGGCTCAGGTGTTACGGTAGAACCATTGGGTTTTCTGCTGAATGATGAAATGGACGACTTCACGGTCAAGCCTGGAGTGCCCAACACGTACGGTTTGATCCAAGGCCCGGCAAATGCAATCGGCCCCGGCAAGCGTCCGCTTTCGGCCATGACGCCTACAATCGTCCTGAAAGACGGTAGGCTTTCCCTGGTATTGGGTTCACCAGGCGGACCGCGCATTATCACTACGGTGGCGAATATTCTTATGAGCGTAGTCGATTACGGGATGAACCTTCAGGAAGCCGTTAACGCGCCTCGTTTTCATCATCAGTGGTTGCCCGATGAAGTGTACGTCGAACGTGGCACTTCACCAGATACCGTGGCAATGCTGCAACAGATGGGACATCACGTCGTGAGCGAAGACTATTGGAGTGATGCGGAATGTATCGCGATTGATTTGAAGACCGGAGAACGATTGGGTACAAGTGATGTGCGAAATAATGGGAAGGCGGTCGGCTACTGATGCGGAAAGCGATGTCCACGTACGTCTATGTGAAAGAGAGGCTGCATCCCGGATTATTGGACGGGCTGGTTCGCGGCGGCGCCCAGGCCATCGAAATCTTCGCTGCGCGTCAGCACGTGGATTATGCCAACCGCAGGCAGCATATTCGCGAAATTGCAGATTGGTTCCGCACGAGCGGCATTCCGCTACATTCGGTTCACTCTCCCATGTATGCCGATTATGAAATGGGGCGAAGCGGAGCTTCGCCAGTCAACGTGGCTTCCACCGATCGCGCTCAGCGCATTGCGGCCATGGATGAAATCAAGCGAGCGCTTGAAATCGCGGAGCAAATTCCTTTCCGTTTTCTGGTGCAGCATTTAGGCGCCAGCGGTGAATCCTTTAATGACCGCAAGTTTGAAGCGGCCATGACTTCCGTGGAGCACTTGCGGGCCTTCGCTAAGCCACTAGGGGTACGGATTCTGCTGGAGAATATTCCCAACGAGCTATGTACTCCGGATAAGTTAGTGGAGTTTATCCAGACCTCGCATTTCGACGATGTAGGCGTTTGTTTTGACTTCGGTCACGCGCACATGACGAACGAGGTGGTCCAAGCCTTCGAGATTTTGAAGAACCATATTCGCTCCACTCACGTTCACGACAACGCCGGAGACCGGGATTCGCACTTGTGGCCGGGCAAAGGATCCATCGATTGGAAACAAGCCATGGAATTGATGCGCGCTGCGCCGCATACCCCGCCACTCTTACTGGAAATTGAAGCGGATGAGAAGGTGAATCCCATAGAAAAAATGGGCGAAACCTTCGCAACGCTGGAAAAGGCCTAGAAGAATTGTCGATTGACGATTTAAGAATCACTCCTTTCTTATGCAAGTATCGACCACTATGTCGTCTCCTTTAACTACTATCGCTGATATTGGAAAGCACGAAGGTCAGACCGTTACCCTTCGCGGATGGCTTTACAACCTGCGCGAGAGCGGCAAGCTGCTGTTCCCGATTTTTCGCGACGGCAGCGGGGTAATTCAAGGGGTTCTGCCGAAGAATGCCGTTTCTCCTAAGATTTTCGAAGCGGTGAAGGGACTTACCCAGGAATCGAGTGTGATTGTCGAAGGCAAGGTGCGCGCCGATAAACGGGCGCCCGGCGGCTATGAGCTTGACGTTTCAGACGTTCAAGTAGTGCAGCGCGTTTCCGAAAACGATCCCTATCCCATATCGCTGAAAGAGCACGGCGTTGATTTTCTGATGGAGCACCGCCATCTATGGGTGCGCACGCCGCGGCAGGCTGCGATTCTGCGGGTGCGGGCCGAAATTATTAAGGCGGCTCGCGATTTTTTCGATGAACGCGGATTTACCCTCACCGATCCGCCCATTCTGACGCCGGCTGCATGTGAAGGCACCACGACTTTGTTCCCTGTCGATTACTTCGATGAGCAGGCGTATCTCACCCAGTCGGGCCAACTCTATATCGAAGCCACGGCCATGGCTCTGGGAAAGGTCTACTCATTCGGACCTACGTTCCGGGCGGAGAAGTCGAAGACTCGCCGCCACTTGACGGAATTCTGGATGGTTGAACCGGAAATTGCGTACGCAACGCTCGACGATTTGATGCAGCTAGCGGAAGACTTCATCAGCTTTTTGGTCAAGCGCTGTCTGGACCGGCGGGCGTCCGATTTACAGATCATCGGCCGCGATACTTCCAAATTAGTGGAAATCGAAGCTCCGTTCGCGCGCATTACTTATGACGAAGCAGTGAAACTGCTACAAGAGGGACATGCCAAAGGCGCCCTCGAGAATAATTTTGAATGGGGCGGCGACTTGGGTTCCCCCGATGAGACTTATATCTCGTCGCAATTCGATAAGCCGGTTATGGTGCATCGCTATCCCGCCAAGATAAAAGCTTTCTATATGGAGCCCGATCCTGACCGGCCCGCCTTGGCATTGTGCGTGGATGTGCTGGCTCCAGAAGGCTACGGGGAGATCATCGGCGGCTCGCAGCGCATGGCGTCTTATGATCTGCTGCTGAAGCGAATTCGCCAGCACGGCCTACCGGAAGAGGCTTTCAAGTGGTATTTAGATTTGCGTAAATATGGCAGCGTGCCACATGCCGGTTTTGGCATGGGCATTGAACGGGCCGTGGCGTGGATCTGCGGCCTGGAGCATGTGAGGGAAACTATTCCGTTCCCCAGGATGCTGCACAGGCTTTACCCGTAAGGAATTGTTGATTTTCGATTGTTGATTTCCAATTTCGATTTCCAAATTAAATCCGCACAAATCGGAAATCGGAAATTGAAAATCGGGAATTCTTGGCAATCCCCATGACACCAACCACTGCGTCGTTCTCGAGCGTCATTCCTAAGAAAATTCGGGTCATCGGTGTGCCCCTAGACTTGGGACAGTCCCGCCGCGGTGTAGATATGGGGCCATCGGCGGTTCGCGTGGCTGGTCTGGAGGCTCGTTTGGAGGCCTTGGGCCATGTGGTGGAGGACGGCGGCAATGTTTCCGTCGCCATTGCGGAGCAGAAGAAGGAAGGACATCCTCACGCCAAATATTTGAAAGAGATCACCGCGACCTGCGTCAAACATGCTGAATTGATGATCAAAACGCTGGAGTCGGGGAAAGTTCCAATCGTGTTGGGGGGCGATCATTCTGTCGCCGCCGGCACGGTAGCCGGAGTGGCCGAGTTTTACCGGCGGCAGAATCAGAAAATCGGGCTGATCTGGATTGATGCACACAGTGACATCAATACTCCAGAAAGTTCTCCGAGCGGCAACGTGCACGGTATGCCGCTGGCTGCCATCATGGGGCTGGGACCTCCTGAACTGGCCAACATTCTGAATTTCTCACCCAAAGTCAGCCCGGAAAATTGCGTTTTGGTGGGCGTCCGCGATATTGACGCGGTGGAGAAGGAAAACGTACGTCAAGCCGGGATCGAAGTGTTCACCATGCGGGACATCGATGAGCGGGGAATGCGTACCGTGATGGAAGAAGCGTTGCGCATGGCCGGACGCGGTACTGCGGGGTATCACATCTCACTCGATATGGACTGGGTCGATCCCGAGGATGCACCTGGGGTTGGCACTCCGGTTCGTGGCGGCGCCACTTATCGTGAGGCGCACCTCGCCATGGAAATCATCGCGGACCACGGCCGCATGTTGAGCTTCGAGATCGTGGAAGTTAATCCCGTGATTGACGAACACAACCGCACAGCGGAATTAGCAGTGGAGCTTACGCTCTCGGCCTTCGGTAAGAAAATTCTGTAAACAAACTCCCTTTTTAGCCTACTTCACGGCAAAGGCCCACACCGAATTGAACAGGAGGCCTTCCCCAGAATTCTGGGCAACGCTGCTGCCGGAAAACTTCTTCGACTTATTCAGCGGACGCAGCACCACACCGTACTCTCCCGCGGGCAATGCGGCTGCGGCTTGCAACTTATACTCTCCGGAAGAAACCTTGGTGGCCTGGGCTGCTACTCGCTCTTCGATGAATGAAGAATAGATTTCCCAATCCATGGTGGACGACTCAAGAACATCCTGCTTAGCCTGGGTGGCGCCGACCAGCCGGAAATTGTTCGGCGAGGGCGCGAGTTTCACCAGCGCCGGCTCGTATTCGTCCGCAACGACTCCTGGAATATTGGCGAAATGGACTTCAAAACTCGGTTGGTTACTATCTAGCACCAGATCCGACTTCTGCCCCGGTAGCGCCCACACGTCCGTGACAGTGGGTTTCCGGTGACCCATTAGGCCCCCCATGACGCCTCCGGCCGCGCCAATCGCCGAAGCACCGGTATAGGAACCACTCCGATACGCTGCCTCCTGTGCAGCCGACATAGCGACACTTTGCATGGCTTGGCCGAGGGCGTTGTCGGTGCTTAGTGCGTTCAAAGACGTTGCCTTGGTCTTGGTCTGGGCAATCTGAGTCTTTGATACAGGAATAGGCTGCGGTGTCGTGCCCTTAAGCACCGTGACTGAAGGTTGGCCAGCGGCCGCCGCCGGCGCAGGAGCCGCAGCAGGAGCGGCCGCTGGCGCAGGAGCGGGAGCTGCACTGTGTTTTTTGTTGGCCGCAGCCAGCATCGCATCCATGATCTTTGAGTTGACGCCCTGCTGTTTCAGCTTGATCAGAGCCGTTGCCGATACGTCGAAATTAGAGTCCTGCGCGTTGATCGCATTGATGACAGTATTCTCGGGAAGTCCGCCCTTCACCATAGCGACTACGTCATCATTTGTCAGCGGTTTTGTATTGTTTTGGGCGAGCGCAAAGCCGATAAACAGCACTGCGCAGATGAGTACGGCTACGCAAAATTGTTTGTGGGACATGGGATCACTCCTAGGCTCAAAGCAGGCTACGCACGCTCAGACATTTTTGTAGTGGAACCCCGGGCGGAATGATGTTCCGCGCCAGCGATGCGAAATCGCCCGGCAGGGGAGGGAGCTCCACCTAAATCTGCCGAAGGGTACTCCGGGGTACAGTCCTTGTCAACCCGTTCTGGGCGGCCCGCCGCTCACAGGTCGATGCAATGTGATAAGAATTACGCTGAGGTCCGGTCAGCCTGCATGAAGAAAATTCGCGTTGGCATTCTCTTTGGCGGACGCAGTGGCGAGCACGAGGTTTCTCTACTCTCCGCCGCCTCGGTTTTCAACGCCATCGATAAAAACAAATATGAAGTTGTGCCGATTGGCATCACCAAGCAAGGACGATGGCTGACGTCGGCCGATGCGGAGCGCCTGCTGCAGGGAAAAGCGCCAAGTGAAGACTCCCGCCAACTCCGCGCTGGAGACCCTCACGCCACCCCCGGTGCTGCCCTACTGGCCAAAGGCGAGGCAGTTGTCGTCCCTCCCGAGCCTCAGCGACAGGGCTCGTCTCTTACTCCCCTCGAGACCGACGCGCGGGCCGCGGGCCTAACCCGCCGCGCGGCAGATCGCGCCATTAACGTGGACATCATCTTCCCGGTGCTGCACGGAACTTTTGGCGAGGACGGCACCATTCAGGGATTGCTCGAGCTGGCGGACATTCCGTACGTGGGCGCCGGAGTGCTGGGCTCAGCCGCGGGAATGGATAAAGACATTATGAAATCCCTCTTCCGTGCCGCTGGACTTCCTATCGTCAAGCACGTGACCGTCCTGCGCAGCCAATGGGAAACAAATGCGAAGAAGGTTGAGCGCTTGATCGAGAGCAAGTTGAAGTATCCAGTGTTCGTGAAACCTGCGAACCTGGGATCGTCCGTTGGAATTTCCAAAGCGCGCCAGCGCAAGGAGCTAGGACCAGCCATCAAAGAAGCGGCCAAGTTTGACCGCAAGATCGTGATTGAGCGAGGCGTCGGTGGACGCAAGCAGAAAGCCCGCGAAATCGAATGCTCGGTGTTGGGCAACGATCAACCCAAGGCTTCCGTGCCCGGAGAAATCGTTCCCGGCAAAGAATTCTACGACTACACTGCCAAATACCTCGACGAAGGCTCTCAGCTGATCATCCCCGCCAAACTCACCAACGCCGAGACCAGAAAAATTCAAGAACTGGCGATCAAGGCTTTCCAGGCGGTGGACTGCTCAGGCCTGGCCCGCGTGGATTTCCTCATGGACCCAACAAACAGGAAGATTTACGTCAACGAGATCAATACCATGCCTGGTTTCACAGCTATCAGCATGTATCCCAAGCTGTGGGCCGCCTCCGGCCTCTCCTATCCTGATCTGATCGAGCGACTCATCGAGTTCGGACTTGAAAGACATCGAGAAAAGAAGAAGAACCAATACAGCGTTTAGGGAACCCTGCTTTGACTCTGTCAAATTTTGCCTGTTAGACTGGGAGTTTGCCAGCCCAACATTGTCATCAGAAGGGAAGTTAGTGCGCGCACAAACTCGCCATCAACTTAAACAAGACCGATTCAGGGGTGCCACTATCGGCGCCGCGGAAGCGACAGTCCACTGGTCCGTCGAGCACAAAACCAAGCTGGCCATTGCTGCAATCGTGATATTGGTTGTGGTCGCGGCCGCTATTGGCGGCTGGTATTACCTCAACCGGCAGGATGAGAAAGCCAGCGCCGACTTGAGCAAGGCAGTCCGCACTCTCGATACGCCGTTGCGTCCCGCGGGAGTGCCCGCCCAGCCCGATTCGCCCAGTTTTGCTTCCGCTCAAGAACGGGCGACTGAAGCCCACAAGCAATTTCAAGCAATTGTGGATAAATATCCGCACACCAGGTCAGGCGACGTTGCCCGCTACTTTCTGGGTCTCACCTCCGCGCAGCTAGGGGACAACGCGACTGCCGAACGCGAGCTCAGAAAAGTCGCCGCGACGCGCAATGATGACCTCTCGGCTTTGGCCAAGTTCGCTCTGGCTTCCGTTTACCGCAACCTTAACCGAAACAAGGAAGCTATCGACCTCGACAAGCAATTAATTGATAAGCCGACGCGCACCGTAGGCAAAGTGACCGCTCAACTGGAACTTGCTGCCACTTATCAGGCGGGCGGCCAGGCGGCCGAAGCGAAAAAACTCTACGAGCAGGTGCAGAAAGAAAATCCCTCCAGCGAAGCATCCCAGATCGCTTCCGCGAAGCTGCAAGAGCTGAAGTAGCTTTCTTCCAGCAATCTCCTGAAGCTGCACAGCCCACGTAGGGACAGGCGACCTCGCCTGTCCAGCGGAGCAAAGCTCCGCAGTATTCGACTGTTGCAGTTACATCGCGAGGCCTGATGCCAAAAGGCTGGGATGAATTTACGACGCATTCCCAACCCGACAGGCGAGTCGCCTGTCGCTACGTGGTCTGTGGAATCTCAGCGCTGAGTAAACAGTTTGGTCCATTGTTCAAACGGCGCAATTGGAATCGAAGCTGGCTTCAGATTCGATTGCACATGTTCTTTGTGGCGCATCCCGATCAGCGACGAGGTCAATCCCGGCGTCGAGCGGGAAAACTGGATGGCATTTTCGGAGTCGCTGTTCATCCCCAGGGTCTGGCCTACGAATTCCGGCAGTCCATGGGTAAGGCGTGCCTGATAAAGAGTCGCGCTCCCGATTACGGTAATACCCAGGCGCGAGGCCGCCGAGAGCAGCGGCATCTTTTCTTTGCCCGATATCTGATTCGTTAGCGCATACGCCTCGGTCATGGCGAGATTGAATGGAAGCTGGACAAAGCGGAAGTGGTGGCGCTCACCACCTGCCTCCTGCGCCAGTTTCGCGATGGCGAAAAGATTGAGATGGTCCCGCGCATCTTCGGCGGTGCGGAACCCGTTCCACGTCGCCAGTCCGTAATAACGCAACTTGCCGGCCTTCACCTGCTCCTCCAACATGATAAAAGCCTGTCGCAATCGCTGATGAAAAACGTCGCGCGAAACTTCACTCAGCTGCGACTCCGGATTGTGAATGTAAAACAGATCAATCGTATCGACGCCCAGGTTCCGTCGCGAACGTTCGATCTGATTTTCGAGATAGGCAGGAGCCATGCAGTGCATCCCACCTGCAAGCTGCTTTGGATCCAGAATCCCAGGCTCGATGTATTCGCGCGCGAAGTAGCCCCGTGGGTCTTCCGGCATCGCGCCATCCAAGGAAAGATATCCCGCCTTGGTGCAAATAAAAACCTCGTCTCGACTCAACTCTCCGGTGCGAAATAACTGAGCGAGAGCGGCTCCAATGTTGCGCTCAGAGCGCTGGTGGCGGTAATTGATTGCGGTATCAAGAAGGTTGATACCCGAGCGCAGAGCGGTCACGATCGCGTCGACATAAGCCTCATCGGTGGCATCATCGGGCTCACCCAGATATGTACCGAGCCCGATGGACGACAGCCACAGATCGCTGACGCCGAGTACGTTTTCAGAGCGCCGAAAGTGTCCGGCCGCGCGTAGTTGCGGAAAGCGGTTGGAGTAACGTTCCGTCGCCTCAGCCGTGGCGCGCCCTTTGAACATAGGCGGTTAGTGTAGCAGCGCATACGAGACAGGCATCTTTTGGCGCCTGCCTTGGTTATGCATTTACTCTCAAGCGGTGTTCGTTTTGTGGGTGTCGCAGCGCTTTAGCGCTGCGATTGAGGCGAACATTTTGCAGTGAGTTGCTATTCCGGCAGAGGCCCCGCCACTCCCGTCTCAGGTGGTGTCAATCCTCCTCGGTCACGAGAGCCCACGACATGCGCCTGATCTCCGCGCATGTTCTTCTGCCGTTCCGCCTCCGCGTTCAGACGAGTAAAGATGGCGCGTTCCCTTTCGGCCTGGTCAGGAAGTTTGGCTTTCGTGTAAGCACGCGCCAGATTGAAGTGAACCTCGGGACTGTTGGGAGCGAGCTTGCTTGCGCTTTCGAGTTCTTTGACGGCTTGCCCCGCCTCTCCCATCTCTATCATGATTCGTCCGAGCACATAGTGTGCCTCCGCGGATTGCGGGGCCAGCGCCACCGCGCGCTCGCCAGACGGTAGAGCGTCCTTGGGACGGTGCAATAGCAAAGCAATCGACGCCATCCGTATGTAGGGCAGCGCGGTGTTGGGATTAATTCGAGTCTCCTCGCGCAGTTGTGCTTCGGCTTCATCGTAACGGGAGAGCGAAGCTAAAGCCGAGCCATACGCATAGTGCAGATACGGTGTAGCGGGATTCTCTCTTAACATCTGCTGGAGTACGGGAAAGGCCTGGTCGTATCTGCTTTCTGAGAGGAGTGCGGCCGACTCGCCTGCCGACTGAATCAGCCAGCTGTTGTCAGCAGTGATTTGGTCGGGCAGGAGCGGAATGCGCAGCAACGCTAATCCTAATGCCAGCTTGATTTTGTCCGCTGCGGGACCGGGGCCAACCTCCGGAACGAGCAGGTCCATCGCTTTCTCGAATTCGCCATTCAGATTAAGCAGCGCGGCAATGTGATACCTGGCAATTCTCACTGCCGCCGCGTTGCCCGCGAGCCCTAATTCTTGCGCTCGCGTCAGATGAAGCAGAGAATTTTGATAATCCTTGCGCTCAAATTCCGACAAGCCGAGAAGCGCCCAAGCCTCGCTGCGCTTGGGATTCAGTCCCACAGTAGTTTCTAAAGCGGGAATGGCCTCGGCATATTGGGAAGAACTGAAATACAGCATCCCGAGATTGGCCCATCCTTCTTCCCAATCAGGTCGCAGTTTGAGCGCACTCTGGCAAAAACGAATGGCGTCCTCGGTCCTGCCGGCTTGCTGGGCGGCCCTTGCTTGATCGGCAAGCTCTGCAAATTCGCGAGATTTGTCCGCATTGTTACCGACACCGACCAGATTCTTTTCTGCGGTCTGTTCTGGCCGGGTTTGAGAACCCGTTGTTCCGCGTGCGTAGGCGCGAGCTACATCGACATCAATTTCACCAGCTTCGGATGGTAAATCGCCTAAAGTTTTAGCTTCCTTTGCTGCTTCTTCACTCTTCCCCAACGCGAGCAGAGCCTGTCTCTTCATTTCGTGCGCCGCGCGGGACTGAGGGGCGAGCCCTATTGCCTGCTCGGCAGATTGAAGCGCCTCTCGTGGGTGATTCCGTTGCAAAGCAAACGACGCCATCCGTATATGAGGTAGCGCGCTGCGGGGCATAATTCGCATTTCGGCACGCAACTGCGTCTCGGCCTCGTCATAACGAGAAGCTGAAGCCAGCGTAGAACCATATTCGTAGTGCAGATACGGCGTGTCGGGGTAGTCCTTCAACATTTGCTCAAACGACTTCAGTGCCTGCTCGAGATTGTTCTGAGCCAGAAGCGCTGCGGTTTCCGACGCTGCGTGAATCAACGCATCCTTGGAAGGATCCACCTGGTTTGGCAGAAGCGGAATCCGCAACAGCGCCATTCCCAGCGCAATCTTGATCTGGTCAGGCAAGTGTTCTCGCTCGAATCCAGATTTGAGCTCTTCTGTTGCCTTCACAAATTGTCCATTCAAATTGAGCAATAACGCGATGTGATACTTGGCAACCTTCACCGCCTCGGGGTTGTCTTCGAGTCCGAGTTCTTGCCCACGTTTGAGATGGACCAGCGAATTTGTGTAATCTTTGGTTTCATACTCAGAAAGTCCCAAGAGATCCCAAGCCAGTCCAAGTTTGGGATTCAGTTCAATCAGCTTCTGGAAGGCCGGAATCGCCTGGGCATAATGATCGGTGTCATAGTACAGGCTGCCCAAATACCACCAGCCTTCATCCCAGTCGGGCCGGATCTCCACGGCGCGCCGATAGAAGCGGATAGCATCTTCGGACATGCCTCCTTCTCGCGCCGTGGCCGCCTGTTGCGCAATTCTTTGAAAGTCGTCTGCGGAAGAGGAACCCGATTGCGCCAAGGCTGCTGATCCAAACATCAAGGCGACAAAAATTACACCGAACTGGAACCTGGGATGTCGGCGGAATCTAAGCGCTGGCATGGTTGTGCGTCACGGCTGGAGAATAGAAAGAAATGTTAGCATGTGACTCAG
>Ga0070698_100000845_pt1 | contig 33553 bp, 30 predicted proteins | sample KBSK1502metaG_FD_65477 | JGI IMG/M metagenome (GOLD analysis project Ga0070698, IMG submission 65477) | Corn, switchgrass and miscanthus rhizosphere microbial communities from Kellogg Biological Station, Michigan, USA - KBS K1-50-2 metaG | ecosystem: Host-associated > Plants > Roots >... | reverse complement strand
TGTGCCACTCCAAAGTGGCTGGTCAGGACACTGCCTGCAGAGTTGTGGAGCGGGCGTCCTCGACGCTACGCCGCCCCGAAACTCAGGACAAGTGTCAAAGTCTTCGCACCGAAGGTGCCCTAGAGGCCGACGGGGCGGGTCACTCGGCCTCGGCGGGTTCCATGGTGAGCGAGATGGAGTTGATGCACCAGCGCTGATCGGTGGGCACCGCGTAGCCCTCGCCCTCGAACAGGTGGCCGAGATGGGAGTCACACCGCGCGCATCTGACCTCGGTGCGGACCATGCCCAGCGACCGGTCCTCGATCAGCACGACCGCGTCGTCGCTCGTCGGCTGGTAGAAGCTCGGCCAGCCACAGTGGGACTCGAACTTCTCCCCCGAGCGGAACAACTCCGCGCCGCAGGCGCGGCACCGGTACACGCCCTCGACCTTGGTGTTGGTGTACTCACCGGCCCACGGCGCCTCTGTGCCGGCCTCTCTGAGTACTTGGTACTCATCCGGGGTAAGCAATTCGCGCCACTGCGCCTCGGTTCGCTGGACCTTGTCCATGTGGCCGAGACTACCTCGCCGGATACCGATACCGTGGAGACGATAGACCCCGCGGAGGCCCCATGGAGTGGCTGAACGAGCCCGCCAGCTGGCAGCGGACGGGTGATGTGCTCACGGTGAGTGTCGATCCAGGCACGGATTTCTGGCGCGAGACCGGTTACGGCTACGTCAGGGACAGCGGTCATGTGTACGGCGACGTGCTCGGCGGGGACCTCGATGTGTCCGTCCGGCTGCGCTGCAGCCTCGGCGCCCAGTACGACCAGGCAGGTGTCATGCTGCGCGCCGACGAGCGCACCTGGCTGAAGACCGGCGTGGAGTTCTTCGAGGGCCGGGCCCGGCTCAGCACCGTGCTGACGCTCGGCCGGTCCAGCTGGATGGTGACCGATCTGCCCGAGGGCACCGACGACATCGTGCTGCGGGTGTCCCGCCGTGGGGACGCGGTGGAGGTCCGGTACGTGATCGGGGATGGCCCCGCGGAACTCGCCGCCCTGGTGTTCCTGCCGCCGGGCCGCGAGGTGCTGGCCGGGGTCATGGCCGCCGCACCGGAAGGCCCCGGGTTCCGTGTCACGTTCCAGGATCTGTGGATCACCGCGTGCGACTGGTCCGCCGCTGGCGGGGACGACCCCTCGTGGCAGGACGACCCGGCCGGGTGGGTCGGCGGGGAGGCGCCGGCGTGGAGCCCAGCGGAGGGCGGGCCCGGCTGGCCGGTTCCCGGGACGGGGGAGGATGCCCCGGATTGGCCCACCGCCGCGGCCGAGGGGGTGACGCCACCCTCGCCGACTCCGCCGGCCGGGGACGAGGACGCCGAATGGGAGGCCCCGGCGGGCGAAGAAGGCGAGCCCGGTTGGGCAGCAGGGACCGCGGCCGATGACCCAGGCTGGCCGGCCGCCGAGGCTGGGGCCGGGGAGCCCGGCTGGCCGGCCGCTGAGGTGGGGGCCGGTGAGCCCGGCTGGCCGGGCGGCGGCGCGGAGGACGAGGAGCCCGGCTTGGCGCCAGTCGCCGAGGGCCCGGACGGCAAGGAGCGGGCGGCCGAGGCGGACGCGGCGAGCGACGACGCGCCGGAGGTGCGGCCCGCCGCGGGCGGGCCGCCGGACGGGTCCGCCGAGCCGGCGCCGGTGTTGGCCCGGGGAGGCACTCCGCTTACTGGGGACATCCCGGACCCCGATGGCACGGAACCCCCCGCTGGGCTACCGCCCGGTTCCTCCGTCACCGGGCCGTGGCCCGGGTCGGCGGGGGCGGCCGGGGACAAGGCGAAACCCGAACCGGTGGGCCAGGAACCTGCCGGGCAGGAGGACTCCGGTCAGGAGCACGCCGGGCCAGAGGACGCCGGTCAGGAGCACGGTGGGCAGGAGCACGGTGGGCAGGAGGACGGCGGCCGCGGGCCGTGGTCGCTCGCACCGGTGACCGGCCACGAGGACTGGGCGAGGCCAGGAAGCGGCATCCCCGCCGTCGTGGACCCGGCAGCGGACTGGGAGCAGTTGGCCGCGGGCGTGCAGGCTGCCAGGGCCGAGGCCGCGGGCACGCTGGCGCCGCGGTGGAGAGCGCAGGCCGACGCCGAGGTGGCCAAGGAATGGCCCGGCCCACCGCTGCGAACCGCCATGCGGAACGGGCTGCTGGGCGGCGACGCCGCGCCCGGGTACGTCGGCGGGGACGCGGCGGACGACGCCCAGACCGACCCTGGGCTGCCCCGGCCGCGCACGGCGGACCCGGCCGAGGCCGGCCCCGGCCAGCCGGAGGCAAACACCGGGCCGGCCGCGGCCGGGGCAAAGGGCGCCGGGACAAACAGCGCCGGAGCCCAGGGCGCCGGGGCCAAGAGCAGCGCGCCGGGCCAGGGCGAGCCCGCACCGCCCGCGCGCGAGACGCGCCGGTCCCGGTCCAAGCGGGACGCGGCGGACCAGCCCACCGAACCCGACGCGGCCGACGAGTGGATCAGCCTGCTCACCGCCGACCCGGTGGAGGAGTGACTCAGAGCTCGACCTGGTAGGCGGGCTCGGCCCGGTCACCGTCCCGCAATTCGGTGTGCTCCACGCGGCCGGCCGCCTCCACGTCGGGCAGCACGGCCCGCACCGCGTCGAGGTGGTCGCGCCGCGCCGTGACCACGAGCGCCCGCACCGGCGCCCGCATGGACACCCGGGCCCCCGACTTGGCGCCCCGGATCGCGGCGATCGCCCCGGACGCCGCGGCCAGCGACGCCACAGCCCCCGAATCCGGGGCCGCGGAAGCCACCTCCCCGGGGGCGGGCCAGGCGGCGGTGTGCACCGAACCGTCCTGCCACCACGACCACACCTCCTCGGTGACGAACGGCAGGAACGGCGCGAACAGGCGGAGGATGACCGTGAGCGCCAGCCGCAGCGCGGCCCTGGCGCTGCGGCCCGGCTGCTCGCCGCGCTCGCCGTAAGCTCTGCCCTTCACCAGTTCCAGGTAGTCGTCGCAGAAGAACCAGAAGAACTCCTCGGCTGCCGCCAGCGCCCCGGTGTGGTCGTAACCGTCCAGCGCGCGGGTGCACCGCCGGATCACCCCGGCGAGCCGTTCCAGCATCGCCACGTCGAGCGGCTCTGTAACGGTGCTGGCCCGGGGGGGCGACCCCCCGGAACCCCCCGATGGCCTGCGGCCCGGTTCCTCCGTCACCGGGCCGCGGCCCGTGTCAGCCCCAGGAGGCGACCCCCCGGAACCCCCCGATGGCCCCGTGTCAGCCCCAGGGGGCGGCTCCCCGGAACCCGGCGGCGCGGCGAGACTCAGTATGAACCGGCTGGCGTTCAGTATCTTTATCGCCAGCCGGCGGCCGACGCGCAGCTGGGCGGGATCGAACGTCACGTCGGCGCCAAGCCGGCCGCCCGCGGCCCAGTAGCGGACCGCGTCGCTCCCGTACCGGCGCAGCGAGTCCATCGGCGTGACCACGTTCCCCACCGACTTGGACATCTTCTTCCGGTCGGGGTCCAGCACCCAGCCGGAGATGGCCGCGTGCCGCCACGGCAGCGCGCCCCACTCAAGATGGGTCCGGAGCACCGTGTAGAACAGCCAGGTCCGGATGATCTCGTGGGCCTGCGGGCGCAGGTCCATCGGGTGCACCTGGCCCAGCAGGTCGCCGTCCAGGGTCCACCGGGCGGCCAGTTGCGGGGTCAGCGAGGACGTCGCCCAGGTGTCCATCACGTCCGGGTCCCCGGCGAACCCGCCGGGCCGGCCACGCTGGTCCGCGGTGTAACCGGGCGGGGTGTCGGCCGCCGGGTCCACCGGCAGCGCGCCGTCGCCGGGGAGAATCGGCGCGTCGTAACACAGCCTGCCCTCGCCGTCCAGCGGGTACCACACCGGGATCGGCACGCCGAAGAACCGCTGCCTGCTGATCAGCCAGTCCCCGGCCAGGCCGTTCACCCAGTTCTCGTAGCGGACCCGCATGTGGGGCGGATGCCAGTCGATCTGCTCGCCACGGCCCAGCAGTGCCGCGCGCAGCCGGTCGTCGTGGGCGCCGTTGCGGATGTACCACTGCCGGGTGGTCACGATCTCCAGCGGCTGGGTGCCCTTCTCGTAGAAGTTCACCGAGTGCCGGATCGGATCGGGCCCGGACAGCAGGTCCCCGGACGCGCGGAGCATCGCGGCGATCCGCTTCCGCGCCGCCTGCGCGGTGTCGCCCGCGAGCTGCCGGTAGGCCGTCCGCCCCGTCCGGGAGGTGATCGCGGCCGGCGGGCTGGCCAGCAGCCGCCCGTCCCGGCCCATCACCGGCCGAGCCGGCAGCCGCAGGTCCCGCCACCAGGTGACGTCGGTGCTGTCGCCGAACGTGCACACCATGGCGATCCCGGTGCCCTTGGCCGGGTCCGCCAGGTGGTGCGCCAGCACCGGCACCTCGACCCCGAACAGGGGGGTGCGCACGGTCGTCCCGGTCAGCGCCGCGTAACGCTCGTCGCCCGGATGGGCCACCAGCGCCACGCAGGCCGGCAGCAGTTCCGGGCGGGTGGTCACCACCGGGACCGGTTGATCGTCCGGGCGGCGGAACGCGATCGTGTGCGTGGCGCCGGCCACCTCCCGGTCCTCCACCTCGGCCTGGGCCACCGCGGTGCCGAACGTCACGTCCCACAGCGACGGCGCCTCGGCCAGGTAGGCCTCGCCCCTGGCCAGGTTGCGCAGGAAGGCGCGCTGGGAGATGGTCCGGGAGCCGTCGTCGATCGTCCGGTACATGGTCGACCAGTCCACCGACAGGCCGAGCCGCCGCCACACCTCCTCGAAGGCCTGCTCGTCGAGGTCAGTGAGCCGCTGGCACAGTTCGGTGAAGTTGCGGCGGGAGACCGGCACCTGCTCGCCGCCGTTGCTGGCGGGCGGGGAGAAACCCGGGTCGTAGGGCAGCGCCGGATCACAACGCACGTGGTAGTAGTTCTGCACCCGGCGCTCGGTCGGCAGCCCGTTGTCGTCCCACCCGATCGGGTAGAACACCGCCTTGCCGCGCATGCGCTGGTACCGCGCGACGATGTCGGTGTGGCTGAACGAGCAGACGTGCCCGATGTGCAGCCGCCCGCTGACGGTCAGCGGGGGGGTGTCGATGGCGAAAACGTCGCCACGCGGTGCGGAGCGGTCAAACTTGTACTACGCCCGAGGTCTCCCACCGGTGAGACCACCGGTCCTCGATGCCGTCAAGCGAGGGCTTGCCCGGCACGAGGCTGGCCTGGCGCGCCTGCGGCGCGCCGTGGGAGTCGGTACTCATACCGCAAAGGGTAACCTACCCGCGGCAGCCGACCGCCGAGTTATTCCGTGGCTGCGCGACGCTCTCAAGTGAGAGAACCACGTGACCGTTCGGGGGACACGGGTGCTGCCGGTGCGGATGTCGCGGTATCCGGTGATGAATTCGAATATGCTTTCAGTATGCATCTCCGGTACAGTTACCGCCTCTATCCCGCGCCAGGGCAGCTGATCGCCCTAAGTAAGGCATTCGGGTGCGCCAGGGTGGTGTTCAACGACGGGCTGGCCGCGCGGGAACTGGCGCACGACGCCGGGCTGCCGTACGTCGCCGACGCGGAGTTATCGGCCCGACTGACCGAAGCGAAGAGGACACCGGGGGCCTGGCCAAGTCTGTGCATGACGCTGGGTGGTCCGCGTTCGTCAGAATGCTGGAGTACAAGGCCCGGCGGCATAGCCGGGCATTCATCAGGATCGGCCGGTTCGTGCCGACTTCGCAAGCCTGCTCTGTGTGCGGCGTGCAGGACGGCCCCAAGCCGCTGCACGTCCGCGCCTGGCGGTGCGACGCATGCGGCGCGTGGTTGGACCGGGATGTGAATGCGGCGGTGAACGTCGCCAGGGCCGCCGGGCTGGCGGTGACAGCCTGTGGAGCGCAGGTAAGACCAGGGCTTGTCCTGGCATAGCGCGGCGAAGCAGGAACCCACCCGGAGCCACGCCAACAAACAGCCTGACAGACGGGAAACCCGCCCTCAAAGCGGAGTGGAAGTCAATCCTGGGTCCAGTGGGGACGGCGGAACATCCGGCCCAGCCGCTCGTGCAGCGAGTCGCCGATCTCGTCCAGCGAGCTCACGCGGTACACCGCGGCACCTTCGGGCGGCGGCAGCCGGTCGGCCTCCGCGTCGTCCAGGCTGCACCGGATGCTGCGTATCGTGATCAGCTCGACCCGGTCGGCGTCGATGAAGCGCAGACCCCAGTCGGTGGCGATCACGATCCCATCGAAGAGGTCCAGGCTGGGCAGTTCGAGCACGTGTTCGAGTGTGCCGATCTCCCTGCCGGACCTGGTCAGCACCGGCGACCCCGGCACGGCAGCCCGGTAAGAAACAGCCGTTTCGGTCTCCATGCGGCGCCATCTCCTCCCCGATGAGACTCGCTGGCCGTCCGAGGGGGTTCTTACCCGCTTGCGGCGCAATGCACCTGCCCAGCGGTAAACACCAGGTCAGCGGCCCGGGGCGAGCCCTTCGAGTATCTCCTCGGCGCGAGCCGCCGCCCCGGCCGGGTCCACCTCCGGCGCGCCCACCAGCGGATCCCAGTTCAGGTCGTAGAAGACCTCGGTCACGCCCTGCTCGGCCAGCCACTGGGTGTCGCCGCGGATGTCGTCGAAACCCCCGGACAGCCGTACCCGGCCGCCGCCCTCGGGCACCGTCGCCGGAGCGCCCCAGCGCACCACGCCGCGCACGACGATCCGGAGGGCTTCGGGGTCCCGGCCCGCCTCGGCCGCCGCCGCCTTGACCACCTCGATGCCTTCGCGGATCCGGGACAGGTCGGTGCGGCTGGAGGTGACCCACCCGTCGGCCAGCCGGCCGGCCCGCAGCAGCGCCCGCGGCGCCGTCCCGCCGAGCAGCACCGGAGGGCCGGGGCGCTGCACCGGCAGCGGCGCCGTCCGGCCCGCCGGGATCGTGTAGTGCTCGCCGTGGAACTCGGTGACCCCGCCGGCCCACAGGCGGCGCATCACCTGCACGTACTCGCCGGTGCGGGCACCCCGCCCGGCCATGACGCCACCGGCGGCGGCGAACTCCTCGGGCATCCAGCCCAGTCCCAGCCCCAGATCCAGCCGGCCGTCCGACAGCACGTCCACGGACGCGGCCTGCTTGGCCAGGTAGGCGGGGGAGAGGTAGGGCATGTTCACCACCGCGACGCCCAGCCGGATGCGTGACGTAACCGCCGCCGCGAACCCGAGCGCGACCATGGGGTCGAGCACGCTGTGGTACACCGGCTCCATCGCCGAGCCCTCCGGCACCAACAGCCGCTGGAACGTCCACAGCGACCCGTAACCGGCCGCTTCGGCCTCGGCGGCGAACCGGGCCAGGTACCGCGGGGTTGCCCAGGCGCCGGACACCGGCGCGCCGAAACCGATCCTCATGGGATAACCCTAGGGCCGCCGCCGGTGACGGTGTCTGCCCGGGGGGAGCGACCCCCCGGAACCCCCCGGTGGCTTACGGCCCGGTTTCTTCGTCACCGGGCTGGGGCCGTGTTTGCCCGGGGGGAGCGACCCCCCGGAACCCCCCGGTGGCCTACGGCCCCGGCGACTTCGTCGCGGGGGCTTTGGCCGTAGGCTGGGCGAGCCCGCAGTGCCCCGCCCCTGTTGCTTCCGGCTGAACGGAGCCGTCGTGGATAACGACCCCCGCGTGCTCATCGCTGCCCTACGCCGCTCCCATGACCGGCTTGCGTCGCTGGCCGAGGCCTTCAGCGAGGACTTTCTCACCCACATCTCCTACGCCCAGGCCTGGACCGTCGCGCAGGTGTTCTCGCACCTGGGCAGTGGTGCCGAGATCTCGCTGCTGACGCTGGAGGGCGCGCTGGGCGGACCGCCGCTGGACCGGGACGCCATTCCCCCGATCTGGGATACCTGGAACGCCAAGACGCCGGAGCGGATGGCGGCGGACTGCCTGCCCGCCGACGACGCGCACATCAAGCGGCTCGAGGGGCTGACCGACGCGGACCTGGCCGGGATCTCCTACGGTATCTTCGGCATGACGCTGGACGCGGCCGGCCTCATCCGGCTGCGCCTGTCCGAGCACGCGATGCACACCTGGGACGTGGCTGTGACGGCGGACCCGGAGGCGGTGGTGGCCCCGAGCGCGGTGGAGTTGCTCGTGCCGCAGCTTGTGTTCCTGGCCGACCGGACCGGACAGCCGGGCGCCGGGCCGTTGCGCGTGCGGCTGCGCGGCACCCATCCGGAGACGGACTTGCTGCTGGACGTGTCGGACCAGGTGACCCTGGTTGCGTGGCCGGCCGGGGGCGCCGACACCGACGGTGAGATCGCAACGTCCACGGAAGTGCTGCTGCGGCTGGCGTACGGGCGGCTCGACTCCGAGCACACCCCGCCGGTGCGGGTCAGCGGCACCGCGGGCCTGCTGGACCGGGTGCGGGCGGTGTTCCCCGGGATCTAGCGGGCCCTGCTGGCCCGGGGGCACTCCGCTTTCCGGGGACACCCCAGACCCCGATGGCCCGGAACCCTCCGATGGCCTGCGGCCCGGTTCCCCCGTCACCGGACCGCGCCGCCTACAGCGCCCGCGTGGCCAGGGCCGCGGCTTCCCTGGCGCAGCCCCAGGACAGGGTGATCCCGGCGCCGCCGTGGCCGTAGTTGTGCACCACCAGCGGGCCGCCACCCGCTTCCGCCTCCAGCCGGACCTGCGGCCGGAACGGGCGCAGCCCGACCCGGTGGCCGACCACCCGGGCGCCGGCCAGCCGCGGCTCGACGGCGGCGCAGTCGCGCAGGATCCGTCTCGCCACCGCCGGGACGGGCTCGGTGTTCCAGTCGCCGGCCACCTCGGTGCCGCCGAGGATCACGGTGTCCCCGTGCGGGAACAGGTACACCAGGTCGGTGACGTCGTCCGGGAGCCCGATGAAGAACTCGGTGAGCCCGGGGTTCTCCGCGACCACCACCTGCCCCCGGTAGGGGGTCAGCTCCGGGTCCGGCAGCAGGTCCCGGGCCCCGGTCCCGGTGCAGTTCAGCACCACCCGGGCGCCGTGTTCCGCGGCCGCCGCCGGCAGCGAGCGCACCGCGGCGGTCTCGGCTCGCCCGCCCGCAGCCTCGAACCGGGCGTGCAGGTAGCCCAGGTAGGACGGCATATGCGCCAGCGGCGCGCAGTAGCGCCAGCCGCTGGCGAACCCGGCGGGCAGGTCCGCCGCGGGGCATGGCAGGGCCCCCAGGTCGCCGAGCCAGCCCGGCGCGGCGGGAGCACAGTCGGGCGGCGGCCCGGCCGCGGGCGGGCCATCCGGGGGCGGCCCGCCGCGGATTGCCTCCACGCCGGTGACGGTCCGCACGCCGGTCGCCGGGTCGGCCGCGAACTCCCGCAGCACCGCCAGCGTCTCCCGGCCCCACCGGGCGACCCGGTCGCTCTCCTCGACCAGGTGCGGCCCCCAGATCGCCCCGGCGACCGAGGACGTGGTACGGCCGGGGGGCGCGGCGGCCAGGATGACCACCCTGGCCCCGGCCTCCGCCAGGCAGATCGCCGTGGTGAGCCCGATGACTCCCGCGCCCACCACCAGGACGTCGCAATCGCTGTTCGGCACGCCACGACGGTAGCGCGGCCCGGGGGTGGTCAGCTCGGGCCGTCGGGCAAAGCCCGGCGTCAGGCCTCTCCTGGCTAGAGGTGGATCCGCCGCGTGCCGGCGCGGTGCTGGCTGGCCAGGGCGAGGTAGGTCTGCACAGCGCGGGCGGTCCGGTCCCGCTGGCGCAGCCCGCCCCCCGCGCGGATGGCCGCGGGCACGCCCAGCGCAAGAGCGCCCGCCGGGACCACCATGTCCTCGCGGATCAGCGCCGCCGCGGCGACCACGGCGCCGGCTTCGACCCGGGCCCGGTTCAGCACCAGCGAGCCGGACCCGATGAGGCAGCCGTCCCCGACCACGCAGCCCTCCAGATGCGCGCGGTGCCCCACCACGCAGCCGGCGCCGATGATCGTCGGCCATTCCCGGGTGGTGTGGATGATCGTGCCGTCCTGGATCGAGGTCGCCTCGCCGATCAGGATCAGCCCGTGGTCGCCGCGCAGCACCGCGCCGGGCCAGACCGAGGACCCGGCGGCCAGCCGCACGTTCCCGATGACCACCGCGTCCGGGTGCACGTAGGCGTCGGGGTCGATCGCGGGCACCTGGTCGTCCAGCGCGTAGACGGGCACGCCGTCACCCACCGTCCTGCCCGAGCCGCTGCCCGACCACGTCGCGCACGGCGCCGCGCCGGACCTTGCCGGTCGCCGTCTTGGGCAGCGCGTCCAGGGCCAGCACCTCGCGGGGCCGCTTGAACGAGGCGAGCCCCTCCCGGCAGAACGCGATCAGCGCGCTGGCGTCCAGGGCCTGCCCCGCGGCGGCGGCCACCTCGGCGCACCCCGGGGTGGCCACGACCATCCGGGCCCGGCTGTCACGGACCAGCTCGCCCAGTTCCTCCGCCCGGCACATGGTGGACACCGGCACCGGGATGGCGCCCATCCGCAGCAGCGCGCAGAACGTGACGACGGCCTCCGGGCGGTCGGTGGCCACCAGCAGCACCCGCTCCTCCGGGCGCACCCCGTGGGCGGTGAACCCGGCCGCTAGCTCCGCGGCCCGCGCGGCCAGCTCGGCGTAGCTGAGCGAGCCCGCCGGGCCGGTCACGGCCAGGTGGCCGCCGCGGCCGGCCTCGACCTGCCGGTCGACCAGGTACACGCAGGCGTTCAACGTCTCGGCAGACATGGCCCACCCTCCGCGGGGAACACGACGGGGATATCCTGCGGCCCGGCGGGTCACCGCGGCAAGCGCGCCGTCAGAACCGCACGTACTCGTAGTCCAGCGGCTGGCCGTTGATGCCGCTGCGCGGCGGGGCCAGCCAGGCGGCGATCTTCCCCGGCTCGTACACCGGCCGCATCAGCGACTCTACGTGCGCCTTGTCGGCGGGGGTGGGCAGCCACGACGGCCGGCCGGCCGCCCAGGTGGCGGCGTCGGTGATCTGGCCGCCGGGCGTGACGTGGCAGCCGGCGAACGCGCCGACCCTCCGGTTGAAACCCACGTGCGGCAGGGCCAGCCGGGGGTACCCGGTGATCCCGTGGCCGTCCAGGATCCGGTTCCACCGGGTCACCCCGGTCTCGCAGTCCTTGATGTAGGCGGTGCGCAGGTCGTGGTTGAGCGCGGTCAGCGCGGGCAGCTCCACGCTCACGACGCGGCCGCCTTCGGGCTGCTCGATCGCCGTCACCACCTCGGTGAGCACGTGGTCGTCGCCGCGGCGCTCCTCCTGCCAGCGGCCCTTGAGCCCGCTGGAGAAGTAGTTGGCCACGTTGGTGGACGTCTCGCCGCCGAACAGGTCCAGGCTGACGCTGTAGTGGAAGTTCAGGTACTTCTGGATCACGCCGAGCGGGATGCCCCCGTGCGCGGCGATGTCGGCGGTGTCGTGCTCGCGCATCAGCTGCGCGGCCCGCTCCACCACCCGGTCCACGCCCGTGGTGCCCACGAACATGTGGTGCGCCTCCTCCTTCAGCATGAACTCACAGGTGCGCGACAGCGGGTCGAACGCGCTCTCCTTCAGGGTGCCCAGCTGGTACTTCCCGTCCCGGTCGGTGAAGTAGGTGAACATGAAGAACGACAGCCAGTCCGGGGTCTCCTCGTTGAACGCGCCCAGGATGCGCGGGGCGTCCTCGCTGCCGGAGTTGCGCAACAGCAGCGCCTCGGCCTCGTCCCGGCCGGACCGGCCGAAGTGGGCGTGCAGCAGGTACACCATGGCCCACAGGTGCCTGCCCTCTTCCACGTTCACCTGGAACAGGTTGCGCAGGTCGTACAGGCTCGGCGCGGTGAGGCCGAGCCGCCGCTGCTGCTCCACCGAGGCGGGCTCGGTGTCGCCCTGCACCACGATCAGGCGCTGCAGGCTGGCGCGGTGCTCGCCGGGGACCTGCTGCCACACCGGCTCGCCCTTGTGCTGCCCGAACGCGATCCGCCGGTCCGGGTTGCGCTCGGCCAGGAAGATGCCCCACCGGTAGTCCGGGAGCCGGACCCGGCCGAAGTGCGCCCAGCCGGCCCGGCCCACGTCCACGGCGGTGCGCAGGTACACGTCCTGGGTGGGCAGGGTGGGCCCCATCTCGCCCCACCACTGCAGGAACCGGGGCTGCCAGGACTCCAGCGCCCGCTGCAGCCTGCGGTCCCCGGCCAGGTCGACGTTGTTGGGGATGCGCTCTGAGTAGTCGATCGACATGGGAAGCCCCTCAGGCTCGGTCGCGGTCGAACACGCCCGCCTGCCCGGTGCCGTAACGGCGCAGCGCGCCCTCGGGGCCGGACGCGTTCGGCCTGGTGAACACCCAGTTCTGCCAGGCGGACAGGCGGCCGAAGATCTTGGTCTGCGGCGTTTCCTGGCCGGCGAACCGCAGGTTCGCCTCCATCCCGGTCAGCGCGTCCGGGCTCAGCGAGGCCCGCTCCTCGCAGGCGATCCGGATCTCGTCGTCCCAGTCCAGGTCGTCCGGGGCGAACGTGACCAGGCCGAGGTCCAGGGCCTCCTCCGCCCCGACCGGCCGCCCGGTGAGCTGTGCCAGCTTGGCCACGTGACCGGGGTCCCCGGGGAACCGGGAGGCCAGCCGGCTCAGCCCGTTGGCCATGGGGAACGCGCCGAAGTTGGCCGCGGACAAGGTGATCGCGGCAGGTTCCGGTGGAGCGCCGGTGGCGCCGGGGACCTGATCGCCCTCCGGCAGGCCGCTGCGCATAAATTGCCGGTCGCAGGCGAAGGCCAGCTCGGCTAGCGGGCCGGCGAAGCAACTGCCCGGCTCGATGAGCGCGAACAGGCTGCGGCTGGTCACGTCCAGCCGCCGCAGCGTGCGCTTGGCGAAGTGCCTGATCTCGCCGGCCAGCCAGTCCTTGCCCGCCGCGCCGGCCAGCAGGGCCTCATGCCCCAGCACCGCGGCGGCGTCGCCGGTGGTCTTGATCAGCCAGGTGCCCAGGGCGGTCTCGTTGGTGCGCAGCCACAGGATCAGGTCGTCGAGTTCCCTGGTCACGGCCAGCGGCCAGAACCCGGCGCCCTGCTCCCGCGCGCCGGCCATGCCCTCCGGCGCCGGCTCGCGCGGGCCGCCGACCGTGATGGTCACCAGGCCGGCCGCGCGGTCCAGGCCGGCGGTCACGTGGGGGTAGCGAATAGTGTTTTCTTCGACGCAACGATCCAGCGGGGCCAGCGTGATACCCGGGCCACCCGGCGCCCGGCGGGACCTGGCGGCGGCGGCCCGCGCCCGTTCGCGCACCGTGCCGGCGAACTTGCTCGGCGGCGCGATGGCGTCGACCAGGCCCCACGCAAGCGCGGTCTTGGCCCGCACGCCCTCGCTGCGGGTGGCGACCACGTCGGCGAGGTCCTTGCGGACTTTGCGCTTGTCCACCAGCCGGGTCAGCCCGCCGGTACCGGGCAGCACCGCGAGCAGCGGCACCTCGGGGAGGGACACCGCGGCGCTGCCGTCGTCGATCATGATGATCTCGTCGCAGGCCAGGGCCAGCTCGTAGCCGCCGCCCGCCGCGTTTCCGTTGACCGCGGCCAGGTAGGCCTGGCCGGAGTCCTCCCCCGCCTCCTCGATCGCGTTGCGGGTCTCGTTGGTGAACTTACAGAAGTTCACCTTCTGCGGGTGGCCTGCCTGGGCCAGCATCCGGATGTTCGCCCCGGCGCAGAACACCTTGTCCAGGCCGCTGGTGAGGACGACCGCGCGGACCTCCGGGTGGCTGAACCGCAGCCGCTGGACCGCGTCGTGCAGCTCGATGTCCACGCCGAGGTCGTAGGAGTTCAGCTTGAGCTCGTAGCCGGGGGCGATGCCGCCCTGCTCGTCGGCGTCGATGACGATGCGCGCGATCTCGCCGTCGATCTCCAGCCGCAGGTGCCGGTAGCGGCCGGGGTCGGTGCGAAAGTCAACGGGTGCCATCACGCTCCCTCGGGGAGTGCCGCCATCCCCTAGTTTCTACAATTCGATGGCGGTACGTCAAATATGTGTGGCAGTTTTGCGGATCCGCGGGTACACCGCCAGCGCGTTGCCGGCGAGCACCCCGGCCAGCACGTCGTCACCGAGGCCGAGCGCGGCCAGGGCGCGGGCGTTGCGGGCGATCCCGGGCACGCCGGGCCAGTCGGTGCCGAAGATGAACTTGCGCGCCAGCCGGCGCAGGTCGAAGCGGGCGTAGTAGTCCGGGAGGCGGTGCGGCGGCAGGCCGGACAGCTCGATCCATACGTTCTCGTGCAGCAGGGCCAGCGACGCCGCCACGTCGTACCACCACCCGCGGCCGCCGTGCGCCAGCACCACGGTGAGCCCGGGGAAGTCGCGCAGCACCGGGATCAGCAGCGCCGGGTCGGCCAGCTCGTTCGAGGAGCCGGGGAACGAACTCGTGCCGCAGTGCACCACCACCGGCAGGCCCTCGGCGGCGCACGCCTGGTAGGCGGGGTACAGCCCCGGGTCGGCGGGACTGAACCCCCCGTGCACCGGGTGCACCTTGAGCGCGATCGCGCCCAGGCTCAGCTGGCGGGCCAGTTCGGCGCCGGGCGGGTAATGCAGGTGCGGGTTAATGTTGGCGACCAGCGAGAACCGGGCCGGGTTGTGGATGGTCAGCGGGAGCAGGTCCGCGGCGGGCTGGACGCCGGTCACCCTGGGGCTGTACTCGCAGATCACCAGGGCGTGGTCGACGCCCTCGGCCAGCAGCAGGTCCTCGAACGCCCGCGGGATGATCTCGCCCTCGGGCGTGTACGCCGCGCGCCAGCCCGGCTGGCCGAACCGCTGCGCCCAGTCCATCCAGGCCGGCTTGACCGTGGACAGCCGCACCGGGTGCTGGTGGGCGTCGATCATCGGCATTCCGTCGAGCATCGCCGCCTCCCCGTGCACACAAGACTCGTTGCGACCCAACCCTAGACGGGCGGAGCCCGGGCGCGTGGTGCGCCCGGGCTCCGGCCGGTGTTGCGTGCCAGGTCAGGCCTGGGACGCCGCCAGGTCGTCGAGGTCGTCCAGGTTCGCCGTGGCACCCGCGGCGAGCGCCATCGGGTCACCCGCCAGGTCTTCCCGCTTGACCCGGATCGCGGCGATCGCGATCACCAGGCCGACCACCGCGATCCCGGCGGACACCAGGAACCCGCGGGAGAACCCGATGGCCAGCGCGTGGTCGTAGATGGCCAGCGGGATGTGCCCGCCGGTGGCGTGGATCGCGTGCCCCGCCCGGGCCGCCGCGGCGGCCGCCGCGGTGACCTGGCTGTGGACGCTGTTGGACACCACGGTCCAGGCCACGGTGCCGAGCACGGCCAGCCCGATCGCCCCGCCGACCTGCTGGCCGGTGTTCAGCAGGCTGGAAGCGAGCCCGGCGTCCCGGTCCTGGACCTTGGACAGGGCGACCAGCGTGATCGGCATGAACAGCATGCCGAGCCCGGCCGCGGTGACCATCATCGGGCCGAGCAGCCCGCCCGCGTACGTGCTGTGCTCGGTGAGCCGGGACAGCCAGAACATGCCGCCCGCGCCGATCGCCGAGCCGGCGATCAGCAGCGGCCGGGCACCGATCCGGCCGACGAGCTGGGCGCTGACCCCCGCCATCAGCATGATCACCGCGACCATCGGCAGGTACGCCACGCCGGTCTTCAGCGCGCTGTAGCCCCAGACGTTCTGCACGAACAGCGTCAGGAAGAAGAACATGCCGAACATCGCGGTACCGACACAGAGCATGATCAGGTTTGCCGCGGACCGGTCGCGGTTGCGGAAGATCCGCAGCGGCATCAGCGCGTGTCGGCTGCGCGACTCGATGATCACGAACGAGACGAGCAGCACCACGGCGGCGGCCAGCGACGCCACGACCTTGGTGTCACCCCAGTGCGAGACGCCGTTCGGGCTGGTCGCGGCGTTGGACAAGCCGTAGACCAGGGACGCTAGGCCGAGCGTCGCGGTGATCGCGCCGGGCAGGTCGAACCGGCCGCGGTTGCGCGCGGTCTCACCGAAGGCGCGCGGCGCCACCAGGGCGACGATGATGCCGATCGGCACGTTGACGAACAGCACCCAGCGCCACGAGGCGTACGTGGTCAGCAGGCCGCCGGCGATCAGGCCGACGGCCGCGCCGCCGATGCTCATCGCGGCGTACACGCCCATCGCCCGGTTGCGCGGCGGGCCTTCCGGGAACGTGGTGGTGACCAGGGACAGTGCGGCCGGGGCCACGATGGCCCCGCCGACCCCCTGCAGCGCGCGGGCGCCCAGCAGCCAGGCCTGGGTGGTGGCGAAGCCGCCGAGCAGGGAGGCCAGCGAGAACAGGATGACGCCGGCGATGAAGACGCGGCGCCGGCCCAGGATGTCACCGGCCCGGCCGCCGAGCAGCAGCAGGCCGCCGAAGGTCAGCGCGTAGGCGTTGACGACCCACTCCAGGCCCGAGCCGGAGAAGCCCAGTGCGTGCTGGATGTGCGGGAGTGCGACGTTGACGATGGTCGCGTCGAGCACCACCATGAGCTGCGCGGTGGCGATCACGACAAGAGCCAGGCCGAGGTGCCGTTGGCGAGCGCCATCAGCCGTGGCGCCTGGGCCCCATCGCCCGGTCGCGGGCTGTGCGGTGGACATGTGATCTCCTTGCGTGAAGGGCGTACTGAACGAACGCGGCGGCACTGCGTGCCGGGCGTGAAGTCTGTTGTGGGAGTCAGGACGAAGCGGCCGCCTGTCAGTCAGCGGCCGCGGCCGCAGCGATCGGCGCTGCGGTGCCGGCCAGGAGCTTGCTCACCTCCTCGGCGGGGCAGTCCGCCTCGGCGGCGGACAGCGGCGGGCTCATGGTGCGGACCAGGGCCAGCAGACTGGCGCGCTGCTCCTGGGTGAGGCACTGGCGCCACGGCGTGCGGCTCAGCAGCTCATCCTCGATGCGCAGCTTGAGGTCGGCGCCGGCCGGGGTGAGCACGAGCCGCTTCACCCGGCGGTCACCGGGATCGGCTTCCCGCGCCGCCAGGCCGTGCTTTTCCAGGGTGTCGGCGATGCTGGTGATGAACGAGGGGTCACAGTGCATCCGGTGCCCCAGGTCCTTCATGGCCAGCGGTGTGTCAAGCATGTACAGTGCCTTGATCGCGAACACCGGGATGCCGAAGCTCTTGGCGAGAGCCTCACCCTCGGTGACGAGCCGTGCGAATAGCCCGGCCACCGCGTCGAGGATCTCGCGGTCAAGGAGATCCTCGTCAGATCGCGTGCGCACCGCGCCTCCTCCAGCCTGAGCCGCTCAACAGTTGAGTAGCTCAAACATATAGGAGGACAGTTGAGTAGGTCAAACTTTTATTCACTTAACATCTGAGCAGCCTTACGGCGGGCTACGCCAGCATGGCGCGGAGCAGGAGCAGCGTGAGCACGATCAGGAACACGCAGATGAGCCCGCTCCGGTTCCGGATCCTGCGGAAGTTCGGGATCCGGGTCTTGTGCACCTTGAGGTCGGCGTTGGCACCGTAGGCATGGCGCAGGTGCCAGCCGACGTAGCCACCGACCACCATGACGGCAAGCGCGACCAGAACCGCGGCTGATCCCACTGTGCCGACCCCCCCTGCGTAAGACCCCCGCCCAGAGCATGGCGCATGATCGGCGGCAGTTCCACTGCCTTCCGCTGAATCACCGGCGTGTCGCTGCCTACCAGCGCCAGCGGGGGTTCCGGCGTCGCCCCCGGGGGCCAGCAGGGCCCAGCCGCGCGACGAAGTCGCGGGTGGCTGAGGCCAGCGGCGGGTTCCGGGGGGTCGCCCCCCCGGGCGAGCAGCAGCCTATTCGGCGCTGGACGCGGCCCAGATGTTGATGCCCGACGCCGCCGAGCAGCGGTCGATCGCGGCCAGTTCCTCCGCGCTGAACGCGGCCTGGCCAGCGGCGGCCACGTTCTCCTCCAGTTGCGCCACGCTGCTGGCGCCGACCAGCACCGACGTGACCCGCTCGTCGCGCAGCGCCCAGGCGAGCGCCATCTGCGCGAGCGACTGGCCACGGTCCCTCGCGATGTCGTTGAGCGCGCGGACCCGGGCCAGGTTCTGCTCGGTCAGCTGGTCCCCGGACAGGCTGCTGTCGCCGCGGGAGGCGCGGGAGCCGGCCGGCACGCCGTCCAGGTATTTCGCGGTGAGCAGGCCCTGGGCCAGCGGGGAGAACGCGATGGACCCGGCGCCCACCCGCGCCAGCGTGTCCAGCAGGCCGTCCTCGATCCACCGGTTGAAGATCGAATAGGACGGCTGGTGGATCAGCAGCGGCGTGCCCGCCTCGCGCAGGATGGCGGCCGCCCGCTCGGTGCGGGCGGGGGAGTAGGAGGAGATCCCCGCGTACAGGGCCCGGCCCGAGGTGACAGCGGTGGCCAGCGCGCCCATGGTCTCCTCGAGCGGGGTGTCCGGGTCGGCCCGGTGACTGTAGAAGATGTCCACGTACTCCAGGCCCATCCGGGCCAGCGACTGGTCCAGGCTGGCCAGCAGGTACTTGCGCGAGCCCCAGTCGCCGTAGGGCCCGGGCCACATGTCGTAGCCCGCCTTGGTGGAGATGATCAGCTCATCCCGGTAGGGGCGCAGGTCCTCGCGCATGACGCGGCCGAAGTTGATCTCGGCCGTGCCGTAGGGCGGCCCGTAGTTGTTCGCGAGGTCGAAGTGGGTCACGCCCAGGTCGAACGCCCGGCGCAGGATCGCCCGCTGGGTGTCCAGCGGGCTCTCGTCGCCGAAGTTCTGCCAGAGCCCGAGGGAGACCTCGGGCAGCCGCACGCCGCTGCGCCCGCAGCGCCGGTAGTGCATGCCCTCGTACCTGTCAGCCGCGGCGATGTAGGTCATACGGGAAGTCTCTCACCCGGCCGGCGCGCGGCGCCGTTCCCCGGGCCCGGTGCCACGGGCCTGACAAGCGCGAAACGGGCCCGGGGCGGGCTGGCAGGATGGGGACGCGCGGCCCGGCACCGAAGGCACACGACGATGGGATGTGGGATGAAAGAACCGATGATGGCCGAGACCATCAGCATCACCGGCCACGGCGGCGACCAGATCGAGGCGTACCTGGCCAGGCCGCTCGGACCGGGCCCGTACGGCGGCGTCGTCGTGATCCACCACATGCCCGGATACGACGAGGGCAGCAAGGAGATCACCAGGAAGTTCGCCACGCACGGCTACCTGGCGATCATGCCCAACCTGCACTACCGGGAGGCGCCGGGCGCCAGCCCGGACGACGCGGCCGCGGCGGCGCGGGCGCAGGGCGGGGTGCCGGACGACCGGCTGGTCGGCGACGTCGGCGGCGCGGCCGCCTACCTGCGCGCCATGCCCGCCGGCAACGGGAAGGCCGGCACGATCGGCTACTGCTCGGGCGGCCGCCAGTCCTTCCTCGCCGCGATCAGCCTGCCGCTGGACGCCGCCGTGGACTGCTACGGGGCGTTCGTGGTCGGCACGCCGCCCGAGAGGATGCCGCTCAAGGCCGGCCCGCTCGTGGACCGGGCCGGCGACCTGTCCTGCCCGCTGCTCGGGCTGTTCGGCGCCGATGACTCCTACCCTTCTGCGGACCAGGTGGCGGAGCTGGACAGGGCCCTCACCGCGGCCGGGAAGGAACACGAGTTCCACAGCTACGAGGGCGCCGGGCACGCGTTCTTCAATGTGGATCGGCCCAGCTACCGGGCGGAGGCGGCGGTGGACGGCTGGCGGAAGATCTGGGACTTCTACGGCCGTTACCTGGCCGGCTGACCGGAGGCCGCGATGTGCACGTATCTGACCGAGAAGGTGGCCGTCGAGGGAAGCGGCAAGGGCCCGGCGGGCTGGTTCGGCCTCACCGAGGCGACGGTCTACTTCGACCACCCGCAGCACGCGCGGGCCGAGCACACGCTCAACATCGACTTCCGCAACCCGGGCCAGGGGGCGTCGGCACGCGTGGCGGTCGAGCTGACGGCCGAATCCGCCCGGGCGCTGGCCGCGGCGATCTCGTCCGCGCTTGCCGCCGCGGCCCCGGGGCTGGCTTGAGGTCGTCGCCCCCGCGGGACAGGTGGCGGATGGCGGGGTTGGGCGTTATGTCGGTGGGGGGTGACAGGATCGGGGGCAGAAGGTGGTGGCATGAAATTCGAAGTTGAGCACGACGTGCTGGCTGACGCGGTGGCGTGGGTGGCGCGGGCGCTCCCGTCGCGGCCCGTGGTGCCCGTGCTGTCCGGCCTGCGGCTGGACGCGGCGGAGGGGCTCACCCTGTCCTGCTTTGACTACGAGCTGGCCGCGACCACGCGGCTGCCCGCCGACGTCGCCGAGCCCGGCTCGGCGCTGGTGCCGGGGCGGCTGCTCGCCGAGATCACCCGCAGCCTGCCCGGGCAGCCGGCCGAGTTCCGCTCCGACGGCGACGAGGTGACCCTCACCTGCGGGAGCGCCGAGTTCGCGCTGGTATCCCTGCCCACCGCGGAGTACCCGGAGCTGCCGCCCGCCCCGCCGCTGGCGGGCACGGTCGACGGCGGGGACCTGGCCGCGGCGCTGGCCCAGGTGCTCCCGGCCACCAGCCGGGACGACACGCTGCCGATGCTCACCGGGGTGTGCCTGGACATCCGTGGCGACGTGGTGACGCTGGCGGCCACCGACCGGTACCGGCTGGCCGTGCGCGACCTGCGCTGGGCGCCCGCGGTGCCGGGCGTCAGGGCGATCGCCCTGGTCCCGGGGCGGACGATGGCCGACGCGGCGCGCATCATGGTGCCCGGCGTCCCGGTGTCGCTGTCGTTCGCGGTGCCGCAGGAGGCCGGCGGGGCCGGCAGCGGAACCGCGGGACGCGGCCCCCGGCCGGTGGAGGGGATGATCTCGTTCGAGAGCGGCGGCCGCCGGCTGACCGGGCGCCTGATCGCGGGGGAGTTCATCAGGTACGAGTCCCGGTTCCCCGCCGAGTACGGCTGCCGCGCGGAGATGCCCGCGGCGGCGCTGATCGAGGCGGTCCGCCGGGTTTCCCTGGTCGCCGACCGGGCCACCCCGGTCCGGCTGACGTTCGGCTCCGGCACCGTCGCGCTGGAGGCCCAGACGGAGGGACGGGCCCGGGCCATGGAGCGGATCACCGCCAGCTTCCGCGGCGACGAGCCCGCCATCGCGTTCAACCCGCACTACCTGCTCGACGGGCTCACCGCGGCGGCGGGAGCGGCGGGCCCGTCACGGCACCCTGCCCCGCACGCCGGCGGCGCGGGCGAGGACGGTACGGCCGGCGGCACCGGCGAGGGGGGAACCGCCCCGGACGGCCCGGCCGGGTCCGCGACCATCCGGCTGGACTTCACCAGCCCGGCCCGGCCCGCGCTCATCACGCTGGCCGGGGACGACGGGGACGGCGCGGACGGCAGCGAGGGAACCAGCGCCGCGGAGGCTGACGCCGCGGGCGCCGGTGACGCCGGGGCGGCGGGCCGGCCGCGGCCCGCGTTCCGTTACCTGGTGGTGCCGCTGAGGCCGCCGGCCCGGGGCTGATAGCCCGGCCGGCGGAACCGCCGGCGAAGCCGCCAGAACGCCCGGCCGGCCAGCCCGGCCCGCACCGCCCAGATCACCCGGCTCAGCCAGGGCATGCCCGCCGCCGCGGGCACGGCCTCCATCCAGGCGGCGCTGCGCCAGGCCCGCCAGCCGACCCAGATCGCCGTGGCCGTGGCCAGGCTCAGCACCAGCACCGGCACCGCGAGCAGCACCGGGAGGACCGCGAGCGGCCCGTGCGGCCACGCCGCCACCGCCAGCGCGACCAGGCCGGCCACGACGGCGAACCCGGCCAGCGTGGACAGCACGAGGAACCGGAGGACCCGGCGGGCCAGGGTGCGCGCCGCCACCGTGGCCACGGCCCAGTCACCCGCGGACCCGCCGTCCCCGGCGCCCGGGTCCCACGTGCCCGTGAACACCGTGCCCTCGTGCACGGTCTCCTCGTCCCACGGCCCCCGGGCCCACGCACGCTCCGGCGTGCCCGGCTCCCAGTTGTCCGGCCTGTCCATGCCTGCCTCCGTTACCGGCCCCCGCTACAGCGATTGCCCCAGTCCAAAAACGATATATCTCGATTTTGGACTACGCAAATGATCCGGTCCGCGAGGGCGAGCTGGGGAAGGCCAGGCGCGGACAACCTTCGCGTTCCGGCACACCGTCGGGCCGATGGCGGGCTATACGGGGTCGAAGTCCCCAGTTGGCGGAAGAGGGCCGATATATCCGGCGAGCTATCCGGCCGTGCTCGCCTCGGTGTTAAGGAGCACGATCGCCGGGTGCGTGCCCACGCTGAGTGCGCCGCGGCGGTGTGCGCTGCCCTCGCCGGTGAGTGCGGCGCGGGCGCCGGCCAGGGAGGCCGCGCCGCTGGGGCCCGAGGAGATACCCGCGGCCGCAAGGTCCGCGGCCGCGCGGCGGGCCGCGTCGTCACTCACGGCGACCGCGGCATCGAGTCCGCCCGACAAAGAAGGCCACGCGATCGAGGACACGGTCCCGCAGTTGAGGCCGGCCATGATCGTGTCCGCCGTGGGGACCGAGACCAGCCTGCCGGCGCGGAGGCTGGACAGCAAGCAGGCGGCACTCTCTGGTTCCACCGACAGCACCGCCACGCCACCCTGTTCGAGGGCGGAGCGGTAGTGCATGACCGCAGCCTGGGCCAGGGAGCCGACGCCGACGGGCACGGCTACTAGCGCGGGCGCGCCGGCACCGGCCTTGGTGAGCTGGGCGTCTAGTTCGGCGAAGAGGGTGGAGTAGCCCTCGACGATCCAGGTGGGCACCTGCTCGTAGCCGGGCCATGCGGTGTCCTGGATCAGGGCCGTGCCCGGGTGGTCGTGGGCCCACTGCCGGGCGGCGGCGACGGCCTGGTCGTAGCTGCCGGTCACCTGCGTTACCCCGGCGCCCTCGCTGGCGATGGCCGCGCGGGTGGCGGGCCCGATCACGGCCGGGACAAAGACCCGCGCGGGCACGCCGGTCAGCCGGGCCATCCGGGCGACCGCCCGGCCGTGGTTGCCGTCGGTCGCGGTGGCGAACACCAGGCCCGGCCGGCGGGCCGCCAGCTCCCGGAGCCCGGCGAGCCCGTGGGGAGAGGATGTGCCAACTGGTCCGCCGGCCGGGGAGCCGGCGAGCACCTGGTGCACCGCCCAGGAGGCGCCGAGGATCTTGAACGCGGGCAGGCCCAGGCGGGACGACTCGTCTTTCACGAAGAGCCGGCCGGTGCCCAGCTCCGCGGCGAGCGCGGGGACCTCGGTCAGCGGTGTCGGCGCGTAACGGGGGAGGCTGGCGTGGAACGCGGCGACCTCGCCGGAACTCACGTGCCCCGGGATCCCGCAGGCCCACGACCTGGCCTGTGGGCGGGCGAACCAGGGGAGAGGCTGCCCGGCCGGCGGGCTGCCATCCGTCGTTACCAACCCCTCACCGCCGTAACCAGCTAGAACGGCACAACCCAGGACAACGTAGCAGTGTGCCGGGCGGGTGCCCAGACCGGCGCGGACCGGCACGCGGCGGGGCGCCTGGCTCCCGCGCCACGCTGGCACCCGGCCGGTTCCTGGGTTCCCCGGTCAGCGCCTGAGCTGGGCAGACGCTAGCCGGGCTGCATCGTTATGCAGCCAAAGGTCAGCGCCGGCGCGGGAGAGCCGGCACACAAGCCGCAACCTGACGCCGGGGAGGATCGGCTGGTGATACTCCATCTCGGCGCGGGCCGGCAGCCAGCCCAGCCCGGCCAGCACCTCCTCGGCCGCCTGCCAGTGCACGGTGTTGCCCACGTGATCGCCGGTATCGAGGTCCGCGGCGCGCAGTGGCCAGTCCCGGGCGGGTGCCGCCGCCGGGGGGCGCGGGTGGGCCAGCCGCGCCGACACGCGGCGGCCCTGCGCCGACGGCCCGTACAGCCGGCTGAACTCCGGCCCCACCCGGCAGGAATCCCCGGTCGTGGGGTCCAGTGCCACCCACAAGGTCCTGGCCTGGATCAGGTCGGTGCCGCCCGCGGTCACGGTCGTGGTGCGCTCCGCCCAGCGCGGCCCGGTTGCCGAGCAGAACGTCGCCAGCCGCAGCCGCTGCCCGCGGTGCGGGTAGCCGCGGATGGCGAGCACGGTCCGGCGGGCCAGCCAGTCGTACCGCTCGCGCAGGCCGGACTCGGCGACGTCGTCCTCGGCCACGTCCTGCAGGTAGCGGGCCAGCGCGTCGAGCCGCAGCCGCCCACCGGGCGTCACGTCGGCGCGCCGGATCGGGTAGCCGGAGGTGAACACCCGGCCGGCCCGCGGTGGCGGCAGGAACTCGGTGGGCCCGGACACGTCGTCCATCCGGGCATTGTGCCCGATCCGGCGGGCGGCGTGCGGCCGTGGGTGTCGGCGGTCGGCTAGGCCCGGGTGCCGGCGCCATCGCGGCCGTGACCGCGCAGCAGCGCGGCGACCGCGACGGCGGCCGCGGCGACGACCCCGGCGGCGACGAGCAGGGCCAGGTGCATCCCGTCCGCGAAGGCGGCGTGCGCCTGGGCGGCGACCGGCCCGCCGAGGTGGGTGGCGACCGCGACCGAGGACCGGGCCCCGGCGGCCGCCGCGGCGGGCAGGCGGCCGGTGTGCAGGTGGCTCTGGTAGGTGCTGGTGAGCACGCTGGCCAGCACCGCGATGCCGACCGCCCCGCCGACCTCGCGGGACAGGTCGTTGATCGCCGAGCCGACGCCCTGGCTGGCGGCGGGCAGGGCTGCGGTGATGCCGCTGGTGGCCGGGGTCATGGCCAGGCCCATGCCGATACCCAGCGGGACGAGCCCGGCGGCGAGCAGCCCGTAGCCGCTAGTGCCGGTCAGCCGCGCCAGCACGACCAGGGCCGTGGCGATCAGCAGCAGGCCGCTGGTGCAGGTGACCCGGGTGCCCAGCCGGGCCACCACCGCCGGGGCGAGCCGCGCGGTGGGCATCATCACGGCGGCCATGGGCAGCATGCTGACCGCCGAGACCAGCCCGGAGTCCCCGCGGATGAGCTGCAGGTACTGCAGGACGATGAAGAGGAAGCCGAACAGCCCGAAGAACTGCGTGAAGATCGTCAGGCTGCCGGCGGACAGGGCACGGCGGCCGAAGACCCGGGGGTCGAGCAGCGGGGCGCGGCGGCCGCGCTCCCAGAGCACGAAGCCGCCGAGGATCACCACGCCGGCGGTGAGGCCGGTCAGGGTCCGCGCCGACAGCCAGCCCTGGCCGGGTGCCTCGATGATCGAGTACACCAGGGCGACCATGCCGGCCACGGCCAGCGCGGCGCCACAGACGTCGAGGCGGGGAGCCCGCGGGTCGGCCGACTCGGGCACGAAGCGGAGCGTGCCGACGACGGCCACGGCGGCCAGGGCCACGTTCAGCCCGAACACCGCCGGCCAGGACCAGACCTCCAGGACCAGCCCCGAGGTGAGCAGCCCCAGGATGGCGGCCCCGCCCGCGACCGCCGCCCAGACGCTGACCGCCCGGGTGCGCTGCCCGGCCGCGAAGGTCCCGGTGATCGTGGACAAAGTGGCCGGCATCACCAGCGCCGCCCCGAGGCCCAGCACGGCCCGCAGGCCGATCAGTTCGGCCGCGGAGTGAGCGGTCACGGCGACCGCGGAGCCGGCCCCGAAGATCGACAGCCCGGCGAGCAGCGCCACCCGGCGCCCGTAGCGGTCGCCGAAGGCCCCGGCGGGCAGCAGCAGCGAAGCGAACACCAGCGAATAGGCGTCGATGATCCAGGCCAGCTGGGTCTGGCTGGCGTGGGTCGCCCGGGCGATCTCGGGCAGCGCCACGTTCAGCGAGGACATCGCCGACACCACGGTGGCGAGCGCGACGCACACGACGGCGGTCACCGCGCCGCTGCGCACGGCGCCCGCGGGCGGGGCCTTCGCGGGGGGAAGGGTCACGGTGCTCATCTCCGCCTCCTGACTGCCGCGTTATGTTCTAGAACGATACTACATATCTATAGAATGACAGTCAAGTACTTGCTATGATGGTCGCATGACCGACTCAGCGAGGACAGAAACGGGGGAGCCGCCCCGGCCGCGGCGGGTCAGCAGGCAGCGCGAGGCGGGGGAGGTGACCAGGCGGGAGACCCGCAGGCGGCTGCTGGGCGCCGCCAAGGCCGAGTTCGCCGAGCGCGGCTACGCGGCGGCGACCGTGATCCGCATCGCCGAGCGCGCCGATGTCTCCGTGCAGACCCTGTACTCCAACTGGGGCAACAAGCGGAACCTGCTGCGCGCGGTGATGGAGAGTTCCGTCACCGGCGACGAGGACGTCCCGCTGGTGGAAGGGCAGCCGCCGAGGATCATCACGGCCTCGCTCGACCCGCAAGACGCCACGGACCCGCGCCGGTTGCTGGCCCATCTGAGCCGCCAGTACCGCCTGCTCGCCGAGCGGGCGGCGGTCGGCTGGCAGACATACCGCGACGGCGCGGCGGTCGACCCGGACATCGCGGGGGACTGGCGGCACCTCAGCGATATGCGCCGGGTGGCGTTCCATGCGCTGTTCGCCCAGGTGCCCCCCGGGGCCTTCCGCGCCGGGCTCACGAACGCCGCGGCCGCCGACACGGCCTGGGTCATCGCCAGCCCGGACAGCCATGACCTGCTCGTGCGCCAAGCGGGCTATAGCTACGACGAACTGGAGGAGTGGGTACGGGACACCCTCGCCGCCGCGCTGCTCAGCGGGCGGCCGCGCGCTTGATCCTCAGCGTGCGGGGGGCAGGTCGCGGCCGAACAGCTTCCTGGCCCACAGGTAGCCGGCGAGGGCGATCGCCAGGCTCCAGGCGACCGCGACGACCGCGTTGTCACCGATCGGGCCGCCGATGAGCAGGCCGCGCACCGTGTCGATCACCGGGGTGAACGGCTGGTACTCGGCGAACCAGCGGACCGCGGCTGGCATCGAGGCCGTCGGCACGAAGCCGCTGCCGAGGAACGGCAGGATGATCAGCGGCGTTGGCGCGTTGCTGGCCGCCTCGACGGTCCTGGCGGCCAGGCCGAGCGCGACCGACAGCCAGGTCAGCGCGAAGGTGAACAGGACCAGGATGGCGGCCGCGGCCAGCCAGTTCGTGGCGCTGGCCGTGGCGCGGAAGCCGGTCAGCAGCGCGATCGCGGTCACGGCCACCATGCCGAGCACGGTCTGGATCACCGCGCCGCCGACGTGGCCGGCCAGCATGCTGACGCGCGCGATCGGCATCGTGCGGAACCGGGCGATGATGCCGCCGGTCATGTCGTTTGCCACCGAGACCGCGGTCGGCGTCGTCGCCGCGACCGCGGTCAGCGCCAGGATGCCGGGGGTGATGAAGGTGGCGTAGGCGGCCCTGCCCGCGTGCCCGGCCGGGCCGACCGTGCCGCCCAGGATGTACACGAACAGCAGCAGGAACGCCACCGGCATGAGCACCAGGAACACGGTCATCGACGGGTAGCGGAGCAGGTGCTTGAGGTTGCGGCGCAGCATGATGGCCGAGTCGGCCAGCGCGGTTGCCATGATCGGGCTCTCCCTGAGGTCTTAGCCGGGCCCTCGTGGGGGTCTCAGCCGGCGGTGAGGGTGAGGAAGACGTCGTCGAGGCCGGGGGAGTGCACGGTCACCTCGGCGGCGTCGATCCCGTGATCGTCGAGGCGGGTGAGGATGGCGCGCAGTTCCGGCACGCTGCCGCTGGTGGAGATCTCCAGCGTGAGGGCCTCCTCGTCGGCCTTGCCGGGGCGCGCGATGATCTCCTTGGCCCGCCTGAGCGTGCCCGCGCCGGTAAACCTGAGCTGGACGTGCCCGCCGGGGATCATGCGCTTGAGCTCATCGGGCGTGCCCTGTGCGATCAGCGTGCCGTGGTCCAGCAGCGCGATCCGGTCGGCGAGCTGATCGGCCTCCTCCAGGTACTGGGTGGTGAGGAATATCGTGACGCCGCTCCTGGCCAGGTTCCTGACGATCTGCCACATGGTGCGGCGGCTGCGCGGGTCCAGGCCGGTGGTGGGCTCGTCGAGGAAGATGATCTGGGGGTCGCTGACCAGGGTCATCGCCAAGTCGAGCTTGCGCTGCATGCCACCGGAGTAGGTGGCGACCAGATTGCCCGCCGCCTCGGCGAGGCCGAACCGCTCGAGCAGTTCCCCGGTGCGTGCCCGTGCCCCGGCCCTGCCCAGATGGTACAGGTCCGCCATCAGCATCAGGTTCTCCCGGCCGGTCAGCAGCTTGTCCACCGCCGAGTGCTGGCCGGTGACGCCGATGACCTCCCGGACCCGGGACGGCTCGGTGTTCAGGTCGTAGCCGGCCAGGGTGGCCTGGCCGGCGTCCGCGTGGATCAGCGTGGACAGGATCTGGACGGTGGTGGTCTTGCCGGCCCCGTTCGGGCCGAGCAACGCGAAGACGCTGCCCTGCCGGACGGCCAGGTCGATGCCGCCCAGCACCGTCTGCGCGCCGTAGGACTTGCGCAGGCCGGTGGCCGCGATCGCCGTCGCCGCCGTCCGTGGCGTGGGGGAGCTCATGGCGGCCTCCAGGTTGCTTTCATCATCTCTCAATGTTTCTGATGCAGTGAACGCTACGTTGCGTTTCAAGGTTCGTCAACATGATTTTGATCCATGGCTTCATATGTGCAGGTGAATATCGAGAGATTGTTGCAATGGTTGTGTTTCTAAATGCAACGTGGTGATCATGTGTTGCAATGAGCTTGTGAGTTGAGGCATACTTTGCAACGAACACGAACGGGGAGCCAACGAACACGAAGGGGGAGCGCGGATGCCCGGAGGCAGGCTGACTCAGGACGACCGGCGGCGGATAGCCACCTGGCTCACCGACGGGCTCTCGCACGCCGAGATCGGGCGGCGGCTGTCCCGGCCGACCTCCACGATCACCCGGGAGGTCAACCGGAACCGCGGTCCCGCCGGCTACCGGGCCGATCAGGCCCAGCGGGCCACCAGGCAGCGTGCTCGCCGGCGCCACACGGCGCCTGCACCGGTGGTGGCGGCTCCGGCGGATCCCGGCGTGGCCGGGCGCGATCCGGCCGCGGTGGCCGAGTTCGAGGAGCGATTCACCGAGGCGCTGGTCCAGATGGGCATGCCGAGGATGATCTGCCGGGTGCTGGCCTGCCTGACGACCACGGACTCCGGCAGCATGACCTCGGCCGAACTGGTCCGGCGTCTTCGGGTGAGCGCGGCATCCATCTCCAAGGCGATCGGTTTCCTGGAAGGCCAGCAGCTCGTCCGGCGCGAACGGGACGGCAGGCGCGAGCGGTACGTCGTCGGTGACGACGTGTGGTACCGGGCGTCGATCGCCAGCGGCCATACGAACAACGCGTTCGCCGCCGTGGCCCTTGACGGTGCCGAGATACTCGGCGCGGATACCCCGGCGGGTGCCCGGCTGTCTGAGTCGGGCCGGTTCCTCAAGTACCTGGCCGAGGACCTGCTGAGCCGGTCCGAGTACTGGCACGCCACGGTTACCGGACGTGCCACCCCGGCTCAATGAATCTGTCCAGTCACGCCCGCGACCTGGCCCGGAGATGTCCGGCGACGAATGGTTCCGGCCGTTCCACAGATCAACGACTGGCAGGCATGAAACGCCTGTGGCTCCTGTGCGGCGATGTACCAGACATCCGAATCCTTACTCATTATCACGAGCCCATCCATGATCAAATCGTGCACTGAACCCACTTACCCCTGTCAGGCCACAGAGCGGTGCACCAGCCCCTTAAATCCCTGGCGTTGCGATTGAGCCGCGTAATCGCATCAGGTGCTCTTGGCACGTATCAGCGCCCGTGAACTTGTGCTCCCTATCAGTAAAGGAGTATCCACTCCGGGATCCGATCGGAGTAACGATCTCCTGCGATGAGTGAGGCTGGAGAGTGGAGACATGGGCGAGAAGGGCAATCTGCTCGATATGGGTGAGGAGATCTTCGCGAACCTAGCCGAGCAGGGACCACAATTCTGGCTCGACTACGAGCAGTACAGGCTGTCCCGTGCCCAGCGTGTCCAGGCTGGCGTGGTTGTGGAACGCGATGCGGCCGCGCAAGGTGCGTCGGCTAAGCGGTCGGCCCCGCCGGCCGCTGGGTAAGGTAAGGCTGGGCCGGTGGCCGGCAAGGGCCGCCCGGCGCTGGCGGTGCCCGGCCGCCGCGATCGGCGTCTGAGCGAGGCGTTGCGCCTGCACGTCCCTGGCGATGTGCCGCCGGGTCCGGGCGGCCTGCTCGGGCTGGAACTGGAGTTCTCAGCCCGGTCGGTGCGGGGTGGCCGGGTCCATTTCGGTTCGCTCATTCACCGCCTGGCGCTGGACGGGGCCGCGCTTGATCCGGGCGATCCGAACGCCTACCGGTGCTCATGGGGCGGGGTTATCACTTCAGATGGCGCTGAGGCAGAGATCGCCACGCCGCCTGTCCGGACGCGGCCAGGCTTTACAGCCCGGCTTCAGGGCTGGGCGCAAACGGGGGAGGCTGAACTGCGCCGCGCCGTGCCGCGCGGCATCGGGCTGGATGGATACTCAGCCCATTTCAGCGCGGCAATGCCGGCCAAGCTCAACGACCGGGTGTGCCGGCTCTACGCCGAGACGTTCGCGGCGGACCTGATGATGCTGATGGACCGCAGCGAATCTCCCGGCCTGCTGGTGCGTCCTCGCCCGGGCCGCACCGAGCTATGCGGCGAGTTCATCGAACATGAACCGCTGGTGGCGGCGGCGGCCTTCGTGGCAGGGTCCACGAGAGCGTGCGCCGCGGCCGTCCATAGGCAGAGCGGCCGGGCCACGCTGCCACCCAGGCTTGATGTCCGGCTGGCACCCGCGGTGCACCGCTACGGCTGGTATGTGGACCGCGAGGCGTTCGGCACTGATCTGCCCGCGGCTGGCAGGCGGGCGCTTCTTCCGCGCGCGGGGGGAGGGACGATCCGCGCGCAGTCCCATCTTGAGCTCGCGTGGGCCACGGCACGGCAGGCGCTGGCAGAAGATGCCGCAGCCTCGGACCTGGAGGCAGCCGAGGCCATGGTCACCGGTTCCCTCCCGCTGCCCGCCGAGCAGGGCCGACCGGGCGACGCTCCCGGCGGCCAGCGTGACGGGCATGTCCGGTTCCCTCCCGATGGCGCTGTCGTTCCGGATGCGCGGCCCCTGCGTGTGCATGCCCGGCCGGGTTTCACCCTTCGCCCGGTCGCGGCGACGTGGGATTTCACCGTGTTCGAAGCAACCGGCCCGGCGCGCAGCGCATACGCGTGCATCCCCCGGGACAGCCTGCCGGCCTTCGCGGCCGCCCTCGAGGACGGCGCGCTGGACGATGCCCTCGCGGCCTACCTGGCCCTGCCCTCCCGCCGCCGGGTGCTGTCAGCGTCCCGGCAGACGGCACGCCCGGGCCTTTACGACCAGATGGGCGCCCCCGCCGGGCTGCTCGCTCCCGAGCGCGACCCCCAGACCGGCCGCCAGGAGTCACGAGGCCGAGGGGCGAAACCGGCACTGGTCCGCCCCGGCAAACGGAACAGGCAGCAACAGCAGCAGCAGCAGCAGCAAAGACAACAGCAGCAAAGACAACAGCAGCAGAAACAACAGCAGCAGAAACAACAGCAGCAACAGGCGGCTGCCAGAAAGGCGCTGCGGTTCCCGAGAGCGGCGGTCATCGCCGTCGCACTCGCCGTCGTGCTGGCGGCTGCGGGCGTTTCCGCAGCGCTGCTCGGCCGCGGGCACAGCGGGCCGAACAGCAAGCCCGCAGGCCTGTCCCTCCCGCCCGCAGCCGTGTCCTTCCAGCCGTCTGCTCTGGTCTTTCCCGCCGTCCAGGTCAACGCGAGCATCGCCAGGTCCTTCACCATGACCAACAACGGCAATTCGCCCGCGACGATCACCCGGATAAGCATCAGCGAGACAGGCGGGCATGATTTCTCCGTCCTCACGCCGGCCATCCTCGACGCAGCCATCCGCGGCGGCCAGGCCGTCCGGCCAGCCGCAAAGGCGCCGTCGTGCCGCCGGCGCGTCCCGCACGCGCAGATCTGCACGATCACAGTGGCGTTCGCCCCGTTGACGCCAGGCCCCCACACCGCTGATTTGCGCGTCTACCTCGCTTCCTCCCCGCAGCCGCGGAGCATCGCCCTCAGCGGCACCGGCACCATCACCCGGCCACGACCGTCGTCTTCGGTCTCCGTCACCGGCGTCTCCCCGGCCAGCGGGCCGGCCAAGGGTGGCACCAGCGTGACCATCACGGGCACCGGCTTCACCGCCGCTCCGGCGGCCATCGGCGTCAGCTTCGGCGACGTGGCCGCGCCGTTCACCGTCGACTCCGGCACGCAGATCACTGCCATCAGCCCGCCCGGCACCGGCACCGTGCACATCACCGTCACCACGCCGGCCGGCACCTCAGCAGCCACCGCCGCCGACCAGTACAGCTACACCCAGAGCACCACGGCGCCGGGCACCACCGCGACCACCACAGCCCTCTCGTCGTCGGCGAACCCGTCGGCGCCCGGGCAGCCGGTAACGTTCACGGCCACGGTCAGTCCCGTGCCGGACGGCGGCACGGTGACGTTCACTGACGGCAGTGCCCCGGTCCCCGGGTGCGGCGCCCAGCCGGTGAACACCAGCGCCGGCACGGCCGCCTGCCAGGTGGCCTACAAAACCGGACCGCACCTGATCGGTGCCGACTACTCCGGCGACACCGCGTACGGGGCCAGCACCGGCTCGCTGACCCAGACCGTCAACCAGGCCGTCACGGCCACGACCACCAGGGTCGGCTCCTCGACCAACCCGTCGGTGGCCGGGGACACGGTGACCTTGGCTGCCATAGTCAGCCCCGTGCCGGACGGCGGCACGGTGACGATCACGGGGTGCGGCGCCCAGCCGGTGGACACCAGCACCGGCACGGTCACCTGCGAGGTGACCTACGACACCGCGGGCACGTACCCGATCACCGCCGACTACTCCGGCGACACCGCGTACGGGGCCAGCACCGGGTCGCTGACCCAGACCGTCAACCAGGCCGTCACGGCCACGACCACCACGGTCGACTCGTCGCTCAACCCGTCGGTGGCCGGGGACACCGTGACCTTCACCGCCACGGTCAGCCCCGTGCCGGACGGCGGCACGGTGGCGTTCAGTGACGGCGGCAACGCGATCACCGGTTGCGACGCCCAGCCGGTGGACACCAGCACCGGCACGGCCACCTGCGACGCGACCTACGACACCGCGGGCACGTACCAGATCACCGCCGTCTACTCCGGCGACACCAAGTACGGGACCAGCACCGGCTACCTGACCCAGACCGTCGACAGCTCCTGCTGCAGCTCCTGCTGCCTGGCCGTGAAGGTAGCGGGAAAGTTCTAGTGGACAGCCTGCGTATCAAGTCCGCGCGTATTGGGCGGTCGAATAGCCCCTGAGGCCGTGCACAGAACGCCAGCGGGCAGACCGCTGGCCGGCGCGGTGCTCGTCGGCGCCGGCCTGGCTGGCGCGCAGTTCGAGAACGCCGACCTGGCTGGCGCGTGGCTCAGGCGCGCGAACCTGACCGGCGCGTGCTCACCGACGCCAACCTGGCCCGCGCGGATCTCGCCGGCGCCAACCTGGCCCGCGCGAACCTTATCGACGCGAACCTTATCGGCGCGCGGTTCGAGAACGCCGACCTGGCCCGCGCCAACCTGGCCGGCGCGTGAGACCATTAGAGGAACAAACGGATGCGTTAAATCGGGGTGCCGGTAACAATGGACCCGGCAGGTAAGCATTCACGCTTCCGGGGCACTGTCGTGGCCCATCGGGCCATCGGATCGCGCAGGCCCGCGCTCGTGTCGGCCACGAGTTGGTTGCCGGTGTGGCGTAGATCATGAAAATACGGGCCAGGTGCGGCGATCGCCGTGACCGCCTCGGACCACCTGCCCGTCGCGA
>Ga0070698_100000844_pt1 | contig 33554 bp, 28 predicted proteins | sample KBSK1502metaG_FD_65477 | JGI IMG/M metagenome (GOLD analysis project Ga0070698, IMG submission 65477) | Corn, switchgrass and miscanthus rhizosphere microbial communities from Kellogg Biological Station, Michigan, USA - KBS K1-50-2 metaG | ecosystem: Host-associated > Plants > Roots >... | reverse complement strand
GATCAAGATTACGCCATCGACGGCGGTTTCGATCAGCGTGAGCAGCCGCGCTGCGCCTTCGCGCAACGCTTGTTCGGTGGATTTGTGTTCAGTGATGTCCCGGGCGACCTTCGAGGCGCCCACCACCTTTCCCGATTGGTTGAACAACGGGGAGACCGTCAGCGAAAGGCTGACCCGACGGCCGTCCTTGGCAAGGCGGACGGTCTCATAGTGCCGAATGCGCTCGCCCCGTTCCAGACGGGCCAGAATCTGCCTTTCCTCCTCGTGGAGCTCTGGCGGGATGATACGGAAGATCGATTGGCCGATCATCTCGCTGGCTTCGTAGCCCAAGATGCTGGTGGCGCCTGCATTCCACGAGGTGATGGTCCCGTCGAGCGTCTTGCCGATGATCGCATCGTCCGACGAAGACACGATGGCCGCGAGGCGGGCCGACTCCAATTCCCCAGAGTGGCGTTGCGTGATGTCTTCGCAGGCGACCAGGACGACAGGCTCGGTGGTCGACCACCGCATCGCCTTGGCATTCTGGCGGATCCAGAGAACCGTTCCGTCCTTGCGGATTGTCCGCGCTTCCCAGCTCAGCGATCGGCCGAGGGAATCCAAACAGGCGGTCATGTTTGTCCGCACCAGCTCCCGATCGTCCTCGAAGACCACATCCAGCAAGGAGCGCTCGACCAATTCGCCGACCTCGTAACCCAACTTCGAGGCGCCAAAGGTGTTCACTGACCGAACGGTGCCCCTACCATCGACCATGAAGTACATGAGGGGATTGTGCTCGAAAACCTCCTGCCATTGCCGTTCGCTTTCGCGCACGGTCTCGGCGGTGCGCCGGTCGTCTTCGATATCGCCCGAACGGTTCATCTGCAGCACCAGGTGTTTGTCGCTCGCCAATGCCAAACCGTGCCGGTCTCGATTGCACCGTGGCCCGGCTGCGGCGCCCGACCTCGTCTAGGGTGACGAAATACGGCGGGCGAATCAACGGATTCGGCCCGCCGTTGTCGTCCGTCAGCAGGGTGGGGAGGGATGACGGACGATGAAGAGAAGCACGATGGTGTTGGTAGCTTTTCTTCGCACCACGATCTTTGCCGATTCTGCTGCTTTTTTACCGTTACTGCTGCAGTGTGGAGGGATGCTACGCGCTGCATTCGACGAAGGTCGAAACCGCGACGGCAGCTCGTTCAAAAGGCGCAGGAGCGATGATCGCATGACGATGCATCGCAAGTGATGTCGGCGCGCTTTCTCGTGCACGCGCACAGCCTGAGCGGAATGAACAATACGCGGTGTTCTCATCAAATACGGGGCGGCCGCAGGAGCGCAGAGTACGCACCTGTCTCCTCAATCCGGTCAGCGCTCGGAGCGGCTCGATGACATTGATCCCCAAGGATATGACGCCGGTCTACAAGTCGACCATCGCCAAGGGCACCAACGCGGCGCGCTGGCAGAAGGCGGCCTATGTCGATCATCTGCCGCCCTGCAACAACGGCTGTCCGGCGGGCCTGAACATCCAGGCCTGGCTCGCGCTGGCGCAGGCCGGCAAGTGGGAAGACGCCTGGCGCAAGTACATGGAAGAAAATCCGCTTCCCGGGACGCACGGGCGCGCCTGCTACCATCCGTGTGAAAGCGCCTGCAATCGGCAGTTTCTCGATCAGTCGGTGGCGATCCACTCGATCGATCGCTTCCTGGGCGACCTGGCGCTGGAAAAAGGCTGGTCGATCCAACCAGGGGCGCCCACCGGCAAGCGCGTGCTGGTGGTCGGCGCCGGCCCGGCGGGCCTGTCATGCGCCTATCACCTGCGCCGCCTGGGGCACGACGTCGAGATCCGCGACGGCAGCGAGGAGCCGGGCGGCATGATGCGCTACGGCATGCCCGCCTATCGCCTGCCGCGCGAGGGGCTGGCCAAGGAGATCGCCCGCATCGAGGCGATGGGCGTGAAGATCGTGCGCAATCACAGGGTCACCGACGTTCTCGCCGAAAAGGAGCAGGGCCGCTTCGATGCGGTGTTCCTCGGCATCGGCACGCAGCTTGCCAATCATCTCAACGTGCCGGCGATGGACGGCGACAAGATGATCGATGCCATCTCGCTCTTGGAGCAGGTCGAGAAGGGCCGCGCGCCGGTGCTCGGCCGGGTGGTTGGCATCGTCGGCGGCGGCAACACCGCGATGGATGCCGCGCGCACCGCCAAACGCCTGGGCGCCGAGGAAGCCGTCCTGATCTTCCGCTTCGACAAGGACCACCTCGAGGCCCATCCGTACGAGGCGATGGAAGCCATGGCCGAGGGCGTCAAGATCAAGTGGCTGTCGACCGTCAAGCAGTTCGGCCAGGACGAGATCCTGGTCGAACGCATGGCGATGGCGCCCGACGGAAAAGGCGCCGTCGGAACCGGGCAGTTCGAGAAGCTCAAGACCGATTCGCTGGTGCTCGCCGTCGGCCAGCATTCCGACGTCGAGTTCCTCAAGGCGGTGCCCGGCATCCGCATCGGCCGCGGCGACGTGATCGAAGTCGATCCCGCCATGAACACCGGACATCCGGGCATCTTCGCCGGCGGCGACCTTATAGGCGGCGCGCGCACCATGACCACCGCGGTGGGCCACGGCAAGAAGGCGGCGCGCAACATCGACGCTTTCCTGCGCGGCGAGGCTTACGTCAGCCCGCCCAAGCATCCGTCCATCCCGTTCGAAGAGCTCAACCTGCCGGTGTTTCTCGATGCCGCGCGGCGCGAAGCGCCCGAGACTCCGGTCAGCCAGCGCAAAGGTTTCGAGGAAGTCGCCCACGGCCTCACCGAGCAGCAAGCCCGCTACGAGGCCAGCCGCTGCCTGTCGTGCGGCAACTGTTTCGAATGCGACAACTGCTACGCGGCATGTCCGGAGCAGGCGATCATCAAGCTCGGCCCGGGACGCTTCTACCGCGTCGACGAGGAGCTCTGCACGGGCTGCGCCGTCTGCTTCGAGCAGTGCCCCTGCCACGCCATCGAGATGTTCCCCGAACCGCTGACGCCGGCCGCCAACGGACTGAGCGGCGAGCCGACAGTACCGGCGAAATTCAAGGTCCGCGCCTGACGCGCCCTGTCCCTGAAAGGAATGCGGAAATGACTCCTGACACCGCCGTCCAGCACGGCAACACCGCCGCCACCCGAGCCGACCGTACCGTCGCAATTCAAGGTCCGCGCCCGACCCAGGGTGCCCCCGAAAGGAACGCCGAAATGGCCCTTCAGACCGCGGTCCTGGACGGCAACACCGCCGCCGCCCATGTCGCCTATCGCGTCAACGAGGTCTGCGCCATCTACCCGATCACGCCGTCATCGACGATGGCCGAGGTGGCCGACGTATGGGCCAGCGAAGGCCTCAAGAACATCTGGGGCCAGGTGCCGACCGTGCAGCAGATGCAGTCCGAGGGCGGCGCGGCGGGCGCCGTCCACGGCGCCCTGCAAAGCGGCGCGCTGACCACGACCTTCACGGCCTCGCAGGGTTTCCTGCTGATGCTGCCCAACATGTACAAGATCGCGGGCGAGCTCACCGCGTGCGTATTCCATGTCGCGGCGCGCGCGGTCGCGACCCAGGCCCTGTCGATCTTCGGCGACCATTCCGACGTCATGAGCGCTCGCATGACGGGCTTCGCCATGCTCGCGGCCTCCTCCGTCCAGGAAGCGCACGATCTCGCGCTGGTGGCGCAGGCGGCGACGCTGGAAGCCCGCGTGCCCATCGTCTTCTTCTTCGACGGCTTCCGGACCTCGCACGAGGAAAACACCATCACCCTGATTCCCGACGAGCAGATCCGGGCGATGATCGACGACGACCTCGTGCGCGCCCATCGCGCCCGCGCGATGTCGCCGGAACGTCCGACGCTACGCGGCACGGCGCACAATCCCGACACCTTTTTTCAGGCTCGCGAGACCGTCAACCCGTACTACGACAAGGTCCCCGGCATCGTGCAGAAGGCGATGGATCGCCTGGCCAAACTGACCGGGCGTCCCCATCGGCTGTTCCGCTACGCCGGCCATCCCGAGGCCGAGCGGGTCGTCGTCGCCATCGGCTCGGCCGTGGAGGTCCTCGACCAGACCGCTGCCTGGCTCGCGGCCCATGCCGGCGAGAAGGTGGGCGTGCTGAAAGTGGCGCTCTATCGGCCGTGGGACGGCGAGGCCTTTCTCGCCGCCATGCCGAGGAGCGTGAAGGCGGTGGCTGTGCTCGATCGCACCAAGGAGGTCGGGGCGCCGGGCGAGCCGCTCTATGTCGACGTGATCTCGACCTACGCGCGGGCCAGCAGCGCGGGGAAGATCGCCGCGATGCCGAGGATCGTCGGCGGCCGCTACGGCCTGTCGTCGAAGGACTTCGACCCGGCGATGGCCAAGGCGGTGTTCGACGAGCTGAAGAAGGCCGAACCCAAGCATGGCTTCACGGTCGGCATCACCGACGACGTGATGCACACCAGCCTGCCGGTCGATCGCCATTTCGACATCGAAGGACCGGACACCGTGCGGGCGATGTTCTACGGGCTGGGCGCCGACGGAACGGTCGGCGCCAACAAAAACTCGACCAAGATCCTGGCCTCCGAGCCTGGCCGCTACGCCCAGGGATACTTCGTCTACGACTCAAAGAAGTCGGGTTCGTACACGATCTCCCACCTGCGCTTCGGTTCGAAGCCCATTCGTGCGCCGTATCTTCTGAAGTCGGCGAACTTCGTCGGCGTGCACAAGTTCGACTATCTGTTCAAGATCGACACGCTCGCCGCCGCGGCCGAGGGCGCCACGGTGCTGATCAACAGCCCCTTCGGCCCGGCCGAGGTCTGGAACGAGCTGCCGCGCCCGGCGCAGCAACAGATCATCGACAAGCGGCTCAAGCTGCACGTCATCGACGCGTCGAAGGTCGCCTTCTCGATGGGGTTGGGCTCGCGCACCAACACCCTGCTGCAGACCTGCTTCTTCGCCTTGTCCGGCGTCATGCCGCGCGACCAGGCGATCGTCGCGATCAAGAAGGCCACCGAGAAGACCTATGCCCGCAAGGGCAAGGAGGTGATCAGGAAGAACTTCGAGGCCATCGATGCAGCCCTGGCCAACCTGTTCGAGGTCAAGATCCCCGGCGCCGCGACCGGCACGCTCGAGCCCTACAAGATGGTGCCCGACAACGCCCCCGCGTTCGTTCGCGACGTGACCTCGGTCATGCTGGGTCTGCACGGCGATGAGCTGCCGGTCAGCGCCCTGCCGCCCGACGGCGTCTACCCGACGGCGACGACGCAGTACGAAAAGCGCAATATCGCCGAGGAAGTGCCGGTCTGGGATCCCGATCTCTGCATCCAGTGCGGCCAATGCGCGGTCGTCTGCCCGCACAGCGTCATCCGCGCCAAGTACTACCACGCGGACCGTCTGGCCGACGCGCCGGCCGAATTCAAGGCCGCGCCGATCAACGCCCGCGGCTACCCGGACTCCCGCTACACGCTGGAGATCTATGTCGAGGACTGCACCGGCTGCGGCGTGTGCGTCGAAAACTGCCCGTCCCACAGCGCCGGCAACTTCGACATCCGCGCGATCAACATGAAGCCGCGGCTGCCCGAGGTCGAGCCGGCGCGCAAGAGCATCGAGTTCTTCGAAAAGCTGCCGTGGGCCGACCGCACGCAGGTGAATTTCGCCAATGTACGGGGCGCGCAGTTCCTTCAGCCGCTGTTCGAATTCAGCGGTGCCTGCGCGGGGTGCGGCGAGACGCCGTACCTGAAGATGCTGTCGCAGCTCTTCGGCGACCGGCTGCAGATCGCCAACGCGACCGGATGCTCCTCGATCTACGGCGGCAATCTGCCGACCACCCCGTGGGCGATGAATCGCGAAGGGCGCGGGCCGGCATGGGCCAACTCGCTGTTCGAGGACAATGCCGAGTTCGGGCTCGGCTATCGCCTGGCCATCGACAAGCAGACCGAGCTCGCCCACGCGCTGGCGCGCAAGCTCGCGCCCCAGATCGGCGAGGATCTCGTTCGCGCACTGATCGAGGCGCCGCAGGTCACCGAGTCCGACTACCATACCCAGCGCCAGCGGGTCGTGGCCCTGAAGGACAAGCTTGCGCCATTGGGTGCCGATGATGTCGCCGCCAACCTGATTGCGCTTGCCGACCACTTCGTGCGCCGCTCGGTATGGCTCGTAGGCGGCGACGGCTGGGCCTATGACATCGGCTATGGCGGCCTCGACCACGTGCTGGCCTCCGGCCGTAACGTCAACGTCCTGGTGCTGGATACCGAGATGTACTCCAACACCGGCGGCCAGGCGTCAAAGGCGACGCCGATCGGCGCCTCGGCGAAGTTCGCCGCCGCCGGCAAGCGGGTGCCACGCAAGGATCTCGCGCTGATGGCGATCGCCTATGGCAACGTCTACGTGGCGCAGATATCGATGGGCGCCAACAGCGAGCACGCGCTGATCGCCATGCGCGAGGCGGAAGCCCATCCCGGCCCGTCCCTGATCCTTGCCTACTCGCAGTGCATCTCGCATGGCACCGACATGCGGTTCGGCATGAAGCAGGCGGCGCGCGCCACCGCGAGCGGCTACTGGCCCTTGTTCCGGTTCGACCCGACCATGCGTCAGCGGGACATGAATCCCTTCCGGCTCGACTCGACGCGCCCGCGCATTCCGCTCGAGGAGTATCGCTACAACGAGGTGCGCTTCAAGTCGCTGACCCAGACCCGGCCCGACGATGCGCGCCACATGCTCGCCCAGGCGCAGCTCGAGCTCGAGGAGAAGTACCGCATCTACGAGGATATGGCGGCCCGCGACGGCAGCCGTTTCCACCCGCACTGGGAGGACGCCTGACCATGAACGCACTTGCCAGCCGCTATCTCGGCCTCGACCTCGCGCATCCGATCATCGCATCGGCGTCGCCGATGACGGCGACCTTCGACGGCATGCGGCGCCTGGAAGACGCCAACGCCGCCGCCGTCGTGATGGCATCGCTGTTCGAGGAGCAGGTCCGCGTCGAGGACACGCACTACGCCATGGTCACCGAGCACACGGCACATTCCAGCGCCGAGGCGGCGAGCTACTTTCCCGAACTGCCTGACTACCGTTACGGCGTCTCGGGCCATCTCGAGACGCTGCGGCGCGCGGCCGAGGCGCTCGACATCCCGGTGATCGCCAGCCTGAACGGCATCACCGACGACGGCTGGCTCGACTATGCCGTCCAGCTCGAGCAGGCGGGGGCCGCCGCCCTCGAGCTCAACCTCTTTCTCCTGCCCACCGATCCCGCGGTAAGCGGCTCCGATGTCGAGCATCGCTATCTCGACATTGTCGGCCATGTGAAACGCGAGGTGGGAATTCCGGTTTCGGTCAAGCTGCCGCCCTATTTCAGCTCGGTCGCCAACGTCGTCGCCCGGCTCGAATCGATCGGCACGGACGGCGTGGTGCTGTTCAACCACTTCTATCGGCCCGACTTCGACGTGAAGACGCTCAGCGTGCAACGCCGGCCGGCGCTGTCTACTCCCGCCGATGTCCACCTGCCGCTGACCTGGACCGCGTTGCTGTCGCGGCGCCTGAAGCTGTGTCTCGCGGCCGGAACCGGCGTCGACAGCCACATCGAGGTGGCGAAGTTCCTGCTCGCCGGCGCCGATGTCGTGGCCACCGCGTCGGCCTTGGTGCGTCACGGTCCCGAACATATGGCCGTCCTGGTCGATGGCCTCGAGCGCTGGCTGTCGGAAAGCGGTTTCAAATCGATCGAGGAGATCCGCGGCCGGCTCGACGCCACCCACATCGCTCATGCCGACGCCTTCCTGCGTGCCCAATACGTGCGCACGGTGTCTGGCGCCTCGCTCGCGTCCTGACGAGCGAGGTGACGACATGCGGGTCGCTCTGTTCAGCGCGAAGACATACGAGCGCAGGCTGCTTGACGAGCTGAATGCGGACCACCGCCACCAGCTCGTGTATTTCGATACGCAACTGGAACCGGAAACCGCCTCCCTGGCGGCGGGTTTTCCGGCGGTCAGCGTCTTCACCAACGACACTGTCGACAGCGATGTGCTGACACGGCTGGCGGCCGGCGGCACCAAGCTCGTCGCCGCGCGCTGCACCGGCTTCAACCAGATCGATGTGTGCGCGGCGAAGCAACTTGGCGTCAAGGTCGTCCGAGTCACTGATTATTCGCCCAACTCCGTGGCCGAGTTCGGCGTGGGCCTGCTGCTGGCCCTCAATCGAAAGATCTGCCGCGCCTACAATCGCACGCGCGAAGGCAATTTCGAGCTTGATGGCCTGATGGGCTTCGATTTCGTCGGCCGTACCGTGGGCGTGATGGGCACCGGCAAGATCGGCACCACCTTCGCCCGCATCATGGCGGGCTTCGGCTGTACGGTGATCGGCCATGACGTCGGTCGTTCCCCCCGCTTCGAGGAACTGGGCGGCCGATATGTCGACGTCGAGACGCTGCAGGCCGAGGCCGACATCATTTCGCTCCATTGCCCGTTGACGCCGCAGACCCACCACATCGTCGATGCCCGCTTTCTGGCCGGCACCAAAAAAGGTTCGTTGCTGGTCAACACCAGCCGGGGCGGTCTCATAGACACCGAAGCGGTGATCGAAGCGCTCAAGTGCGGTCAGCTCAGCGGCCTCGCGATCGACGTCTACGAACAGGAAGCGAGTCTCTTCTTCAGAGACCTGTCGAACACCGTGATCCCCGACGACGTGATCCAGCGCCTGGTCTCGTTTCCCAACGTGATCCTGACCGGCCACCAGGCATTTTTCACCCGCGAGGCGGTGGGAACGATCCTCGATACCACGCTCGCCAGCATCTCGGATTTCGCGGCCGGCCGGCCGCTCGCCAACGAAATCAAGGTTTGAAGGAGAAGCAACATGGACGCCATTGCCGAGAGAAAGCACGAGAAGTACGACCGGCTGATCGCGAAGGCGCAACAGGCGAGCCCGCCCAAGACGGCGGTGGTTCATCCCTGCGACCACAACTCGCTCGAGGGCGCCCTCGACGCCGCACGGCTCGGGCTGATGGAGCCGATCCTGGTCGGCCCTGCGGGACGCATCCGCGAGGTCGCGGCCGGCCTCAAGCTCGACATCTCGGCGTTGCCCATCGTCTCGACTGAGCACAGCCATGCCTCGGCGGCGCGCGCGGTCGAGCTCGTGCGCGAGGGCAAGGCCGAAGCGTTGATGAAGGGAAGCCTCCACACCGACGAATTGATGAGCGCCGTGGTGAAGAGCGACGGCGGCCTGCGCACCTCGCGGCGGCTCAGCCACTGCTTCATCATGGACGTACCCGGGCATTCCGAGCCGCTGATCATCACCGATGCCGCAATCAACATCGTGCCGACCCTGGCCGACAAGGTCGACATCCTGCAGAACGCGATCGACCTCGCGCACGTCCTGGGTTTTGCCGAAGTGCGGGTCGCCATCCTCTCGGCAGTCGAGACGGTCAACCCCAAGATCCCGTCGACAATCGAAGCCGGCGCGCTGTGCAAGATGGCCGACCGCGGCCAGATCACCGGCGCGATCCTCGATGGCCCGCTGGCGTTCGACAACGCCGTCAGCCGGGAGGCGGCGGCGATCAAGCACATCACCTCGCCGGTGGCCGGCCGCGCCAACGTCATCCTGGTGCCGGATCTCGAAGCCGGCAACATGCTGGCCAAGAGCCTGAGCTTCCTGGCGAACGCCGATGCCGCGGGAATCGTGCTGGGCGCGCGCGTGCCCATCATCCTGACCAGCCGGGCCGACAGCGTTCAGGCCCGACTTGCCTCCTGCGCGGTCGCCTCTCTGGTCGCCGTCAGCCGCCGAGCCGATGCCCGCAAGGCAGCGACCTGAGCCATGTCGAGCAGGCCCATCGCCGCGTTGGTCTACCCTGACGGCGCCTCCGCGCATCGAGTCATCGCGCGCGCCATCGAGGCGCTGCGCCAGCGCGGGATCCCATTGGCCGGTGTCATCGAGCTCGACCCGGCTGACGGCACCGACCCCCAACCCAAGCACCTGCTGTTCAAGAATTTGGCGACCGGCGAGATCACCGCCACCGCCGAACTCGACATCGTCCTTGTCAACGAGGTGGCGCTAGCCGTCACCGAAAGCCTGCACGCCGATTCGCCACGCCTGCTGGTCATCGACACTTTCGGCAAAATCGAGGCCGCCGGCGGCGGCATGCGCCGGGCCATCCGCGCGGCAATCGATCTTGGCATTCCCGTCCTGGTCGGTGTGCCGCCGGCAAATCTTGCCCGCTGGCGCAAGTTCGCCGGCGCGCTTGCGGTCGAGATGCCGGCGGAGCCGTGGGCGATTGCGGAGTGGCTCGACGCACAAGGGCTGGCTGCCATCGCCCCTCTCGGTACCGCTCAGCGTCTCGCGACTACGGAGAGCGTGCCATGACAATCCCCCGGCTGAACGTTCTCCTCGAGCGCGAGCGGCGGAAGCATTTTCGATGGCCTGCCAAGCGCTTCGGCATGGAGCGCGCGTCAACTCATACCGAGGAGTAGAGCAATGTCGATACAACACACCGAAGCGAGGCTGTCTCCCCTACCAAAGCGGGTCGAAGCCGCCAGCCATTGGCCCTTCGTGGCCGCCTGGCTGTTCGTCTGCGTCTTCTATTTCATCCAGTACGCCCTGCGCTCGGCGCCGGGCGTGATGATCCCCGAGTTGAGCGCCACCTTCGGGCTGACGGCGCTTGGCGTGAGCTCGCTCTTGGGACTCTACTTCTACACCTACGCGGGCTTCGCCATTGTCGCCGGCGCGTCGCTGGACCGCTACGGCGCCAAGCTGCCCATCGCCACCGGAGTCTTCGGCGTTGCGATCGGCAGCGTCATGTTCGGTCTCGGTTCGATGGGCGCGGCGGAGGGCGGGCGGCTGCTGCAGGGAGCCGGATCGGCCTTTGCCTTTACCGGCGCGGTCTATCTTGCCGCGCGCGGCTTCTCCGACCGGTGGCTGGCCACCGCTGTCGGCTTCACGCAGCTCTTCGGCATGCTGGGCGGCTTCGCCGGCCAATTCGCCGTCGGACCGCTGGTGCATGGACCGATCGCCTGGGAATCCTTCTGGATCTATAGCGGCGGCGCCCTCGCTATCGTCGCCTTCTTCGTCCTGATGATCACGCCGGGCCATCCGCCGACACGCGGCTCGCTGCTGTCGATGTTTGCGCCCTACAAGGTCGTGCTCACGAACCCGCAGTCCTATCTCTGCGGTATTGTCGGCGGTCTGCTGTTCATGCCGACCAATGTCGCTGACATGATCTGGGGCGTGCCCTTCCTGCACCTGGGTCTGGGCGTCGAAACGGCCGAGGCTGCGGCGCGGTCGTCCATGGTGCCGCTCGGCTGGGTGATCGGCGCGCCGCTGCTCGGCTACCTCGCCGACCGCATCGGGCTTCGCAAGCCGGTGCTGATCGGCGGCATCCTGCTCGCCTTGGCCTCCTTCCTCGCCATCGTCTACGCGCCCGGCTTGCTGCCGCCTTATGTCGGAGGCTTGCTGTTCGGCATCGGCTCCGGCGCCGCCATGATCCCCTACAGCATGATCAAGGAAGTCAATCCGGACAACGTGAAGGGCAGCGCCACGGGCGCCATGAACTTCCTGGTGTTCAGCTTCAGCGCCTTCCTGGCGCCGGCCTTCGGCGGCGTGCTGGTCAAGCTGTCGGGCGGACATCAAATGACCCTGGAGACCTTCCAGCACGCCCATCTGATCTGGGTGGGTGCCATCGTGCTGGCCCTGATCCTGACGTTCTTCCTGCGCGAGACCGGTTCGGCGGCGCGCAAGACGGCAGGCTGACAACCACTCGAGCATCGAGCAGGCGACCCCATGGCATTTCCACGTCGTTCCCAGAGAGTCGCCCTGCTCGCACTGTTTGCCGTTTGCATCGTTGCAAACGGCATCGCCGCTGCGAGCGAGCCCGCCGCCGGACAACAAGCCATGGACTGCCTGCCCGCCGAGCCGGATTCGGTCCAGATCAGCTGGGACTCGCCGTGCCGGGACGGCACATGGTTGATGGACACCGAGCTCGGCTGCCGCATGTGGGATTGGCATCCCGCCCCCGAGGACATCGTGACTTGGACGGGCAGGTGCAGGGCTGGCATGAAGGAGGGCGATGGCGTGGTGCAGTGGTTCGAGCACGGCCGGCCGATCGACCGGTTCGAAGGAAGGTTCGTCGGCGGTCGCCGCCAGGGACGCGGCCGCTATGTGTGGAATGAGACCGACTGGTACGACGGATTCTACACAAACGACCTTCCGCACGGACCGGGCACCGCGCGCATCGCGGGCGTGGCGCTGGCCGGGCATTGGACACGCGGTTGTCTCAAGCTAGGTCCCAAGGTCGTTGCCATCGGCGTCACGCGCAAGTCGTGCGAGGAGCATGAGCAGCGGGTTGTGGAAGGCACCGTCGGGATTGCGCGGCGACCATAAGCTCGACCGGACCTGCAGACGCGAAGCCGAAGTATTGACGGCGCGGTCACTTGCGATTCGTGCCCAAAAACTCAGGCAGGTTCGGGCTGCTTTGCTCGCAAGCATGGCATGATGCCATTCTCTACCTCCGGCAGCAATTCATCGTCCTGACGCGGACGGCACCAACGCCGAGGGACTAGCTGCCTCCCCACCTGCCGATATCCGCAGTCTCGTTCGAAAGATCCGCTGCGGGAACATGTCGAACGGCTCACCGGCTCGATCCGCCAGGAATGGCCTGGATCATGTCGTAGTCCTGGGTGAAGCCGTTCTTCTCGAGCGGCGCTACCAAGCGTCGGACTTGCATCGGATCACGCGGCTTTGCAGCCGCATTTTACAATGCGCGCACGGATCAGCCAATCAAAGTGGCGGTCCTGCGGTTACCTTTGACAACGTTCGATGCTCCTACCTTCCGCCGAGCACGTCTGCCTGCACATCGTACGTTGAGGAGACCGATCAGATGCTGACCGGACTGACAGATCTGCTGCGCTACACCCGGGCGACGGCAATCGTCGGGGACCTTTTGAAAGTTCGGGCCCGCGATATCGGCATGGGTGACATGGCGCTCGTCGAGATGCCCGACGGCACACAATCGCTGGCCCAGGCGATCCAGCTTGATGGGGATGAGGTAGCGTTGCAGGTCTTCGGCGGCGGCAGAGGCCTTTCCACTCAGGCGACCGTGATGTTCCTCGGCCATCCGATGGAGGTGTCCTATGCGCCGAACATTCTGGGCCGGGTGTTTCGTGGCGACGGTCAGCCGATGGACGGTGGTCCCGACTTGTCGGGGGATCGTCAGGTCGACATCGGCGGACCCTCCGTCAATCCGGTGACGCGCATCGTACCGAGGAACATGATTCGCACGAACATACCGATGATCGACGTCTTCAATTGCCTGGTCGAAAGCCAGAAGATCCCCATCTTCTCGGTGGCCGGCGAGTCGCACAATCAGCTTCTGGCACGCATTGCCATCCAGGCCGACGCGGACATCATCGTCTTCGGCGGGTTGGGGCTGATCTTCGACGACTACTATTTCTTCCGCACCACATTCGAGGATGAGGACCTCTTCCCCCGCGCCGTGATGTTCGTGAACCAGGCATCGGACCCGATCGTCGAACGGGTGCTGGTGCCGGATATGGCCCTGAAGGTGGCGGAGCGATTCGCGGTGGAGGAACACAAGCGGGTGCTCGTGTTGATGACCGATATGACGGCGTATGCCGATGCATTGAAAGAAATCGGCATCTCGATGGAACGCGTGCCTTCCAATCGGGGCTATCTCGGCGACCTCTACTCCCAGCTGGCTGTGCGTTATGAGCGGGCCTGCAGCTACAAGGGCGCCGGCTCGGTCACGATCCTGACCGTCACCACGATGCCGGGCAACGACATCACGCATCCCGTTCCCGACAATACCGGATACATCACCGAGGGACAGTTCTATCTGCATGACGGCATGATCGACCCATTCGGGTCGCTCTCTCGCCTCAAGCAGAACGTCATCGGCAAAGTGACGCGCGAGGATCATTCGCAGCTCATGAACACCATGATCCGCCTCTATTCCGACGGCAAGGAAGCGCAACAGAAGCAGGCGATGGCGTTTGATCTATCCGCCTACGACAACAGGCTGATCAAGTTCGCCCAGATGTTCACGACGCGATTCATGGCTTTGGATGTGTCGGTTCCGCTCGAGCAAGCGCTCGACCTGGGTTGGCAGACATTGGCGGAGTGCTTCGAGCCGCAAGAGCTCCTGATGAAGAAAGCACTCGTCGACAAGTACTATCCGCACAAGGGGCTCTCCGCAGCCGCCGGCGCGCCGGCCGATCGACAAATCTGAGGTGGATGCCGCACATGGCGACCCTTGCATTGAGCAAAACCTCACTCCAGCAGCAGCGTGAGAAACTGCGCTTGTTTGAGCGTTTCCTGCCATCGCTCGAGCTCAAGCGACAGCAGCTCACCGCGGAGCACAAGAAGGCTGTGCAAGTGCTGGCGCAAGCCGAGCAAGGCGCGGATCAGGCGAGCCATTCATTGACGGACTTGCTGCCCATCCTCGGCAGCTCGCCGATGAAGCTGTCGGGGTTGGTTCGTATCCGCCGCATCGACGTCGCCGAGGAGGATGTCCTGGGATTGCGCCTGCCGACGCTGCGGGCTGTCGAGTTCGATGTCGCGGACTATTCGCTCCTCGCCACGCCGTTCTGGATCGATGCACTGGTGACATGCCTCAAAGACGTCATCGCGTATCGCATTCGTTTGCAGGTGTATCGCCAGCGAGTAACGCGGATGCATGCTGCCGTTCGGCATATCAGCCAACGTGTCAATCTCTTCGAGAAGATATTGATTCCCAATGCCGACAAGAACATCGCGCGCATCCAGATCTTTCTGTCCGATGTCGAGCGGGCAGCTGTTGTGACCTCCAAGATCGCCAAGGCCAAACAGGCCCGCGAACGGGCGTCCGCGCAGGCGATGTCAAGACAGGTGCATTGATGGCCATCGTTCCGCTCATCAAGGTGACGTTGTGCGGCCCAGCGGCCGAAAAGGACGCGGTGCTCGATGGACTGCAAGACCTCGCTTGCCTGCATTTGATCGACCTGCGGGCAAGGGCGGCCGAAACCATCGAAGGCGAGCATCTGGATCGCGATGCCCGCGAGGCATTGCAGTATCTGCAGGACAGCCCGGTGCGGCGGCGGGCGCAGCAGCAAAGAGGCAGCGTCGACATAGAGGCGGTGGTGAAGGAGGCGCTCGACATCCGCGGCCGCTCGCGGGCGCTCGCCGAAGAGCGCGAGCAGTTGCACAAGTGGATCGCCGACATCGAGCCTTGGGGCGATTTCGAGCTGCCGAAGTGGGCCGTAGAGGGCGCATTGCGGTTCTGGTTCTACATCGTTCCACGCCACCAGGCGCGATGCTTCGATGCGCTCACCGTGCCGTGGAGGATCGTGACGCAAGACCATCGCTTTGCCTATGCGGTGGTGATCGCAAACGAGCAACCGGCAAACATGCCGGTTGCTCCGGTGCCGCTGGAACCGCGCTCGCTCGCGAAGCTGCGCATGCGTCTTGCGGAAGTCGAGCGTGAACTGGAAGAGCTCGATTATCGACGGATCGGCTTGACGCTCTACACCGAGGTGCTGAGGAACGCATTGGACGAGAGCGACGACCGCGCCGCCCGTCGCCGGGCTGCCGCACGCGCCCTGGAGCGGGACCAACTGTTCGCCGTGCAGGGTTGGGTGCCCAGGAGGCTGGCTCCGGCGCTGCGGCGCCTTAGCGTCGCGCGTCGGCTCGCATTGACAAGCGAGCAGCCCAGCGCGCGAGACAACCCTCCCACGTTATTGGAGAACCCCCGGGCGCTGCGCGGCGGCGAAGGCTTGGTGGAATTCTACACGACGCCCGCATACCGCTTGTGGGACCCGTCGGAATCCGTGTTTTTCGCCTTCGCCCTGTTTTTCGGCATGATTCTCTCCGATGCGGGATATGCCGCGATATTGGGCGTGATTTTGCTCGCCATGTGGCGTCGCCTGGGGCGCACCGCAAGCGGTCGCAGCCTGCGCGGCGTGTTCGCGGCTGTGGTCTTTTTTTCGATCGTCTACGGCGTGCTGGTGGGGACGTATTTCGGGATGGCGCCGGCGGTGGGCTCGTGGCCTGCACTGCTCCATGTCCTCGATGCCAATGATCAGCGGTTGATGATGTGGCTTGCGATCGGCGTCGGAGCCGCACACCTCCTCTATGCGAATCTGGTCGCAGCCTGGTGGCGCCGGCATTCGGCCACTGCGCTGAGCGCGCTTGGATGGGCCGCTATTTTTCTCGGCGGCCTCTGTGCCGGCCTTGCGAACAGCTATTCGGAGCTGGCGTTCCTGGGCGGTGCCGGGCTATGGGCGCTTGCGCTTGGCGGGCTGCTTGTCCTGCTCTTTACCAGCGAGAGGCCGCTCAGTCTCGCGCCGGCCCAGCTGTTTGGCCGACTCGTGGACGGGCTCAAAGGCATCACTGGTCTCTCCAAGGCGTTTGGCGACGCCCTGAGCTACCTGCGTTTGTTCGCCCTCGGACTGGCGTCGATCAAGCTCGCGGAGGCTTTCAACGGGTTGGCCGCAACCGCCTTTGAGTCTGGCGGTGTGGGACTGTTGCTGGGCCTGCTGGTCCTGCTCGTGGGCCACGGCATCAACTTCGCCATGGGACTCATGAGCGGGGTGGTTCACGGCCTGCGCCTCAACCTGATCGAGTTCTTCAACTGGAGCCTTCCCGAGGAAGGCGAGCAATTTCAGGCGTTCAGGAAGAAAGCTTTGAAAGCAGCGGAATAGACCAAGGAGATTGTCTATGGAATCGAACTTGACTGCGCTTATGGGGTGGATCGGCATCTACGGTCCGGTCGCCCTGGCGTCGATCGGCAGTGCGATCGGCTGTACGATAGCCGGGAAGGCCGCGTGCGGCGCTGTTCTCGAAGTCGATGGCGGATATGGGCGCTATATTGGACTGTCGGTCCTCCCGTCCTCGATCGTCATCTATGGCATCGTGATCATGTTCAGCCTCAATCGGCCGGTGAGCGATGCGACCTCACCGGGCCTGTTCGGCGTGGGGCTTCTGGTCGGCGTGGCCTTGCTCTACATCGCCATTTTGCAAGGGCAGTGTTGTGCTGCCGCGATCAACGCCAGCAAGGGCAAGCCGGCAATTTTCGGAATCTCGGTGACGCCGGCGGCGATCGTCGAAGGATTTGCCGTATTTGCCTTCGTCTTTGCACTCATCGTCAGCGGCGCGATTCCGAAAGGTTGAGACTGTCATGGCACAAGCACCAGTGATCGATTCGTCCAAAGCCGGCGCGGCACGTTCGTCAAACGAATCGCCGGCAATGCCCGCTGTAGAATCAACCGGCGTCGACACCCTCATCAACCGGCTGCGCGACGACGGGATCGAGCAAGGTCGTAGCCAAGCCCAGGCGCTTGTCACGACGGCGCAGAAACAGGCCTCGGACATCGTCGCAGCCGCCCAACGCGAGGCGGACTCCATTCTGGTCAAGGCCAAGGACGAGGCCGGCAAACTGAAAGCCGCAGGCGAGCATGCGATTGGCCTCGCGATGCGCGACACGGTTCTGTCGCTCGAGGATGAACTGGTCAAGGAGTTCCGGAACGAACTAGCCCGCCTTGTCAAAGGCCTGCTCGCCGATCCCGCCTTTCTCCAACGGCTGATCCTGGAGGTCGCGAGCAAAGTGGCGCCCGCGTCCGCGGGCAAGCCGGTGGAGCTGCTGCTCCCCGCCCAACTCGTTTCGCTGGAAGACCTGCAGCGCAACCCGGAACAAGCCGCGCCGGGCACGCTGATGCACTTCGTGCTGTCCTTGGGCGGAGGCATGCTCCGTGACGGCATAACCTTTGGTGCAGCCGATGATGGCGAGGCAGGGATTCGAATCCGTCTGGTGGATGACGACGTGCGGATCGATCTGACGGAGTCCGCCGTCAGCGCGTTGCTGCTCAAGCACATGCTGCCGCGGTTTCGCGCTTTGCTACACGGCAAGGTGGCCGTCGACGGAGCCGTTGCAAAGCAGCCGGACGCGGCCAAAGCCGCGTAACAGGCACATGCGATCCAATATGTACTATATGCTTGTCTCGAGCTTGCCGGCGCTGCCGGCTCGCTTCGATGTCGATCGCCTGCCCATTACACTCGAGCGGCTCCAGGCACGCCTGCGCATGCTTGAGCCAGAGGACGCCCGGGAAATCAGCCGGATGCTGGACGTACTCAGGTGGATCGGGCAGTTCGAGGAGGCAAGGGACGCGGCCGTCGCGAAGCGATACGGCGAGCTGATGCAAGAGATCACCACCCCCTTGGCTCATGAGGTCCTTGCCGCCGGCATGAACATGCGCATGATCGTGGCGGCGTTGCGCCGTCGCCGCCGCGGGTTGGGCCCGCCCACGGTCGGGTTCGGCCGCTGGTTCGAACCCATACGCCGCCACTTCAATCAGCCCGATTTCGGGCTCGGTCACGTGGTTCCCTGGCTTGTTCCCTTCAATCAAATGCTTGAGCAGAGCGATGTGCTCGCTCTTTACCGGCGGGTATTGCAGGAAACCTGGACATATTTGAGGAACCGTTCGCAGGACTACGACACCTTCAGCTTCGAAGCCGTCGTGCTGTACATCGCGCGCTGGGACATCATCCGCCGCTGGCAGCAGCTGCAGCCCGAGCGAGGCCGGTCGATTTTCGAAGCGCTCGTCACGGAGGCTATGGGTGACCATGCAAAGCTCTACTCTTGAAGCCCGCGTCATAGCGGTGACCGGGAACATCGTGCGCATCGAAAGCGAAGCGCCGATCACAAAAAACGCAATCGCCTTCGTGCAGGTGGGGAACGCGCAGCTCAAGGGCGAGGTGCTGCGGGTCCAGGATCGACACGCCGACCTGCAAATATTCGAGGAGACTCAGGGGGTCCAGGTCCAAGCGCCGGTCGCCCTGACCAAGGAGCTGCTCTCCGCCACTCTCGGACCGGGCCTTCTGGGTACGGTCTACGACGGGCTGCAGAATCCGCTGCAGGCCCTGGCCAAACGGGACGGTTTCTTCCTCAAGCGCGGCGAGCAAGTGGCCCCGCTCGACCCGACGCGGAAGTGGTCCTTCACGTCCAGCTGCAAGGTTGGTGCCCGCCTGAACGCCGGTGATGTGCTCGGCAGGGTGCAGGAGCACCGCTTCATCCACAAGATCATGGTGCCATTCGGTGAGCCGGGCGAGATCGAGGTGGTCTCGATCCAGGACGGCGAATTCACGGTCCACGAACCGGTGGCTCGCATCCGTGACGCGGCGGGTCGGGAGCGCGAGCTGACGTTGTCGCAAGCCTGGCCGGTGCGACGGCAGCTGCCGGAGAAACTGCTCCTCCGCGGCCTCTGCGAGCGCCGCTATCCTGCCCAACCGCTGACCACGACGATCCGGCTGGTGGATACGTTCTTCCCGATCGCGCTGGGGGGCACGGCCTGCATTCCCGGCCCGTTCGGCGCAGGGAAAACCGTTCTTCAGAGCCTCATCGCGCGCTATTCGACGGCCGATGTCGTGATCCAGGTCGCGTGCGGCGAACGGGCGGGCGAGGTGCTGGAAACCATCGATGATTTCGCGACGATGAAGGATCCCCGGGGTGGTCTGCTGATGGACCGTACAGTGGTGATCTGCAACACCTCGTCGATGCCCGTGGCGGCGCGCGAGGCTTCAATCTATATGGGCATCACGCTGGGCGAATACTATCGGCAGATGGGGCTCAACGTGCTTCTGATCGCCGACTCGACATCACGTTGGGCGCAGGCGATGCGCGAGACGTCCGGGCGTCTGGAAGAGATTCCCGGAGAGGAAGGCTTTCCGGCCTATCTCGACTCGGCGATCAAGGGCGCCTATGAGCGTGCCGGCGTGCTGCAGACCAACGATCGTTCTATTGGCAGTTTGACGATGATCGGCACAGTGTCGCCTGCCGGCGGCAACTTCGATGAGCCGGTCACGCAAGCGACGCTTGGCACGGTCAAAACGTTTCTGGGCCTGTCATCGGCGCGAGCCTATAAGCGGTTCTATCCGGCCGTCGATCCATTGCTCTCCTGGTCGCGCTATCTCGACCAGTTGCGGCCATATTTCGACGAGCACATGCAGCCGGGTTGGACCGAAGCGGTGCGCGACCTCTCACAACTCCTGCACCAGGGTGACAGTATCTATCAAATGATGCAGGTCACCGGCGAAGAAGGCGTCACGCTTGCAGACTATGTGACTTATCAGAAATCGGTGTTCCTCGACATGGTCTACCTGCAACAGGATGCCTACGACAAGGTGGATGTCTCGGTGCCCCTCGAGCGACAGAAAGAGAGTTTTGCTCTGGTACGCGGGCTTATTCAGCGGGACTATCCATTTTCCAGCAAGGAAGAAGCGCGCGGCTTCTTCAGACAGCTCACCGGCCTGCTGAAGAATCTGAACTACACGGCCCGGAATGCTCCGGAGTATGCCGGCTACCTGGCGCAGATCGACGAGCTTGTGAAGACGCTCGGTCGCGCCAAAGCGGGATGAATTGAGCGCGATTCGCCAAGGGAGATCCGACGGATTGCTTGTCGGCGGGCAGAAAGCTCGTTGGTAAGACGCCGAGCCGCTACCGCTGGTCGATGCTCGAGGGCGGCACGGGTCGCGCCGGCTCGCCGTGATGCAGGGCCACATTGGCCGTCCGCGGGTTTAGGGCGCATTTGTTCAATCGCAGCCGCCTCAAGTCGATTAGTTGGATGACCAGCGTCCGCGAGGCGCGCAGCCCACCGGAGACCTCAATGACCAAGAGCATGATGGCAGCCGTCGTCCATGAGTTCGGCAAGCCGCTGGCGATCGAAGAAGTCGCCGTGCCGACGGCCGGCCCCGGACAGATCCTCGTCAAGATGGCGGCGACCGGCGTCTGCCACACCGACCTCCACGCCGCCGACGGCGACTGGCCGTTCAAGCCCCAGCCGCCGTTCATCCCGGGCCATGAGGGCGTGGGCCATGTCGTCGCCGTCGGCACAGGCGTGCGGCATGTGAAGGAAGGCGACCGGGTCGGCGTGCCCTGGCTTTACACCGCCTGTGGCCATTGCAAGCACTGTCTGGGCGGCTGGGAGACCCTGTGCGAGAAACAGCAGAACACCGGCTATTCGGTGAACGGCAGCTTCGCCGAATATGTCCTTGCCGATCCCGACTATGTCGGTCACCTGCCCGCCAACGTCAGCTTCGTCGAGATCGCGCCGATCCTCTGCGCCGGCGTGACCGTTTACAAAGGCCTCAAGGTCACCGACACTAGGCCCGACGACTGGGTGGTGATCTCGGGCATCGGCGGCCTCGGCCACCTGGCGGTGCAATATGCCAAGGCCATGGGCCTCAATGTAATCGCCGTCGACGTCGACGACGCCAAGCTGGACCTCGCGCGGCAGCTTGGCGCGGCGCTGGCCGTGAATGCCCGCAAGGCCGACCCCGTCGCCTTCGTGAAGAAGGAAGTGGGCGGCGCCCAGGGCGTGCTCGTCACCGCGGTCTCGCCGAAGGCCTTCGGGCAGGCCATCGGCATGGTCGGCCGCGGCGGCACGGTGTCGCTGAACGGCCTGCCGCCGGGCGACTTCCCCCTGTCGATCTTCGACACGGTGATCAACGGCATCACCGTTCGCGGCTCGATCGTCGGAACGCGACTCGATCTGCAGGAAGCCCTGAACTTCGCCGGTGAGGGCAAGGTCAAGGCAACGGTTGCCACGGAATCCCTGGAGAACATCAACGACATCTTCGCGCGCATGCATCACGGCGACATCCAGGGCCGCATTGTGATCGACTTCCAGAGGTAGCTGCGACTGCCCGCGACAACGCGACGTTCGGCTCCAGGAACGTGCGCACCCGCTCACCGGCATTCGAGCATAATCCGTCAGACCACTGAGGCCATGGTCAAGCCGCCGTAGAACCTCATTGTTTTCTCTACGTTGACGTCCTTGCCATCAGTCAAACGGCGTGCGGCAGAAACTCTGGAGGATGAAACTCTGGTCATCCTGTTGCGGCTATCAGAGCGGAGCGGCTTCCGTCTCGGGTTCCAAGGCATCCATGGCATCTTCCTAGAAAAGCACCGTGAGCAGCCCCAGGATCGTCACATAGAGGCTGAGCGGACGACGGCTGCCTTCATGCTCTTGGTCACTGAGGTCTCCGTTGGGGGCTTGGCGACCTGCGCACGCTGCTCCTCCAACTAATCGACCTGAGGCCGCCTCGATTGAACGGAATCGCCATGAACCGGCGGGCGGCCTATCGCCCAAAGCGATCCTTGACCACCGATGCGATCCACCATTCGCGACGGTGCTGATGGAACAGTGGAGACTGAAACTCTGGTTCCCGGATGGCGGCTTTCAGGGTTCGTGTGTGTGGAGCTGAACATCGTTGTCGACCTCCTTGGTGAGTGTCGACAGGGACAGGCCCCAACGTGGGACCCCTGCTACACTTAACAACTCTTGCTCCATTAGCGATCAACCGCTATGGCGACACGCCATGCGAAGCCGTCCGACGGCCGAGCTGGTCACCTTTCCAGCATGACAACCGAACGACACCAACTCAGGGCACCAGCTCTGCTGCGGGAGCTGGTGCTGAAGCGACAATGCTGTTGCGTGTAGCCAACCGTAGTTCTCGGCGGCGGCCCACCTCAGGTATCGGCGTTCTTCTTCGTCCGACTCTGCGACGACAGGCGCCATATGATCAAAGAGGCAAGGTAGAACCGTGGCGGAGGCGATCACACATGGGGCTTTAGAGCGTCGAGCGAATAGGCACCGGCGCCGCAAGCGACAAACGCCAGCGAACCGCCGACGATCGCCATATTCTTCATGAAGTGCATGAATTGGTCTTGATCGCCAAGTTGCGAGTGCCCGATAAAGGCTGAAACCAGGACGTACATCGCGAGTCCAAGTGATACGAGTCGAGTTTGATATCCGACCAACATCAGCAAGCCACCGGCGATTTCAATGATGATAGCAAGCAAAGTGAATAGTGCAGGGACCGGCATGCCCAGTGAGCCCATGTAGCCCACAGTCCCGGCATAGCCTGTCAGCTTGCCGTAGCCGAACACAAGAAACATCGATGCAAAGAAGAGACGGCCGATGAGCGTCGCGTGATCACTGTACTTCTCGAAGTTGATCATGGAATGTCCCTCAAAATCGAGGCTTGAACGACGCCAACTCAGGACACCAGCTCTGCTGCGGGCGTTGGTGCTGGAGCGCCAACGCTGTTGCGTGTAGCCAACCGTAGCTCGCGGCGGCGACCCGCCTCATGGTATCGGCGTTCCTCTTCCTCCGACTCTGCGACGACAGGCGGCACAGCGACGGGCTTGCCGTCTTCGCCGATCGCTACGAAGGTCAGATATGCCGATGCGGTGTGGCTCAGTTCTCCGGTTTGTGGATTCTCCACCCAGACTTTCACTCCCACCTCCATCGATGCGCGGAACACCCTGTTCACGCTTGACCGCAGGATGATCAGTTGGCCAATCGGAACCGGTAGCATGAAACTCATCTGGTCCATGGCGGCTGTGACCGTCGGTCGGCGCGCGTGTCGTTGGGCAGCCAGCCAACCGCACATGTCGACCAGGTGCATGACACGGCCTCCCAGGACGTTGCCGAGCGGGTTGGCGTCATTTGCCAGGGCCGCATAAGTGTACTCGGATTGCGACTCGCGTACCGGACGGCCCTTCGGAATTGCAGTATCCTGAATCGCTGTCATGATGCCTTCTCATGCTCTTGGGGTACTGGGGCCACCACCTGGTAGCGAGTGAGGTACTGTCCCTGGTCGCGCACTCGGATCAGCTCACGCCCTGCACTCAACAGGACAAGACCGGCGTTGACGATGCTCCTGGTCACTGAGGTCTCCGTTGGGGGCTTGGCGGCTCGCGCACGCTGCTCATCCAACCAATCGACCTGAGGCCGCCTCGATTGAACGGAATCGCCATGAACGGGCGAACGGCCTATCGCCCAAAGCGATCCTTGACCACCGATGCGATCCACCATTCGCGACTTTGCCCCGTCACGACGACGGTACAGGTCATGCCTGAACTGATGTGTACACCGTCGGGAACGTTGTCGATGTGGATGCGCGTGGGAATCCGCTGGGCGAGCCGCACCCACTCGAACGTCGGAGTGACGTTCGCCAGAAGCTGCGGCCCGTTCGGGTTGTCCCGATCGGTGATGCCACGGCTGATACCGTCGATATGGCCCTGCAACGCGGGTCCACCGCTCATGAGATGGATCTCGACCAGAGCGCCCGGCTTGAGGTTGGGCATCTTGGTCTCTTCGAAGTAACCCTCGACGCGATAGGAGTCGCTGTCGATCAGCGCCAACAGCTGGCTCCCGACGGCGGCGTATTGCCCGACGACCAGGCCGAGGTTCGTGACGAACCCATTGACGGGCGCCCTGACGACGGTTCGCTGGAGATTGAGCTTGGCGGTCGACAAATCGGCCGCAGCTTGCTGGTAGGCGGCGAGCGCCGACGCCGCCACATGCTGGGCGTCCTCCTTGTTTTCGTCAGAAATGGCGAGGTTCGTGAGCTTCTTGCGTCGATTGGCGTCGCTCTGCCGCATCACCATCTCGGCGTGGCGGCCCGCCACATTTGCCTCGGCCGTGGCGACCGCCAGCTCGTAGCGTGCCTGATCGACAACGAACAGGATGTCCCCCTTGTGGACCACCTGATTGTCCCTGACCCGCAGGTCGGTCACGAACCCGGCGACGTCCGGCGCAATGGTGACGACATCGGCGCGCACCCTGGCGTCGCGCGTCCAGGGCGAGAGCATGTAGTAGTTCCACAGTTCGTAGGCCCCGAGGCCACCGGCCGCGACGATCAGCAGCGTGGCGACGACGCGCGCCAGAGTCTTCATCACAGTTTTCATCACGGCACCATGAGATCAGGTCGCAAGCACGAGAGCGGAGAACAGGCAGAGGAAAAGCCCGAATCGGGCGAGCGACGGATGCCACAGCAAACGATAGCCGCCGAGCCGCGTGACGAGCCGGTCCACGATGACAAACACCAGGAGCGCGGCAAGGAAGTAGAGGAGGAGCGACGGCGCGAGCGCACCGAAAAGCGGGACCTCACGCAACATGGATCGGCGCTCCCTGCAATTTGTGGTCGAAGAGCAGCTCGCGGCAGCGCTCGAGTTCATCGGCGACGGCGGCGAAGGCGACCATTTCCAGGCCGGCAGCCCGCGCGTCGGCGACGCCCAGCCCGTCGTCGCGCACCTCCGCCAGGCGCTTCACCGAAGCCTCCCTCGCGGCGCTCACCGCGCGATCGAGCGGCTGCCTCTCGTTGCTGGCAAGGAAGCAGGCGATGTCATCGGCTAAGCCGGCATCGGCACGCCTCGACCGTCCCTGGTCGCGCACCCGGATCAGCTCACGTCCTGCACCCAGCAGGGCAAAGCCGGAGTCGACGGCGGCAACGTCTTGCCCTCGATCGGGCGGGAGGCTCCGACGCAGCTCGTCAAGCGCCTCGACGGTGCTCGTCACGAACTCGGTCGGGCCCACTTGCGGCCGCCCGGCGATGCCTTCGAACGCGCGGCGCATCGCCTTGACGAAGCGGCGCCGTGCGGCTTCAGGCGTATCGGGAGCAATGATGGCGAACAGCACCGCGGTCAGGGCGACGGCGAACGTCGCCGCCAGGGAGGTACCGATGAGACCGACAGGATCATAAGCCATGCGATCCTGAAACATGGCGACGCTGGCAAAGTAGAGACCGGCAAGGAACCCAAGCCCTGCGGTCTTGGTGTGTGCCATCAGCCAGGCGCAGAAAAACAGCACCGGAGCGACAACCAGGCAGAACATCGCGAACCCCGACGCGTCCGGCAGCAGGACCTCGACCACGATAAAGGCAGGGAACGTTGACAGCGCGAACAAAAACGCCGCCTTCGTCGCAGCCTCCGAGCCACCTTCCATTGTGGCCAACCGCGCTGTCGCCACCGCCGCAAGGATGGTCGCTGTCACCCCGCTCGGCCAATTGGTGAGAATCCAGAATGTGCCCGCGACAAGGAGCGCCAGTGCTGCCCGCAATCCTGCCCAGGCGGCGCCGACGCGGTCGTTCGAGACGGCGAAACGAGCCGGCCGCACCGGCTGGGGCTGCGGTGACAGCAAGGCCTCGTGCGCTTCGGCAAAGGCTGCGAACGCCCCGAAGAAGTCGCGCGGGTAGCCGATGGCTGCAGCGCCCCGGATGACGTCTTCGTCCGGCACGAACGATTCACGACAGAGCGCTCGCACAAGGGGCAGATCGGCGCTCGCCCGGACGAAGGAGTGCCGCAAGCCGGCGGCATCAAGCTTGCCATCGCGCCAAAGTCCGATTGCGTCTGCCGCTGTTCTCAAGGCTTCTGTCAGCCCCGGGACGGGCACGGCTGGACATGCCCGGAGCCAATCGGCAGATCGACCGAGGAGCTGCGCGACATCAATGACGCCCAGCATTGCCACGCCGAGCCGCCGAATGACATCGCTGCGGTCGCGGATGTCGCGATCCTCGAAGACCGCCGAAGCGCGCAGGTTCTCGATCGCGATCACCTGGCCGAGCAGCTTGGTCCACAAGGCGGCGGCAGCACGGCCCTCGAGCAGCGCTACCGCGGCGTCGGCAAGCTCGGTTCGGCTGGATGCAACGGCCCGGCGCAAGGACTGAGCGAGCGACATCGGCAGGACGAGATGGCTGATCGCGGCGGTCGTCATGATCCCGAGGGAGATCTCGGTGACGCGCGCCTGGGCGATGAAGAACGCATTCCCCGGGTCGAGGGCGCCCGGAATGCCGACGATCGCCACCGTGTAACCGGCCAGCACGAAGCCGTAGGCCGTGAAGTTCCTGGCCAGTTTCGAAGCAAAGGTGCAAAGCCCGATCCAGACGGCGAGTGTGCCGAGAAAAAGGACACGTTCCTGGGCGAAGAGAGAGACCAGGAGCAGGGCGGCGGCAGCGCCAACCAGCGTCCCGATGATCCGGTAGAAGCTCTTTGCCAGGACGAGCCCGCTCTGCGGCTGCGCGACGATAAAGACCGTCAGCAGCGTCCATTTCGGCTGGTCGAGATTGAAGGCAAAAGCGATCCACAGTGCGATCAGCGCCGAGGCCGTCGTCTTGGCTGCAAAGATCCATGGAATCCAGGGAGGCCCAAGGAGCGGCTTTGCCAGATCGACGCCCGTGGATGGGCGAGGCGCCTTGCGTTGCTTGATCTGCGCGGAGACCGGGCGGCGCACATCCCGGCCTTGCTGAATCTTAGCCGGAGCGAGACCTGGGGCAGGTCCGCCAACTTGGGCGATCTTCGCGGTCCGCTCGAGGTTGCCCTCCATGGTTGCCCTAATCTGCCACCGAACGTAAGCCGGCGGCGAAGCAAAGGCCGGCGGTCACGGAGACGATCGCGGCGACGAGAGAGGCGGACGTGCGACGGGCGCCTCGGCCAATGCTGTTGGCATGTCACTGTTCCTTCAATTCGGGCGGGCGCCGTCGTTCTGCTCGCGCCTAGAGGTGGGGCAAATTCGACGCTATCGCGATCCCCCAAACGGGGGGCGCGTGGTGCGCCGAAGGGGGACGCGAAGGAACGGCGCGCAAATGGGCCAGCCTGCCGGACTGGTCACATTGTCCCAACTGCGCCGCTCCTGTCCTAAACCTCCCCTGACTCGACGCGCCGGCGTGGAGTTATGGCAGCCAGCCGTCCTCCGGAAGAACAGGGATTGCTCGCAGACCCTCGAGGCGCAACCGCCGGCGCCCGTCCTCGGTCAACGCCGTGCCCTTGTTGAGAACAGGATCGTTGAGCACCGCAAGACCGTGCCGGGGAGACCCGCTGTGGGGGTACTGCCGATCAGCTCTGTATTACCTAACGGTCTCCAGCGAAATCTCAGCCACACCACCAGCCAGATTGAGGCCGACGCTGCCTTCGACGCTGACGGGCTGGAGACTAATCTGCTTGTTGCTGCCGCCTACGAGAATGTTCGCCGCAGCACCAACACCGGCAGTACCTTGTACGGTCACGCCGCCATAGCTGCCCGCAAGCGAGCCTGAGGCGATGTTGCCAGGCGCAAAGACCAGCCAGACGATATGCGCGTCCTTCGTGTAGCCAATGTCGATACCGAAACGCTTGATCGCGCCTTCATAGCGCTCGCCGAGACCGTCGGTGCGCGTGAAGATGCAGTTCAGCGCCTTTGTGGAACCGAAGACAAAACCTATGCCACCCGCCACGCTGCACGACAGCGATCCGACATTGACGCCGCCCCTGCTTTCGGCTGACGCAGCGCCCGGTCTCGCTGGGGCTGGCGCGGGTTGTTGCGCATCAGCTGCAGCGCCAAAAATTAGTGCTGCCGTGCCAAGCAATGCCAATAGTGATCCACGCATGTAAATTCTCCTACGCTGTTGCTATGCGGCTCGCGCGCGCTGCTCATCCAACTAATCGATCTGAGGCCGCCTCGATTGAACGGAATCGCCATGAACCGGCGGACGGCCTATCGCCGCCACATGCTGGGCGTCCTGCGCCGGCCGCGCGCTGCGACGTGCAGTGACGCTATCCGACTTGGAGGATTGAAGGCTCGCCGGCGTGGAATTATGACGGCGGCGGCGGTCTGTCAGTCCCGAACTTGCCCTCGCGACCGAACGCTCTCGGCGGCAATAAAATGAGTGACCTTGGGTTCGTCGCCCAAGTGAAATCGATGAACTTTGTCTTGAAGCAGACGGTCCGCGTTGGTGACCCGCTGGTGCTGACGCAGGTGTTCCAGCCACGAATCGACGAGGAAGGTTTCCAACAAACGCCCCTCTTCGGCCGCGTCCTCGAAGACGCCCCAATCATAGGCACCGTCGCGCCGCCGCTCTTGAGCCAGTCCTTCAAGCGCCGCCAGAAAGGCGTCTCGGTTGGCGGGCTTGATTCGATACTCGATGGTTACAAGCACCGGCCCTTTGTCTGGCTCGACGTCGCGTGTGACGATCGGCGCAGGCCAGTGCATGGAGGGCGCCAGGTCGATTCCACCCGCTGTCTGCAACTTCCAGTGCCAGGTGAGAGGAATGGCAACGAGCGCGCCTGCGGCCGCACAAAAGTGAGCAATAGGCAGTCCAAACAATCCCCCGACCTGACCCCAGATCATGCTGCCAACGGTCATCGCGCCAAAGAAGACCGTAACAAACATGGCGAGGCCGCGGCCTCGTACCCAGTCGGGCAACGAAGCCTGAGCGGAGACATTGAGGCTCGCCAGGACAATAATCCACGAAATGCCGGCTATGGCACTTGCAGCCAGGCCAACCACGGGCTCGTGCGCCAATCCGAAAAGCGTCAGGCTCACTGCCGTGCCGACAGAACCCGCTGCGACCACTCGATCAGGCCCCAACTTGTTGTTCAACCAAGGCAGACCCAACGCTCCAAGGACAGCACCAGCGCCGATGGCCCCCAGGAGCATGCCGTAAAGGGCCGGGCCGGCGGCGATCTGATCGCGCGCCACCAGAGGAAGGAGCGCCCAATAGGCGCTGGCGAACAGGAAAAACCCAACGGCCCGCATCAATGTCGCGCGCAACGGCGGGCTATGCCGCACATGGCGCAGGCCTGCGACAACGGCGCCGACAAACCTCTCTGCTGGAAGCCCGCGAGTCGGGGGCCGCGGGGCACGCCACCACAAGAGTGCGCCGATGATTCCGAGGATGCTGGCAGCAGTGAACCAGAAAGGAGCTGCGATCCCCAAGGCAGCAATGATCACGCCGCCAAGCGCAGGTCCCACGGCGCGGCTGATGTTGATGCCCACGCTGTTGGCCACAATGGCTCCGGACAAATCTTGCGTCGGTACGAGTTGGGGTACGATTGCCTGCCACGCAGGAGCGGTGAGGGCTGCGCCAACCCCAAGCAGAAAAGTGAACATGAGCAGCAATGCCGGCGTGATCAGGCCGAGCCAGACAAGAGCCGCGATCGCCGCGGCGACCACCGCAAGAGCGATTTGCACAAGGATGAGAAATCGACGCCTGTCGACGATGTCAGCAAGCGCGCCCGCCGGTAATGCGAACAAGAACATCGGCAGACTTGTCGCCACCTGGACCAGTGAAACAATCAACGGATCGGCATTGAGGGTCGTCATCAGCCAGCCCGCTGCAGCGTTGTACATCCAGGTGCCAATGTTCGAGATTACCGTCGCAATCCACAGCACCGTGAATACTCGGTGACGAAAAGGGCTCCCTGCAGAGGCGGTGGCAGCCTGTGTTTTTCGACTTTGCTTGTCTTCGTTCATCGATTTCCCACGCGGCGGTATTTGTCTGCCCTTGAGCAGTGCCGAAGCAGAGCGGTTGATCACCATGCGAGAGTCAGCTGAACGCCTACCCAATCGGCGTCACGGCCCCCTGCCCGACGGATGACATCACTGACAGCGAAGTGCGTCGCCTCGACGGCGAAGTTCAGATTGGGCGTCAGCGTCCAGTCCAGCCGGAACTGCCCGTACGCGCCGGTGTAGCTTCCCGGTTGCCCCGCCGTGCCCGGCACGGGGATGTTCGGTTGGGTATAGACGGCATCCGCCGTGGTCTGCCGCCATTGAGGCGCGACGGCCAACATGACCCTCATCGACTTCATGGGCTGAAGGGTCAGCGATGGCTTCAGGTGGATGATATTGGGAAAGCCCGTGTAGCCCGCAAGCTGAAAGTAGTAGCCGTTCGGGAAGAGCGGATTGAAGGTACCGAGGATGCTGCCCTGCGGATCGTTGTTACCGGAGGCGATGTCGAACTGCAGGCCAACCCGAGGGGACCAGGCGGCTTCCGTAAAGGTGTAACCGACAATCGCGCCTGCGGCCCAGGCCCAGATGCCCTTGTCACCAATATTGCCGGTCTGCGCCATGGCTTCGAAGTCGAGATCGAAACCGCCTCGCGTTGCCGCAAAATGCACGTCGAAGACGTTGCGGCGCTCGTCGCCGCTGGCACTAAGGTACTTGGCGGAGTCCTGCGTAAACCTGCCGTAATAGGCGGCGAGAAACGCATCCTCGCCCCATCTATGCTCGACGCGACCGACCGTGAAGGTGTTCTGGCTGCTGCTATAGTCGTCGAAAGGACGAAAGTTCTGGACCTGCACGGGCCGGCTGTAAAAGGCAATGAGACGCCACGGCTCGATTTCGTAGTCGATCCAGGCTGCGTCGTAGGATTGGCGCACGTTTGGCCCGTCACGCACCGACACGAAGCGCTGAAGGTCGAAAGCGAATTGCTGACGACCCACCCGCATTTTCAGCAGGCCCTGGCCAATGGGCTGAGTGAGAACGAAGAACGCCTGCTCCAGGTCGAGATTGTTGACGTCCACCGGCGTCGGCATCAGCTTCCACGGCGCGAAGTCGCTCTGGAGCTGGACGAACACCTTGATCCGCTCAGCCACATTCAAGTCGGCGTGCAGCTCCGTCCGGCTGAGCAGGTAGTTGGCATTCTGATTGTTCCCTACGCCGAAATTTGCCGCGTTGTTGGTCTCGAAACGTTCCCTGGCGCCGAAGCCGAACGAGAGATAGGAGTGCGGATCGGTCGACGACAGCGGTATGTACTTCAAGGAGTCGAGCGGCTCGCGCGCCACGCGAGGATCGGCAAGCACCGACCAATCCTCCTGCCATCTGTTGAACATGATCGCGGGACGGGCCGGCGGCGCAGCCTTCGAATCGGGTTCGCTGTTCTGCGCGCCCGCCGGAACGATGCCGAGGGCGAATCCAACAACCGAAAGGCACGCCACCCACCAATGTATAGACATTTCGGGCATCCGCCTGCCCTTGGTAGGCCGTCATTGGTAGGCGGTCAATCGCGCGCGGGCGCATGAAGCTCGGCGACATAGCCACCAGGAAACTGGACGATTGCGACGTCACGATCGCCGACGCGATACGGATGGACCAAGATAGCAGCGCCGGATTCAATTGCCTTGTGCAGCGACGGACCCATGTCAGGCACTTCATATCCAGTCGTCTCTCGCCCGTAAGGGTATGGCAAATGCCCATCGCTCACGAGCACCACGACCTTGCCAAACCCGGACTCGATGCTGACTCTTCTGAAAGTTTCGTTCGGCCTGCCGATTTCGATGCCTGGGGCGCTCTTGTTGTCAGACACGACCTTGCCCTGCGAGAACCTGGAAAAGTCGCGAATGAACGCGTCGGCCCGTTCGGGTGATACGTAGACTCGATTTTCCGGAACGGTCTTCAAGGCCGGATAGTTGGGCTTCGTGGTGTGCCAATACAGCTGCATGTTCACGCCACCAGCCCATTGAATAACGGCATCACGGCCAACTGGATCGTCAAATGGTGCCACCAGGACGTCCGCCCCCTGAGCCTTTGCCGCTTTGATCGCGAGATCCATGTCGGTCACCAGGTAGCCGGTCCGCTCAGCGCCGAAGGGATAGGGGATTGGCGTCTTGAAGCCGAAAACCGACACCGTTCCTGCGGGCGTAAGGACAAGCTGAGACATCGTCTTGCTGGGTGTTGGCGTTACCTGAAAGACTCCCTGCTGTGAGGTCGTGCCGCCAAAGGTGGCGGAAAGGCTCTTGACCAAGCGATCGAAGTCATCGGGCGCCACGTAGACATGCGTCGTGTCGTATTGCGGTCCGACGGCGACGGTTGGCGTCGCGGTGACAGGCGCTTGTGCGAACGCAACGGTCGATGAACCAAGGAGGATCGCGATCGCCAGAATGTTCGATATACGCATGATATCCCTCGTGTCGGATGTTCTATCGGATGGGGGCTTCGCGGCGCCCGGTATTCGCGGCCAGCATTGCGGCGAGCGCGAAGGCCGCAATCAGTCCAAGATGCTCAAAGAAAGAGTTCATCGCCATGAAACGCGCCTGGCCTTCCATGGCCCAGAAATTGTTGGCGACGAGCATCGCCGTCGCTGTGAGAACACCCAATGCGCCGGCGGCCAGCCAGACCAGGCGGCCCCAGATCAGGAGCAGCGAGCCGCCAAGCTCGACGATGATGGTCACGATCGCCCACGCCCACGCAGGCTGGAGTCCGAAATGCGCCTGCTCGGCGACCGCCGCGGGGAAATCGATCGCCTTGTCGACCCCGCCGATTACATAGGCCGAGGACAACGCGAGCCGCGCCAGGAACCACGTCGCACGCCATTCCAGGATAGCGTCGACCCAGCGCGGCGTAAGTCCGGCGGTCTCTGCCATGTCATACCGCCCAACAGGCGCAGCCGAGCGCCCCCCAAAACGACTTGAGATCGGAGACCGGCACGCTGCCCGACCAGGCGCGAGCGTGGTCGTGGCCGTGGATGGTGCAGTGGTTGCTGCAGCCACAGCTCATCGCGACATTTTGCGATCCGGGCTGGTCCGCTCCGTACGGATCGCCCCAGGCGGCATAGCCGCCATAGCGGCGCACCGGCGACCAATCCGGCATCGCCGGCGGCAGAAAGACTTCTTCGAACGTCCCGAAATCGCCGCCGGCGTAGACGACCTTGCCGCCGACGATCGTAAGCTCGGAGATCGTATCGGCGATCTCATCCTCCGCGCAGGAGAAGTAATCGCGGTCCGGCACGATCAGATCGGCGAACTGGCCAACCTCGATGCGGCCTTTCTTGCCCTCTTCACCGGAGAACCAGGTGACGTTCTCGGTCCACATCCGCAAGGCCGTCTCGCGGTCGAGGCAGTTGCGGTCTGGATAGAGGCGCAAACCGCCGACGGTCTTGCCGGTCACCAGCCACGACAGGGCGACCCAGGGATTGTAGGAGGCGACGCGCGTCGCATCGGTGCCGGCGGAGGTCTTCACGCCCTTCTGGAGGATCTTGGCGACAGGCGGCGTGGCCTCTGCCGCCCTCGACCCGTAGCGTTCGACGAAATACT
>Ga0070698_100000843_pt1 | contig 33583 bp, 30 predicted proteins | sample KBSK1502metaG_FD_65477 | JGI IMG/M metagenome (GOLD analysis project Ga0070698, IMG submission 65477) | Corn, switchgrass and miscanthus rhizosphere microbial communities from Kellogg Biological Station, Michigan, USA - KBS K1-50-2 metaG | ecosystem: Host-associated > Plants > Roots >... | reverse complement strand
AGCGGCACGCGATCCTGCGGGCGCGCCGGGCCGGCGAGCGATGGCTCGACGGTCGACAGATCGAGCCGCAGCTTGTCGACGAAGCGCAGCTTCGCGCGGTCATCGCGCCACAACAGATTCTCTTTGCAGTAACGCTCGACGAGCGCGACGTGCTCGTCGGTGCGACCGCTGAAGCGCAGGTACGCGAGAGTCTCGTTGTCGACGGGGAAGAAGCCCATCGTTGCGCCGTATTCGGGCGCCATGTTCGCGATCGTCGCGCGGTCGGGCAGCGACAGCGAGTCGAGCCCGGTGCCGGTGAACTCGACGAACTTATCGACCACGCCCTTCTGACGCAGCATCTGCGTGACGGTGAGGACGAGGTCCGTCGCCGTCGAGCCCGGCGGGAGCTGGCCCGTGAGCTCGAAACCGACGACGTCGGGGATCAGCATGGCCATCGGTTGGCCGAGCATGACGGCTTCGGCCTCGATACCGCCAACGCCCCAGCCGAACACGCCGAGGCCGTTGACCATCGTCGTGTGCGAGTCCGTGCCGACGAGCGAATCCGGGAACGCGACGCCGTTTTCGGTCCACACCACACGCGCGAGGTATTCGAGGTTGACCTGATGACAGATGCCGGTGCCCGGCGGCACCACGCGCATGTTGTTGAACGCCTGCTGGCCCCAGCGCAGGAACAAGTAGCGCTCGCGATTGCGCGCGTACTCGAGCGCGACGTTCTTCTTGAACGCGAGCGGCGACGCATACTCGTCGACCTGCACCGAGTGATCGATCACGAGATCGACCGCGCGCAGCGGATTGATCGCGTTGCCGGCCAAGCCGAGCTTGACGAACGCATCCCGCATCGCCGCGAGGTCGCACACCGCGGGCACGCCCGTGAAGTCCTGCATCAGCACGCGCGCCGGGCGCAGCTGCACCTCGTGCTCGACGCGCTGGGTCGGGCTCCACGACGCGACCGCCTGTACGTCAGCTGCGTGGACGGTCTTGCCGTCTTCGTACCGCAGCACGTTCTCGAGCAGGATGCGCAGCGAGTAGGGCAGCGTCTCGACGTCTCCGACCTTTTGCTTCACGAGTGCATCGAGGCGATAGATGCAGAGCTTGTCGGTGCCGATTGCGATCTGCGCTTTGCTTCCAAAACTGTTCGTCGTCATGGTGACCCGGGGGCGAATCTAACAGGAGTCTTGCGCTAAGGTGGGGCGTGGCGCTGGTCAGCGATGCCGCCGACGTCGAGGGGATTGCCGCGCGCATCTCCAAAGCGCCGCTCGTCGCATTCGACCTCGAGTTCGTGTCGCAGGACCGGCTCGTGCCGGTCTTGTGCTTGGTTCAGGTCGCTTGGCTCGGCGAGCACGTGGTCTTGGATGCACCGTCGCAGGCAATCGTCGCGGAGGTACCGGACGTTCGGCTCGTCGATCCGCTCGCGACCGACGTCAGGCCACTTGTCGAGGCACTCGCCGCGCATCCGCTCGTCGTCGCACATGCGCCACGCCAGGACCTGGGCCTGCTCGCGACGCGATTCGGCACATCGATGCCGGGCATCATCGATACGCAGCTGATGGCCGCGTTCTGCGGCGTGGGCGATCAGATCGGTCTCGCCACGCTCGGCAACGAGCTCCTCGGCCTCTCCCTCGCCAAAGACATGCAGTGGACCGATTGGTCGAAGCGGCCACTCAGCGAATCGCAGCTCGTGTATGCCGATGCCGATGTGCGCCACTTGCCCGCACTCTACGCAAAGCTCGCGCATCGGCTCGGCCCGCGCATGGCCTGGGTGCGCGAGGAGAGCAAGGCGATCCTCGGCGAAGCGATGGCGGCGGCGAGCGTGACGCCGGAGACCGCGTGGCAAAACGTCGGCGGCATGCGCAACCTCGATGCGGCGGCGCAGGCGGCGGTGGTCGTGCTCGCGGCATGGCGGCAGCGTGTCGCCGCCGAGCTCGATCGGCCGCTCGGCCAGGTGCTCGCCGACAAGGTGCTCGTCGAGCTCGCACGCACGCGACCCGCCAATCCCGGCGGCGTGCGCACCACGAAAGGGCTCTCGCCGATCGCGCGCACGCGCGCCGACGAGATCGTCGCTGCGATCACGACAGCGATCGCAACCGAGCCGGCGGAGCGCCGCACGTGGCGTGCGTCGAGCGTGCGCGCGCAGCGCTGGGCGGAGATGCTGCTCGCGATCGTCCAGGTCGTATCGGAGGAGACGGGCATCGCATCGCGCCTGCTCGCGACGCGCGCCGATGCCGAGGAGTTCGCGCGCATCGTCGACGAGCACGGCATCGGCGTGGCCGCGCGCCTACCTGCGCTCGCGACATGGCGCCATGACGTGCTCGGCACCGTTTGGGAAGGCTGGCTCGCAGGACGCCTCGCCTTGATCGGCGACGCCTCCGCGCCGCACGGCATTCGCCTGTTGCCGCGCGATTAGCTCAGGACCAGCCAGTCCAGTAATAAATGAGCGAGTGAAAGTTTCGCGCGCGGTGCGCGAGCTCGAGATCCGCGTGCACCTTGCAGCGATCGTTCGCGCCGCCTTTGACACCCGGCCACGGATCGATCATCACGAGCTCTTCATCGCCGGCAGGATCGAGGCGATCGACAGTGAGGCCGACGGCGTGTGCCACCGCGCCCTCAGCGCGCCTGTCGCCGGCGGCACCGGGATCTGGATGCAGCGTGCGAAAATCCGTCGGCAGCATCGCGCCGCGATAGCCTTTGCCGGCGGTGACCCAATCGATCAGCGCCTTCGTCGGCATCGCGACGCGCCGGCACTGCAGTCGGTACGCGAGCTCGTGCAGCCTCGAGACGTGACTGTTGAACCAGCGCTGCACATTCTCGATCGAGCCACCCTCGCGCGAGGTGTTGAGCTCGTGGAACATGAACTCCTGGATGCCGGGAGCGTAGGCGCCGGCGCGGTACGCGATCCGCCGCAGCAGGTACGCGGTGGCGGCGCCACAGCACGCCCTGGCCGTGTGGAAGATCGGAACTAAAAACCGGATGTCCTCCGGCTTCTGCAACACGACATCTTCGCGAGCGGTCACAACTTCCACAATTGTCCTGCAGCGTACACGACCCCCGCACGGCCATGGGGAACGAGGGTCGCCGATCGAATGCGCTGCACAGACGTCCTACGATCGCCGACACACGGGACTTCCCTGAGTTGTAGATTGACAATGTGTCAGCCTTCTAGTACTGACACTGTGTCAACTTATGCCGCGCCGCCCCGACCTTGCCCGACGAGCCGAGCTCGCGGCCGCAGCATTCGAGGTGTTGCGCACCCGGGGCATCGTCCAGACCAATATGCGCGAGCTCGCCGACGCACTCGGCGTCAAGCGGCCGACGCTGTACTTCTATTTTCCCGACGTCGGCGCTGTGTTCGAGAGCGTGCTCGATCAGACGTATCAGACGCTTGCTGAGTTTGTGGTGGCGCGCACCAAAGCGTGCGAGCACCCGCTGGATCGCCTGCGCGCGGTTGTCGATGCGACGATCGCGTTTCATCGCGAGCGGCCGCAGCTGATCGGCGGGCTGTTTCAGCTGTGGGCGGTCGGCGGGCGCGATCTCGCGGGCGTGCTCGATCGCGAGCGGCGCATCGTCGTCGCCGCGCGCGATGCGCTCGTCGCGGATCTTCGCGGCGGCATCGCGCGTCGCGAGGTGAAGCCATGCGATCCAGAGCGCGTCGTCGATCTCGTGCTCGCCGTCGTCGACGGCGTGCTCGTTCATCACGTGCTCGGCATCGCGAGGCCAGACGGCGTGATCGAAGAACTCGCCGCACGGATTATCGATCCGCTGCGCACGAAAAAGCGAAAGGGCAAAAGACGCGCATGACGAAGCCGCTATGGCTGGCGAGACTCGCCGGCAGCCAAGAAGAAATGGGTGCGCAGCACGGCCGCATGGTCGGCGAAGATGCCGCGCGTCTCATCGAGTTCTATCGCACGATGCCGGAGCGCTCGCTCGTCGGCGGGATGACTGGCGTCGGCGGCGCGATCGGCCGCACGGTCGCGCGTAAGCTCGCGCGCGCGTGGCAAGCGCGGCTCGCGAAGGATCGACCCGCCGAGCTCGCGGCGCGCTCGCGCGCGTTCGTCGAGGCAGCGCTCGGGGCCGGCGATGTGCGCACCGCGCTGTTCACGCTCGCGACGATGGACTCGATGCAAAACTGCGTTTCGGTCGTCGCGCGCTCCAAGCTCGGGCCGTTTGGCAATCCGTTCGCGAGTCGCGCCGCCGCGGCAGCGGCACCGGCGTGCTCGACGCTGATCGCGTGGGGTGATGCGACCGCCGATGGCGAGCTCTTGTTCTCGCGCAACTTCGATTTTCCCGGCGTCGGCGTATGGGACGCCGCGCCTGCATTCGTCGTCTGCGCGCCGACGAGCGGCCAGCGCTACGGCTTCTTCGCGACGCGTGGCGCCGACACCGCCGTCGTCACCGTCGTCAACGAAGCCGGCCTCGTGATCGCGCCGCACACGCGCTGGCACACCGGCGTGAAGTTTGGCGGAGCGATGATCGTCGATCTCGTGCACGACATCGCGCGCCGTGCCGAGACACTCGCGGATGCAGTCGCGATCGCGCGAGAGCGACACGTCTCGTCGAGCTGGGGCATTGCCATCGGCTCGGCGCGCGAAAAGAGCGGCCTCGTGATCGAGGTCGCCGGTCCGCGCATCGAGGTCGTGTATCCCGCGCCCGGCGCGTCGTATCACGTGTGTGCGAATCGCTATCGCTCGCCGGCGATGCAAGCAGGACAGATCGCGAGCTCGTCGGCGTGGGCACTGCATTCCGATCGCCGCGAGCGCAAACTACGCGCGCTCGTCGACGCACGCACCGCGCCGCTCACCGCCGAGACGCTCGCGCGCTTCATGGGCGATCGCCACGACGTCGATGCACCAGAGCTGCGCCGCCACCTCGGCGGCATCCTCGCGCAGCCGACGAACGTGCATTGCGCCGTCGTCGAGCCGGCCGCGCGGCGCGCTCTCGTTGGCGTCGATCAAGCGCCGTGCTGCGAGGGCAGCTGGGCCGAGCTGACGTGGACATGGGACGGCCCCGTCGGCAACTGGGAGCTCGGCGATCCAACGACGGATGCCGGCTTCATCGCACGAACGCGCGACGACCTCGTCGCTCCGCACGACGAAGCGACGCGCCACATCCACGAGGCCGTGAGCACGTACGAGAGCAAGCACGATGTACCCGCGACGCTCGCCGCGATGGAGCGCGCTGTTGTCGCGGCGCCCGCCGATCCCTCGTTGCGCCTCGCCGCGACGTGGCTCGCGTTCGAAGCCGGTGACTACGCGCGCGCGCTCGAGCACGTGCACGCTGGCCTCGCGCACGAGCACGAGAGCTATCGCCGCGGTCAGCTTTTGCTCTGGGGCTCGCGTGCTGCATTACACATCGATTCGCAGCAGTCGATGCGCTGGCTCGACGAGCTCGCGGCACTAACGGGACCGCACGTCGACGAGCTGCAGGCCGCTTCCCGTCGCAGGTACCGACGTCGCCCACACGTGAACCTCATGATGGTCGACGCTTATTGAGTGCGTTCGTCCGTGCGTTGATTCCCACACCAAGCCGCGCGACGATCGGCGTATGGACCTTCTGATCTTCCTCAACGCCATCGCTCTGATCCTCGGCGGCATTCTCGCCGTGTCGGGCCTGATTCTTTCGAAGAAACCCGATGCCAAGCGGTTCATCGATGCGCTCACGCCATTTCAGGCGCTGATCGGCGTCGCGATGCTCGCGCTCGGGCTCATCAACTTCTTGCGCGGCTTCAAACAGCTCACGAGTGGCACGGCGGGCACGCTCGCGGGTGGCGCAGGCTTGTGCATGATGTTCGCCGCGATCTTGCTCGGCCTCTTGTTCGGCATGCCGCAAATCGCGAAGTGGATCCCCGGCGATTCGTCGGCGGAGCAAAAGGCGCTCGAGCTGACGCGCAAGATCGCCGGCTTTCAGGTGCTGATCGGCCTCATCGGCCTCGCGGCGTCGCTCGTCGTGCTGCTATACCAGTTCAAGATCCTGAAGCACTAGGGTTCGTGCCGCACCACAGCGCCATCGTGCCCTCCTCGTACCGTAGCTCGACGTCGACGAACCCCGCGCGCTCGAGCGCCAGCGGCTGGTCGCCGCGCGCAGGCGCGAGCCCGGGCAACTTCGTTTCGTCCGTCAGATAGTGATCGGCGTAAAGCAGCACGCCAGAGGGCGCGAGCACGGTGCGTGCGCGTTCGAGTAGCGGCACGAGGTGACGCTTGTGACGCGTCTCGTGCGCGGCCTGCAACGTGACGACCGCGTCGAACGTGCCGAGCCCCTCAGGCCACGCGGGCTCGCGAAAGTCGCGCGTTACGAACGTCACCCGCCTCGCGAGCTCGCCTAGATACTCCGCCGCGATCTCGTGCATCGCCGGCGAGAAGTCGAGTGCGGCATACGTCTGCACGTCGCAGTGGATCAGGATCTCGCGAGCGAGCTGGCCCGGCCCGGAGCCGAGCTCGAGCACGCGAAGCTTCGCGCGCGGTGCGAGCGCGGCGCAAAACGCGGCGAAGAACCGCGGCCGGTACGGTCGCTTGATGCGCGTCTCTTCGATCCATGTGCGTGCGGTCGCGGGATCGCGAAAGTCGACGCGAATCGGCACGTCATCGTCGTCGGTCACTTATCGGTTGCCGTAGTTGTGAGCCGTCTTCTCTTCGTTGCGATCGGTGGCAGGCGGTGGCTCGGGCGATAGCGCGCTGATCCTCGTGCGCGTTTCTGCATCGAGCTCGAGCTCGAGCGCCGCGAACGCCGGCGCGAATTGCTCGACGCTGCGGCCACCGACGAGCACGGACGTGACCGCCGGATGCGATGCGACCCAGGCGACGGCGAGCGTTGTCGGCGCATGGCCAAGCTCCGCCGCGAGCGCCGTAAACTTCTCGGCGATCTCGTAGAGCTCGGGGCGCGCGTAGCGCGTCGAGTACATCTTCGAGTCGAGCAAGCGGCCCTTGTCGGGCTTGCGGTCGGTGCCGTACTTGCCGGTGAGCAGGCCGCCGCCCGTCGGGCCGTATGCGACGACGCCAATGCCGAGCGTCTGCGCCATCGGCAGAATCTCGATCTCTGCCGTGCGCTTGACGAGGTTGTACATCGGTTGGATCGCGACCAGCGGCGCGAGCTTGTCGGCGCGCGCGATGCCAAGTGCATGCGCGACTTGCCACGCCGCGAAGTTCGAGCACGCCGGATACAGGATCTTGCCGGCGCGCACGAGATCATCGAGCGCTCGCAGCGTCTCGCCGACGTCCGTCACGTCGTCGAAGCGATGCAGATAATAGAGGTCGATGCGATCGGTGCCGAGCCGCCGCAAGCTCGCTTCGACGGCACGCACGAGGTGATAGCGCGACGAGCCGCGGGCGTTTGCGTCCTTGCTCATCGGGAAATACGCCTTCGTCGCGAGCACGAGCTCGTCGCGCTCGCCGCGCATCAGCCGGCCCACGATCTCTTCAGAGCGCCCTTCGTTGTAGACGTCGGCCGTGTCGATGAAGTTGATGCCGGCGTCACGCGCGGCGCGCCAGATCTGCCCGGCGGTCGCCTCATCGGCCTCGTCGCCGAACGACATCGCGCCGAGCGCGATGCGCGACACCTTGACGCCGGTCTTGCCGACCAGGCGCATCAGCGTGCGAACGCGGCTTCGATGCGCTCGAGGACTCGTTCTTCCTGCTTCGAGACGCGACCGATACCGAGGAAACCTCCCGCCGCGGCCGCGACCATCTTCGCAAACCCAACGATCTGATTCTTGAGCAGGCGATTCTGCTCGTCGTTGAGTTGGCCGACGAGCGCCTTGATGTAGGCCTCCCACGCTTCGACCAATCCCGGATCCGGGCGCTGTTGCAGCCAGCTCTGCAGCAGCTCGTAGCCATCGCTGCCTTGCTCGAGGCCCTTGCCGTGCGCGCCCTGCAGGATCGCGTTGCGCTCCTTATCCTGGATCATGCCGTCGGCCCACGCGACCTCGATGAGAGGCACGAGCGACAGCGCCGCGATCGTGTTCGTCTTGAGGCCGAGCGCGACGAGCTTGTCGAGGACGGCATCGTCGCTCATGCCCGAGGCCTTGCGGAGCTCCTCACGCGTCTGCGCCGCCGCGAGCTTATCCTTCATCGCGGCGAGCTTCTGCGCGTTCTCCTGTTCGTAGAACTGATTCTCGAGCGCTCGACCGCGCTCTTCGAGGGTCACTTCGCTCACGACGGGCTCCTTGTTGAGAGCTGGGACCTTATCAAATAACCTGCTCAGGTGACACCAAGGGTACGCCGCAAGCGGCAGGCGCATCGCGCCGGGTTTCGGCTGTGGCTCGTGCCCATCGCGCTCCTCGGCGGTATCGCGCTGGTTGCGTTTGCGGGGATTTTTCTCCTCGACCACACGCTGACGGGCGGCCCGCCGGGCGGCGGCGATAACGCCGTCTCGAAATACGTGCGGTTCGAGCCGGGCCTGATTTCCGATGCCCTGTCGGGCCTCGCGGCGATGACCGCTGCGGTGCTCGGTATCGTGATCACCGTCGTCTCGCTCCTCGTGCAGCTCACGTCGGCGCGCTACACGGGCGTCGCGCAGATGTTCTTGCGCGATCGCACGAACGTGACGGTGATGGCGTATTACGTCGTGACGTGCGTCGTCGGCGTCGCGCTATCGCTGTCGCTGCACTCGGACTTCGTGCCACGTGCCGCCGTGATGACGATGATGATCGCGTGCGCGCTGAGCCTCGTGATCATGCTGCCGTACTTCGCGTACGTATTCCGCTTCCTCGAGCCCGTCAATCTCGTCGCCCGCATCGAATCCGAAGCCGCCGATGACGTGCGCGCCGCCGCGACAACGCACGATCTTCGCGTAGTCGCCGAGGCGCAGCGGCCCGCGGTCGTCGCGCTGGAAGAGCTGACCGATATCACGTCGAACTCGATCTCGGGCAAGGACAAGATCATCGCGAGCCGCGCCGTCGATGCGATCAAGGACTTCATCGTCGGCTACCTCGCGATCAAGCACCGCGCCGACGAGCACTGGTTCAAGATCGGTGAGCGAATTCGCGACAACCCCGACTTCGTCGCGATGGATCCCGAGTCGCTGCTCGCGCTCGAGGCCGATCGCACGTGGCTCGAGTGGAAAGCGCTGCGCCAGTACCTCGGCATCTACGCCGAGGCGCAGCAGGGCATGCCCGACATCAACTATTTGATCGCGATCGATACGCGCTACGTCGGCGAAGCGGCGCTGGCGAATCGCGACCGCGCCGTCGTCGAGCTCGCGTTTCGCTTCATGAATAGCTACCTGCGCGCCGCGCTCAACGCGCGCGCCGTGCGCACCGCGTACAACGTGATGAACCAGTACCGGCTCCTCGTCGAGAGCATGATCCGACACGGCGCCGACGACCACGCGATCGAAGGCGTGCGCCACATGATCTATTACGGCCGCACGAGCTACGACCTGCAGCTCGGCTTCGTCACCGAGACCGTCGCGTACGATGTCTCGGCGCTGTGCGAGTTCGCGCACGCGCAGAACCGCGACATCGACTCGAAGATGCTCGAGATGTTCCTCGAGCTCGACCAGCCGCTGCGCGTGAAGAAGCAGGAATCGGGCCTCCAGGGCATTCGCAAGGCGCAGATCAAGCTCGCGTGTTACTACCTCGCGATCGGCGCCGAGGAGCGCGCGAAGCTGATCGCGCTCGACATGGCCGGCGAAGATCGCGAGCGGTTGCAAGCGATCCGCGAGCAGCTGACGCGCGTCGAGGCGAAGGAGTTCTGGGAAATCATCGACCGCGGCCGCAACTTCGAATACATGCCGCCGCGGCAGCGAGAGCAGATGGATCGCTTCTTCGCTATGCTCGCTTGATGCTGCAGCGCGAGCTCGCGGATGTCGAGCGCCTCGTCAAGGCGCTGTCGCGCGATCTGAAGTCCGCGCAGCGCGACGTCAAGCGCGAGCGCAAGGATGTCGCGAACGCGAAGTATCCGCTGCGGCCGTGGTGGTCGGGCATCGCCTGGCCCAACCCCGAGCGCGACGACGATGAGGTCGCACGCGAGGAGGCCGAGCTCGCCGAAGCGGAAGCCGATGCGGCGATCGCGAGTGACCTCGCCGCAATCGCGCAAGCGCGCGCCGACACGCTGCGTACGCGCATCGAGGCCGGCGAAACGGAAACCGACGACACCGGCGCGCTCGCCTACGAGCTGCGCCGGATGATCGATACAGCGGATGCCTCCGCAGCAGATGCCCAAGCCGGAGCCGTTCGCGCGATTCTCGAGCACCACGAAGGTCCGTACGACAAAACGTTCCTTCGAGCACGTCGCGAGCTCGCGGGCGCACGCGTCCAGCTCGCGCTGCTCCTCGCGCATCTCGCGGTGACACGCGGCGATGACGATCCGACGCTCGCGACGTTGTCGGCGATCGATCTACATGCCACCGGCAGCGCACCGACCGAGGCGTGGCGCAAGCAGATCGCCGAAGGCCGCGCACGGCTCGTCGAGGCACTAGTGTTGCTGATGCCGGCGAGCGTCTACCGCTAGCGAGCAGAGCACCGCGAGGCCGGCAGTCCGCACTGTTTGCTCCGACCTCGCGGGCTTTGCCTTTCCGATCTACCCCGAGGAGGTTCCGGCGCCCACGGCAAGCGACGGCAGATCAGATCAGACGTTGATGCGCGTCACGGAGTGAACCCAGGTCTTCGAGACCACGCGCGCGTGCGTCGGCGATCGATTCGTCGCTCCCGACCGCGACGCGCACTTCGTAGTAGCTCTTGAGCTTGGGCTCGGTGCCGCTCGGCCGCATGATGATGCGGCGGCCGCCGGCGAGCTTGAACACGAGCACGTCGGAAGGCGGTAGGCCACCTTCGCCGCGGCTGAGATCATTGATCTGCTCGATCGCGTGGCCGGCGACCTCCTTCGGAGGCTCCTTGCGAAAGCGCTGCATCGCGGCGCGAATCTCCGCGATGCCCTCGGCACCGGGCTTCGTGATCGAGACTTGCTCTGTGACGAACAGGCCGACGCGGCGATAGATGTCATCGAGGTGATCGAGCACGGTCTTGCCGCGCGCGCGATTCCACGCGACGAGCTCGGCGAAGATCAGGCACGCCGATACGCCATCTTTGTCACGCACGAGCGGGCCGACGGAGTAGCCGAGCGCCTCTTCATAACCGAGCACGAAGCGGCCGCCGGTTTCGCGCTCGTAATCCATCGCGGCGTTGCCGATCCACTTGAAGCCGGTGAGTGTCTCGCGGTAGTCGGCACCGGTCTGCTGCGCGAGGTACGAGAGCAGCTGCGATGATACGACGGTCGTCGCGACCATGCGCTTATCTTTCGGCGATACGTCGAGCAGGTAATCGGCGAGCAGCGCGCCGACCTGATCGCCGGTGAGCACGCGATAGGCGCCTTCGTCGTCGGGCACGGCGACGCAGAGACGATCGGCATCGGGATCGTTTGCGAGCACGACGTCGGCGTTCGAGCGGTGTGCGAGCTCGACAACGCGATCCATCGCGCCCTTCTCTTCGGGGTTCGGGAACGCGACGGTCGGAAAATCGGGATCCGGCTGGCGCTGCGATGGCTCCGAGTGCACGCGCGGAAAGCCGCCGCGCTCGAGCGCCGGCTCGACCGATGCCGCGCCGACGCCGTGCAGCGGCGTGTACGCGATGATCAACTGCGAGCCATCGAGCTCCGGCTGCGCGCGCAGCGCGACGACATCGGCGAGGTAGCGATCGTGCATCGTCTCGTCGAGCTCGACGAGCAGGCCGCGGTCGCGCGCGATCGCGAGGTCCGGCATCGGTAGCGCATCGCTGCGGCCGATCTGCGCGATCGCGGCGGCGATGCCCTTATCGTGCGGCGGAACGATCTGCGCGCCGTTGCCCCAATACACCTTGTAGCCGTTGTACGCGGGCGGGTTGTGGCTGGCTGTGACCATCACGCCAGCGGCTGCGTTGTTCGTGGTCACCGTCCACGCCGTCGTCGGTGTCGGCCACGGCCGATGTGCGAGGTAGACCTTGATACCGGCGCCGACGAGCACGCTCGCGGTGTCCTCGGCGAACACGCGCGAGTTGTGCCGCGCATCGTGGCCGATCACGACGCCGCGTGCGGCGACATCGGGCACATGCTCCTTGAGATAGGCGGCGAGACCTGCGGTCACTTTGCGCACGAGCACGCGGTTCATGCGCTGCGGCCCCGGACCGAGCAGGCCGCGCAGCCCGGCGGTGCCGAACTCGAGCTGGCCATCGAACGATTCGCGCAGCTCGCGCAGCGCATCCTCGTCGCCGCGGTCGGAGCGTTGGATCAGCTCGCGCAGCTCGGCGACGGTTTTCGGATCAACATCTTCGGCGAGCCACGCTTCGGCGGCTTCGCGAAACGGGGGATGGAGCGACACGCGCAGACCATACCCGAGACCGGGTTACGTCGGTTCGCTCTGCTTCTTTTTCATCTTCGCGATGAGGCCCGCGAAGCCTTCCTTCTCGATGATCTTGTTGAACTGTGCGCGGTAGTTGTCGACGAGGCCAACACCGTCGGTCTTGACGTCGTACGCCTTCAGCTTGTCGCCCTGCTTCTTCAGGATGTAATCGATGCTGATCTTGACGGGGCGATTCTTGCGCTTCGTGTTGATCACCGTCGTGACGACGACGTTGCCCTGGGCATCGGTCGACTCGCCGGTGTAATCGACGGTGTACTCGAGATTCTGGCGAAGGCCTTTGACGTAGTTCGCCTCGATCAGCGCGCGCAGCGTCGAGAGGAACTCTTGCTGCTGCGATGCCGAGAGTTTTTTCCACTGATCGACCATCGCGCGTTTGCCGAGCTCGTCGATATCGAGAAAATCACGCACCGAGGTCGTGACCTTGCTCGCGAGGTCCTTCTCTTCCTTAGAGCCGGGTGCTGGCTTTTGCTTGAGCAGTGCAGCGATCTTGTCGTTCGCTGATTTCACCGCGGTGGTGCCGGGACCGGCTTTGGCGGGCGTGCCGTTGCCGGCAAAGGCCGGCACTGCGAACAACAGAAGCGTGATGATCAGACGTGTCATGGCCAGTTCTTACCTCGGACGCAAAGACTCCGCTCGGAATTCACCGGTAGCTCGACCCACCCGTACCACCGCGACGTTCCACTGAAAGACGGCCTGCGCCCACTTCGCCTTCATCCCAAACCACGCGATGTACGCATCTACGAGATCCTTGGCTTCGGCGGTGCCAATCGCTTCGTTCTGCAAGACGGAGGCAACCCACGCGCGTGCCGCCTTTTCGCCTTCGACCGTGGCATCGAGCTTGGCTTTGGCCGCGCGGGCTTCGGCGGCCGCAGTCTCGGCATCGAACCGAGCCCCGATCGCGGCGAGGTTAGATTGAGCTTTCATCTTGTTTGCCTCGGCGCGAGCGCGGTCGGTGCGCGCCTTTACGTTCCATGGCTCGATGACCCACTGCAGCGCGAGCACGACGCCGACACCACTGCGGTTGTACGGATCGTTGGCAAACGCGCTCGGCGGGTCGGGCACGCCGGTGGCACGGGCGACGAACGCACTCCCGACGACCGCGAAGTCGGGGAAGTAGTGAGCTGCCTGAAACGCGGCGAGCTCGTCGGCTGCGCGGGCTCCTGACTGCGCGGCGATGCTCTGCGGCCGACGCCCTGCACCGGCGTTCAGCGCCGGGCCCTGCGGCACGGGACGCTCGATCGCCTTGAGCTCCTCGTCATCGATGTCGGCATCGGGCGTGTTCGTGATCGCGCGCAATCCGGCGAGCGCCTGCGCTTCCCCTTGCAAGGCATCGGCGCGCTGCGCCTTCGCCTCGGCGAGCAGCACCGCGACGCGCTGGCGGTCCTCGACGGTGACCTTCTTGTTCTTATCGAAGTTTGCTTTCGCTTCGGTGATCTGGTCGATGCCGTCGTCGAGCATGTAGCCGAGCTCGCGCGCGAGCTTGAGACCCCAATACGCGCGCGCAGCGTCGGCGGCTGCATCGCCCGCTGCTTCATCGGCGAGCGCGTGCTGCGCATCGAGCCCTGCGCGCGCGGCCGAGCGCGCGTGCGAGATCTTGCCGAACGTGTAGATCGGCTGCAGGAAGTCGAGCTCCGCTCCGCCGAAGAAACCGTCGAAGCGCAGCGCGAAGTTCTGCGGATCGGTCTGCGTGCAGTCGGGCGTTGTGCAGATGATCTGCGGACTGACCGTGCCGAACGCCGTCGCCTTGATGCGCGGCAGGCGCGCGGCATCCGCCTCGTTGACGCGTGCCGCTGCGGCGGCGGTATCCTCGCGCGCCATCTGCACGCGCGGATTCGCGATCGCTTTTGCGATCACCTGATCGAGGGTGAGCTTCGGCGGAGCGGCCGGGGCAAGCGTTGGCACCAAAGCAAGCGCAACAACAAGCGAACGCATGGCCTGTTGTAACTCATGCTGCTCGCGCGGGCGCGCCGCAGTGCGGGCACGTGACGAGCTCGGCGACAAACGCACCACCGCAATTCGCACACCGGATCTTGCCCTCCGTCGACGCGGCGATCGCGATCAGCTCGGGATAGCGCGTTGGCAGCTCGCTCGCGGCACAGGCCGACCACGCGACCTCGACGGCGACCAGGTCACTGCGATACGCACCGGCTTCGAGCGCGCGTCGTAGCTCCTCGACGACACTCGCCTGGCTCACCGTCACGAGCTCGCCCTGCGCGCACACGATGATCGATACGACCACCGCCGCGCGTGGATCGGCGGAGCCCGGCGCGCCGGGCCGTGCGCTCTTCGCCTCGGCGACATGGCTTGCGAACGCTTGCTTCGCCTCGGCGAGCGAGCGCAGTGGATCATTGATCGCGCCGCCGTAGATCCATTCTTCGCGCACGCGGCGAAGCAACAGGCCGGTCTCGCGCAGGAGCTCCGCGCCGCTGTACTGCGTCGTAATGCGCTCGAGCTCGCGGACGACGAACTTGCTCGTCGTACCGTCGATCGCGACGCGGAGGACACTGACGTCGCTGCCGCCTGTTGGTGCTGCAACGCTTGGCTCGACGAGCCAGTCTGGATCGCGCCGCCGCTTCGCGGCGTAGATTGCTCCGACGACGATCGCGATCAAGAGTACGCCGAGCGCGATGCCGGTCATGCAGCGGCCTTCTCGCGACCGGGTGACGGTGCGCCGCAATGCGGGCACGACACGAGCTCGGCCGGGAAGGGACCACCGCAATACGAGCAGAACGTCTTACCGACGAGTGCATTCTGAATCGGGATGAGGTCGGGACGCGGATACTTCGCTTCGAGCTCCATCGACGACAGCCGATCCTCGTCTTCACTCGGCTGCCACACGATCTCGATCGCGACGAGCTGCGTCGCCGAAAGCTGCGATGCCGCTTCGAGCGCCTGGCGAAGATCATCGCCGGTGCCGATGTGTTGCACCGTGAACAGCTCGCGACGCGCGCAAATCACGAGCGAGACGAGGATGATACCGGCACCCTCGTCGCTGCGCGGCGAATACTCCGACGCTTGCCCGCGCGTGATCGAGCCTTGCTCGTTGCGAATCGTCTCCTCGCGAAACCGCGAGCGCGCGTCGTCCACGTGCTGATCGAAGATTGGCTTTGCATCACCGATCGATCGCAACGGATGGTTCACGGCGCCGCCGTACACCCACGCGTCGTGGAGCTTGCGCAACAGGAGCGCGACCTCGCGCAGCATCTGAACGCGGCCGTCGGCGGTCGTGGTATCGGCGATGCCGGCGATGCGCTTCAGCTCGGTCTGCACGAACTTGCGCGCACGTCCATCGATCGCGATGCGAAGCACAGAAACATCGACGGCGTCTCGGGCCTGCGGCACGTACGTCGTATCGAACGATGGGAACGGCGATCCTCGTCGGTCGAGGATGGCGAAGATCGCGAACACGATCACGACGATCACGACGAACGCGAAGAAGAAGCCGGGACTCCACGAACCGCCGCCGGTGCCGCTATCGCTGTGCGTCCAGCTGCCTCCGCCGCCACCGTAGTCGTAACTTCCGCCGCCGCCGTGATAGCCACCGCCGCCGCCGTGATAGCCACCGCCGCCGCTGCTGTATCCGCCGCCGCCGCCGCTGCTATATCCGCCGCCGCCACCGCCGCTGTATCCGCCGCCGCCACCGCCACCGCCGCCGCCTCCGCCGCTCGAGCTCCAATCGCCGCCGCCCATGCTGCCGCCGGTCTGTGCAAACGCGATCCCGCAACAAAGCACGACCAAGACGCATATGAGCCAGCGCATCCGCGGATGATACCCGCTAGCGCGGAGCAAACACGAGCAGCTCGGTCGGGCCGTATGGCTTGCTGCCCTGATTGTCGTTGATCGTGACCAGGCGGCCGTCGGGCAATCGCGCGATGCCTTCGAGGTTGAGCGAGTCATGCAGGATCGGTTGCAGATCGATGTCGAGCGTCGGCGTGACCTCGACGTCGTCGCGTTTGAGCGTGAACCGCAATAGCCGCGACACGCCGTAGTGGCGCTCGATCGCGACGACTTGCGCGGTGCCATCGTCGGCGATCGTGCACGTCAGCGCCGAGATCTTGCCCTTCTTCGTCGTCAGTCGCAGCTTCGTCACCGTGAGAGCGTCACCGCGCATGCGCACGATCGGAGCCCAGCGCGAACCGTCGGGCAGCGTACCGACGCTTTCGACTGCGGCGAGTAGCTCATCGGCGCGCCCGCACAACGCCTCGATGCCGTGATTGATCGTGAGCACGACACCGAGCTCGTCGTTCGTGAGCAGCCGCGTGCGCGTCGCGACGAGCCGATCGCCGCGCAGCTCGGCGAACATGACACCCGCGGTCGGTGCGGCGGCACCTTCGATGCCGATCGCGAAATGGCCGTTGCCGAGCCAGGTCAGCGCTTCGGTATCGTTTCCCGCGGCGATGCCTTCGAGCACGTGGCGCTTCGGCTGCTTGCCGAGCTCGAGCTCGATCACTTCGCGATCGCGCTCGGCGATGCCCCAGAGCATGCCGCGATCATCGATCGTCAGATCCGACATGCCCGGTGGCGCATCGATCCGCATCTCTTCGAAGACACCGCGCGCGGCCTCGTGATCGATCGGAGCGCGCTCGTGATGCTTGCTGCAACCCAGCAGCCCCACCAGCATGCAGACGCGCTTCATGCAGCGCGTAGTATCACGCGTGTGATCTCGAGAGGGGCGAGCAAACGCACGGGTGGGCCCCAATATCCGCAACCGCGCGTGACGTAAAGCTGCGTCTCGCCGTGGGTGTAGCGGCCCGCGAGCAGGCCACCCTGCTGCAAGCTGACGATGTAATGCCACGGCCAGATCTGGCCGCCATGGGTGTGACCCGAGAGCTGGAGGTCGACGCCGTGCTTTGCCGCGCGCCGCACCTGACGCGGCTGATGCGCGAGCAACACGAGTGCGCGCGTCGGGTCGCGACCGACGAGCGCGCGCTCGAGGTCTTCGCCGTGGCCGCGATAGCGCCGCGCGCCGTGATCGTCGACGCCGGCGAGGTGAAACGTTGCATCGCCTTCGCCGATCGTCACCATCTCGTTGCGCAGGTAGCGCACGCCGAGCTGCTTGATCGCATCGATCCACGGATCGACGCCGGCGTAGTATTCGTGGTTGCCGGTGACAGCGAACACGCCGTGCTTCGCGCGCAACGCGGCGAGCGGCGCGACATCATCGCGGAGGTCGGCGACCGGGCCATCGACAAGATCGCCCGTCAGCGCGACGAGGTCGGGCGACAATCGATTCGCGTGATCGACGACGCGCTGTACGAAGGCGCGGTCGATCGTCATGCCGACGTGCAAATCCGAGAGCTGCACGATCGTGAACCCGTCGAGCGCCTTCGGTAACTTCGCGAGCGGCACTTCGACGTCGACGACTTCGTGCTCACCTCGCGCTTCGATCATTCCGCGCACGACGCTACCTCCTACGGCTACGACGGCCGCGCCACTGGTGACGCGAGCCAAGAATTTGCGACGGTCGATCACATCGAGCGTTGGCGGTGGCCGTTTCGCGGCGCGCCGACCGATGCGCGCGACGAGTCGCGGCACCGTGATCGCGACCGAGATGATGAAGCACAGCCCGACGAACGCCAGCCACGTCATCGTGAGCCAGCCGAACGTGCTCGCGAGGCTCGGTGCCCACAGCCGGCTCGTCGTCGTGATCGGGATCGAGAGATAGAGCGCGATCATCGCGATCGAGATCGCGAGGTGGATGCGGCGCGGCAGCTGCGCTGGCTTGACGAGCGTCCACCACACGAAGAAGTGGATGGCGCCCGAGAACGCAGCGCCGAGCAGCAGCCGGATCCACACGTCTCTCCAGCTTAGCGCAGCTCGACGACGGTGGGCATCCCACCACGCGGCCGGAGGGTGATCAGCGGCTCGATCTCGACGCGCTTCGCGACGACGCGAAGCCGCACGCGCTGGACCATCGTCGCGAGTGCGAGCTGCGCCTCGAGCAGCGCGAAGTGGGAGCCGATGCAGATCCGCGGGCCGGCGCCAAACGGCAGATACCAGTGCCGCGGTCGCGCCTTCTTTGCGTCGGCCAGCATCCGCTCGGGCAAAAACGCATCGGGGCCCGGATAGTAATCGGCGCGGCGATGGATGCCGCGGATGTACACCGCGACGATCGAATCCTTCGGCAGGCGATGGCCGCCAAGCGTGACGGTTTCGGTCGTTTGTCGGCCGGTCGTGTATGCGGGCGGATGCAGCCGCATCGCCTCTTCGATGACGGCGAGGTTCCACGGCAGCCGCTCGAGATCCTCGACCGTGATCGGCCGGCTGCCGAGCCGATCGACTTCGGCGACGAGCTTGCCGAGCACATCGGGATGGCGCGCGAGCTCGTACCACGTCCACGTCAGCGCGTTCGCCGTCGTCTCGTGCCCCGCGAGCAAGAGCGTCATCACTTCATCGCGGACCTGCGTGTCGGTGAGACCGCCGGCATCGTCGCGCGCGAGCAGTAGAATCGACAGCACGTCGCCGCGATCCGTGCCGCGCTGGCGACCTTCTGCGATGAGCCGATAGACGACTTCATCGAGGAGCTTCACCGCGCGCCGCATTTGTTGATGGCGCGGCAGCGGCCACTCGTAACCGATTGGCAGCGGGCTGCGCAGACTCGCGAGCTGCGAGCGCATCGCGAGCTCGATCGCCTCGCCGACGGTGCGCGCGTCGCGCCTGACATCGGCGCCGAACATCGTGCGGCCCGCGATCGCGAGCGTCATCTCCATCATTTCTTGCGAGAGATCGATCTTCTGGCCGGTGTGCCAGCGCGCGAGCTGCGCGCGCGTCTCCTCGACCATGATCTCGCCGTACGCCGCGAGCCGCTTTGGCGCGAACGCCGGAGCGAGCAGCTTGCGGTGCCGCTTGTGCGTCTCGCCTTCGGCCGTCAACAGGCCATCGCCGAGCAGCGGTCGCAAGAACTGCAGCGCGTGCGATTTGCGAAACGATGCGGTCTGCGCGCTCAGCACCTCGTGCGCGAGGTCGGCATCGGTGACGACATAAATAGGAACATGCGCGAGCTGCACGCGGACCATCGGTCCCATACGTGCGCAGTCGTCCTGCAGCGCGAGTCGGTTCTTGCGAAACTGCAAAAGGTTGCCGACCAGCGGCCAGCCCGGGAGCGCGGGAACCGAGATCACCGGTGGGGGAAAAGTGCTGGTCAGCGAAGCCATCGCTCTCTAAAATGCGAGCAATCGCTCACATTGTCTACTCGCGTTCCGAGAGCGCGACGAAGGAGACGGGATGCAACGCCAAGTTCGGACCACGCCACGAAAACGGCCGCGCCAGGCGCGCAGTAAGGCAACCGTCGACTCGATTCTCGATGCCACGACTCGGGTTCTGGTCAAGCAGGGCTTCGATGGCCTGACCACGAACGCCGTCGCCGGCGCCGCCGGCTGCTCGATCGGATCGCTGTATCAATACTTCCCGAACAAGGAGGCTCTCGTCTCGGCGCTCATCGATCGCCACATGGAGCAGATGAATGCCGCGATCCTCGCCGAGCTGACGCGCGTCGCGAAGCTGCCGATGGCGCAGGCGGCGCGCGCGATCATCGAGCTGACGATTCGCGCGCACGCGATCGAGCCCGAGCTTCATCGCGTGCTCACCGAGCAAGTGCCGCGCATCGGCAAGCTCGCGCGGCTGCGCGAGGTTGATGAGATCTGCCATCGCATGGTCGCGGGCCTGCTCGCAGCGCGCAAAGACGAGATCGCGATTCGCGATCCGGACCTTGCCACCTTCATCTTGATCTCGACGATCGAATCGATCGTCCACCGCGCGGCGCTGCTCTATCCGCAGCGGCTGCGTGATCCACGTCTCGTCGATGAAGCAACGCTCTTGGTCACGCGATATCTCGGCGTCGCGGAGAATTAGGATACGCTTCGCGCATGATTCGCCTCGCTTATTGCAGTCTGCTGGCGCTCGCGGGCTGCCCGGCGAAGAAGACGACGCCGCAATCACTCGGCGCAGGTTGCCCATCCGCGGCAAACGTCTACATCGCGACGTACGTGAAGCAGGAACAGGGACACGGCCGCAGCGGCTGGGTCGTGCCACTGCACGCAACGACGGAGCTCGGCGACATCGGGTCGTACACGAACATCGATCCGACGACGGCCGGCGCAGCGGGTACTCCGGTTGCACCGAGCGGCACGCTCTGGCTCGCGACCGCTTCGGCGCCACCGTGTCGCGCGACGCTCGGCAAGTACTACGCCGCGAAGATCGATGGCCCGCCGGCGAGCGCGACGTATGGCGTGGAGGTCGAAGGGTGCCCGCCGCCCAAAGGCAGCGACGAAGGCGAAGGCGGTGGGTTCATCCTCGTCTCCGAACAGTCGCCGGGAGGCTGTCGCTTCGAGGCGCCGCGGCCGATCGCGGCGCGCGTCGGCGTGATGAACGCGAACAAGCAGTGGCAAAAGCCGACGAAGGAGACGCCGATTCCCGAGCCGATCGCCGCGACGCTCCCCGCAAAAGAATGCGCGGCGCCTGCGTGCGAGAAGCTGTGGGCATTTCTCGACGTCAAGATCGATAACAAGACCGTTGCGTGGTCGGGCGTCGTTAACTGGCTGCGCGTCGACGCGGCGGCCGAGCAATGCACGTGGAAGAGCGATCGCGAGAGCGGGATCTGGATCCCGACGAACGGCGGCGCGGTCAAGGTCACCGAAGGGCAGGAGCATCCGTTGCCGATGAGCGCGGTGCTCGCCGATGGTGATGGCGCCAAAGTGATCCTCGCCGAAGGCCCGGGCGATTACGCGACGTACGATCTCGCGGCGGGCCGCGCGAAGCTGGGTCATCGCATCAAGTGGCAAGTGTTTCCCGCCGACGTCTGGGATCAGGTCGATAACGTCGGCCCGTTCTGCGAACCGAAGCGCTAAGCCGGCAGCATGCTGCGCATGCGCTGGTGCAGCTCGTCGACATCGACCGGCTTGGGCTGCACGTAATCGAAGCCCGCTTTGCGCGCGCGCTCGTGCAGCTGCTCCGAGACGCGCGTCAGCGCGATGACGAGCATCTCGTGCGAGACCATGCCGCGCAGCGCGTCGGCGTAATGAAAGCCGCGGACGTCGGGCAGGATCAGCTCGGTGAGCACGATGCTCGGTTGACTGCGGCTCGCAACATCGAGGCCGATGCGGCCGCTGCGCGCGGTCTCGACGCGCCAGCCGCGCTCGCGCAGCGCGTCTGCCAGAGTCGAACGCTGATCGTCGTTGTCATCAATCAACAACACCGTCATGGCGACACCGCGTCGTGTTGACCACTCGTGCGAAACCACTTGCTCAGCGTCGTGAACGCCGAGCGCGCGGCATCGACGATCCGATCCTTCGCCTTGGGGCGCGCCGCGACTTCGTCGAGGACAACGCCGAGCTGGTGCCATCGCGCCGATGCCACGCCATCGCACGCCGAGAGATACGCGGTCGCGCTCTCGAGGTCGGCGCACTGCGAGACGATGTTGCGCTTGATCGCGGCGTGCAGCTGCGTCGGCCGCTCGGCGACGTACTTCCAGCCGAGTGCTTCGACCGGATCGGCGAACGGCGCGATCTCACCGCACTGGGGCAGCGCCGTGATCTTCGCCGGCGTGACGCCGAGCGCGAGCAGATCAAGCGCGAGCAGACCCGTTCGCCCACGTTCACGGCGATCAGCGATGATCAGGTGTGGGGTGTAGGCGAGCGCGCTCTCGAGCGGCGCTTCGAAGCCGTACACGCGCATCAGTTGCGCCTTGTACTGCTCGCGCGTGACCCCGATCGCGAGTAAATCGAGCCAATACGCATCCACTTCCGCGTGAAGTGCACGCGTTTCTGTGTCGAGCCGATTCAACATGGCCGACTGTTGGAGCATTGGCGCTTACAGCCTGCCTGCAAAATACATGCTCTTAGTAGCCCATAAGTATTCGATACTTCTGGGGCCAGACCGCGCGCCTGCGCACAGCGTGCTCGCGTGCCGCGGATCGGGAGCGTTACTCGCTCTCGCGTTCGTGCGCCGTCTGGGCGGCTTGCAACAGGCGCGGATCGACGAGCTGCGGATCCAACACGACCTTGCCGTAATGGACTGCCTTGATCTCGGGGCCGTTGACGACGAAGTCGCCCGCCGCCTCGATGTAGACGACGAGATGATCGCGCTCCACTTTGCGGACCGCTCCGATTTCCTCGCCGCCCTCCTCGAGGAACACTTGATCGCCGACGTTGACCACAAAGCTATGAGTCATGGGCCGTCCTCCGCAGGCACTCTACCCCGAGAATAATCTCGCGCACATGCAAGCGACTCGCAGAAAACTGCAACCGCGAGGCGAGGGTGTCCCACTAGAAAAGACGAACACCGCTTCGTCTGCCGCTTTTTCCGTTCAGGGGACGATTGCAGTTGATCTTGCAGGCGAAGCGGTGGTCGCCAATTTCGTAGCCCTCGCCCGGCGACGTTCTCTTTAGTACCGTCGGAGGATGGGTGAAGGTCCGGCCGGATCGCGCAAGATGCTGCCCACGCGGATGGGCTGGCTCGGCGCGCGCGATGAAGAATCTCGCGCTCATCTGCAGGCGCGTCTCACGTCACTCTCGCGCCTCATGTTCTGGAGCTTTCTCGTCCTGCTCGGCGGGATGGTGTCGCTCTACTACCAAGTTCCGGATATCGAGCCCGCGCGGAACAACCAGATCTATTTGATCGGATCGATCGGCGTTGTGATCCTCGCGATTATCTGGCGCGGCATCCTGCTGCGCTTCGAGCTCAAGGTGCAGTGGCTGTACGCGATCGATCTGTTTTACGCACTCGCGACGGGCGCCGTGTTCGGCGCCGCGGCGTATCTCGCGCCCGAGCTCAAGGCCTCGCAATTCGCGAACATGCTGTGGTGTTGCTTCATGGTGTTTCTGCGCACGATCGTCGTGCCGAGCACCGGCAAGCGCACGGCGATCACGGGCACGCTGACGTTCATCCCGATCCTCGCGGCGGCGATCGCGCTGGCGGCAACGACGAAGCAAGAGGTGCCTCCGGTCGCGTACGTCACCGGAGACATGACCATCAGCCTCGTCGTGATCCTGCTCGCGACCACTGGCTCGCGCATGATCTATGGCCTGCAGCAGAAGGTGAGCGCGGCGATGCGGCTCGGCCAGTACACGCTCGATCAAAAGATCGGCGAGGGCGGCTACGGCGCGGTGTATCGCGCGCATCACGCGCTGCTGCGCCGACCGACGGCGATCAAGCTCATCCTCCCCGAGAAGATCGGCGCCGACACGCTCGATCGTTTCGAGCGCGAAGTGCACTACATGAGCCAGCTCACGCACTGGAATACGGTCGCGATCTACGACTACGGTCGCAACCTCGACGGCGTCTTCTACTACGCGATGGAGTACCTCAACGGCATCAACCTCGAGAACCTCGTCATCGAGCACGGCAAGCAGCCTACCGATCGCGTGATCTCGATCATGATCCAGGTATGTGCAGCGCTCAAAGAAGCGCATCGCCACGGCATCATTCACCGCGATATCAAACCGGCGAACATCATCTTGTGCGAGCGCGGCGACGTTCCAGATGTCGCGAAGGTCGTCGACTTCGGCCTCGTCAAGGAGCTGACCACCGCGGAGGATGGAATGTCGAAGGGCGCGATGATCCTCGGAACGCCATCGTACGTCGCGCCCGAAGCGCTCACCGATCCATCGCGCGTCGGTCCGGCGTCTGATCTATACGCGCTCGGCTGCGTCGGCTACTTCCTGCTCACCGGCCGGCGCGTGTTCGAGGGCAAGACGAGCGTCGACGTGTGCATCAAGCACGTCAACGCCACGCCGATGCCGCCGTCGACTCATCCCGGCGTGACGATTCCCAAGCAGCTCGAAGATGCGATCTTGATGTGCCTCGCGAAGGAGCCCGAACAGCGGCCTGCGAGTGCGGCGGCGCTGGCCGTGCTGCTGCGCGCGGTGCCACCGTCGAACGATTGGAGCGAAGACCAAGCGCTGCACTGGTGGGCGGAATTTCATCGCGATGATCGCAAGACGCTCGCGACCGCCGACACGAAGACGATCACCGTTGACATCGATCGCGACGACGGGCGACCGACGCCGTATGCGATCATCGAGCGGCCGCGTGGAGGCTCGGGCGAAGTGCGACCCGAAGGCCCGGCAAGCGAGTGATGCGGCCGCCCGCGTATCAGATCGCGATCGTTGTCGCGCTCCTCGTCGGCATCGTGATCGCGGCGCTACTCGTCACGCGCAAGGTTGGCAAGAGCCTCGACTCGTTCTTGGCCGAGCGCGGTCTCGCGAAGGCGGGCGATTGCCCGGCGATCCAGATCGATGGTCGCGCGCTCGAAGGCGTGTCGTGCTATCGCGGCGCGATCGCACCAAGTCGCCCCGGGGTGTTCTTCATCGGTCACTTCAAGCAGGTCGGCGGCTACCGGCGCTACCTCGGTGTCCAGCTCGCCAGCGCGCCGGCCTCGTTCGGTAGCCTGCCGCCGGCGTACTCGCACAACGACGGTGGGGTCACGACAATCGCATGGATCATGAATGCGACGCGCGACAACGCGGAGCGCGTACTCGACGTCGTCGCTCAGCCGTAAGGCAGCTCGACGCGAAATCGCTCGCGCCCATCGATGCCCCACAGCGCGATCGAGAGCGCATCGGGCGTAACGTCGATCGTGCCAAACGTCTGCAGGCCATCCCACGGTGCGAGATTGCCGGTCCCGGCGGGTGGCGCCCATTGAAAGCGCAGCTCGGGACCAAACGTCGGATCGAGCGCGTTTGGGCCAAACGTGCCGGCGTGGATCGGCCCCGCCACGAATTCCCAAAACGGCGCGAACACCGTGCCTTGTGCGCGCGCCGGATCGAAGTGATGCGCGGCCGCGTAGTGCACGTCGGCGGTGATCCACACGACGTTGCGCACCGCGCGCGTCGCCGATAACAGCTGCGCGAGCTCGAGCTCGCGCCCGATCGGCGGGCCCGGCGTGTTGCCGAAACCCTCGAAGAGCTCGTCATGCGGGCCATCGCCGATCACGAGCGCGACCGGCTGATCGCACGCGACGAGCTTCCAGCGCGCACGCGATCGCGCGAGCGCGTCGATCGCCCAGCGCGTCTGCGCTTCGCCGAGCATCGCGGTGCCGGTGCCGGCATCGTTCGGCGTGCGAAACGATCGACAGTCGAGCACGATCACGTCGAGCATCGGGCCGTAGTGCAGCACGCGCTGCACCGGGCCCGTCGGTACCGGCAGCCACTCGCTGATCGCGCGGCGCGCGAACGCGGCGAGCTTCGACGCATCGCGATCGCGATAGCGGTCGTCGGCGAGCTGCTGCCCGGGCCACCAGTTGTTGTGCGTCTCGTGATCATCCCACTGCGCGATGATCGGCACCTCGGCGGCGAGCGCGCGCACGTGGTCGTCTTCGAGGTTGTATTGCAGGCGCGCGCGAAAATCGGCGAGCTGTTCGGCGACGCGCGCTACGTGCTCGTTCGAGACGTTGCGCCACAGCTTGCCATCGGGCAGCTTCTGCTCCGGCAGGATCGGATTATCGGCGTACATCAGATCGCCGGAGTGAATGAACAGCTGCGGCTGTGCTGCGCGCAGCGCCGCGTAGCCACGCAATCCGCCCCACTCGGGATTGCGGCCGAAGCCTTGGCCGCACGTGTCGCCCGTCCACGCGACGCGAAAGCGCTGCGGTTGCGGCGTTGGAAACCGCGCAGTCGCCCACGCGCTCGTGCCGCGGGCCGCTTCGCGATCGAAGCGCACGCGCACGTGAATCGTCTGCGCATCCGGCAACCCGACGAGCGGCACGTTCGCGGCGTGATCGCCTTCCGGCGTGACGATCGGTCCGACGACGCGACGCGCAGTGGCGAACCGCTCCGTCGTGTCCCATTCGATCTGCATCCGCGCCGGCTCGTCGCAGCGCGCCCACACGAGCGCGCGACCGGTCTCGACATCGCCGACCTGCACGCCGTGCGTCACCGTCGGCATGCGCGTGCGCACGCCCGCGGCGCGGCATGCGGCAAGCGCAGCACCGCCGATCAAGAGCTCGCGTCGGTCGATGGTCACCTCAGAATGACAGTCTCGCCTGAAGCACGCCGCGATGGCTCGCGCCCAACTGGGGATCGCCGATGTATTGATACAGACCCATGACGCGCAGGCGATCCGATGGCCAGGGAATCGTGCCGAGGCCAAGCTCCGCCGAGCTCCCTTGCGAAGGCGCCGACATCTGGCGAATCGTGTACGTGCCGACGCGGCCGAGCGGTACGAGCTGCCAGGTATCGAGCTTGATCCGGTAGCTCGCTTGCCCGTAGACGCCGGTCGCGACGTCGGGACGCATCGATAGATCGTCCGTGATCTGCTTGCGCATGACCTCGACCTCGACGAGGAGCGCCGTCCACCCGACGCGGACCGAACCGGCGGCGCGCAGATCGCGCGAGCGACGGTTCGCCATGCCATCGCCGCGGTATCCGGTTGCGGCGCGGTACGTGACGCCCGCGCCGATGCCGACGCGCAGCGGGATGTTCTTGACGTTCTCGTCGTAATCGAACTTGCCGAGAGGTGTCACTTCGACGCGCGCGGAGCCCATGAGGCCGCGCTCTTCGATGATTTCAGCAGCGAGGTCCGGTGCGAACCCATCCCAGATGCCGACCCACACACTGCCGTACTCGTGAAGGCCGGCGACCTGCGCTCCGGCTTTCGCGACGGGCGCGAATTCGCCGTTCCACGGCAGCGCCTGCGGAAACATCATCGCCGCCATCGGCGTTGCTGACTGGACGTCGAGCGGAATCGGCTCGTGGCCAGCCGACAGCTGCAGAAACTTGAACGGTTCCCAGCGCAGCGTCGCGCGATCGAGGTGAACGATCGAGTTGTCGTTCTGCGGCGCCGTGACGGACACGTACGCGATGCCTGAGAGCGTCGCGATTTGCGCGTGCAGACCGAGGCCGGCGTTACTTCCCTCGACACCGCCGCGCAAGCGATCGGCATCGGTTGCCGTCGGGGCGTACGTGACGCCGACCGCCGGGCCGAGCGACCCGAACAGCCGCGCCTTCGTCGGACCGTTGGACAGCTCGATCGTCGGCTTCTGTCCACCCGAGACCTCGACGGGACTCGGGTCATCCGGCGTTTTCGGTTCTTCCGCGGTCTTCTCTTTGGGCTTCGCTGCGTCCGCGGCAGGCTTGTCCTCCTGCGCTTCCATCTCCTGCATCTTCACGGGATCACCCGCGTGCGCAGTGCCGGCGACGAGACAGATCGTGGTCAGCGCGCGCTTCATGGGAATGTGACTCCAAGTGGAACGAACGCGACGTTGCTATAAAGGATGCCGCCCTGATTGATCGGTGCGTCGCCTACGAGCCAGCCGCGCGCGCCGATCTCGTAGGGCAGGCTTGGCTGCTCGGAGACGAGCGTCGCGTCGCCGAGCACGTTGTGAGCCTGCCAGTGCAGCGTGATGCGCCCGTTGTCGCGTTCGTCGACGACATCGACGCCCGCCTGAATCGCGGCGTCGGCGGCGGCCGCGGAGGTCCAGTCGAGCGGGACGCCGAGCTGGCCGCCGGCGACGGGCACGAGACGTGGTCCGATCGCAGTTAGCCAAAGGTTGTGATCATCGTCGAGCACGGTGCCGCGCACTTGGATCGGCGGCGGCACCACGCGCACGGCGCTGCGATCGCCGAGCAGCACGCTGCCATCGGCGAGCACCGCGGCAACGGTGCCGTCTTTGCTAACGCCGATCTCGCCGCGCACCGCGCCGGGCATGCCCGTGACCGCACCTTGACCGACGATGCCGTTGGCATCGACGAACAACAGGATCGCAGTCGTATCGTTGGCGAGCAAGAACACGGCGCAGTCGCCCGCGTTGCCGGCGCCGAGCGCGCGCATACCGCCTTCGATCGGCATCGAGCCGAGGATGCGTGCTTGGTTGATATCGAAATCGCCGTGGCCGAGATCCATCGTGATCAAGAACGGCCGCGTCTCCGTCGCTGTCGTCACGATCGCGAGCGCGCGATCCATCGAGATCGTGCGGTCGATAAATGGCGCGACGGATTCGAACTTGAGATCGGCGCCGCTCTGCGGATCGCGATCGAGGCGATCGAACACGCGCAGGTGGCCGAGCGCGTCGATGTCGTTCGCCGGATACTCGACGATCTTATCGCGCGTCCAAAGCCACACACGGTCTTCGATCGCGCCGATCCAGCCGCGGCCAACGCCGTCGGCGCCAACGCCGGTCGAGCCCTGCGCGACGCCCCAGCCACCGCGCGCGCGGCCCATGTAGACATCGCCCGGCTCGACGGAGCCCGCGCTATCGACGGTGCCGGTCACGACGAATACGTCGCCGTTGAAATCCGTGATCGGTGGGACGACCGCGACGATCGGCCCACGCATGATGTCGACGCGTCGCCCGAGCCCAGCATCGCCGGGCGAGATGCCTTCGACGCAACCCGCGAGACACGCCAGGAGCGCCACGTGCTTCATAGCGTACTCACCGCGTAATCGATCACGTAGTAGCCCGAGGGCTCTCCCGACACCGCGTTCGTGTAAGGCTGGCGATAGACGTACGGCTGCATGCTGTAGCCATGCGTGCGGTACTCGTCTTCCGGCGTGTTCGGATCGTCGTTGATCGGCGGGATGTCGCCGGAGAAGTCCGTGCCCTCACCGACGGTCACGGCGAAGCTCGTGCCCCAGCCCATGCCGAGGTTCGCGCCCCACGTGAGGCCGAGCGCGCCGACAGAGCCCGAGATGCTGACGCCGCTGCCGGTGCTCTGCGAGTTCGTCATGTTGCTACCGACGCTCATCGAGAACGCAGTCGTTCCGATGTCGCTTGCCTGCAGCGTGGGCCGGCTGTTGAACACGTGCTCGTCGGGCTGCACCGGCGTGCCGTCGAGCTTCATCGGCGACGTCGGATAGCTCTTCGGGACGCCGATCTGGCTCGCGACGTTGACCTTCGGCAACTTGTGAGTCGCGTCGGAGAGCGCGTTGTAACGCGGCGTCGAGAGCACCGTCGTCTGGCCGCCGACGGGCACGACGAACGTCATCCGCTTGCCGCTGCCGCCGCTACGATTTGCCGGATCGATGACCTCGTACGTGTAGTAGTGGAAGCACGTGCAGGCGACGACGACAGCGCCGTAGCGATCGCCGTAGAGATCGACCTGCGGCTTCAGACTGAAGTGCTGACCTGTCGCGACGAACTTCGCGTTCGTGTGGCTGCGCGACGTATCCCACGACACGTGGTACGAGAAATTTGCGTGGAAGATCGACGCGAAGTCGGCGCCGACGCCGACCTCGGTGCCGGCGTTGAGCGAGACGGTCGTTGTTGTGTTCTCCGCGCTGTCCGTTCGCTTGCCGACGCCGACGCCGGATGTGCCGCCGCCGTGCACGCTCGCGTCGTACGGCGGGAACGTGACGACCATCAGCGGCTGCAGGTTGCCTGCGATGAGGCCGGGACCGTCGACGAGTCGCGCCGAGATCGAGTCGGCGTCGCTGTCGGCGAGTGCGATGCGCTTCGGCGATGCGGTTGTCGCGACCGAGCCCGTGTACGCGCTGGCGAGTCCGGAGCCATTCCAGCGCAGCACATCGGTGCTCTGGTTCGAACCGAGGACGACAATCTCCGCCTGGTCGTCACCGTTGACGTCGCCGGCTCCGAGGTCCACGCCGCGCGTCGTCGTCGACGCCGCCGTGATGCCAACCCATTGGCTGCCGATGTAATACAGGTGAACGCGATCGCTCGCGAGGCCGAGCCATCCGCGGTCCTCGAGGAGTGCGACTTCGGCGCTCTTGTTGCCATCGACATCGCCGACGGTGACCGCCTCGAAGTGCGTGTCGAACTGCGCGGCGACCGTCGTGTTGTTGTCGACGTTCCACGAGATCGTTTGCGTGTTGCCACCGGAGCTGACGAGCAAGACCACCTCGTCATAGCCATCGGCATCGACATCGCCAGCGGCGACATCGACGCCCGTGATGTTCGCGAACGACCATTGCGTGCACGCGCCTGTCTGCTTGCAGATGGCGACCTTGCCGTTGCTCGCGAGGGCGATGATTTCGTCCTTCTCGTCGCCATCGACGTCGCCAGACGCGACCGCGACCGGCACGATGCCGGTGTTGAGCGACTTCGGCGAGAAGTTCCTGCCCGCGATGATGACGTTCGTCTTGCCAGCCATCGCGGTGATGAAGCCGGGGCCTTCGGTCATGTTGACCGATGCGACGTCGGTGAGCTGGGTGGTGCTGATCGACCACGAGCCGCCGCCCGGGCCGTTGTACGCGATCGATCCCGATGCGCCGTAGCCGTCGACCCAGTACGTGCCGTTGTTGGCGGTCTGGTCGATGATCATCAGCTCGTCGTCGCGAAAGAACATGTGCTCGGGGCCGATCGGAGCGTTCGAGTTGTACGGTCCGTCGTCGCATTGCTTCGGTCGACATTGGTTGCCGTCGCAGACCTCGCCCGGCGCGCAGTCCGACTGCGACGCGCACGACAGGTTCGTGCTGTTCCAATTCGGGCTGCCCGGACCAGGAGGCATGTCCTCACCGAAATCGGGAGGCCCGAAATCGCTCTGGTTGCAGGCTACGAGCATTGCCAGCAAACACGCCCTGCGAAGCATGTCGGACCCTGTTCCAAGATGCCTGCCACAACGCGCCGCGTGATTTGGCGCGATCCGCACGGACTTAGGCAGGTTTTGCGCGATCTACCGGCCACTCTACTGGCCGCCTGGCCAATCGAGGCGTCAGTGCGCGCTCTGGTACCGTCCCGCCACGATGAGCGTTCGCCAACGCCTGCGATATCGATTCGATAACCTCATGGCGCGCGGCGTCGGCGCGCAGATTCTCTTGCTCGCCGCGTTCACGTTCGTGATCGTTTTGATCACGATCGCGCTGTTAGTCGTGTTCGACGTCGTGCCCGCAAACGAGCAAGGCACGAAGGAATCGAGTGGCCAGCTCGCGTGGAAGGCGCTGATGCATACGATGGACGCCGGCACGCTCGGCGGCGACTCGGGCAGCTGGACATTTCTGTTCATCTTCCTGTTCGCGACGATCGGCGGTCTGTTCGTCGTGTCGGCGCTCATCGGTGTGCTCAACCAAGGCTTCGGCAATCTGCTCGAGCAGCTGCGCCGCGGAAGGAGCGCTGTCGTCGAGCGCAACCACACCGTCATCCTCGGTTGGAGCCCGAAGATCTTCACGCTGCTTCACGAGCTCGCCGAAGCGAACTCCAACGTGCGCGACGCTTGCGTCGTGATCCTCGCCGATCGCGACAAGGTCGAGATGGACGCCGAGATCGCGAACGAGATGCGCGGCTCGAAGCTGCGCATCGTCACGCGCACTGGAAGCTCGATGTCGACGGCCGATATCGCGCTCGTCGGGCTGCAGACATCGAAGTCGGTCATCGTGCTCGCGGCAGAGGACGACGCGGAGTCCGATACGATCGTCCTCAAGACGCTGCTCGCGATCACGAAGGTCGCGGGCAGCCATCCGCTGCACATCGTCGCCGAGATCTTCGACGAACGGACCGAAGCGGTCGCGCGCCTCGTCGCTGGCGAGCACGCGGCATTGATCCTCGCGGCACCGCTCGTCAGTCGCTTGCTCGTGCAGACCGGGCGACAGTCGGGGCTGTCGGTCGTCTACACCGAGCTGCTCGATTTCGGCGGCTGCGAAATCTACGTGAAGAAGGAGCCATCACTCGCGGGCAAGACGTTCCGCGAAGCGGTGTTCGCGTTCGGTACGTCGACGCTGATCGGCGTGATGACCGCGAGCGGCGAGATGCTGCTGCCGCCACCGCTCGAGCGCAAATTCGAGAGCAGCGATTTGATCGTCGTGATCAGCGAAGACGATGACACGATCATCGCCGACGGTTCGGGCGCGATCGACGACGCTGCGATCGCGGTGACACCAACGCGCTCGTCACGACGCGCCGAGCGCACGCTGATCCTCGGCTCGAGTCAGCGCCTGCCACTCGTGTTGCGCGAGCTCGACAACTACGTCGCGCCCGGCAGCGAGACGATCGTGCATGGCGAAACGGCAACGCAGGCGCTCGATGGCCTCGACATGAAGACGCTCGCGAACATGCGCGTGACGGTGGGCGATGGTGACGTCACCGATCGGAGCGTTCTCGAATCGCTGAACACCACGCAATTCGATCACATCCTGCTGCTGTCGGAGCTTGCTGATCGAACGCAAGAGATGGCCGACGCGCGCACGACAGTCACGCTGCTTTACTTGCGCGACATCGCGCGCCTCGCCGGCAAGCACGTGCCGATGACGAGCGAGATCCTCGAGATCCAGTCGCGCGATCTCGCAACCGTTGCGGAGGCGGATGACTTCATCGTCAGCAATACGCTCGTGTCGCTGATGATCTCGCAGGTCGCCGAGAACCCGCATCTCGTGCACGTGTTCGACGAGCTGTTCTCTCCAGAAGGCTACGAGCTCTATCTCAAGCGCGTCACCGAGTACGTGCAGCCCGGCGAGACGACGTTCGCGACGATCTGCGAAGCGGCGCTGCGCCGCAAAGAGATCGCGATCGGCTACCGCCTCGCAGCGAGTGCGCGCGATCCTGGCGCCGCCTACGGTGTTCTCGTGAATCCGTCGAAGCGGAAAGCCCTCCGTTTCGCAGAAAACGACCATGTGATCGTACTGGCCGAAAGCTGACGGTGTTACGCGAATGTTCGTGGTGACGTGCTATGGGGAAGGGGAGGGTAACGATGTCGATGCACGAGTTTGATGAGCTTCTCGCGTGTAGCGATACGCTCAGCGGGTACGATCGCTGGGCGCCGTCCTACGATTACGAACCTAGCGCCGTCGTCTCGGCGACATCATGGGTGTTCGATCGCGCGCCGCTTGGCTGTGCCGATTGCGATGTGCTGGAGCTTGGCTGCGGCACAGGTCGTCACGCGCAGCGCGTGATCGGCGATGGCGCGCGCAGCTATCTCGGCCTCGATGGCTCGCAGGGCATGCTCGCGATCGCCGCGCATCGTTATTACGATCCGCGCGTCAGCTTCGGCGCCGTCGATCTGCTCGCGCCGTTTCCGACGACAAGGCAATTCGACTTCGCGCTGATCGTGCTCGTGCTCGAGCATCTGCCGACGCTCGAGCCAATGCTCGTGTCGCTCGCGCGCGCGGTACGACCCGGTGGTCGCGTGCGGATCGTCGATCTGCATCCCGATCGGATCGCCGCAGGCTCGGCGGCGCATTTTCGCGAAGGCTCGCATCAGGTGTGTTTCACGAGCTTCGCGCATTCGGTGCCGATGCTGTGCGCCTCGTGCGAAGCCGTCGGCTTCGATGTCGTGCGGCGCGATTGGCTCGCGACCGACACGATGGTCGCTGCGGTCCCCGGGCTCGGCGCCCATCGCGGCCAGCGCATTCTCTTGGATCTGAAGCTCACGCGTAGGCAGCG
>Ga0070698_100000842_pt1 | contig 33593 bp, 31 predicted proteins | sample KBSK1502metaG_FD_65477 | JGI IMG/M metagenome (GOLD analysis project Ga0070698, IMG submission 65477) | Corn, switchgrass and miscanthus rhizosphere microbial communities from Kellogg Biological Station, Michigan, USA - KBS K1-50-2 metaG | ecosystem: Host-associated > Plants > Roots >... | reverse complement strand
CCGGTTAATAAAAGACCCATTACTGAAATTTTATTTCTTACCCGGTCTATTGAATCAAGATAAGTTGGGTTCTTGCTCACTTGTTCAATACTATCTTTTTTCCTGTAATCTTTTATTTCTTCATCAAGCAACTTCATGGGTCTTGTTTCATCCCAGAAACTTTCTGTTTTTCTATTGGAACTGTCTGTGTATTTTAAAATAGTATTATCAAAATAATTTCTTTTAAAATCAGGATCAGGGTCAAATTTTGAATAGACGTTTACAAAACTTCCGTAAGCATCTATTCCCAGGATTTTTACAGATGGATAAATAACCTGGTTATGCAAAACCCACAAGCTATCGTTATAGGGAACATACATTTGCTCAAGCGACAGTGTATCCAAAAACTCCATCTGTGATGCTTTTGTCAGCTGAAGCTTTAATGAATGGATCCGCCACTCATGTTCAACAATATTTATATACCCTGAAAAAAGCGGTTCATATTTTCTTTTCGGCGTTACCAATATCCGGCTTATCATTTTCCCATCTTCAAAAAATGCACCTTCATATTTATACTTATAATAATTCTTTGCATTATCTGAAATAGGTGAAATAAAACCCCGTGGATTCAGGCTGGTTCCTATTTGCACATTATTCTCATACATGGAATAAAACTGTGGCGCTGCCAACCCGTAGCTATTACTATTACCACTAACCTTTGATGAATGAACTTCTATTTTCCTGTTATTCGGCTTCTCAATTGAATAAGTAGAAATTGTTTCAGATAGATAGATGATCTTATTTTTACTTGTATCGCCGTCCTCAAAATCAAGTTTCTGGCCAAGTATCTTTTTAGGATAATCACGAAGCTTCATCTGCCCTTTTGTATAAACCTCGCAAACAAACTTATTAAGTTGTTTTTGATAAACCGGTCGCATGCGAATTGCATTCTTAATAATATCATTCGCAGGATTATCACCAGAACGAACAATCACTTCTTCCATTGTAAAATCAAGAATACCCAGTGCAAAATCAGCCGTAATATCTTTATCTGCAACAATAATGTTTTTTGTTTCTCTTTTATAACCCACATGCTGGCAAATAAGCGTATAATTCCCGGGAGAAAGATTTAAAAAATATTGTCCCTTGCTATTGCAGGATGTACCGCCCTTTTTATCTTTTATGAATACAGAAGCATTTGGCAAAGGATTGCCTTTATCATCGCTTACAATACCCGAGACGGTTTGTGCAAATGTGGCGGTTGATAAAAATGTAAAAATTAAAAATTCAAAAAATCTTTTCATAGACCTGATTAAAGGAATTATTTTTTTGTGACCGATGTTCGGAGATAACTTCCACTCAATGCTGCAAAACCTGCAATCAAACCCCCGATGATCGCCGTTACTATGATCAATATCCATTTGGATCCACCCAACGGCAGCAATGAAGCAATTTTTACTGACAATACTCCATCATTTGCATTATCCATCCAAAAAGCTAATATGAACCATAGAATAAATAAACCTAAAAACCCTGCAAAGAAAGCTTTGCCCGATCTCTGATGTATCAATAAGGCTACCAATAAAGCTACCACTGCAAAGAACCACCATATTGATATATATATGCCGGCTATAAAACTTAATAAAGCAGTTAATATTATAGCGATTAAAAATTTCATTTTAATTAGATTTTCTCAAAAGTCATTTTCCATTTTGCTTTTTTATCCAGCTTATCCCCTGCATGCATGAACCAAATCGTATAGTATTTACCCGAAGCCCACTGATCAACAAATGAATCATAATATTTGCTGCCGGGATTACCGCTTTGCCCGCCCGGATAAACCCCGTACGCTTCTATTTTATCAGTTAAGTGAACGATCATTTTCCAACTTGGGCCATGACTATGTTGTGTTGCATTTACAATATGCTGCCCGCCGCCGATATGCAATGATGGTCTTGCAAACGGCATTGCAGATGTTCTGAGCAAATGATAGATGGTTGTATTCTTATGTTTGCCCCATGCAAGTTTATCATCTTTATCTTCATTCAACAATTCGGGTGTTGCTTTCTTTAATGCATTAGTTACTACATCATAGAGAGTTTCTTTTTGAGGAGTTGTAATATCATCAATGTATTTAAATGCACTATCTCTTAACAATGCTTCAACCAATGTTCTTTCTGATGGATAAAGATTTCTTGCTTTAATCAACTCATCACTCCATATTAATACTTCAAGACTGTCGAACCATGTTTGATATGCAGTTGCCCCTTTTTCATCAAAATCATTTTTCAGATCCCAGTTGCGGACCAGGTCTGCCATTTTCTTTTCATCTGTTGATAGTTTAGTTTCATCAACATATTTTAAAAGCACCGGTCGCATCATTTGTGCAAATGAATTATAGTTCTCATTATGGAGGTTCATCATATCCTGAGGAGTGATCTGTTGCAAAGAATCCAGTCGTTTGTTTATTGTATAACCACGGTAGAGATCATATTTACCTGGAATAAAGTATGGATAAGCACTATCCGCCGGTCGCTGGTTAGCACTGCTCACAAAACCTCTTTCAGGATTTATAACATGAGGATTTTCTTCCATTGGAATATATCCCTGCCACATATAGCTGCTATCGTAACCCGGCATTACATACACACCTTGCCTGTCCCACAAAGCAGGCATACGTCCCTGTTGCCAGATAGCGATATCACCACGCTTTGAAGCAAATACCATGTTTTGTGATGGACATGTGAAATACTGAATGGCATTATGATAATCATCAAAATTTTTTGCACGGTCAAGATAATACCACATCAGCAATTCATTTGAAGGATCGTGTGCTGACCAGCGTACAGCAAGGTTTTTTTCTTTAAATGAAACTGTATCTGCCGGAAAACTTTTATCATACATCACTGGTCCAAAAACCGTGTATGCAACAGTATCAATAAAATCTCCTTTGCCTTTTACCCTTATTACCTCTGGCCGCATTGTTGCATCTTTCCATGCACTATCAAACCAATATTGTTGCCTGCTGTCATCTTTAAATTTTATCTCATAATAATCCCTTACATCACGTTGTGAATTTGTAAAACCAAATGCAATGCTATCATTAAAGCCGATCACAATACCCGGAATGCCCGGAAAACTTACTCCATAAGCATTCATTGAAGAAGTGCTGATCTGCATTTCATACCAAATTGATGGAAATGATAATTCAAGATGAGGATCATTACATAAAATTGGTGCACCGCTTTTTGTTTTACTGCCTGCTACAGCCCAGTTATTGCTTCCATTATTCGGATCGGGTTGGTACAGATCCACTAATTGAAGCGTATCTTTTTTTCCAAGATAAACTGAATCAGCATCAGCGGGTTTTTTTGGAACAATTGAAGGCGGTGAAAACACAGTTCCTTTTGGAACGATGGGACTCAATGAATCCGGTATTTGCGGAAAAAGAACTTTCAATTCATCATCACTAAAAAAACTTTTTGCATTGGTAAGAGGAAGATCATCCACACTGCCGGCAAGAGTTTCAGTCATTTGTTTTATAAACAATGCTGATTTTAAATTGGTCCACAGCTCGGGTTTATAATTCAGCAGCTTGTATTCTATGGGGAGCTGACTTTCCTTAAGAGAGTTTATATATGCATTGATACCCGCCGTATATGAATCAAGTATTTTTTTTGTGTGGGGATCAGCCTCAACTTCTTTCAGCATATTTTCAGCAGCGAAGATCATTCCGAGCCTTCTTTTTGTTCTGTCGTATGACAATGCTTTCTCTCCAATGATCTCACTTACACGACCTGCAGCAGCATGAGTTTGAAACTCCATTTGCCATAATCTGAATTTTGCATGTAAATAACCCTGAACAAATGCGGCATCTCCATCATCATCAGCAAATACATGCGGAACCAATCGTTCATCAAGAAATACTTCAGCCTTTCCATTCAACCCTTCCATTTTCAGATCAGCGGTAAAATCATTATCTGCTTGTTCAGCATTTTGCCAGATACCAAATTGCGGACTTAAAAATTTCCCTAATGGCATCGGTACCTTATCACCCCATGGTCTGTTCAAAGTATATATCAATCCACCGGTAATAATTGCCGAAACAAGGAATGGCGCAATTCGCATAAAAAATAAATATTGCGGGAAAATAAGAAAAAAACAGCCATTATCGGGTAAGCTGACAATAATCATTTTGCTGACAGGTATTTGTTGATAATTTCAATATCCGGGTTATGTCAGTTCTTTTTCATTAATTTTAAATTCTAAACAAATATCTATGGCATTTATAGTTTTTATTGTAATAATAGTTGTGATCGTTTTATGGCTGGTCAGTCTTTATAACCGGCTTGTAAGTTTGCGTAATCGCAGACAAAATGCATTTGCAGATATTGACGTGCAGCTTCGCCAGCGACATGACCTTGTACCGCAACTTGTAGAAACCGTAAAGGGTTATGCAAGCCATGAACGTGGTGTGCTTACACAAGTAACTGAAGCAAGATCAGCTGCTATGGCTGCAAAAACAATCGATGATAAAATTGTAGCTGAACAACAGCTCACATCTGCATTGCAGGGTTTAAGAGTGCAGGTGGAAGCATATCCTGATCTGAAAGCAAATCAGAATTTTTTGCAGTTACAGGAAGAGCTCAGTGATATAGAAAATAAACTCGCGGCTTCAAGAAGATTCTTTAATGGCGCCACCACTGAGTATAATAATGCGGTGGAAACATTTCCTTCAAATCTTATTGCAAACAATTTTGGTTTCAAACGTGAGATCATGTTTGATCTTGGCACAGAAGGAAGAACAAGAATGGAAGAACCGCCGACAATTAAGTTCTAAATCCCAAAAAACAAATAACAAATTCCAAATAAGGAACAGTTATTATTGAATGAAAGACATCGGACTTCAACAGCAAATTCAAAGAAACAATACCAATTCATTTCTTTTATTAATTGCATTCCCGGCATTATTGCTGGGAATGTTTTATATCATCATTTATTTTATTGCGAAAGATAATGCATCAGAGTACCCCGGCGACAATTTCCCGGTTTCTACTGATCATAATACAATGTTCCTAACTACTATTCCATTTATCCTGATCGGCGTTGGAATTTGGTTTTTAATAGCATGGGCAGGACATGCAGCCTTTATTCGCCTTGCCACAGGCGCAAGGCCATTGGAAAGAAAAGAAAACAAACGGGTTTATAACCTCGTAGAAAATCTTTGCATTTCAAAAGGCATGAAGATGCCCCAGATAAATATTATTGAAGATGATTCGCTGAATGCATTTGCAAGTGGGATCGATGAAAAAAGTTATTCAGTCACTTTATCAAAAGGCATTATTGATAAATTAAATGACGAAGAACTGGAAGGTGTGATCGCACATGAGCTATCTCATATAAGAAATCGTGATGTAAGGGTTTTGATCATCTCCATCATTTTTGTTGGCATTTTTGCCTTTCTTGCTGAATTGGCGTTTCGTAGTATTCGTTTTGCCGGTCGGGGTAAGAGAGATAGTAAAGGCAGCGGAGCCATTATACTTATTGCAATTGTTGTTACGGCGATCGCTTATTTCATTTCTATTTTACTCAGGTTTGGAATAAGCCGCAGAAGAGAATACCTGGCCGATGCCGGTGCTGCAGATATGACGAAGAAACCTTATGCACTTGCCAGCGCTTTAAAAAAAATTTCTACTGATCCCTATATTGAAGCGGTAGAAAATCGTGACGTTGCACAATTGTTTATTGATAACCCCACTCCTTCTACACATAAATCTGCATCATGGGATAATTTATTTGCCAGTCATCCGCCGATTAATAAAAGGATTGAGTTGCTGGAACAGTTTGTGTGAGAAAAGAAATCTTGATTTAGCTTTATGCTAAATTAAATCGATGCTCCAGCCAATTGAACTAAAATCAGAGTTGCCAATGGTTTTATCAAATAATGTTGTTTCTACAACAACTAAAGTTTGGAGTATTCTTGTTGCAAGCAAAAGAGGTGATCTTGAAACTGTAAAAAAGTTGGGCAATGAATGTCATGAATTGCTATTTGCTCAGTACAACTATACTCCGCCTATTCATTTTGCAGTTCGTGAAGGTCATGTTGATCTTGTAAAATATCTGCTTGGCCAAGGAGCACATGATCCTAAATATAAAATTTATCCATTCCAGGAAAGTCTTCAAACTATTGCAAGCGAAAGGGGATATAATGATATTGAATCATTATTAAATGAATATGCCGTCAATTCTTCATTACAGAAATACAAAGGCGATAATGGCGAAATTCTATATAACAGAACTGAGTTGCAACTGGAATTTCAACATGCTGTTGACAAAAATGGCTATAAAAAAGTCGAAGCAATATTGAAAGAGCATCCTGAATTTGCTATTGATGAAACATATTTTTGGGGCGAAGGCATCCTGTTATTTGCAGCAAAAGAAAACAATCAGAAAATGATGGAACTATTAATGAATTATGGAGCTAAAGTTCCAAAGGTGTTGAAATGGACACAGGCCTATTATTTCGAACATTATGATAGTGCGGTTTACTTAATGGAGCATGGGATGAACCCAAACACAATGAGCTGGCATCATGTTACAATTTTGCATGATATGGCTCAGAAAGGCTATATTAAAAATGCAGAGCTGTTAATTAAACACGGAGCAGACATTGATCCTGTTGACGAAGAATATCAATCAACACCATTAGGAATGGCAGCAAGATGGGGACAAACAGAAATGGTTGAATATCTACTTTCAAAAGGAGCAGATCCAAATAGATCAGGAGCACCATGGTCAAGCCCATTGGCATGGGCAAGAAAAAAAGGACATGATGAAATTGAAAAGATGCTTTTACGACAGATAAATTGAAATCATTTATATGAAAATGAAAGCCTCTGATTTATAAAGTGACAAAGATGAAATAGCTGAAATAAAGTGATCTATCTTACTTCAAAGTATTTTGCTGTAAATAAAAAACTCCGCACCATTGTGCAGAGTTTAATAGATAATAAATTTATTTCATTAAAATCCGGTACATGCTGTTGGGTCTGGGTATGTAGTACAATGGTTATTGCAGATCCATCTTCCAATATTACCGGTTGCTGCCCGAACGCCAGTAGTATCCGTGGTTAGAGGAAATGTTCCATTTTGTATATCAACATAAGTGAGAGTTGAAAGGAAAGTTTCTACTCTATTGTAATCACTGGCGATTGAAGTGGGTATAGGATTGCCACCATTAATGCAGTTCATGCTGAGTTGCAGAGCAGACGCCTGGAAAAAGGCTCTTCTTACCCAGTTGTTTTGTGGAGGCCAAAGTGCAGTTCCATCCTGCTTGTTTATTTCTAAACTTCCAAATTTTACGTTTTGACACCAGGATGCATTAGGAATAGGGTTGCTGAACCAATAACCTTGCGAATATCCACACCATGTGATTGTAGGTATAGTACAATCCTGCTTGCAGTAATAAAAGGCCGTTGCCCATTCATTCGCATTACCAGGATTAATTAAAAAAGGTGCTCCCCATGCTGGCTGGGAAATGCCCGAAATACAATCTGCCGCGTTACTAAATTGTCTGACCGATGCCCGCATGGCAATATAATACTGCTCATTGGTTGAACACTGCGTATTATTATCTGTATTAAGAGATGATAACAACACCCGAAAAGTGAATGTTTGCCTCATATCACAGAAATTTAAATTCTGTTTGCCTGGAAATTGAGTATAAACCGGATTTCCATCTATGTTTCGGGGAATAGCTGATTCTCGTCCTGCATAGGAATGTGCATCTCCAATATACCAGTTACCTGTAAGGTTATAAATTAAGTACAAATAAAAAGCATCATGACCAACAGTTACAGTACCTATATCTGTGCCATCTTGAATTTTCAGATTTGAGGTCAAAGCAGATCCACAAAAAGAAACGGTAGGAAAATTTAATATTGATTCGTAAACACCCGGAGTTTCAGTTGGAGGATCAGGAGGATCTTCTCTGGGTTTTTGTTTTTTACATGAAAAGATTGCTATAATGAGCAATAACAAAAATGAAAATTGTTTCATGGTCCGGGTTAGGCACATCATTTAGTTTTTTAGGTACGAACTGAGTTGTTCGAGGATTAAAGAATCGCAGTTTTTCAAGGATGGAATCTCAAAAATACTCCGTAATGATGGTAGTTGCAAGGACAGGTTTAATTTTTTATGAAATACTTTTCTGTATCAATCGTGTTTATACTTGAAGAACGAAAAACATTTTTGTTTTCCAACACTTGCCCGCCAAACTGCGTATATGTATTTACATAACCCCTGATGATAACTTAGAAACGACCGCTACGAAAACTTTATTTATGGTAAATCACCCATGACCGATATAAAAGGTGTCTATGAAAATTTAATTTATCGTAAATCCCCTATGGCTAATATAAAATTAGCCCTCTATGTAAACTTATTTCCAAACTGCAGTCAGCCCGCAGAGTGGGCTGCTGCAGGTGGAAGTATTTAGATCAAAAAGAAGAATATAATTCTTTCAAGGTTCTTAATGTTTCAAAGTAATTAAGAGTAACGTATTTGTCCTATTGTTACATAACACTATTGCAATATCTGATTGAGGATATTAATTTTACCCTTCGCGTTTCTGATCAATAACACTCCAATTCCTTAAAGCCACATGATAACTATTGTCAAATGCCTTTCCTTAAAAGTACCCTATCTGAACAGGACCTTGTTAAAGGTTGCATCCTTAATGACAGAAGGATGCAAGAGCTGCTATATAAGCAGTATTGTTCATCAATGATAGTGCTTTGTAAATCTTACACAAAAAATGATGAAGATGCCGTTGAAGTATTACAGGACGGGTTTTTAAAAGTTTTTCAACAGATAGACAAGTTCGATGCAAGCAGGTCATCCCTATATACATGGATGAGAACGATCATGATCCGGACGGCTATAGACTTTTTACGTAAACAAAATAAAAAGAATATAGCGATGGAATGGAAGAAAGATTATGAGCCGGCGATTGAGGCTGAAGCATTGCAGCGAATGTCAGCACAGCAGGTACAATGCATGCTCCAGCATTTATCAGCAACTACCAGGGCGGTATTTAACCTGTATGTAACGGAAGGCTATAATCACAGCGAAATCGGAGAATTATTAAAGATAAGTGAAGGAACAAGCAGATGGCATTTAAGTGAAGCAAGGAAATATTTGATCAATTTATTAAAAGCAAAAGAAAGAGCATGAACAAGCACCACCCTTACAACAACATCATCGAGAAAAAGCTTGAACAGCTACCCACTGCTGATGCAGACCATTTATGGAATGATATGCATGAGATACTGGATAAAGAGTTGCCGCAAAAAAAAGAAAGGCGTCGGTTTATATGGTGGTTTCTTAGCGGTAATGGCATTTTATTGCTGAGTGTTAGTTTGATTATTATTTCCAGTTCTTCTATATTCTTTTTAACTAAAAAAGAAAGTTCAACTGTTACAATCAAAAAATCGACCGACTCCCAACAGTCGAATAAATTCATTGAAAATGTTGATGCAAAAATTTTAAGCGAAAGCAAAGAAAATATAACGACAAATAGCGACCAACTTCAAAAAACCAGGGACGACATATCTGCAACAGCACCTTCAATTAGTGCTGTTGATATTGTAACCCAAAATTATTTTGTTACAGACAAAATAGTAAAACAATCTAAAAAATACATAAAGAAGGACCAATCCAACCAGCCAATACAAGACATTTCTAAAACCGGGGAAAATTTTGACATTGCTTCTCCCAACCTGGAATCAATACATCAGGGTCTTCTAGTCACAACAAATCTTAACGAAGAAAAAAAATCTATAAGCCCGCAATTGGAACCCGTAGTAATTAAGGTAATGAAGATGAACACCAGGAATAATAATGAAAGTGGATTCTATGCAGGCATTATAAGCGGAGTTGATTTGAGCTCAATACATTTTAAATCCGTAAAGACTGGTGCAAGTAAGGGATTCATTATTGGTTATGCCCTCAATAAAAAATGGAATATTGAGAGCGGTTTGTTATGGGATACAAAAAGAGTTTATGATAATGGTAGTTATTTCAATCCTCCGGGATACACACCAACGAACGGGATAACGATAATAGCTGTAAACGGAAAGAGTCGTCTTTATGAATGGCCTGTTAATATGAAGTACACGATCATCTCAGGAAAACATAACCTGTTTGCAACAACGGGACTTTCTTCTTACTTCATGAGATCAGAAAATTATGATTATGAGTATACGCAGAACAATCAACCCGGTGGTCATAATTATCTCAGCTATACAAATGAAACAAAAGACTGGTTCTCTGTTGTGAATCTTAGTATAGGTTATACTCACAAGCTTGGTGATATTGGAAGCATACGGGTTGAACCTTATCTAAAGCTTCCTCTTAAAAATCTTGGAGTGGGCAACATGCCTATCATGAGCACAGGATTGAATATTGGGTTTACTAAAAAAATAAGATGATGCTTACTGAATAATCTACTTCTTCCCTTCCATCATCGGCACAAAAGAAAAATTATCAAATACTTCTTCTTTTATTGCGCCTCGCTCTAGTTTGGTAACACGTTTCATTTGTTGTACTTCGCCGGCGCCAAGTGGTAACACCATCATCCCACCCGGTTTTAACTGCTCAATTAGTTTTGGAGGAATCTCAGGGGCAGCGGCTGTAATTAAAATTTTATCGAACGGAGCATATGTTGGGAGGCCTTCATATCCATCACCATAAAAAAACTTGATGTTGGGATATTTTTTTAAATGCAAAAAAGATTTGTTTAGCTCAAATAATTTTTTCTGACGTTCAATTGTATAAACCTGTGCTCCTAATTCAGCCAGTAAACAGGCCTGGTAGGCGCTGCCAGTTCCAATTTCCAAAACTTTTTCAAATGGTTTTACCTGCAGCAAAAATGTTTGGTAAGCGACAGTATAGGGTTGAGAAATCGTTTGTCCTTCCCCTATTGGAAAAGCTCTGTCCTCATACGCTACATCATCGAAAGCTGAATCAAGAAAAAAATGTCGTGGAATTCTATTGATAGCATCAAGGATCCTTTCATCAGTAATTCCTTTTTTGCGAATGCCATCTGTTAATTTTTTCCGAAGCCCCTTGTGTCGGTATGTATCTTCTGTTGGTCTCATAAAGTTGTGAAGATAACTGCTTTGAAAATTTTTTCAACATCGTTTTTCGTTCGTACCTTTTTGCCCCATTTTAGAAAAACAAAATTGCTGCCAATGATCATGTATTGGCGAAAGAAGTATAAACAATCTAAAATCAATCAATATGAAAAGAATCGCAATGCTTGGCTCAGGATTTATCGGCAGGTTTTATGCTGATGCGCTGCAGGGTTATCGCAGCAAAGACAAAGTAGTAAGTGTTTATTCACGTCGTGAAGAATCTGCAAAAAAGTTTGCTCAAGATTATAACTGTGAACATTGGACAACAAATATGGAGCAATCGATAGCTCATCCAAATGTGGATGTTGTTTGCATTTCATTACCGAATAACTTACACGAAGCTGCTGTAATGCTGTGTTGCAAGCATAATAAAGCTGTGATCACTACAAAACCATTGGGAAGAAATGCCGGGGAAGCAAAAAGAATGTTAGAAGCTGTTGAGAAAGCAGGCATCTTTAATGGTTACCTGGAAGATCTTGTGTATACTCCCAAATTTTTAAAAGCAATTGAAAGTGTGAAAAACGGTGCATTGGGAAGAATTCTTTGGGCTAAATCAAGAGAAACACATCCCGGGCCACATAGTGATTGGTTCTGGGATCTTGAACAGGCCGGTGGTGGTTGTATTCTTGATCTCGGTTGTCATTGCGTTGAAATTTCAAGAAGTTATATCGGAAAAGATATAAAACCGGTTGAAGTAATGTGCTGGGCAGATACACAAGTAAAACCTATCGATGCGGAAGATCATGCAATTGGTTTGGTGAAATATGAGAATGGAGCCATCGGCCAGTTTGAAGTAAGCTGGACCTTCCGCGGCGGTTTGGATCTGCGGGATGAAGTAATGGGAACCGAAGGAACCATTTGGATAAATAGTTTTTTACGTACAGGGTTTGAAATGTTTACAACAGGTAAAGGCGCAGATTATGTTGCAGAAAAAGCAGAAAGCAATACTGGCTGGTTGTTCCCGGTTGGCGATGAGTTGAATGAGCTTGGTTATAACCATATGTTCATGGATATGTTCAATGCAATGGAAAGTAATAAACCGCCGAAAGAAACTTTTTATGATGGTTACATTGTGAATTGTGTTCTTGATGCCGCTTATCGTTCTGCAAAAACAAAACAATGGGAACCTGTGATGCTTGATGTATGGAGGGGAAGAACAGGAGTAACAAAAGAAAGTCACCTGACTGAATACGATAAAGAAAATTATTTGGTAAAAGAAGAGATGACGCATTACGGAGCTAAGAAAGTTATTTTGAAAAATAAGAAAAGCGGCAAGATTACAGAGAAAGTTCTTGACTGATCAATTGCCCCGGCCTTTTAGGCCGGGGGTTTAAAATCAAATTTTATCTTTTTTCAAATGGAAAAAACAGCAGCATTTGCAGGAAGCATTCCCGCTAATTATGAAAAATATCTCGGGCCATTTCTTTTTGAGCCTTATGCTCTTGATCTTGTTTCCAGGTTACAGGATAAAAAGTACAATGATATTTTAGAGATCGCCTGTGGCACAGGTCGTGTGACAGCACATCTTGCAAAAGAAGTAAAGCATGATACATTAACGGCAACAGATCTTAATCCTGATATGATCAATATCGCAAAGGAAATGGTTCATGACGATACAATTAAATGGATGCCCGCAGATGCACTACAACTTCCTTTTAAAGATGCATCGTTTGATCTTGTGGTGATACAATTTGGTGTGATGTTTTTTCCGGACAGGGAAAAAGGACTGCAGGAAGCTTATCGTGTATTAAGACCAGGTGGCAAACTTATATTTAGCACATGGAACAGGGTTGAAACAAATGAAGCTATTCATGAAGGAAGGTTGATCATCGAAAGTTATTTTGAGGATAACCCTCCCATATTTTATAATGTGCCATTCTCCATGTACAATGAAAAAGGGCTAATAGATCTCGTTAGTGAAAGAGGATTTAAAAATGTAAAAACTACGCTGGTTAAAAAAGAAGGTGTAAGTCCGTCCGCTGCTGATCTTGCTAAAGGCATGGTGGAAGGAAATCCTGTTTATCTTGCAATAAATGAAAGAAATCCATCTTTGGTAAATGTAATTGAAGATCATATACGTAAAGTTGTTGCAAAAAAATTCGGAGATAGGCCAGTAAAGGGTCTGTTAGAAGCCTGGGTGGTGGAAGCGATCAAATAACACACTCAAAATTTATTTAATGAAATTTTACCCAGCTCTTTTCATTATTGTTTTTATAACATCATGTTCTCAGAATGAAAAGAAATATACAACCTGGAATAACTTTGGCGGTAATAAAGAAAATAATCATTATTCTTCCTTATCACAGATCGATACAAACAATGTAAGCCAACTGCAGCCTGTCTGGATATTTAATACCGGCGATGCTGATACAGTAAAGAATTCCCAGATACAATGCAATCCTATCATTGTTGATTCAATAATCTACTTTACCTCTCCTACTCTTAAGCTTTTTGCATTGCATGCAGGCACTGGAAAAAAGATATGGGAATTCGATCCTGATTCAATGTTCAGGAATAACCAGCCCATGCATTTTGTTTTGAATAATAGCCGTGGAGTTACTTACTGGACCGATGGAGAAGAAGATAAAAGGATTCTTTATGTAGCCAGTTCTTATTTGCATTGTATTAATGCAACAAATGGTCAACTCGTAAGAAGCTTTGGTGATAGTGGATTAGTTGATCTGCATAATGACCTTGGTCGTGAAGCTGGTGATCTTTTTGTTACAGCAACATCACCGGGTATTATTTATAAAGACTTGTATATACTTGGTTCAAGAGTAGATGAAGGTCCTGCTGCTGCACCGGGACATATCCGTGCATTTGATGTAAGAACCGGTAAGATGCGTTGGATATTCCATACAATACCACAACCTGGTGAAACCGGATATGAGACATGGGAAGACCCCGAAGCATATAAGCATGTTGGAGGTGCTAATAGCTGGAGCGGTTTAACGCTTGATGAAGAAAGAGGAATTGTATTTGCACCAACAGGGTCTGCTTCTTATGATTTTTATGGCGGTAAAAGAAAAGGTCAGAATTTATTTGCAAATTGTTTACTGGCTTTAGATGCAGAAACAGGAAAACGAAAATGGCATTTTCAATTCATTCATCACGATCTATGGGATTGGGACCTTCCGGCGCCACCTGTATTAGTTACAATTGAAAAAGATGGGAAAAAGATCGATGCAGTTGCGCAAACATCAAAGCATGGTATGGTTTGGATCTTTGAAAGAGAAACCGGTGATCCTGTTTATCCAATAAATGAAATGCCTGTCGATACTGCAACTGAATTAGCAGGTGAAAAAGTTTGGCCCACACAACCAATACCAACTTTTATTAAGCCATTTGTAAGACAAACTTTTACTGGTAATGATATCAATCCTTATTTACCTGATACATCGGTTGCTAAATTGAAAAAAGATCTGGAAGGTTATCGTTATGGAAAAATGTTTTTGCCTCCGGGTAAAAAAACTCATGTTGAACTTCCGGGTTTTGATGGAGGTGCTGAATGGGGTGGCCCGTCTTATGACCCGCAAACAGGTTTGCTTTATGTAAATGCAAATGAAATGGGTTGGCTTGTAACAATGCGTGATGTAAAAAATGAATTAACCACTATAAAAGAAAATTATGGACAAGCAGGATTAAGACTTTATGAAAAATATTGCATGAGTTGTCATAGTGCTGATAGAAAAGGAACCGGAAATTTTCCAACACTTATTAACCTGCAGGCAAGATACAGGAATGCAGATATCTTATCGTTACTGTCAACCGGGCGAAGGATGATGCCATCTTTCAATTATATTACTAAAGAAGAAAAAGAGGCGATCACTTCTTATATACTTGAAGCAAAAGAAAACTTGTTAAAAGAATTTGTACGGCCGCCCCAGGCACAGGATGCTTATCGAAGTCTTCCTTACGTAATGACCGGTTACAATAAATTCTTAAGCCCTGAAGGCTATCCAGCTATTGCTCCACCATGGGGAACGATAACTGCTATCAATTTAAATACAGGAGAGCATGTTTGGAAAACAACACTGGGTGAATATCCTGAACTAAAAGAGAAAGGAGTTCCTTCAACGGGTACTGAAAATTATGGAGGGCCCATTGTTACGTCAGGTGGACTCCTGTTCATAGCCGCTTCAAGAGATGGTAAGATAAGAGCCTTCAATAAATTTAATGGTAAGCTGCTTTGGGAATATGAATTACCTGCACCCGGTTTTGCAACTCCATCTGTTTATGAAGTAAATGGGAAACAATTTTTAGTTATCGCCTGTGGAGGAGGTAAATTAAAAACTAAATCGGGAGATGCTTACATAGCATTTGCATTACCCGATAAAAAATAAATTATAAAGGATGTGAAATATTTCTCGCCGCTTTTCTTTCCGCAATAAAGATCGCTGTTAGAATAGTAATCAGCACAATACTATACTCAATGCCATTAAGGGATCTGCCTACAACAAACCAACCATTTTCTGCATGCACTGTTACAATTCCTGTAATAAGTATAATGATCTCACCAATGCAAAATATCCTTACAAAGTAGCGCAGGAACATAAGTATGCCCCCAACTAATTCAAATAAGGTAACAGCCCAGGCCAAATAAAATCCAAGAGGAAATCCTTTACTCTCTAAAAACTCTCCAAAGCCCGGAAGCGTATTATTATAAACTCTTACTCCTGCATGAAGAATAAAGACTATTCCCATCATCATTCTAAGCGCTGCAATAGAAGATGTCGGTTTAAAGAGACGATCAATATTCATTCTTAGTTCAGGTGCTTTTTGCCAAAGAAATAGATTAGGAGCAGGTAAAGAACAATTGCAATAACGAAAGAAATAATAACGGCAGTGTCTGTCAGGCGTTTATGAATGAATAACCGGTCGATTATATTGTAGATAACTACTACGATTAAGATTGTTATGATGCGTTGCTTCTCTTGCATGGACAGTGGATTTAAATTATAAATGGCTAAGCAAGCAAAATGTTATGGCTTTAAAAAATTGTCAGGCAAAAATAAAAAACAATTTTAAAGTTTCATATCACTGATTATTGCTTTTATCTTTTCATCCAGGGCGGCGCTGGTTTTATCAAATTCAGCAGCAGTTTTCAATTTTATATAAACACTAAAGTAAAATTTTATCTTAGGCTCCGTACCACTTGGTCTTGCGCTAATTTTGCTTCCATCAGCGAGCACAAATTGCAGCACGTTTGACTTAGGAAGCTTTATATCCCACTGCTCACCTGTCTTCAAGTTCTTTCCTTTTCTTAATTCATAATCGAGCAATTGAACTACATCGGAACCTGCCAGAGTTTTCGGTGGGTTTTTTCTGAACCCCGCCATCATATCTGCGATCTGCTGTTGCCCATCCATTCCTTTTTTAGTTATGGAAATAAGGTGCTCCTTATAAAAACTATATTGAACATAAAGATCGATGAGTTTATCATACAGGCTGCGGCCTTTATTTTTTTCATAAGCCGCCATTTCACATAGTATCGCAACGGCGCTGATGGCATCTTTATCTCTTACTTTATCACCGATCATTAAGCCATAGCTTTCCTCTCCTCCCACTACATAATGTTCTTTGCCTTCTTTTTCTCTTATCAATTCTGCTATCCATTTAAAACCGGTAAGCACATTGTAGCAGGAAATATTATTTGCTTTTGCTATCTCGTCTATTAATTCAGTTGTTACAATTGTTTTTACCACCATATCATTCGGCCGGGCAAGGCCTTTTGCTTTTCTTGCTTCGATCATATAGTTGAAAGCAAGAACAGCTGTCTGGTTCCCATTTACCAATACCCAATTGCCATGATGATCTTTTACTCCAATACCAACACGGTCGCTATCTGGATCAGTACCCAATAAAATATCGGCATCCAGTTCTTTTGCTTTTTTCATACCAATACTCATTGCCTCGCTTTCTTCCGGGTTTGGATAAACGACAGTTGGAAAATCACCGCTGATATTGCTTTGCTCTTCCACTATATGCACATTGGTAAAACCAAAACGTTTCAGCACAGGCGGCACCATCGTAATGCCCGTACCGTGTATAGGTGTGTAAACAATCTTAAGGTCATGTTGCTTCTCTATCACTTCAGGATACACACTCAGGCTTTTCACCATTTCAATATATGCTTCATCCATTTCTTTACCGATGATCGTAATATTGGCTTCACCACCGCTCCATTTCACATCATCAACTGAAGCAATCTTCTCTACTTCTTTAATTACATTTTTATCATGAGGCGGCACTAATTGTCCGCCATCATTCCAATAAGCTTTATAGCCATTGTATTCTTTCGGATTATGTGATGCAGTACAAACAACACCTCCCTGGCATCCGAGATGACGAATAGAAAATGAAAGCTCCGGTGTGGGACGCAATGCTTCAAACAAAAAAACTTTTATTCCATTTGCAGCAAAAACATTCGCAGTAGTTTCAGCAAAGAACCGACTGTTATTCCTGCAATCATGAGCAATTGCAACACGTATTGGCCCACCAGGGTACGTCTGCAACAAATAATTCGCAAAACCTTGCGTCGCCATGCCAACAGTATATTTATTCATCCGGTTGGTGCCTACACCCATAATACCACGCAAGCCACCGGTACCAAATTCAAGATTGCGGTAAAAAGCTTCAGCCAGCTCTTTCGGATTTTCTGACTGCATTTTTTTGATGGCTTCCTTTGTTTCCGTATCAAAATTTCCCTTTAACCAGTTTGTTGATCTTTCTTGTATCACTGCTTCCATTTATTGAACATTTAAAGATTAAAATTTAGTTCCGATAGCTATCAGGATGAAAGTTATAGAATTTTACCAATAGAAACTGAAAAGCCAAAGTAAACGTATTTTTGTTGCGGTCCCGACTTGGTCGGGAGAAGCGGTCTCCTTAACTTATTATTTTTATTATGAAGCCAGCACCTGTGCAAAACTCATCTTCCGTTGCGACGCTCCGTTTATCTTTCACATCTATGTTCAGCAACTGCGTCGCTCCCGATAATTATCGGGATTACCCAGACACTGAGCTTGTCAAAGTGGAAGGGTCGCAGCCGATAGCTATCGGCTCTTGTACGTTCAGTTCATTATTCACCATGCTGGTTGTTTTCCTTTTTATTCCCATATTTCTTACAGCACAAATTGATTCATTAAAAACCATAGATACTTCATGGAATAAGTCTGTAGGTATAGAAAAAGAACCAAAAATATTTAGTGACCCGATGGTACGAAAAGCTCTTAGCACTGCTGAATGGAACCGTCGTTATCTTTCACCAGAACAAAAAACAAAAAGGCAATTGCTTATCGGTGGCTTAAATGTTGTTGGATACGGAACATCAATTGTCATTTTTAATAATACATGGTATAAAGACTATCCCAAAACCTCGTTTCATACATTCAACGACAGCAAAGAATGGCTGCAAATGGATAAGGCGGGGCATGGCTGGGCTGCATATAATTCAGCCCGTATATCAAGCGCTATGTGGGCATGGACGGGTGTCGGAGCAAAAAAAGCAACCTGGATCGGCGGATTAAGTAGCTCGGTTTATCTGACAGTAATAGAAATTTTAGATGCCCACTCTGCCAAATGGGGATGGAGCTGGGCTGATATGGGCGCCAATGTTTTTGGTTCAGGTTTGTTCATCAGTCAACAACTCGGTTGGAAGGAACAACGAATTCAATTCAAATTTTCATTTCATCGTAAAAATTATTCTGACCCAATGCTTAATGAAAGATCAGATGAGTTGTTTGGCAATACATGGACAGAGAGAATGCTAAAAGATTATAATGGCCAAACCTACTGGCTAAGTGCAAATATGAAATCTTTTTTTCCTAAATCAAATTTACCTGCATGGCTGAATGTGGCAATTGGCTATGGAGCAGATGGAATGTTTGGCGGCTTTGAAAATAAATGGATCGATGGCGATCCCGGCTTTCCCATTGACAGGACAGATATTAAACGATACAGGCAATGGTACTTGGCTCCCGATATTGATTTTACGAAGATCGCTACTGATAAGAAAGCTTTACGATCTTTGTTCTTTTTTTTAAATGCATTCAAATTTCCAATGCCGAGTTTAGAATTATCGAATGGAAAGTTTAAAGTAAATGCAATTCATTTTTGATCAAAATTTAGTAAACAATAAGGTAATAAAGTGGACTTACGAGAGTTAAACTATCTATTAAGGTAATAAGGTTTTATGAGTTTAACCTTAGTAGAAAAATCGATGGGCTACGTTAACATCCTTATTACCTTATTTGGATCTTAACTTAAGTAGGCACCTGATATCTCTTCACCATTCACTTCCACAAAAATATGTTCCTGGATTGTTGTAGCTATTGACAACCCAACATAATCTGGTCTTACCGGAAAACTGGTATGTGTTCTTTCTACAAGGACAAGTGTCTGAATTTTTTTTGGATGAAAATCAATAAAAGGTTTCAACGCATAAAGCAAGGTTTTTCCACTGTTGCTTACATCATCGATAAGTATAATTGCTTTATTATTGAAATCGATCTTTTTGCTTAAGGATACATCTGTCGGTTGTTTTTTATCAAGCGTAATGGTGATGAGCTCAGTTTTGATCGAAGAAATTTCGCCAAGCATTTTTTGTATAACTCTTGCTACTACACTCCCGCTTTCTCGTATTCCTGCCAGGATAATTTCTTTTTCATCAGTATTATTTTCTAATATTTCATAAGCCATTCGGCGAAGTTTTTTCTCTGCAACTTCTTTTGAAAGGATATAATTTTTTTCTGTTCCCATAGCAATTTATATCCGATAGTTATCGGGATTACAATTTAAACATTAAACGCTTAATTTAGCAAATGTAATTGATTGATCATGCAAATTGTTCAACAGGTTTTATTTGTTCTCGTTTCTGCAATTGCCATCTGGCTTTTTTCAAAAAAAGTAAAAGAGATCAGCCGCAATATAAAGCTTGGCCGTGATGAAGATTTCAGCGATAATAAAAGCGAACGTTGGAAAAATGTTTTGCTCCTTGCTTTTGGGCAAAAGAAGATGTTCAGGAACCCGCTGGTAGCAATCATGCACTTTTTTGTCTATGCCGGTTTTATCATTATCAATATTGAAGTGCTGGAAATAGTATTGGATGGAATATTAGGGACACACCGGCTATTTGCAAAACCGCTTAGTGGATTTTATACTTTTTTAATTAATGCTTTTGAGATACTTGCTGTATTAGTTATTCTTGGATGTGTTATTTTTTTGATCAGAAGAAATATTATCAAGCTAAAAAGGTTTATCAGCAAAGACCTTGACGGCTGGCCAAGAAGTGATGCAAATTATATTCTCATTACGGAAATTATCCTGATGCTTTTGTTCCTTACGTTAAACACAAGCGACAGGTCTTTACAGTTGCAGGGAAACGAACATTATCAAGATACAGGCAGCTTTCTTGTAAGCGGATTTTTCTCCTCTTCCTTAACCTCATCCTCAGCCTCAACCTTACTTTCACTTGAACGTGGCGCATGGTGGCTCCATATCATCGGTATTTATGCTTTTTTAAATTACCTGCCGTATTCAAAACATCTTCATATTATCCTTGCATTCCCAAATGCATATTATGCAAGACTTGAACCAAAAGGCGAAATGAAAAATATGCCTGCTGTACAAAAAGAAGTTTTGTATGCGATGAAGCCTGAATTGGCGCCAACAGACGCTGCTCCACCTGCAAACTTCGGCGCTAAAGATGTTTTTGATCTTAGCTGGAGAAATTTATTGGATGCATATAGTTGTACTGAATGTGGCCGATGCTCTGCTGCCTGCCCTGCTACACAAACGGGAAAACTTTTATCGCCCAGGAAAATTATGATGGATACAAGAGATAGATCAGAAGAGGTCGGAAAAAATATCAAAGTAAATAAAGTATATAAAGAAGATGGTCGAAAATTATTGCATGATTATATTTCGGTTGAAGAGCTTCGTGCATGTACTACCTGCAATGCTTGCGTTGAAGAATGTCCTGTTTCCATCTCTCCTCTTGAGATAATTTTAGAACTCCGACGATCATTAGTAATGGAAGAAAGCAATGCACCGCAGGAATGGAACGCCATGTTCAGCAACGTAGAAAATAATTTCGCTCCTTGGAAGTTTTCACCAGATGAAAGAGATAAATGGACGCAGGAAGTTTGAGGTTTGATGTTTGAGATTTGATGTTGACATTTCTCAATAAAACTATTACAACTTATCATTACATTGCGACCTTCAACTCTTTGAACATAATCGCAGGGAACAGAGAACTGCTCTCTTTATAAAAGGCGAGCAAAAAAAGTGTGGATTTCCTAAAAGATAGAATAAACATTCTTCTCTCATTTTTTTTAATCTTATTTTACTTCCTCCTTCTTATCAACTCAAGTACGCCATTAATAAAAGTCAATGGATGAACAGGATTACCCGGAACGTATAAATCAACATAGTATTTATCGAGGAAGCTGCGGTTTAATGCCGGGCTATCAGCAAAAATTCCTCCACTTATTGCATCTGTTCCGGCAAGAATAATAATTTTAGGATCAGGTATCGCATCGTAACATATCTGCAAGGGTTCTGCCATATTTTCTGTGATGGGGCCGGTTATGACAATACCATCAGCATGTCTTGGCGATGCTACAAATTCAATTCCAAAACGGCCCATATCAAAATTTACATTGCCGCAAGCATTTAATTCCAGTTCGGAACTGTTGTCACCTCCTGCACATACCTGCCTCAACTTTAATGAACCGCTAAAATAAGATGTAATTTCTTTTCGTATCATTTCTGTATTCATTGTAAGAGGTTTTTCATCCCCTTCTTTTGTTAATAATCCATCCCTGTAGTTGGTAGCGATCTTATAATCTTTGGTAAATTTTATTTTATCAGGATAAGCAAATGCACATTCACCACAAAAAATACATTTACCAAGATCAATACAAACAGGGTTAGCGCTAATCGCATCAGTCGGACATAATTCAACCAATGCCTTTTCATCAATAGTTGCATCAGAAATAATCGGACGACCCCGGAAAATGCCGGGTACTTCGGCTTGCGTCACATCCGGTATGTATTGTTTGCCCTGGTGAATAAGTATTTGAATATTCTTAATCATGTTTAATTCATTATTGTTATAGATCGTTTCCGCAATAACTTAGATCAAAACTCTTATTACAAATGGGGAAATCTGAAATCTCATTATTTCGTACTGCCAATGCCAATGCCAGCCAGTTATGCAATGAAGGGTCTTTTATTTTATAATGCATCAATTCGCCATTATTATCTGTTACAGCACAATGACAAATTTCTCCTCGCCATCCTTCTACCAATGAAATCGCAAAAGAATTGGGTGATTGCCTTTTTAATTCCATTGCTTGATTATTTTCTTTGGGAATAGCCTGCAACCATTGACGTATATATCGAATGGACTGAAGAATTTCTTCTTTGCGTACCTGTGTACGTGAATAGACATCGCCATGACGTTTTACTACAGGTTTATGATTCAATCGTGTAAACAACGCAGAAGGATGTGAACTGCGAATATCCCGTGCAATACCTGCTGCCCTGGCTGTCAGACCAACTGTTCCTATTGATTCAGCTTGTTCCAATGTTACTATACCCGTTTTTTCAAGTCTGGCCAATACTGTAGGCAGGGATTTCATTTCATTGTACATCTCCATGAAGTCCGGTTCAAAATCATTCAAAAGTTTGGTTAGCTTTTCGGCAAGTTCCTGGGTAAATGGAAAATTATTTTTCCCGGCTCTTATCAACCCTTTTGATAAACGATTGCCACACCATTCCTGCATAAAATTTATAACAGGTGTTCTTAATCTTCCAAAAACAGAGCTGCCCAATTGATAAGCAATATCTGTACAGATAGCACTCAAGTCTCCGGTATGAATAGCTATTCGCTCCAGTTCCAATGCCAATGTTCTTGCAAATAATAGATCATCAGAAGGATTGAAACCGGATAAACTTTCCCAAATATTTACAAATGCAGTCGTATGACCTGCAACGGTATCACCAGCGATGGATTCTGCTAATACAGTCCGCTGCAATAATTTTTTCTTATTCAAAAAATGAGATTCAATGCCGCGATGCTGGTAACCCAATTGGATTTCGAGATGAAGAATTTGCTCTCCATTACAAATGAATCTGAAATGCCCGGGCTCAATTATACCGGCATGAATGGGGCCTACTCCCACTTCATGCAATTCTTCACTATGAATTTGGTAGAAAGGATAATTTTCAATTTGTTGTTCCTTGCTGTTTCTGTTAAATGAATACCGGAGCGGTTTCAACCAGGGATGATCTTTATAATCAATATCAAAATTTTCATGCAGCTCTCTTTCGAAATTATGAAAAGAAAGGCGTTGAGCAGTAAAAGATGGTAATGAACTATTGCTTTCAATTTCCGCAGATGAAACACAAATATTTTGTTCCGTATCATTGGCTATGGAACAGATCAACTTAATCTTACTGCCGGATAAAAAACCATAATAATTGACACAATGAAATTCTTTTCTTTTCACAAACATTGTATTCAGTTCCAGGAAATCTTCATACTTTAAAACAGGAATGTTTTGCAGGGGAATGGTTTGATTGTTCTTTATCGTACAATACTTCATCATATTATTTTGGTAAATGCTCTATGGCTGTATTTATCAGGTTTACAAATACAGCCGGCGGATTTAGTCCCAGGTAAATAACCAATGCCAGGAAAATATATTGGCTTAGGGATTCAACCGGGCTGATCTTTTCTATTTTTGCTTCATTGAAATTCACCGGTTTAATAAAAAGTATTTTAAAAATATTTTTTCCAAACGACCAGATGATCATTGTTAACAATAATAAAACGATTGCCAGCAACCACAACTGGTTATCTTCAAACATCGAACGGAATATTAAAAATTCACTGACAAACATACCCGATGGCGGCATCGCTGTTACTATAAAAAAACCGAACAACAACACCAATGCACCTGCAATATTGTATTTAAAATAATCACCTGCATCGTAAATGCTTTTACTTTTATAAATACGATACACCTGTCCTATCTGGAAAAACATGGAGGACTTGGTAAACGAATGTAAAACGATATGAAGAATGGCTGCATAATAGCCAATACCACCTGAAGCAAGTCCCAAAATAATCAAACCGCTATGCTCAACGCTGGAATATGCAAACAGCCTTTTGAAATTCTTTACTTTGAGTATATATACTGTTGCTACAAAAATGGATAAGAATCCTGAAATGAACAGTATTTTATTCGCCCAGGGAAAAATAGAAGTATGACTGATGATCTCATAAAAACGAAAAATGCCAAGGAAGCCAACGTTCATCAATACACTTCCAAACAATGCTCCGGCTGGAGATGGAGCTTTATCTTTTGCATCAATGCCTGCAGTGTACATAGGTACCAGGCTGGCTTTGGATGTAAAGCCGGTTAAAATAAAAAGAAATGCCAGCTTCAACCAAAACACATTAAACAGTCCGGCGTCGTTTAATAATATTTTGTAATTAAGATCTTTTATTCCTGCCTGCTGCACGGCTACAGTAAGAAAAAGTATACCGATAAAAACGAATGTGATACTGATGGAACAAACAAAAACATATTTCCATGTGCCTTCGAGTGTCCGCACATTCCGGCGATGATAGATCAGCGCTGATGAACTAAGCGTAGTGATCTCAACAAATATCCATGTGATGGCAATATTATCTGATAAATATGCAGCGCTTAATGCAGTAAGCAGCATTACCATTGCAGCAAAATAAATGCTCCGCTCACGGGGAATGTCTTTGTCGGTTGCAAAATAAATATAGCTGTGCCAGAAAGCCGGTATGCTAATGATGCTTAATGTTATCAAAAAAATTATAGCCAGTGCATCAGGAGTAAAATATCCCAGTTCCTGAATATCCTGGTGGTTGAATTCATAAACTGTCAATCCCCATTGTAAAAGAATGAATGCAGTTACTAATAAATAATTCAATGTCTTATTCCTGTTAAAGAATAATGCCAGGCTGATACCCACTGCAGCGATAAGATAAATTCCGATCATGATCTTCTTACTATAATTATTTAATCTTTCAAACTTCTTAGCTGGTCAACATCCTGTTCTTTCAGAATATCGCCAATCTTATTTACGAATACCCCTAATAATAATACACTTGCAAAAATGTCGAGCAATATCCCAATGTTCACCAGCATCGGCATTTCTGTGCCAACAGCCAGCGATAAAACAAACACGCCATTTTCTATAATAAGGAATCCCATTACATGGGTGATGATCTTTTTTCTTGAAATAATAAAGTAAAGGCCGGTAAATAAGGCAGACAAAGCAGTTACAAAAAATATTTTTCTTATATGCGGGCCATGAATAGTATTGGATAAAAGAAAAGAGCCGATTATGATAGTAGTAATGATAACTACCGAAAGAAAATCGGGAAGAAAAGGATCCGATTCACGGGTGATCTTATTCCTTTTGATAACATAGTTCAGGAAATATGGAATAGCTATGGTTTTGAACACGATGGTTTCCAGCAACACAAACAGCAGGTTGACTACATTTATTTCAATCAGCTCTATAAAAGATACTCCAAACAAAAGGATGCCCTGGAAAGCGAGCACAGCAATATAAGTATTCAGCCTTTTTGAAAGACCCATGTGAAGAAGGCTAATGATAAATGCTATGAGTAATATATTGATCATCGATTTTATTAAACAATTTTCCCGAGTATCAGTAATACACCTAAAAATATAAGTAACGCAATAGAAGTGAGTGTAAATATGTACTGCGGGTTATGATTCATCCTGAACCTTGCCATAAACGATTCAATAAAAGCTATAACAATAGCAAACAGAATTTGCGTGGCAATAAAAATGGGTATGGAAAAATACAGTTCGGAACCTGGTGTAAGAAAGAAGTTTGCAATAAGGCCCCCGTACATGGCAAACTTCAGGTTGGTGGCCTGGAGTATGAGACCGAGATCAAAGCCACTGGTATCAAGTATCATTACCTCATGCACCATTGTAAGCTCCAAATGTGTTTTGGGGTCATCAATTGGCATACGGCTGTTCTCAATTAAAGTAATAAGTGTGATAACAAATGCAGCAAGTATGCCCACAGCATAAGAAATATAACTGCCAAAATGCAGGGAGCCGAAAATTTCCTGGAAAGAAGTATGACCCGTCAATAAAGCAAATGACCCCATCAATATAAAGAAGGCGGGCTCGGCAAGAAGAGAATACAAAGCTTCGCGGCTTGCGCCCATTCCTTCAAAACTGCTGCCCGTATCAAGTGCAGCGATAATCATAAAAAATTTCCCAAGACCGAGCATATAGGCAAAAAAAACAAAATCGCCTTTGAATGAAATAAGACCCGGCTGACTGCCAAAGGGGATCATAGCAATCGCAATAAGCACCGATGCGAAATAGATACTGGGAGCGATCTGAAAAATAAAACTTGAGGTTTTGCTGTACACCGACCCTTTCCTGAACAGGCGCCATATATCTTTCAATGGTTGAAAAATACCAGGCCCCTTGCGTCCGGAAAAAATACTTTTTGTCCGGATAATAATGCCTGTAAAAAATAAACTGGCTGCAACGATCAATATAAAATTCAGTATCCCCATTGGCTAAACCTGTTTAAATAGATTTATTAAATAAACAACCGCATCTGTCAAAATGGGTATGGTAATTATTAGAATTATAAAAACGACACCATAGAAAATATAAAATTGCTCACTTCCGTTTTGTAAAAAATCAAATCTTCCCATGAATCTTTTTAAAAATCTTATTGGCCTGTCAATAAAAACTGCCTCAAATTTATCATAAGGATGAGTTTCTGAATGAATAGATTTTGGAAACACTTCTTTAATGACTCCCTCCGATTTGTTCATCATTAATAATGGTCTTATCAGTTTGCGGTATGAACGCACAAATGAATTAGCAGTATATTGAAGTCGCGAAGAAGTCGCTGTATATCCGCAAGCCCATGTAGTTGATATTACAATTTTTTTTGCAGCTGTCAACTTTTGTTTTACGAAATATACTATGATGAATACAACAATAAAAGCAAGAGCAGATAAGCCTACTGTTTGCATAGTATTTACAAAAGAGCCGGATATCTCCGTAGTTGTTGTGTTGCCAGTAAACAAAGAGACAACCGGTGTTAATACACGAATAAATAATTGGGGCAGTAATCCAATGATGAGAATAAATATTGCCACCATATACTTTGGAAAAAGATGTGAGAATTCAGGTTCTTGTATAGATACAGGAAATGATTGACGTTCGCTTCCTAAAAAAATAACTCCAAAAGCTTTAGTGAAACAAAGTATCGCCATGCCGCCGATAAGTACAAGACCAAAAAGTGCAGATATGAAGAAAGTACCGGATGAGACCGGGTTTACTGCAATGCCATTGAACAATCCTGAATAAATTAGAAACTCTGAAATAAAACCATTGAAAGGGGGTAATCCACAAATGGCAAGAGAAGCAATTAAAAATAAAGTTGCTGTCTTTGGCATCTTCTTTATTAATCCTCCCAGTTTTTCAATATCCATTGTATGCGTAGCCTGGTATACTGTTCCGGCAACATAGAACAAAAGTGACTTGAAAAGAGAGTGATTGAGTGTGTGCAACAATGCGCCAGCAAAACCCGTAAAAACAAGAATGGGATTATTCATTCCTAAACCGAGGCAACCTAAACCAATGCCAATGCCGATGATCCCAATATTTTCAATACTATGATAGGCTAATAATTTTTTTACATTATGCTGAATGATAGCCAGCATAACTCCATATACACCGGAGATGACTGAAATTACAAGGATAGTATAGCCAATTTCGGTATAATTTATTTTTATCAATAATAATGTTCTCAAAATTCCAAAGATCCCAAGTTTAATAATTACACCAGACATGATGCCTGATACATGTGATGGCGCAGCCGGGTGAGCATAAGGCAACCATGTATGAAATGGAACAAAGCCAGCCTTTATACCAAACCCAATAAAGAAACATAAAAAAAGCATGAAGCTAAGAGCAGGATGTGCATGTAAAGAATAATCAGCAATAGCATTGAAATCGTACGATCCTGTATGCGAGCTAACCCAGATAAAACCCAGTGTAAGAAATGTAATAGAAATATGTGCCTGTACAAGATAGTTGATACCTGCCTTGAGTATCTCCATTTTTTCATGATCAAAAATTATCATCAAAAAGGCAGAAATGGTCATCATTTCCCATATACATAAAAAACCAAGCATATTCTGAACGCAAAAAATACTGATCATGGCAAAATGGTTCAATATATAACTAATGTAGTGCAGGTTGATAGAAGCCGAGCGATTTTCATAAGCTCTCATATAACACCTGCCATAGAGTATGCCGGTGAGCATCGTGAAGTTAGTCAGAAGTATAAACCATCCGGAAAGAGCATCGACACGAATAATTATTTCTTCAAAAATAGTTCCACAGTAAAATTTTTCTTCAAAAGGTTGACCTTGTAAAGCCAGGATCGCAATCCATGAACTAATCACACTATTTATTAAAACAGCAAAGAGTGCTATATCTCCTTTCCTTCTTTCTTTGACCCAAATGATCAGGAAAGAAAAAATAAAAATGACAGCAGGTATGGCAATACTCAAATTCAAATTTATAATAAATTAAAAAAGGTAGCAGCGATAAGTGCTATTATAAATAAAAGGCCATATAGCACATAGCTTTGTGTTTGCCCGGATTGAATAAAGGTAAAGTAATTCAAAAAGCCGATCAGCCGGTTATTCAATTTGTCAATGATCCTTGTTTCAAAAAACTCGCTGTAATGCGATTGATAACTACGGATCGATGGAAAGATGGCATTAGCATCTATCTCTTTATACCTTTTTTTTTCTGTTACAAAAAAGCTAAACAGTTTTGCAAATGTTTTAGTAAATGATTTTCCGGAGTATTGCATCCTGCTGTTTGGTGCCACATATCCGCAACCCCATGTTGATAAAAAGATCCTGGGTTTCTTTTTAGAAATGTAAGTCCTGATAAAATAAAGTGAAGCAATCAATACTATCAAAAGAAGTGAAACTCTGCCTGTCATTATTAAAGCGGGTGATACGATATTCAAAGATGGAGACGGGAAATAAGTCGAATCGAAAGCTTTTATCACAGGAACAATTATAGCTAATATCACATTTGGAAAAAAACCGATCAGCAACATTAGCGCAAGAATGATAAACAACGGTATCCGCATAACAATTGAAACTTCTTTTGGTGCATGATCCAGAGATTTGCGGGGAGAGCCAAGAAATATTATACCATAAGACTTCGTAAAGGTGAGCATTGAAATACCACCTGTGATAGCTAAAGCGGCAATGCTTACTATAATCAGTAAATTAAATTGTATGTTATTGGAATGTATCCCCTCTATCAACCCAGTATAAATAAGAAACTCCGAAACAAAGCCGTTGAAAGGTGGCATAGCGCCGATAGCCAATGCACCACATAAAAATAAAAATCCCGTTACCGGCATTGATTTATTCAAACCGCCTAATTGTTCCATATTGCGAGTATGGGTTTGCTGGTAAATATTACCCGCTATAAAAAATAATAGTGATTTATAAAGTGAGTGATTAAGTGTATGCAGTAAAGCGGCAGCAAAGCCAATAAAAAATATGAATGAATTGTCCGTTGCTTTACCAATCAGTCCAATGCCTATTCCCATTCCGATAATGCCAATATTTTCAATAGTGCAAAAGGCTAACATACGTTTAAAATCCCGGTGAACAGCGGCATTGAGGATACCATAAAAAGCAGTAAAAAGAGATAAAAAAAGAATGGACTCGCCTATTTGTAAAAATCCTGAATGCAGATAAGTTATCATCCTCAATATTCCATAGATACCCAGTTTTACAATTACACCTGACATCACACCGGAAACATGAGAGGGGGCTGCAGGATGTGCATGAGGCAGCCATGTATGCAACGGAACAAAACCTGCTTTGATGCCAAAGCCAATAAAAAAAATTAGAAAAAGCCAGAATGGACTATGCCGACTGAAAAATACACCGATTGCAGAAAAATCAAATGACGCTTCGCTGAGGTAAACCCAGATAAATCCAATGATCAGCATAGCCACGCCGATATGCATTTGTACGAGATAATTTACCCCGGCCCTTATTGTATCTGATCTTGAATGTTCAAACATCACCAGCAACAGGGAAGAAATTGACATGATCTCCCAGGCTACCAGAAAGGCAAAGCTATTTTGCAGCATACATACCCAAAGCATAGAAGATTGGAATACTAAAAATAATATCCAATGCAGTGCAGTGTTGTTCTTTTGTGAGTGATACGACCTCATGTATCCTATACCATACAATGACCCGTTTATACAGGTTAAATTGATGATAAGAATAAACCAGGCAGAAAGACTGTCAATATGTAATGAAATATCTCCAAAAACGACTGAGTTGCCTATCATAACTTCAACTTCTTTTCCGGCTAATGCATTTACAGCAGGTATAGATGTAACAGCAGCTACTAAGCAAACAAAAAGAAAATTTACTTTTGCTCTTATTGGATGTGGTAATAATGAAACAGCTATAATTCCGGATATTGGTAAAAACAAGGTCAATAAAAATAACACAGATCCTGTCATAGCTGTTCGGTATAGTGATTATAATGTTTTTTCCACTTGTTGCCCGTTCTGTTGTTTAATTAATCATGGCGCCTATCTGTTTTTTGATGCGATTAAACTGAATCCTTGCCATTTGGATATTACTCCATTGCTGTGCATCTTCTTTCATAGGATTGAATTGTTCTAACTCACTTATCATCTTATCAACAAAACGGACAACAATATAGCCATTTACTTTATGGTGCTCCAAAGCGTTCATGGCGGCATCACAAAACCGTTTTACTTCGTCTTGGGAAGCAGCGAATAATATTTTATTTATAAGCTTACACCGGTATTCATCCAGAGATAGTGACATAACTGAGGAAATTTACAGTTTTAAAATAGACCTGTAACGATAAAAAAAGAGCCTTACTCATTATTTTCATTGTATAATGCCATAATTTATTTCTTTTGTTTAATCGGCAATAATACCAGGTTTCCCAGATTTCCAATCGGCATTATATTTTACAAAAAAAGATAACCATAAAGCCCTTGACAATCGCATTAAATAAGGTTGTAATAGTATTAGCAAAATGGCATTAAATCCGATCCACCAGAAAAACCTGTTATCTTTTAGCGACATACCAACGATAACCAACCAGGCAATAAATGATGCCACTGATAGAGCAACTGCAAGAATATAGCTTACATACCCGGTACCATAATAAAAGCCTGTTTCTATTTCCATACGCTGTCCGCAGTCAGGGCATCTTTCATTCATTTTCATAAAACCCTTAAGTTTATAGGGACTTTTGTTCTGAAACATATCGCCTGTTCTGCAACGGGAGCATTTATGATTAAAAACACCCCACAAATACCCACGATCTTTTTCAACTTTTCGCATACTCATTTTCAATATTATTTATTTTGTCAGTTTTTTTTAAATACAGAATTGCACATTGAATATTACACCAGTGTACATAGTCAAAGCCAGTTGGAGAAAAATCCTTCAAACCATTTTTTAGCCTAACCAGGTAATCGGCTTTTACTTTAGCGGGTAAATGCTCTTCTTTCAAAAGCTGTATAGAGCTGCCGATGATTTGCTCAGCTTGTCCGCAGTCGCTTGCCATCGCCAACTTTTGTACGATAAACTCTTTGTACTCTTCAATTGTCATGGCTAGTTTTTTAATATTATATATCAATAGTCTTCATCCAGCTCTTCCAATAAGGCATTTTTAAAAGGGTATCCACAAAGCCAGCCGCGTACCTGTAATTAGAGCAATCTGCATTACCCTGATTAGATTCATTTTTTTTACATAAAAAGACGGATAGCTTTTTCAGGTAGTCAATAATTTTTTCATCATCAGAGCCCTTCTCAAGCTGCTTTTTTATATTATTTATTATTACCTTCTCAGAATCTAAATATCCCTCTACTTGTTTTAGTTTATTGTCAATTTCTATTGTTTCCATATCAAAGTCAATAGCCATAATTTTTTGCCCGCCTTTATTAGTTATTCCTTTATCCAGAATTTTAACAGGTTATCAAATTCAGCACCTACTTCATGATAACTCTGAGGTATTTCATCTTCCATGCTGTGAAAAGTAGCTAGTCTTGTGCCTCCCGGTTTTTGTTCCAGTTGCTTAAACAAATAGCGGTTGTAATAATTGTATAATTCACCGGAGTAATCAATGCTGTCATCTATTTTATCTCCACTTGCTAAATTCTCAAAGAAGGAATTATAGAAATAGAAATGGTCGTAATTTCTGAAATCTAATTGAGTGAAGTTTCCAATAGTGAATGAAACATTTTCAAGATGCAGTATTTCTTTTGCGGTCTCTGCATGGTTCACTAATATTTTTCTTTGTTCAACTCCATAATAAAACGCATCGGGTTTATAGTAAGCTGCCCCCAAACAAAATTTACCTACACCACTACCTATATCTAAAATCCTTACATCGTTTTCAGCAGCTAAAAAACCAGCAGCTTTTCTGACAACGCTTAACGGCGTCCAGTGCCTGCGGGCCAGCAACTGTATTGAGAGAGGATAAAGCTGGTGAAACTGCTCATCCGAACTAAACCATTTTTCAACATAATTTCTTTTTTTTAGTAAAGACATATTGTTCTGCTTAAATATTTTATAGGAGACTATTTTGCATATTTACTCTTACCATTCAATTGGTATTGTTTCGGCAGTAGTAAATCTTTTCTTTCATACGGTTGCGCCGGAACAATCAATGCAATCCAGCCCCTGTTCTCAGGGTGTTGTAATAAAATATTATGATTCCCGGATAATAGTTTTTCGTTTAGCTGAATCACCTTTCCATCAACCGGCATATGTGCTTCAATCTTATAATCGTTATATCTTATTGTTGCAATGACTTCGTCCTGTTTCCTGAAACCTGATGGTTCATTAAAAGTTATTTGTTGAATTTCTTTAAGCCCGGTAAGCTTAAAACTACAAACTCCTACATAGGCAACTGTTCCCTGGAAATCAATCCATTCATGATCTTTAGTATAGTATAGGTTTTTCTTGTTTGATTTTTCCTGGTTCATATTGCAAAGCTATTTTGCAAACCTTTCTTAATAAGTAAAGCTTATCAATTGAAAAAGTGAGTTTTGTCAATTTTTAAAAGGCTAAATTTGCATTTGGCATGAGCATCAAAGGCATATTTCCAATAGATAAGTGGGATTTTAATAGTGAATCTGTTTTTACAAATCTGCCTTTGGATGATTTAGAATTACTCATGGCCAACAAGACTGAACAATTTTATAAGAAAGGAGAAATCATTTTCAGAGAAGGCGGTTATCCTTCTGGTATTTTT
>Ga0070698_100000840_pt1 | contig 33618 bp, 31 predicted proteins | sample KBSK1502metaG_FD_65477 | JGI IMG/M metagenome (GOLD analysis project Ga0070698, IMG submission 65477) | Corn, switchgrass and miscanthus rhizosphere microbial communities from Kellogg Biological Station, Michigan, USA - KBS K1-50-2 metaG | ecosystem: Host-associated > Plants > Roots >... | reverse complement strand
CGGTCCCTGGCGGCGATCCCGTAGGTCGTGATCACCAGGTCCGCGCCGGCCAGCGTCGCGGCGAGGTCGTCGCCGGCTAGCCGCTCGGCCCCGTGGTGGACGTGCACCCGCAGGTCCGGGGTAAACCGCGCGGCTTCCCGCTGCCAGTTCCCTACCAGCGACATGGGACACACCAGCAACGTCGGGCCATGAGGACGGGCGCTCGCGGCGACCAGCGCCAGCAGCTGGATGGTCTTGCCCAGGCCCATGTCGTCGGCCAGGACCGCACCCAGGCCGAGGCTGCCGAGGAACGCCAGCCAGGCGAGCCCGCGCTCCTGGTAGGGCCGCAGCTCGCCCTGGAAGCCGTCCGGGGTGGGCAGCGGCGCGAGCCGCCGTTCGGCCTGGCCGGACAGCAGGTCGCCAAGCCACCCGTCCGCGTCCACTTCGGTCAGCGGCACGTCGTCGCCAGCGCCGTGGACGCCGATGAGGATTGCCTCGCCGGCGGTCATCGTGCCGGACCGCTTGCGCTCGAGGAACTTCAGCGCGGCCGTGACCTGGCGATCGTCAAGTTCCACCCACTGGCCGCGGACGCGGACGAGCGGGACCTTGAGCGCGGCGAGTTCGGCCAGTTCCGCGGCCGACAGCACCTGGTCGCCGATGGCCAGGTCATACCGGAACTCCACCAGGTCCGTGAGGCCGAACCCGGACTGCCTTGCCGACGGCGAGGCCGCCGCCGAGTTCGACCTGGTGGTCAGCTTCAGCCCGAGCCGCGCCTTGCGCGCCCAATCCGGCAAGAGCACGCCGAACCCCGCGCCGGCCAGCAGCGGGCCCTCGTCGCGCAGGAACCGCAGCGCGCCCGCGGTGTCCAGCGCGACCTCGACGGGCGCCGCCTCCGTCAGTGCCTCCCCGAGCGCGGGGAACAGCCGGGCCGCCGCGCCGAGGCCCGCCAGGAGTTCTTCGTCCGGGTACGTGTCCTCGCCCAGCCAGCCGGTCCCCTCCCCAGCCCAGACATCGGCCGCGGACAGCATCAGGCTCGGATCCTCCGCGGACTGGAGGGCGAACTCGACCCGCCACCCGGTGCCGGCGCGGCCGCCGTCCTCTCCCGGCTCTTCGGGGTCTTCGGTCTCGGCCGGCTCCACCAGCCGGAAGCAGGTGCGGACCGGGCCCACCGGGAACCTGGCGCTGGTCAGCCACGCTCCTAGAGCCGCGGCCAGGGACTGCGCGTCGGCCGCGTCCTGCGGTGTGCCCACTTCGACGCGCGCGTCTGGACCGGTGAGAGCGGCGACGGTCCGTTCGGCCAACTCGACACGAGCCGGGCGGCGACCCCGGCGCGGCGGGAGGAGCGGTGCCTGCAGCCGGGTGCGTGCCGCGGCGTCGGCGAAGGCGTCCAGCGTCTCAGCCAGCACGCTGCCCGCCGTGGCCTGGGCGGTCCCGGCCGCGCGGCACAGCGGCGGCATCGCCGCGGCGAGCTCACGGGCGCGCTGGGCGTCCGCGGCGCCGAGCACCGGGCGCCAGCGGGCGGCGTAGCCCCCGTCTTCGGCGATGAGGACGGGCAGCACGCGGCCGCGGGTCACGAGGTCGGCGGCGAACCGCCCGGCCACGGCCAGGTAGGCCAGCGTCGCGCCAGGCAGCAGGTCGCGGATGGGCTCGGCGGCGCCACCGAGCACCGCGAGCGCCGCCGCGGCGGCCGCCGGCTCGAAGACCAGCGCCGGCACCCGCCAGGCGGCCAGTGCGGGCTTCCCGGCAGGCGGCTCGCGGCCGGTTTCCTGAGAGGCGAGCGGCCCGTCGCCGACCGTGGGGAGCTGGAGGGTCAGCTCGTCATCGACGGCCTTCCTGACCAGGCCGCCGGCCGGATCGGGCAGCTCGGCGAGCGCGTCGGCGAGTTCCGCCGCGGCGACGGCGAACGGATGAGGGCGCGGTGCGCGCGACGGGCGGCCAGTGCGCGCGGGGGCATGCGCGGGCAGCGCCGGGTCTTCGGCCCACAGCCATACCGCCCCGTACGCCCAGACTCCGTGGACCACTAGCATGGGTGCCCCCCTCGCTAGCGGCGCTTGGCGCCCTTCGTGGTCGTGTCACCCACGTCGGCGTCCGTCACGGCTCCGCCGATCTCGGCAGTGTCGCCAGTGCCCGCGTCTGTTTCAACGGATTCATCCGGCGGGGGCCCGAGCTTGCGGAACTGCTTGTTCATCGAGCGCAGCAGGAACACGAGCGCGACGCCGATCCCGGCCACGACGAGAAAGCCGAGCAGTCCCGGCTCCACGTCGCTCATCGTGGAGCCGCTTGAACCGCTGGCCAGCGCCGTGGCGAGAAACATCACAGGGGCACACTCTCCCGGACACCCGCGAAAAGGTCGTCTTCAGGCAGCTCAGTATCGACGAGCGACCTAGCTAGATGATAGTCCTCAGTCGGCCACGCGGCGCGCTGGACGTCGAGCGGGCAGTCGAACCACGCGCTGTTGGGGTCGATCTGGGTGGCGTGCGCCAGCAGCGCCTGGTCGCGGATCTCCAGGTAGTCGGCGACAGCGATCCTGGTGGTGATCTCGAGCTGCTTAATGCCGAGCTCCTCGCGCTTGCGGGCGCGTTCCTCCCACTGCGCGAAGATCTTCTCGTACGGCGAGTTCTGGCCGCGGCGCAGCATCTCCTCGTGCAGCGCGACGTACTTGGCCTGGTGGAAGGACACGAAGTAGTACAGCTTCAGCGGCTGCCACGGCTCGCCGGCCTCCGGGTACCTGTCGGGGTCCGCAGCGGCCTCGAACGCCTCCACCGTGACCTGGTGGGTCTTGATGTGGTCCGGGTGCGGGTAGCCGCCGTTCTCGTCGTAGGTCACGATCACGTGCGGCCGGAACTCGCGGACCGCCTCGACCAGCGGGGCCGCCGCCTCGGCGAGCGGCACCAGGGCGAACGAGCCCTCAGGCAGCGGCGGCTTGGGGTCGCCCTCCGGGAGGCCGGAATCGACGAAGCCCATAAAGCGCTGCTGGACGCCGAGGATCTCACGGGCCCTCGCCATTTCCTCCCGTCGGATGCGGACCAGATTGGCCTTCACCTCCGGCCGGTCCATAGCCGGGTTGAGGACGTCGCCGCGCTCGCCGCCGGTCATCGTGCATACCATGACATCGATGCCCTCACGGACATACCGCGCCATTGTGGCGGCACCCTTGCTCGACTCGTCGTCTGGGTGCGCATGCACGGCCATCAGCCTCAGTTTCCCCTGCTCAGGGCCTTGGGGTGACAACCTTGTCTCCCTCCGTTTACTCTCGTGTACCTTCACCGAAACATCAGGCCGGTTTAGCGGCATTCCCGACTGGAAACGCTGCCCCGGAGGCCTTCTCGCGACGCCACGCCGCTACCAGCAGGACTTGACTAGTACACAGCAGTGGCAGACCCTTGTTAGCCTCAGAAGATTACCCCCGGGAGACCGGCTGGCTCCTTAGCAGAGGGCGTGCAAGCCCTTGCGCCGCAATAAATCCCAGCCCCTAGCGGACGAAAAGTCCTGCGTAGTACCAAGGAGTGCCCGTGACCGAGACGCGCGACGACAGCGTCACCTGGCTCACCCAGGAGGCGTATGACCGGCTCAAGGCCGAATTGGACCACCTCTCCGGACAGGGTCGCGTAGATATCGCCAAGAAGATCGAGGCGGCCCGCGAAGAGGGGGACCTGCGCGAGAACGGCGGTTACCACGCGGCCAAGGAGGAGCAGGGCAAGATCGAGGGCCGGATCCTCCAGCTTCAGCACATCCTGGAGAACGCGCGGGTCGGCGAGCCGCCGCGCACCGACGGCGTGGTCGGCCCCGGCATGACGGTGACCGTCCGGTTTGTCGGCGATGACGAAGAGGTCACGTTCCTGCTCGCCTCGCGCGAGGAGAGCGGCTCACCGATTGACGTTTACTCGCCGAAGTCCCCGCTCGGCTCGGCCATCACCGGCAAGAAGGTCGGTGAGCAGGCCACCTACTCGCTGCCGAACGGCCGGTCTACCACGGTTGAGATCCTGGAGGCGGTGCCCTACGGCGGCACCGCCGCCTGAGACGTGCCTGAGCGCCCGGCCGCAGGTCGCGGCCGGGCGCTCATTGCGCTCTGGCGCTTGTCAGCCAGCCCTGGCCGGCGTCAGCTGACGAGTTCCGGCTCGGCGGCGGGCTGCTCGCTGCTCGGCGCGCCGCCGCTGCGCAGCGGCACCTCCTTGATGAACAGCGCGATCACGAAGATCAGCACCGATGCGGGCACGACCCAGACGAACACGCCCTGGATCGCGTGCGAGATCGCGACGTACACCTGGTCCCGGAGTGCCGCCGGGAGGCTGGTCACCGTCGCCGGGTCAAGCGAGCCGCCGCTGACGTGGAACTGACCGCCGGCCGCGGACATGGCGCTGTTCAGCCGGCTCGCGAACACCGCGCCGAAGGCGGCCACGCCGAGTGACCCGCCCATCTGCTGGAAGAACATCCGGGCGCTGCTGGCGACGCCCACGTCCCGCAGCTCGACGCTGTTCTGCGCGATCAGCGAGACCATCTGCATCAGGAAGCCCATGCCGAGGCCGAGGACCACGTAGTCGAGGCTGGTCTCCAGCCGCGTGGTGCTGACGCCCAGCCTGCTGAGCATGAACATCCCGATCGTCATGACCGCCCCGCCGATAATCGGGAACATCTTGTACCGGCCGGTCCTCGTCACGGCCTGCCCGGCCGCGATCGACGTGACGGCCGAGCCGACCATCAGCGGCGTCAGCAGCAGGCCGCTCACCGTCGGCGAGGCGCCCTGGACGGTTTGCTGGTACAGCGGGAGGAAGGTCATCGCGCCGAACAGGGACAGGCCGACGAAGAAGGTCAGCACCATGGTCAGCGAGAAGTTCCTGTTCTGGAACAGGTGCAGCGGCAGCATGGGCTCGGCCGCCCGCCGTTCGACGGCGATGAACGCGACCAGAGAGGCGACTGCCAGGGCGATCAGCACGAGGACCGGGGCCGAGGCCCACCTGTACTCGGTGCCGCCCCAGGTGGCGACCAGGATGACCGACGTCGCGATCACGCCGAGCAGGATGCCGCCCAGGTAGTCGATGCGGTGCTCCACCCGGCGAGCGGGCGTGTGCAGGGTCGCCATCACGTAGACAAGCGCGGCCCCGCCGAGCGGCAGGTTGATGTAGAAGATCCACCGCCACGAGAACGCGGTAGTGATCCACCCGCCCACCAGCGGGCCGGCGACCGTGGCCAGCATCATCACGACCATGAAGTAGCTCATGTACTTGCCGCGCTGCCGGGGCGGCACGATCTCGCCGATCGTCGCCATCGCGCCTACCATCAGGCCGCCCGCGCCAAGGCCCTGGATGGCGCGGAACGTGATCAGCTGCACCATCGACGTGGACAGGCCGGACAGTGCCGACCCGGCGAGGAAGATGATGATCGCGGCGATGAAGAACCGCTTCCGCCCGTACATGTCGCCGAGCTTGCCGTAGAACGGCGTGGTGATCGTGGAGGCGAGCACGTACGCGGTCACCACCCAGGACAGGTGCGAGACGCCGCCCAGGTCGCCCACGATCCGCGGCAGCGCCGTGCCCACGACGAGCTGGTCGAGCATGGCCAGCAGCATCGCCATCAGCAGCCCGGGCAGCACGATCATGATCTGCTTGTGCGTGAGCCACTGGGCCCCCGCCTCCCCAGGCGGCGCTCCCCCCGCCGGGACATCCATCTTGTCGTTGCCCGTCGCCTCAGACACGCTCTACTCCTCGACCCCGTCTGCGAAACTTACTTGCCGCCCGGCTAGCGTCTCGTTCAGCAGAACGCTATATTGCTTACTAACCGGCCGTCAAGTAAATTTCCGGCCAAGGGGAAGGCGCCCGGATTGTTGCCAGGCGCAAGCCAGCCAGCGGAAGCAGAGCACGAGGGATGGACGCGATACCTACAGATCACGGCTCCGAGGAGCTGCCGCAAGGTGGCAGGCGGGGCGACACACGCGCGCGCATCCAGCAGATCGCACTCGAGCTGTTCGCGGAGCACGGCTACGAGCGGACCTCGCTTCGCGAGATCGCCGAGCGCCTCGGCGTCACCAAGGCCGCGCTGTACTACCACTTCAAGTCCAAGGAAGACATCGTCCGCAGCTTCACCGAGGACTACTTCGACCGGCTCGACGCGCTGATCGAGTGGGGCCAGGGGCAGCCGCCTACCGCCCAGACCGCGAGCGAGCTGCTCGACCGCTACATCTCCATCGTGATGGAGAGCGGCGAGGTGTTCCGCTTCATGGAACGGAACCAGGCGACGCTGCGCGACTCCGACCACGGCAAGCACCGCTTCACCCAGTTCCGGCCCAGGCTGAATGCCCTCGTGGAGATCCTCACCGGCCCGGACGCCACGGCCCGCTCCCGGATCCGGGCGGCGGCGGCGCTCTTCGCCGCCAGCACCTCGTGCATGTTCTTCATGAAGGACGCCCTGGCGCCCGAGGCGGACCAAACCCAGCACCTCGACAGGGACGAACTCCACAAGATCGTCCTCGAACTCGCCGAAGACCTCGCCGGCGATACCGGCGAGGCGTAGCGGCCGCTCTGGGCCCTGGTGGCGGTAGGCGGCGTCCGTCTGAGGCCAGGTACGATCGACGCAGGTGATGAGGCCCACCTCAACCGCCGCCGTGGCTGATGGCTTCTACCGGACGTCCTGAGGAGACTTCCAGCGTGTCCGAGCCAGCAGCCGATGTCGTCGTGCCCTGCCCTGCAAAGGCTCCTTCGCCGCCGGGCCGAGCCCGGTTCGCGCTGCCGCGCACTGACCGGCGGGAGGTCGCCGCGATCTTCGCGGGCGGCGCGCTCGGCACCGTGGCGCGCGCCGTGCTCGCCGAGGCGTTCCCGCACTCCGCGACCGAGTGGCCGTGGCCCACGTTCGCGGTCAACATAGTCGCGGCGTTCCTGCTCGGCTACTTCGTGACCCGGCTCCAGGAGCGGCTGCCGCTGTCCAGCTACCGGCGGCCGCTGCTCGGCACCGGGCTGTGCGGCGGACTGTCCACGTTCTCCACGATGCAGGTGGAGATCCTGAAGATGCTCAGCGCCCACGCGTGGGGGCTGGCCACCGGGTACACCGCGGCCAGTATCGCAGCGGGGTACGCGGCGATCCATCTGGCCACGGCGCTGGTGCGGCGGGTCCAGGTTCGGCGATGAACGTCCTGGTCTGGGTGGCGGTCACGCTGATCGGAGGGGCCGGCTCGGTCACGCGGTTCCTGCTCGACGCCGCCATTTCCGCCGCGGTCGGCCGTGACTTCCCGTTCGGCACCATGGTCGTCAACCTCTCCGGCGCGGTGATCCTGGGCCTCCTGACCGGGCTCGCGCTAGGCAACGACGAGGCGCTGCTGGCGGGCACCGCGGCCGTCGGCTCGTACACGACGTTCTCGACCTGGATGCTGGAAACGCAGCGGCTGGCCGAGGAGCGCCAGCACCGCAAAGCGGTCCTCAACGTGGTCGTCAGCCTCGTGCTCGGAGTCGCCGCCGCGGCGGCGGGCCGCCTGATCGGCGCGCAGCTTTGACATCCTCCCCCGCCTGAAGGCGGGGGATTCCAACTACAACGCAAGGAGCGCAAGTTGAGGTTCGCGGTTCAGGGGCTGGCTAATGCCGTCGCCTCCCCGCGCGGTCACGGCGTGCCCCGCCGCGATGTTCCTTGCCGCGTTCACGTCAGCGTTGACGGTGTAGTTGCAGGCCACGCAGCGGAAGAGGGCTTGGCTCTCGCGGCTCTCCCTAGCGATGTGCCCGCACGCGCTGCAACGCTGGCTGGTGTACACGGGGTTGATCTTCTCGACCCGGCCGGGGGCCTTGTCCTCCAGCCGACGTATCAGCAAACCCCAGCCCGACCGCCGGATTCCCCGGTTCAACCCGGCCTTGGCGCGGACATTCCGGCCCGGATTTTCCACGGTGCCCTTGGCCGAGCGGGTCATGTCCCTGATCCTCAGATCTTCGACGCGGATCACATCGAAGCGGCGCGCGATGTCCGTGGAGGCCTTCTCCGCCCAGTCCTTGCGGCGATCGGTCTCGCGGGCTTTCAGCCTCGCGACCGCCATCTTGGCCCTACCGCGCCGACCCGATCCGCGCCTGGCCCTGGCCAGCTTCCGCGAAAGGCGGCGCAGGCGGTCGGCCTCGCGGACGGACAGGCCGGGAACCCGCAGCATCTCGCCGGTGGAGAGCGCGGCAGACACGGCGACGCCGCGGTCGATCCCGACAACATCGCCGGTACCCGGACCCGCCACGGGATCGGGGATGTACGCGAACGCGACATGCCAGTGGCCACGACGGTCACGGGTCACCCGGAACGACTTCGCCCCGGGAACCTGACGGGACCAGCGGAAGCGGACCCACCCGGCTTTCGGGACGTAAACCTCGCCGGACTTCCGGTTCAGGCGCCGGACGTACGACGGCTTCACGGCGACGACCCGGAACCCCTCGTCGCGCCCGGCCTTGCGCCCCGACGGGCGGCGGTGCGTCCCGGCGAAGAACCGGGTCATTGCCTGTCCGTGGTCGCGGATCGCCTGCTGTTGGACGGTAACCGAGCCCTCGGCCAGCCACGGGTTGTCTGCGCGGGCATCGGTCAGCTGCCGGCACCGCTCCGCGAAGCCGGGCATCCTGCCGCGCCCCGGGCGCCAGTGCGCCTCCTGCTCGACGCAGAGATTCCACACATACCGGGCGTCCGAACAGTGCCGCAGCAGGATCAACTCCTGCTTGGGCGTCGGATCGAGACGGTATCGGGACATGCGAACATTCTAGCGGAAAATAAAGGAACAAGTGGTAATATAGCACTCATTCCGGCGCGTTTCGCGTGTCGCCGGATTCCTCTCTGGCCTGAAGGCCAGGGCTTCCTCCGGAGACCCCGGTGAATCAGGACAGCTTCAAGCTCACCAGCTACTTCGGGGAGCGCCAGCGGACCAGTGGCGGGTTCGCCGCCGACGCGCTGCTGGACCTGTACGGGCGGCACGAGATCGCGACGAGCATCCTGCTGCGCGGCGCCGAGGGGTTCGGGGCCAGGCACCGGCTGCGCACCGACCGGTCGCTGTCGCTGTCGGAGGACCTGTCGCTGATCTCGGTCGCGGTCGACAGCCGTGCCCGCATCAAGGAGGTCGTGGAACCGACCGGCCGGCTCCTCGGCGCCGGGCTGGTCACCCTGGAGCGGGCGCGGCTGCTGAGCGGTGAGATGGAGACTCTCGCGCTGCGTGACGAGGTGCACGAGGAGACCAAGCTGACGATCTACCTCGGCCGCCAGGAACGTGTCTACCGGGTTCCGGCGTTCGTGGCCGTCTGCGACCTGCTGCACCGCCGCGGCGTCGCCGGCGCCACCGCGCTGCTCGGCGTCGATGGCACCGCGCACGGCCAGCGGGAGCGGGCGTCCTTCTTCAGCCGCAACGCGGGGACGCCGATGATGGTCATCGCGGTCGGCTCCGGCAAGCGGATCGGCCGCGTGCTGCCCGAGCTAGGCGGGCTGCTGCGCCGGCCGCTGCTGACACTCGAGCGGGTCCGTATCTGCAAGCGCGACGGGGAACTGCTCTGCACGCCGTCGGCGCTGCCGGGAACCGACGAGACCGGCATCCCGCTGTGGCACAAGCTCATGGTCTACACGTCCGAGGCCGCCCTGTACGACGGCCAGCCGATCCACCGCGCGATCGTGCGCCAGCTGCGTGCCGCCGGGATCGCCGGCGGGACCACTCTGCGGGGGATCTGGGGCTTCCACGGTGACCACGCGCCGCACGGCGACCGGCTGCTCCAGCTCGGCAGGCACGTGCCCGCCGTCTCCGTCGTGGTCGACGCCCCAGAACGCATCGCTACCGCGTTCGCCATCATCGACGAGCTCACCAGGGAGCAGGGCCTCGTCACCAGCGAAACGGTTCCGGCCCTGCGGGCCGGCGGCCGCGACGGCCAGCTGGCCGGCAAGGTGCCATCGGATTAGGTCACGCTTCGCCGCGGGCCGGGCCTAGCTGAAGCTGAGGATGTAGCCGTCGGCGCGGAGCTTGGCCTTCACGGCCTCGCAGTGTTCGGGGCCGCGGGTCTCGACCTGCAGCACGACCTCGACCTCGTCCACCGGCAGGCTGGGCGCGAGCCGCTCGTGGCTGACCTCCAGGACGTTGGCGCCGAGGTCGGCGAGGTCACGCAGTAGCCCGGCCAGCGCTCCCGGATAGTCGGGGAGCCGGCACCGGAAGCCGAGGAAGCGTCCCGCGGCGGACAGCCCGTGCCGCAGCAGCTTGGACAGCAGCAGCGGATCGATGTTGCCGCCGGACAGCACCGCGACGATCGGCGGCTCGAACTCGCCGGGGTACGAGAGCAGAGCCGCGACCGCAGCCGCCCCCGACGGCTCCACCACCTGCTTGGCGCGTTCCAGGCAGAGCAGCAGCCCGCGGGCCAGGGCCGCCTCTGACACGGCGACGAACCCCGACGCCAGCTCCGACAGGATGCCGTACGCGATATCGCCAGGCCGGTGCACCGCGATGCCGTCGGCGATCGACGGCCGCCCGACCACGGCGGTGGGCTGCCCGGCGTCGAACGACGCCTGATACGCCGCGACCGCCTCGGCCTGCACGCCGACGACCTGCACGGACGGGTCCAGGCCCTGCAGCGCCACCGCGATCCCGGCGGCGAGGCCGCCGCCGCCGACCGGCACCAGGATGGTCTTGACCTGCGGGCACTGTTCGATGATCTCGAAGCCGACGGTGCCCTGGCCGGCCACCACGTCGGGGTGGTTGAACGGGTGGATGAACACGCTTCCTGTGCGCGCCGCGAAGTCGAGGGCCGTCTCGAGCGCGTCCTCCACCGAGGCGCCGGCCAGCACGACGGAAGCACCGTAACCGCGGGTGGCCTCCACCTTGGGGATCGGCGCCCGCTCCGGCATCACGACGGTCGCCGAGGCACCAAGCAGGCCCGCCGCGAACGCCACGCCCTGCGCGTGGTTGCCCGCGCTCGCCGCGACCACCCCTGACGACCGCTCGCCGCCGGACAGCCGCGCGATCCGCGTGTACGCGCCGCGCACCTTGAATGAGCCGGTGCGCTGCAGGTTCTCGCATTTCAGGTAGACCGGGCCGCCCACGGTCTCGGACAGCACCCGGGAGTACAGCACGGGGGTCGGCGAGATGACGTCGCGGAGCAGCTCACGGGCGGCGACGATGTCATCCGGCTGCACCAGCGGGGAGATGGGGGCCATGCATTGAACCTTAGCGAGCTTTGCGAATGTGAACCTTTGCGAACCTTAGCCGCTCCGCTGACCTGCGGAAGATGCGAACACTGCGGTGGCCGACATAGTGTCGAAGACGTGCAGCAGAACAGCCAGCATCCCACCGCCAGCGTTCCGCCCAGGCCGGCCACAGTCGGCGAGCTCAGGGCGAGCGGCCACGTCTACCGGACCGTCAAACAGGAGATCAGAGAGAACCTGCTCGCCAGAATGCGCGCCGGCCAGGACCGGTTTCCCGGCATCGTCGGCTTCGACCAGACCGTGCTGCCGCACGTCGAACGGGCGCTCCTCGCAGGTCACGACATCATCCTGCTCGGCGAGCGCGGCCAGGGGAAGACCAGGCTGATCCGCACGATGGCCGGCCTGCTCGACGAGTGGACGCCCACGATCGACGGGTGCGAGATCAACGACCACCCCTACTACCCGGTCTGCTCGCGTTGTCAGCGGCTGGCGCGAGAGCAGGGCGATGACCTGAAGATCACCTGGCGGCACCAGTCCGACAGGTACGGCGAGAAGCTCGCCACGCCCGACACCAGCGTCGGCGACCTGATCGGCGACATCGACCCGGTCAAGGTGGCCGAAGGCAGGACGCTCGGCGACCCGGAGACCATCCACTTCGGCATGGTGCCGCGCACGAACCGCGGCATCTTCTCGCTGAACGAGCTGCCCGACCTCGCCGAGCGGATCCAGGTGGCGCTGCTGAACGTGCTCGAGGAGCGCGACATCGGCGTCCGCGGCTACTCGCTGCGGCTGCCGCTCGATGTCGTCCTCGTCGCCAGCGCGAACCCGGAGGACTACACCAACAGGGGCCGGATCATCACGCCGCTCAAGGACCGGTTCGGCGCGGAGGTCCGCACCCACTACCCGGTCACGCTCGAGGACGAGCTCGCGCTGATCACCCAGGAGGCCGAGGTCGCCTGGGACGGCGGTGACCCGGGCGCCGAGCTGCCCGGCCACCTCGTCGAGGTGATCGCGCGGTTCACCCGGCTGGTGCGGGAGTCGCCGGCGGCCGACGCGCGATCGGGCGTGTCGGCGCGGTTCGCGATCGCGGCCGCGGAGAGCACCGCCGCAGCGGCGGTGCGGCGCACTGCGCTGATCGCGGAGGCGCACGACGAGGTGCCCGTTGCCCGGGTCTGCGACCTGCCGGCCATCGTCAGCACGCTGCGCGGCAAGGTCGAATTCGAGGTCAGCGAGGAGGGTCGCGAAGAGGAGATCCTCGCGCACCTGCTACGGCGCGCGATCGCGGACACGTTCCGCGCGCGCCTCGGCGGCGCCGACCTGACCGGCCTGCTGAACAAGTTCGCCGACGGCGGCACGATCGAGTCCGGCGAGCTCGTCTCGGCCAGCGAGCTGCTGCGCCGGACCGGCGAGGTTCCCGGCCTGGCCAAGATCATGGCGCGGCTCGGCATGGAGGGCCGCGAGTCCTTCGGCGAGGCGGCCGCGGCCATCGAGTTCACCCTCGAGGGCCTGTACCTGCTGCGTCGCCTCTCTAAGGACAGCGCCGACGGCATCTCCATCTACGGGCAATAGGCGATCAATGATGCCGAACGTAGGCGGCTGACTCCGTGAGGTACATGGCTCGCGGAGCGGATGAATGTGACAGTCAGCCGGTTATAGGCGGCTCGATGTCACATTCATCCGGGTAGGACTAGGTGGGCGAGGAGCTGCGCGATGGCTAACTACCGGTACGGGGAGTACGACGGCGGGCCTGATCCGCTGGCGGCGCCGTATGACGTCCGCGGCGCGCTCGACGACATGGGCGACGACATCCTGGGCGGCGGCACTCCGGCGGAGGCCCTGCGGGACCTGCTCAGGCGCGGCTGGCAGAACCGCCGTGGCCTGGACGACCTGCTGCGCAGGGTCCGGGAACGGTCCCGCGAGCTGCGCAGCCGCGGGCGGCTCGACGGCATGCTCGAGCAGGCCCGCGCGCTGCTCGACACGGCGATCGGGCAGGAGCGCGCCGAGCTGTTCCCCGATCCGAGCGACGACGCGCGGCTCCGCGAGGCTGACCTGGACGCGCTGCCCGACGACACCTCGCGCGCGATACGGCAGCTCGCCGACTACGACTGGCGGTCGCAGGCGGCGCGGGAGACGTTCGACAAGCTCCGCGACCTGCTGCGCAGGGAGGTGCTTGACAGCCAGTTCCGTGGCATGAAGGAGGCCCTGCAGAACCCTGATCCCGCGGCCATGCAGCGGGTGAAGGACATGCTCGCCGACCTGCGGACGATGCTGGACGCGGACACCCGCGGCGAGCACACCCAGGAGGACTTCGACCGGTTCATGGCGGAATACGGCGACATGTTTCCCGAGAACCCGCAGAACCTCGAAGAGCTCGTCGACTCCCTGGTCCGGCGGATGATGGCCGCCGAGCGGCTGCTCAACTCGCTGTCTGACGAGCAGCGCGAGGAGCTGGCTAACCTCATGGCGCAGGCGCTGGAGGACGCGGGCCTGGCGGCGGAGATGGCGGCCCTCGGCGACTCGCTGCGGGCGCGCCGGCCCGAGCTTGGCGCTCCGCAGCGCGGGGTGCGGATGTCCGGCGAGGACCCGCTCGGGCTCGGCGACGCGACCAGCGCCGTCTCCGACCTGGCCGACCTCGCCGAACTGGAGAGCGCCCTCGCTCAGGACTACGCCGGGGCCAACCTCGACGACGTCGACGAGGAGGCGGTGCGGCGGGCGTTCGGCAGGCAGGCGGTGGACGACCTCGAGGCGCTGCGCCGGATCGAGCGCGAGCTGCAGCGGCAGGGCTACCTGACCAACAACGGCGGCAACCTCGAGCTCACCCCGAAGGCGGTGCGCCGCATCGGCGACACCGCGCTGCGCCGGGTGTTCGCCGGGCTGGAGAACGGCACCCGGTCCGGCGACCACGACCTGCACGACGCCGGGCAGGCGGGCGACCTGACCGGGGCGACGCGGGAGTGGGAGTTCGGTGACGAGCAGCCGATCGACGTCCCGCGGACAGTCCGGAGCGCCCTGCTGCGCAGTATTGGCCAGGGGGGACGGCCCCCCGCAACCCCCCGAGGGGCCACAGAAGGTCGCAGGGGCAAGGTCAAGCTCTCACCGCGGGACTTCCAGGTCGCGGAGACCGAGCGGCGCAACTCCGCCGCGGTGTCGCTGCTCGTCGACCTGTCCTACTCGATGGCGCTGCGCGGCACGTGGGCCGCGGCCAAGCAGACGGCGCTCGCGCTGCACGCGCTGCTGCGCAGCAAGTACCCGCAGGACGCCATTCAGGTGGTGGGGTTCTCCAACTACGCGCGAGAGCTGCGCGAGACCGAACTGGCCGGCCTCGGCTGGGACATGGTGCAGGGCACCAACCTGCACCACGCCCTGATGCTGGCCGGCCGCCACCTGGACCGGCACCCCGAGCACGAGCCCGTCGTGCTGATCGTCACCGACGGCGAGCCGACCGCGCACCTGCAGCGGGACGGCAGGCCGTGGTTCGACTGGCCGCCGGCGCCGGAGACGCTCGAGCTGACGCTGGCCGAGGTGGACAAGATGACCCGGCGGCACGCGGCCCTGAACATCTTCATGCTGGCCGATGACGATAGGCTGAGCGCATTCGTGGACAATGTAGCCAGGAGGAACGGCGGCCGCGTGCTGCGGGCCGCTCCGGAACATCTCGGCGAATATGTCGTAAACGACTTCCTTCGTACCCGCGGGGCAAGGCGTCAGCGGTAGATTTGCGGCTACAGAAGAGAGAATTAGAGAGCTGAGTACCTAATTAGGAGGACGACGCTGTGAGTTCCCCGACTGGATCCGGCTCCGCCGGCCGAACGGCGACCGCGATCATCGCGGCCGTCATCGCGCTCGTGTTCATCGTTGCAGGCATCATTTACGTGGCGGTGCCCGCGAGCTCCCTCCCCGGCTTCATGGGTCACGTCGCCGGTTCGACCGGGCACCACCCGCTGCGCGCGGCTGGCTGCCTGATTGTCGGCGTGGTCTTCGCGGTCCTCGCCTGGTTCGCCTTGAAGTACAAGGGCAAGACGGTCACGCCGGCCGATTCCTCCACCAAGGAGACCGCGGCCCACTAGCCCGGCGCCCTAGCCGCGGCAGCAGCCGCCGCCGACGCCCGGGATCTGGCACCCAGCGTGGCCAGGTCCCGGGCGTCGTACGCTCTAAGATCACTTCATGTCCTTTACCGATCACGTCGTACTGTGGCTGCACGTCGTCGCGGCGATCTTCACGATCGGCCCGGGAACCGCGGCAATCATGTCCACACCGCGATATATCCGGAAACGTAATACTGTCGTGGTCGGTTATCTTTACCGGATCACAAGAATTTACGTGCTCGCGTCGCTGCAGACGCTGATCCTCGGCTTGATCATCACGCAGTTGCTGCACCTTTTCAGCAAGCCGTGGATCTCCACGTCGATCACGCTCTACGTCGTCGCCTTCGTCCTGCTGGTGCTCATCATGCGCGACCAGCGCAAGGCGATCGCCGCCCTGGCCTCGGCGGAACGCCTGGGAGACGGCACCGGCCGTTCAGAAGAAGCGGAGACGGCGTCCCCGGCGCCCCCAGCGGACGGGACGCCGACGGGCGGCGGCCAGCCAGCGACAACCGTGGCGGGGGACCTGAAGACCGCGGCGATCGAGCGCGGCCGGATCGCCTCGCTATCTGGCGTCGTCGGGCTGATCTGGCTGGCCGTGATCGTGCTGATGGTCTGGAACGGCGGCTAGCCGAGCGCCTGCCGCAGGTCGTCGAGCAGGTCACCGGCGTCCTCGATGCCGACGGACAGCCGGATCAGGTCGGCGGGCACCTCAAGCGGCGAGCCGGACGCGGACGCGTGCGTCATCCTGGCCGGCTGCTCGATCAGCGACTCGACGCCGCCGAGCGACTCCCCGAGGGTGAACAGCCTGGTGCGGTCGCAGACCTCGGCGGCCGCGCGCTCGCCCGCGGCCACGCGGAATGACACCATCCCGCCGAAGTCGCGCATCTGGGCCTTCGCGAGTTCGTGCCCTGGATGCCCGGACAGCCCCGGGTAGAACACCTCGCTAACCGCGGGGTGCCCGGTCAGCATCTCGGCGACCCGGGCGGCGTTGGCGCAGTGCCGGTCCATCCGGACCGCCAGGGTCTTCACGCCGCGCAGCGTGAGCCAGGCGTCGAACGGGCCGGCCACGCCACCGGTGGCGTTCTGGTTGAACGCGAGGTCCGCCGTGTGCGTCGCGTCCTTGACGATCAGCGCGCCGCCGACGACGTCGGAGTGCCCGCCGATGTACTTGGTGGTGCTGTGCACCACGACGTCCGCGCCGAGGTCGAGCGGCCGCTGCAGGTACGGCGATGCGAACGTGTTGTCGGTGACCAGCATCGCGCCGTGCGCGCGGGCCACCTCGCCGAGCGCCCGGATGTCGATGATCGACAGCAGCGGGTTGGTGGGGGTCTCGGCCCAGATGAGCCGGGGTTTCCTGTTCGCCGCGGCTCGGTCGACGGCCTGGAGATCATCTTGCCGAACGGTCTCGTAGCTCACGCCCCACCGGCTCAGCACCTTGTCGAACAGGCGGAAGGTGCCGCCGTAGGCGTCTGCGGGGATGAGCACGTGATCGCCGGGGCGGCACAGCGTGCGCAGCAGGCAGTCCTCGGCGGCCATGCCCGACGCGAACGCGAACGCCGCCATGCCGTTCTCCAGCGCGGCGAGGCACTCCTCGAGGGCCTTCCTGGTCGGGTTGCCGCTGCGCGAGTACTCGTAGCCGCCGCGGGCGCCGCCGACTCCGTCCTGCTTGTAGGTCGAGGTTTGGTAGATGGGCGGGACCACGGCGCCGGTCAGCGGGTCGGGGTCCTGGCCTGCGTGGATGGCCTGGGTTTCGAACTTCATTGTTCCGTCCCGGGGTATGGGGTGCTCGCGTAGAAGGCGAGCAGGTCCTGGCGGGTGAGCACGGCGGCGGGCTTGCCGTCGACGTGCACGAGCGCGGCGCCCGCGGTCTCGAGCGCCTTCGCGGCGCGGCTGACCGGCTCGCCCTGGCCGACCACGGGCAGTGGCGGCACCATGTGGTCCCTGACCGGATCGTCGGGTTTCGCGTGGCCGGCCACCAGGGCGTCGAGCAGGTCGCGCTCGGCGACCGCCCCGGCGACCTCGGCGGCCATCAGCGGCGGCTCCTGGCCGACCACTGGCAGCTGCGAGACGTCGTACTCGCGCAGCAGGGCGATCGCCTGCGCCACGGTCTCTTCTGGATGGATATGCACGAGCGCGGGCATCGCGCCATTGTCCCTAGCGGCCAGCAGGTCCGCGACGGTGGGCTCGGCCGTCTGGGCGCGCAGGAAGCCGTAGTCGGCCATCCAGTCGTCGTTGAAGATCTTCGACAGGTAGCCGCGGCCGCCGTCGGGGAGGATGACGACGATGACGTCATCGGGCTGCGCCGTTTCCGCGACCTTCAGGGCGGCGGCGACGGCGAGCCCGCCCGAGCCGCCGACGAGCAGCGCCTCCTCGCGGGCCAGCCGCCGGGTCATGAGGAACGAGTCGGCGTCGCTCACCGCGATCACCTCGTCGGCGATGTCCCTGTCGTAGGTGGTCGGCCAGATGTCCTCACCAACGCCTTCCACGAGATAGGGGCGGCCGCCTCCGCCGGAGTACACCGAGCCCTCCGGGTCCGCGCCGATGACCCGTACCTTGTTGCCTGACTTCTCCTTCAGGTAGCGGCCGGTGCCGGAGATCGTGCCGCCGGTGCCGATGCCGACCACGAGGTGGGTTATCTTCCCCTCCGTCTGGGTCCAGATCTCGGGGCCGGTGGAGTGGTAGTGCGCGGCCGGGTTGTCAGGGTTGGCGTACTGGTCGGGCTGCCACGCGCCCGGTGTCTCCGTGGCGAGGCGCCGGGCCACGCTGTAGTAGGAGTCCGGGTGGTCGGGCGACACCGTGCTCGGGCAGACGACGACGTCGGCGCCGTAGGCGCGCAGCACGCTGATCTTGTCCTGCGCCACCTTGTCCGGGCACACGAACACGCACTTATAGCCGCGGTTGTTCGCGACGATCGCCAGTCCCACTCCCGTGTTCCCTGACGTCGGCTCGATGATCGTGCCGCCAGGGGCGAGCTTGCCCTGGCGTTCCGCGGACTCGATCATCCGCAGCGCGATCCTGTCCTTCACCGAGCCGCCGGGATTCAGGTACTCCACCTTGACGAGAACGTTTCTTGTCTTCGCGATGCCGCGCGTCACCGACTGCAGCCGAACCAGCGGCGTGCCGCCGGTCACCTCGGCGAGCGAGTCATACACCTGCATGATTTTTTGCCCTCCCTGTGCATGACAGTACTGGCCCGGGGGGCTGTTAACGTGTTTGTGAACGGATCTGAGGAGGCACCAGCTCATGCCAGAGGCAGTCATCGTCGCAACCGCCCGCTCGCCGATCGGCCGGGCGTTCAAGGGATCGCTGACCTCGATCAGGCCAGACGACATCGCGGTGCAGATGGTATCCGCGGTGCTCGCGAAGGTCCCCCAGCTGGACCCGGCCACGGTCGACGACCTGATGCTCGGCTGCGGCCTGCCAGGGGGCGAGCAGGGGTTCAACATGGCCCGCGTGGTCGCGGTGCTGCTCGGCATGGACACCGTGCCAGGCACGACGGTCAACAGGTACTGCTCGTCCTCGCTGCAGACCACCAGGATGGCGTACCACGCGATCAAGGCCGGCGAAGGCGACGTGTTCATCTCGGCCGGCGTCGAGTGCGTGTCGCGTGGCGTGAAGGGCACCAGCGACACGTGGCCAGACACGCAGAACCCGCTGTTCGGCACCGCTACCGGGCGCACGGCGCGGACCGCCGAGGAGGAGACCGCGTGGCACGACCCGCGCGCCGACGGCGAGCTGCCCGACGTGTACATCGCGATGGGGCAGACCGCGGAAAACGTCGCCGCGTGGCGCGGCATCAGCCGCCAGGAGCAGGACGAGTTCGGCGTCCGCTCGCAGAACCTGGCGGAGAAGGCGCTCGCGAACGGCTTCTGGCAGCGGGAGATAACCCCGGTGACGCTGCCGTCCGGCGACGTCGTGGTCGCCGATGACGGGCCGCGGCCGGGCACGACGCTGGAGAAGGTCGCCGCCCTGAAGCCGGCCTTCCGGCCGCACGGCACGGTGACCGCGGGCAACTGCTGCCCGCTGAACGACGGCGCCGCGGCGGTGATCGTGATGAGCGACGTGAAGGCGGCCGAACTGGGGATCACGCCGCTGGCGCGGATCGTGTCGACAGGCGTCAGCGCGCTGTCGCCGGAGATCATGGGCCTCGGGCCGGTCGAGGCGTCGCGGCAGGCGCTGCGCCGGGCCGGGATGGCGATCTCGGACATCGACCTGGTGGAGATCAACGAGGCGTTCGCGGCGCAGGTCATCCCGTCCTACCGTGACCTGGGGATCGACATCAGCCGGCTGAACGTGAACGGCGGGGCGATCGCCGTCGGGCACCCGTTCGGCATGACCGGGGCCAGGATCACCACCACCCTGCTGAACAGCCTCCAGTTCCACGACAAGACGATCGGCCTTGAGACCATGTGCGTCGGCGGCGGCCAGGGCATGGCGATGGTCTTCGAACGCCTGAACTGACGCGGCCTGAACCCCTCGGTCACCACGCGTGCACGGGCTGGCGTCCTGTCAAACAGGACATTACGGGAAGGTTGCGATCGGGTCTTGTCAGGGGCCGTCCGGTAGGGCAGTCTCATGGGAAAGCGGCTTCCCTCGGAGGTGCCAATGTCGCTGACGCACACGCCCGACATGCACAAAAGCCTTATCGCGCGTATCCCGCTCCAAACGGGCCGCGAACTAGCCGAGTGGTTCGCCCACCTGGAGTCCGGACCCGCCTTCCTGCGTCGCGAAGAACGCGCGAACTGGCTTGCTGACGAGCATGGCATCTGCGACAGGTACGCCGCAGCCATCGTCCACGAGTACGAGATCCGGCGCCGACTGCGCCTCTCCGGGGCATAGCGCCCCGCTCCCCGTTCGCCGGTTCTGCGGCGCGACACACCCCGCTTGCCGCCACCGGCTAGTTAGTTCTGCTTCTGAAGCCTTTCCTCCGATGACACGGCTTCGCGCAGCGCGGCGCGCTCCTGCGTGAACTGCCAGTGATCGGCGACCATGTCCCGCAGGTCGCGCGTCGGCCGCCAGCCAAGGTCCGCGTGAATCCGCGCTGATGACGCGATGAGCTTCGACGGGTCGCCCGGCCTGCGAGGTCCCGGCACCGCGGGGATGTCAAAGCCGGTGACCTGGCTGCACATCTCGATTACCTGCCGGACGGAGAACCCCGCCTCGTTGCCGAGGTTGTAGACCATGTGCTGGCCGGGCTCGCAGGCACCGAGCGCGAGCAGGTGCGCGTCCGCTAGGTCGCTCACGTGGATATAGTCGCGGATGCAGGTGCCGTCGGGGGTCGGGTAGTCGTCGCCGTGGATCGTCATCGCCCCGCGGACTCCGCCCTCCGCCACGACGCCGCGGATCCCCAGGATGTTCGGGAACAGGTGCGCCTCTGGGTCGTGCTCGTCGCCGAGCCAGTGGCCGCCGGCCGCGCGGAAGGCGCCCGCGACATTGAAGTAGCGAAGGCTCACCGCGCCGAACCCGTACATCCGCGCCTGTTCCGTCAGCGTTGTGTCGACTGCCAGCTTGGAGGCACCGTAGGGGTTGGTCGGCCTAGTGGGGGCCGCCTCGGTGATCGGCACGCTCTCGGGCTCGCCGTAAACGGCGGACGTCGAGGAGAAGACGAGCCGCTTCGTTCCGGCGATCCGCATCGCCTCAAGCAGCGCCAGCGTGCCGCCGAGGTTGGCCGCCCAGTACTTAGCCGGGTTGACGTGCGACTCGCCCACCAGGGATTTGGCCGCGAAGTGCAGCACCGCGTCCGTCCCGTCGCCCAGCGCCAGCTTGGCGTCGTCCCGCAGCGTCCCGTAAACGAAAGTGGCGTCCTTCGGTACCGCTTCGGCTCGCCCGGTTGACAGGTCGTCGAGCACCGTCACGTCATGACCAGCCGCGACCAGCTTGGCGGCGACGACGCTACCGATGTATCCGGCACCACCAGTCACAACAAGTTTCACGTAGTTAGTTCCCGTCTAACCAGGCCCAGTGATGCAGTGACGCTACAGGCCCGGCACCCAGCCCCGGCGGCCTTTTATTACATTTGCCGGACACATCCGTTCCATGGCGACTCACCGTAAGCATCGAACAACAAAAAGGAAAGTATCTCCGGGCGATGGCGGCGAAATTGCCTCAAAATATCTCAGGAGTGCCGATAAGCCTCGAAAAGGGATGAAACAGACAGGTTAACGGCCGGATGAGGGTGATGGTCCACTCGGCCGGGCTTCGGCGCCGTGGGACGCCAAGTAATAAATGGCACGTGAATGTGCATTTACGAGTTCGGTGCACTAGGCAGATGCAGATGCAGATGCAGATGCACGTTATCCCGATCTAAGATCGCCCTAACTAAAGTGCCCCCGGTCGGGTTCGAACCGACACTGCGGACCCTTTTAGGGGGCCGGCCTCTGCCCTTGGGCTACGGGGGCGCCCTAATAATAACGCGATTTTGTTATCTGTCCTCAACCACGGATTTTCTCTGCCGGCGACAAAAAGACAGCGATCTTTACATTGCGGGGACATTGTCCCAGGCACGCGGCAATCGCACTAAAGGCCCCAGGGTGCGGTCCGCCGACCTGCGAGCGCAGCACTACCCGGAGGGCGCGCCGCACGCCCAACGGCCGGGCAGCTGCCGCCAACTGGCCATGCGGCGGCCGCCGTCTCGCTACCATGCTCTGGTCCGCTTCTGAGGCAAGCGACAGATTTCAATCGGTACCACACCTAAGAGGGTTAGTTTTTTGTTCCCGTTGTATCCGGCGAGCCGTTTGTAGATCCCGTACCAAGCGAGGAATGCGGAGAAAAGGGAGCCTGCGTGAGGATCGCATGTGTAGGGGGCGGGCCGGCCGGCCTGTACGCGTCGGTTCTCATGAAGCTTCACGACCCAGGACACGACGTCTGCGTCTACGAGCGGAATGAGGCCAGGACGGCACCCGGCTGGGGGGTGACGTTCAGCGTGGACCTGCTGCAGCGGCTGTACCAAGGCGACCCCGTGTCGGCCCGACAGGTCCAGGAGTCGGTGATCAGCTGGCGCGAGCAGGTCCTGCGGATCCGCGGCGAACAGGACGTCCTGCGGGGCGGGGACGTCTACAACATCAGCCGCGTGCAGTTGCTCCGAATTCTGGCGAAGCGAGCGCTGGACCTCGACGTCCGCATCGAGTACTGCAAGGAGATCAGCGATCCCGCGGACCTGGCGGACACCGATCTCATCGTCGCCACGGACGGGCTCAACAGCCGGATCCGGCAGGCGTGCCAGTTCCCGACCACTGAGAGCCTCGGTCGTAACAAGCACATCTGGCTGGGCTCGGACAAGCTCTTCAAAGCGTTCGGCTACCTGTTCGCGCCAAGCGACGCGGGCTGGCTCTGGGCGTATGCCTACGCGATCAACGACACGCACAGCACGTTCATCGTGGAGTGCACGCCGGAGACATGGGAGGCACTCGGTTTCGGCGCGATGTCGACGGACGAGGCACTGCCGGTTCTTGAGCGCATATTCGGCGACTACCTTGAGGGCCACCGGCTTATCGGCACGCTCGGGGACGGCAGCAAGGCGCGGTGGGCCAGCTTCAGGACCATAAGCAACGAGCACTGGCACTCCGGCAATGTCGTCCTGGCCGGAGACAGCGCGCGCACCGCCAATTTCACTATCGGGATGGGCACCACGCTCGCCATCGGCGACGCCATCGCGCTCGCCGAGAGCCTGCGGGAGCGCGGCGACATCGAAGCGGCGCTGACGCGCTATGAAGCCAGACGCAAGGCCGAAATTGCCTCCATCCTCGCCGAGGCCCGCTATAGCGAACAGTGGTTCGAGAACATTGCGCGCTACGTCGACCTCAAGCCGCACCAGATGGGCGAACTGCTGTGGGCACGCCGCTCTCCGCTAGTGGCCAGCCTGCCGCCCAGGGTCAGCTACGCTCTCCATCGCGTGCGGGCACGGTTGGGCAGCTGATGCGCGTCCAAACCATCCGCCCCGCCGATCTCGGCAAGGGCGAGATCGAGCTGTGGCACCAGATCCAGCAGACCTCGCCGTGGTTCGGCAACCCGTTCCTGTCACCGGAGTTCTCGATCGCCGTCGGCCGCTTCCGGCCGGACTCCCGCGTCGGCGTCCTCATGGACGGCCAGCGCATCGCCGGGTTCTTCCCCTTCGAGCAGCGCGGTTTCGGCGTCGGGGTCCCGCTGTCGGGCTGGCTATCCGGCTGCCAGGGAGTCGTTTACCTGCCGGACGCGCCCTGGGACGCGGTCGGCCTCGTGAAAGGCTGCGGGCTGGCCGCGTGGAAGTTCGACAACCTGATACCGGACCAGAAGCCGTTCGAGCGTTACCTGTCAGGCACCGGGCAGGCGCCGATCATCGACGTGAGCGGGGGCTTCGAGTCTTACTACGGCAAGGTCCACGCCAAGGCGCACCAGTTCTGCAGGGAACTCGAGCGCAAGAGCCGCAAGCTGAGCCGCGAGGTCGGCGAGGTGCACATGGTGGTCGAGACCGCCGACCGCAAGCCGCTCAGCCAGCTGATGGCGTGGAAGTCCGACCAGTACCGCCGGTCGAACCGCTTTGACCGGTTCAACCAGCCCTGGATGCAGGGGCTCTTCGAAGAGCTGCTGGCGACCCAGACTCCGCACCTGTCCGGGCTTGCCTCGATCGTGTACGCGGGCACCGAGCCCGTCTCCATCCAGTTCGGCCTACGGGCGGGCAAGCTCTGCGAGGGCTGGTTCACCGCGTATGACCTGCGCTTCAGCAAGTACTCACCGGGCATGCTCCAGATCAGGTATCTGGCGGAGTCACTGGCCGGGATAGGCATCACCGAGATCCGAATGGGCAAGGGCGCCAGCCCCTACACGGAGGCGATGAAGAGCCACGACCTGTTCGTCGGCGAGGGCACCGTCTACACCCGCTCCCCGCTCGGCATCGCGCAGGTCGCCAGGTCTGTCTCCAGGCAGCGGGTCCTGGACACGCTGCAGGCCCACCCCGGGCTGCGCCGGGGCGCCGGCAAGGTCCTCAGGCGCACCGGGATCTCCAGCCGGCTGCGCGACAGGATCTAGCCGCGGTAGTCGCGGGCCCGCGTGAAAACCGCGTCGGTCATCTCGCCGGTCACCCGGCCGGTGAACGTGTTCTGCTGGCTCGGGTGGTAGCAGCCGATGAGCAGCACGGGGGCCTCGCCAGGACCGGTCAGCTCCACCTCGGCGCCGTGCCCGAACGCCGGACGCCGGCGCGGCAGCGCGAAGCCCGCGCCCGCCAGCACGGGCCACAGCGCCTGCCAGGCGAAACCGCCGAGCACGACGATCGACCGCAAGCTCCCCGCCACCATCCGGAGCTCCGCCTCGAGCCAGGGCGCGCAGGTGTCTCGTTCGCCCGGCGTCGGCTTGTTCTCCGGCGGCGCGCACTTGACCGCCGCGACCATCCGCGCGCCGATCAGCCGCTGCCCGTCGTCCGCCGACACGCTTGCCGGATGCGCGGCGAGCCCGCACCGGTACAGCGATGCGAACAGGAAGTCGCCGCTGCGGTCGCCGGTGAAGACCCGCCCGGTCCTGTTGCCGCCGTGTGCCGCCGGGGCCAGTCCGACGATGAGGACCGACGGCGCCGGGTCTCCCCAGCCGGCGATCGGGCGCCCCCAGTACTGCTCGGTGGCGAAAGACTTGCGGCGCACCGCCGCGACCTCTTCCCGCCAGGCGACGAGCCGCGGGCACGCCCGGCACACCGACTGCCGCGCGGTCAGCTCCGGCAGCGACGCCGCGCCGGACGCCAGCTCGCGCACCTGCTCCGCGCTGTGCGCGACGGGGGTCGCCGCGGTCGCCAGGTCACCAGGCCAGCCGGTGCCCGGCGCTACGGGACCAGCGACCATGCGATGCCGTCGAGAATGTCGTGCTCGCTGACCAGGACTTCGGCGAAACCGAACCTGATCATGATCCGGTCAAGCACGAGGGCGCCCGCGCCGATCACGTCGACCCGGCCGGGGTGCATGACCCCGATCGCCGCGCGCTCGGCGCGGGTCTGCCCGAGCAGCGCCGTCGCGATCTCGTGCACGCGCGCCGCCGGGATCCTGGAGTGATGGATCCGCTCCGAGTCGTACCGCTGCAGGCCGAGCGCGATCCCGCCGACCGTGGTGACCGACCCGGCCAGGCCCACGAGGGTGCGGGCCGCCCCGGCCGGGATGCTGGCGGCGACCAGGTCGAGGGCGCTGTCGATGTCCGCGGTGGCGGCGGCGATCTCGGCGTGCGCCGGCGGGTCGCCGTGCAGGTGCCGCTCGGTCATCCGGACGCAGCCGATATTCACCGAACGGGCGCCGCTGACTCCCTCAGGTCCGCCGAGGACGAACTCCGTTGAGCCGCCCCCGATGTCGGTGACCAGGTAAGGCGCGCGGGTGCCGGACAATTCCCTGGTCGCGCCGGTGAAGGACAGCCGGGCCTCTTCGTCGCCAGTCACCACCTCCGGCGCGACGCCGAGCACCTCTTTCACCTGGCCGGTGAACTCCTGCGCGTTCTCGGCGTCCCGCGTGGCGCTGGTCGCTACCATCCGGACGGCAACGGGCGACGCCCGGCCGATGAGCTCAGCGTACTCGCGCAGCGCGCCGATCGTCCTGCCCAGCGCGGCCTGCGAGAGCCGTCCGGTCCTGTCCACGCCTTCGCCCAGCCGCACGATGCGCATCTCGCGGGCTATATCAGTCAGCACCGTACGTTCTGGATCGATATCCGCGATCAGCAGCCGGATCGAGTTCGTGCCGCAGTCGACGGCGGCCACTCGCCGCCTCATTCTTCCTCCCCGGCGGCGACGGTCACGCATGGACCGCGGGACCACCAGCGACCCGCCGCGGCGATCGCCTCGCGGCCGAAGGGGTTCGCGCCCGGCGCGGCGAGCTCGTGCGCCACGAGCGCGTGCAGGCACTTCACCCGGTCCGGCATGCCGCCGGCGCTCTGCGTCCCCGGCGGCAGCGGCTCGACGCCGGACCTGCTGGCCGCATCATCGCGGCGCGCCAGGTAATCGCGGTGGGCGCGCTCGTACTCCGCCTTGAGCCGCTCGTCGGCCAGCCGCGCGGTCATCTCCCGCATCATCCCCGCCGCTTCCAGGCCGCTCACCGCGGCCGCGGCGCGCGGGCAGGTCAGGTAGTACAGCGTCGGGAACGGGGTGCCGTCCGGCAGCCGGGGCGCCGTCTCCACCACGTCGGGCAGTCCGCACGGGCAGCGGTGGGCAACCGATCGCAGGCCGCGCGGGGCACGCCCGAGCTGGGCGGCGACGGCCGCCGCGTCCTTGGGGTTGATCATCGGCTTTGCTGTGTCATGTGCTTTGGCTGTGTCATTTGCCTGGCTTGGCGTCCGCGTGCTTGACCGACTGCAGCAGCTTGTCGTACCAGGGGTCGGACGCCGCCTGCTTGCCGCTGACCGGCGACCGCGGCGGCTGCCCGGAGATTACCTCGTAGCACTGCTCGTCAGGGAAGCACATGTGCAGCTGGGCGCGGGCCTGCTGCTCGATGTACCAGGTCTGGCTCAGCTTAGTGTCCTGCTGCTGCAGCGCCTGCACCTGCGCCGACAGCGTCTGCTGCTGGGCAAGCAGCTGGTCGATCTGCTGCCGCTGGGCGATGTACTCCCTGACAGGGTAGGCCAGGCTCAGCGCGATCGCGCAGATCACCACGGCCAGCACCGCGGCGCGGCCGGTCAGCCGCGTCGACCGCGCGGCCGCGACCAAAGCGGCGGCCTGCGCGGGGGACGTCTCCCCTGTCGGCTGCGACATCAAGCGGCGGAGAACCTCGGGAACGCGTCGGCGCCGGCGTAGCTCGCCGCGTCGGCGAGCAGCTCTTCGATGCGCAGCAGCTGGTTGTACTTCGCCACCCGCTCGCCGCGCGCCGGGGCGCCGGTCTTGATCTGGCCCGCGTTCGTCGCGACCGCGAGGTCGGCGATGAACGTGTCGTCGGTCTCGCCGGAGCGGTGGCTGATCATGCAGGTGAATCCGGCGCGCTGCGCGAGGCTCACCGCCTCGAGGGTCTCGGTCACGGTGCCGATCTGGTTGACCTTCACGAGCAGGCTGTTGGCGGACTTCTCGGCGATGCCGCGGCGGATCCGCTCCGGGTTCGTCACGAAAATGTCGTCGCCGACTACCTGGACCCGGTCACCTGCCGCGGCGGTGAAGGCCTGCCAGCCGGCCCAGTCCTCTTCGGCCAGCGGGTCCTCGACCGACACCAGCGGGTAATTGGCCAGCCAGTCGAGGTAGATCGCGGTCATCTCTTCCGAGCTCTGCGGCTCGCCCTCGAACTGGTAGGCGCCGTCGTGGTAGAACTCCGTCGCCGCGGCGTCGATCGCGAGCGCGATGTCCCGGCCGGGTGTGTAGCCGGCCTTGGCGATCGCTTCGATGATCAGGTCGAGTGCGGCCCTGTTGTGCTCCAGGTCGGGCGCGAACCCGCCCTCGTCACCGACGCCGGTGTTCAGGCCGTGCTGCTTGAGCACCGACTTGAGCGCGTGGTAGGTCTCCGCGCCCCAGCGCACCGCCTCGGCGAACGTCGGCGCGCCGATCGGCGCGATCATGAACTCCTGGATGTCGACGTTCGAGTCCGCGTGCGCCCCGCCGTTGAGGATGTTCATCATCGGCACCGGCAGCACGTGCGCGTTCGGGCCGCCAAGGTAGCGGAACAGCTGCAGGCCCGCCGACTCCGCGGCGGCGCGGGCCACCGCCATCGACACCCCGACAATCGCGTTGGCGCCCAGCCGTGACTTGTCCGGCGTCCGGTCAAGATCGATCAGCGCCTGGTCCACGAGCCGCTGGTCGTCGGCCTCGTGGCCGAGCAGCTCAGGCTGGATCTCGTCGACGACGCTGTCCACGGCCCGCATGACCGCCTTGCCGCCGTACTCGGTGCCGCCGTCACGGAGCTCGACGGCCTCGAAAGCACCAGTGGAGGCGCCGCTCGGCACGCCGGCCCGGCCGGCCGAGCCGTCGTCGAGGACGACCTCAACCTCTACGGTCGGGTTTCCCCGCGAGTCCAGGATCTGCCTGGCATGGACCGCTTCAATGGACGCCACCGTCGGGCTCCTTGCCTGTAATCGTCATAGCTTGCGGTATCGAGCCTAATAGAGGAGGCCCGGGTCAGTTGCGGGCGGCACGCCGGCGCTCCGCGTGGGGAATCCCCGGCAGGCCTCGGAAAGATCTTAGGAGATGTCCACGCGGGAGGTATCAGGAGCAGACAGTCACCGCTCACTTATAGCTGTGTAGGCCGGCGGCCTGGCGCCGCGCTCCGATTCGAGGGTGACATCTGGAGGGCTGCTGTGAACGCTGTACCCAGGCTGACTGTCGGCCTTCCCGTGTACAACGGCGAGAACTACCTTGCGAAGTCCATAGAGGCGCTGCTCAGCCAGAGCTATCCGGACTTCGAGCTGGTCATCTCCGACAATGCATCGACGGACGGCACCGCGGACATCTGCCGCCGGTTCGCGAAGGAAGACTCGCGGATCCGGTACATCCGCCAGCCGCATAACATCGGCGCGGCGCCAAACCACAACTTCCTTATCGGCGAGGCTAGGGGTGAGCTGTTCAAGGCGGCGTCCCACGACGACCTGTATCACCCCGACCTGCTGAAGTACTGCGTGGCGGCGCTTGACGACAACCCGGACGCGGTGCTCGCCCATTCGTGGTCGGCGGTGATCAACTCCGCTGGTGACGTCGAGGAGACAGTCGACTACCCGGTGAACACCTTCTCGCCGCGGGCGCCCGAGCGGTTCCGCAGCATGCTCTTCGACGGCTGGGGCGACGACGACGGCGGGGTGACGCGGCTCGAGGTGCTGCGCCGCACCGCGCTGCACGGCAGCTACCACTTCGCGGACCGCACGTTCACGGTCGAGCTGGCCCTGCACGGGCCGTTCCACATCGTGCCCGAGCACCTGTACTACCGCCGCCGCCACTCTGGGCAGGGCGGCAAGCGCTCCAGCGTCCGCGGACGCTGCGCGTACCTGGACCCGCAGCGGGCCAGCCGGCTGCGGAACCCGGTCATCCGGCTCTACGCCGAGTACATCTGGGGATATGTGTCCGCCATCCAGCGCGCGCCGTTGTCGGCGCGGGACCGCCTCGAGTGCTACCAGCTGCTCGCCCGCTGGATGGCTGGCCGGGCGTTGCCCGTGGCCGGCCGCAGCGTCACCCACAGCGGCCTGCGCACAGCGTGACCTGCCGCGCCGCGTTCCGCCTGCCCTTACTGCTGGCGGCGGAGCATGTCGTCGATGATGCCCGCCTCGGTCAGCTCGCGGATCCGCCGCAGCCGTACGAACCGCGACGACGTGAAGTCCTCGTAGCTGAGGCCGTACTTGAGGTACGCGGCGGCCAGCTCGTCGATCCCCTGCCGCACGCTCCACCGCAGCCCGAGGCCGGGGAACGTGTCGGTGAGCTTGGCGAAGTCGACGCGGTAGTTGCGCAGGTCGGGCCCGGCGCCCTCGGCGAACGTCAGCTTCGACTCTGGCACCGCCTCGCGCACCATCTCCGCGACGTCGCGGATCTGCACGTTGTCTTCCTTCCTGCCCACGTTGAACGCCTGGTTGTGCACGAGCTCGCGGGGCGCCTCGAGCATGGCGAGGAACGCGCGGCTGATGTCCTCGATGTGCACGAGCGGCCGCCACGGCGTCCCGTCGCTCTCCAAGCGCACCTGCCCGGTGGTGATCGCCACGGCGGTGAGGTTGTTCACCACGATGTCCAGGCGGAGCCGCGTCGAGGCGCCGTATGCGGTGGCGTTGCGCAGGTAGGTGGGGCTGAAGTTGTCGTCGGCGAGCAGCGAGAGCTCTCGTTCCGCGGCGACCTTGCTCTCTCCGTACGGCGTGACGGGGAACATGTTCCCGTCCTCAGCCACCGCGGCGGAACCCGCGGCGCCATAGAGGCTGCACGACGAGGAAAACAGGAACCGCGGCACGCCCGCCTGCTTGGCGGCGGCGGCGAGCCGCATCGTCCCGTCGAGGTTGACCGAGTAAGTCGCTGCCGGGTTCAGGTCGCCGAGCGGGTCGTTGGAGAGGGCCGCGAGACAGAGCACCGCTTCGTACCCGGAGAGCTCTCCGGGGGCGACGTCGCGCATGTCGCGGGGCGTCCAGGTGCCGGCTCCGGCGAGCGCCGGACCTAGGTCGCAGCCCTCGTACAGCCCGTTATCGAGCCCGTCGACCTCGTGACCTGCGGCCCGCAGCAGCGGCACGAGCACCGCGCCGATGTACCCGCGGTCACCAGAGACGAGAACCTTCATTGCTAACCCCCTCCGGGTGGATCGGCCTGCAGCAGCTTGATCGCGGCGTCGAGAGATGGTGCTTCCCTGTCCCGCGAGGACGTGACCGTGACGGGAAGCGGCCACGGGATCGCCAGTCCCGGATCGTCGAACGCGATCGACACGTCGTGCGACGGGTCGTGCGCGCGGTCGATCCGGTACGCGACGTCCGCCGGGTCGGTAAGCGCCTGGAAGCCGTGGGCGCAGCCGGCCGGGACGTAGAGCGAGACCTGATCGGTGCCCCGCAACTCGAAGCTCTCCCAGTTGCGGTAGGTGGGAGAGGCGGGACGGAGGTCGATGATGACGTCGAAAATGGCGCCGTAGGAGCAGCGCACGAGCTTCGCCTCGCCGTCACCGCCGCGGATGTGCATGCCTCGGATCACGCCACGCGCCGAGCGGGAGAGGCTGTCCTGGACGAACCCGGCCGGATCGAGTCCGGCCTTGCGGGCTATCTCCGCGTCGAAGGTGCGGGAGAAGAACCCGCGCTCGTCCGCGTGCGGCTGGGGCTGGAACAGCAGCGCGCCGCTGATGCGCGGAACCTGGGTCACTCGCACGGGACGATCACCGATTTCGCGCAGTAGAAGGCTTCGGCGTAACGCGCCCGGCATTCCATGCCGCGCAGCCGGGCCAGCCCGAGGAACACCTCGTCGTCCCACCAGTCGCGGCCCCGCTGCGACGGGAAGCACTTGTGCAGCAGTTCGACCTTGCGCCGGCCGGCGTCTTCAGTCATCGGGTAGTACATCGCCGGGCGGCCGATGTCGCCGTCCCACTTCGGGATCTCGTACCCGAGGCAGAGCTGGTCGCGGAAGACGGTCGGCACCAGCTCGGCGATCGTCCGGTGGTCCTGGTGCGCGTCGGCTGCCGACGGCGCGAGGATGAGATCGGGCGTGCCAGACCTGGCCACCTCCTCGAGGAGCTCCTTCGCCGCGCCCCACGCGGCGGGGAGCCTGCCCTCCGGCAGGTTGTGCAGCTCGACGGTCAGCTCGGCACCCGGCAGGAACGCGCTAGCCGCGTGCCGCGCCTCGGCCTGCCGGCCGGGGGTTCCTGTCAGCACGACATAGCGCACGGTCAGCCCCGGCTGGCTTTCGGCAAGGCCGAGCAGCAGCGCGCCGCCGCCGATCTCGATGTCGTCGGGATGCGCGCCGATGGCGAGCACGGACAGCGCTCGGCCGCCTGGTGCGGGCAGGCGCAGTGGCAGCACGCTCGGCTCACCCGGCCGCCGGGCTGGTCTGCCTGGGCACGGCCGACCGCTCAGGATCCCAGATCATCCACGGACAGTAGCCCTGCTGGTACATCTCCTCGAGGTGGGCGCGCTCCTTCACCGTGTCGGCGGGGGTCCAGTACCCCTTGTAGGGGTAGGCGAGGACCCGTCGCTGCGGCACCAGCCGCACCAGCACGTCCTCGACCAGGTCCTCGCCCTCGCGGAGGTAGCTGAAGATCTCCGGGCGGATCACGAAGTAACCGCCGTTCTCCCACTGGCGCAGGTCGCGCACCGGGGTGACCGAGGTGATCAGACCGTTCTCCCCGACGTCCACCACGTGGTGCGACGACTGCGGCGGCACGGCGAGCAGGCTGGCCACGGCGTCCGTCGCCGTGAACCGCTCGATCATGTCCGGCAGCGGTGCGTCGGTGAAGACGTCCGCGTAGTTGGCGAGGAAGGCCGGCTCGTCTTCGACGAACTTCCGTACCCGGCGCAGCCGCTCGCCGATCGGCGAGTGCAGGCCGGTGTCGACGAACGTAATGCGCCATTCGGCGATGTCGGTCTTGAAGAGCTCGATTCTCTGCGCGCCGCTCTCCAGCACGAAGTCATTGGATCGCGTCTCGTCGTAATTCAGGAAGAAATCTTTCACCGCAGCCGCGCCATAGCCGAGGCAGAGCACGAAATCGGTGTGCCCGTAGTGCGCGTAATAGCGCATCACGTGCCAGAGCATCGGGCGCTCGCCGATCATGGCCATGGGCTTCGGGGCGTTTGACAGCCCATCGCGCATGCGCATGCCAAGGCCCCCGCAGAAAAGCACAACTTTCATGATCGATTCCTTTTAGATGACTTCGAGCGCCGGGATCGGGAAGACGAGCCGCCCGCCCCACGAGCGCACGTACTCCAGTTGCCTGCTGATCTCGTCCCGAAGGTTCCACGGGAGGACGAGGATGTAGTCGGGCCTGGTCTGTGCGAGGCGTTCCGGCGCGTAGATGGGAATGTGTGTCCCCGGCAGGAACTTGCCTTGCTTCACCGGACTGCGGTCCACGGTGTAGGCGACCAGGTCGGACCGGATGCCGCAGTGGTTGAGCAGCGTGTTGCCCTTGCCCGGGGCGCCGTAGCCGGCGACGGACTTGCCTCGGCTGGCCGCGCCGAGCAGGAACTCGAGCAGTTCGCTCTTGATGCGCAGCACCTCTCTCGCGAACCCCAGGTGCCCGGCGAAGGTGTGCAGGCCCGCCGCTTCTTCCGCCGCCAGCACGGATTTCACCTGGCTCGAGGGTTCCGCGGCGCTCTCCGCCGGGCGCGTGTAGACCCGGAGGGAGCCGCCGTGCGTGGTGAGCTCCGCCACATCGACTACCCGCAGCCCGGCGGTCTCGAGCGCGCGGCTCGACGTGCGCAGCGACAGGTACTGGTAGTGCTCGTGGTAGATGGTGTCGAACTGGCGCCCCTCGATGAGCCTGAGCAGGTGAGGGAACTCCAGAGTCACGACCCCGGTGTCCTTGACCAGGGCGCGCAGCCCGGCCGCGAAGTCCCGGATGTCGGGGACGTGCGCGAACACGTTGTTGGCGGCGACGAGATCGGCCCGGCCATGCTTGCGGGCGATCTCCTGGCCGGTGCCGGCGCCGAGGAACCGCACTTCCGTCGGGATGCCCTTGGCGATGGCCACCTCCGCCACGTTCGCGGCGGGCTCCACCCCGAGGACAGGGATGCCCGCGGCCGCGAAGTGCTGCAGCAGGTAGCCGTCGTTGCTCGCGACCTCAGTCACCAGGCTGTCGCCGGCGAGGCCGAGCCGCTCGGTCATCTCATCGGCGTACCGCTTCGCGTGCGCCACCCACGAATCGGAGTACGAGGAAAAATACGCGTAGTCGGAGAAGATGTGCTCGCCGGAGACGTAAGCGGGCAACTGCACGAGCAGGCACTGTGCGCACAGCCGGACGTGCAGCGGGTAAAAGACCTCGGGCGCGTCGGTCTGATCGGCCGCGACATAGCTTTCGCAGAGCGGGGACATCCCCAAATCGACGAACGTCTCAGTAAGATTCGCACCGCACAGGCGGCACACATGCGATGT
>Ga0070698_100000839_pt1 | contig 33625 bp, 36 predicted proteins | sample KBSK1502metaG_FD_65477 | JGI IMG/M metagenome (GOLD analysis project Ga0070698, IMG submission 65477) | Corn, switchgrass and miscanthus rhizosphere microbial communities from Kellogg Biological Station, Michigan, USA - KBS K1-50-2 metaG | ecosystem: Host-associated > Plants > Roots >... | reverse complement strand
CAAAAGCGCTTCGGCGCTGGACCAGCCGAGCTCGCTCGCGCGGACCAGTCCGTACACGAGGGCCGTCGCGCCCGCGGCGCTGAGCGCGACGCCGAGCGGGTCGAGCGTCGTGGCGGGGCCGCGGCTCTCGGGAAGGCGGAAGAGCGAGAGCGCGGTGGCGACGATGCCGATCGGGACGTTCACCCAGAAGATCCAGTGCCAGTCGAGACCCTGCGTGACGGCACCGCCGATGAGCGGTCCGCTCGCGACGGCGAGGCCGCCGATCCCGCCCCACAGGCCGACGATGGTCCCGCGGCGCTCGGCCGGGAACGCGGCGGTGAGGATGGTGAGGCTGAGCGGCATGACGAGCGCGGCGCCGAGGCCCTGCACGGTGCGCGCGGCGACGAGAAGCTCGCCGGTCGGCGCGAGGGCGCAGGCGGCGGAAGACGCGGTGAAGATAACGAGGCCGGTGACGAAGACGCGGCGGCGGCCGAACCGGTCGCCGAGCGCGGCGGCGGTGATGATGCCCGCGGCGAACGAGAGGGTGTACGCGTTCACCGTCCACTCGAGCATTGCGAGGCTCGCCCCAAGCTCGCGGTGGATGGTCGGAAGGGCCGTGACGACGACGAGGTTGTCGAGTGCGACCATGAAGAACGGTATGGACGTCAGCGCGAGGATCCAGGCGAGACGGCGATCGCGAAGCATTTCCCGTGGCTCCCCTCTGGTCGGAGATTGGTTACTTGAGAAATCTATAGTCTGATATATTAGAAAGTCAAGTGGACAAGCGGCGCTACGGACAGTTCTGCGGAGTGGCCTTCGCCCTCGACCTCGTCGGCGAGCGGTGGTCGCTGCTCATCGTCCGTGACCTCGTCCTGGGCCCACGGCGCTTCAAGGATCTGCTCGACGGCCTTCCCGGCATCGCGACCAATCTCCTCGCGCAGCGCCTCAAGGAGATGGAGGCGAATGACCTCGTCGAGCGCGTGACGCTCCCCCCGCCCGCGGCGTCGACCGTCTATCAGCTCACGGCGAAGGGCGAGGCGCTTGAGCCGGCGATCATGACGCTCGGCCGCTGGGGCGCGCAGTACGGGCGATCGAAGCCGGGCGACTTCTACCTGCCGTCGTCGTTCTTCGTGTCCTGCCGTGCGTCGTTCAACCCCGACCGCGCGAAGGACATGCATCTCGAGTTCCAGGTGGAAGGCCACACCTTCGAGGTGACGGTCGACGGCACGACCTGCATCACGAAGGAGCGCGCGGTGCGCGACCCCGAGGCGGTGATCGAGGCGGCCCGCGTCGAGACGCTGATCGACCTCCGGCGGCACCGGCTCACGTCGGACGAGGCGCTCCGCAGCGGGAAGGTGAAGATCCTCTCCGGCGACAAACGCGCGCTGCATCGTTTCGTCGACGTCTTCGGGTGGCGCAACCTCGGCACGACCGCGCCGGTCCCGACACCGCGCAAGTCGAACAGCCTGGCGGCTCGCTAGACTCGGCCGACGTTTCGGGGAGGCAGCACCGGGCGGGTCGGGCTGCTCTTACGGGGCGCCTTATGCGCTCGTCCGCGCGCTCTCCTGAATCATCTCCGCGACGCGCTTGTCATACAGCGCGCCGTATCTCCGAAGCATCCGCGAGGCCATGAAGTTGAGTACAGGCGCTCGGATCCCCTTGATGTTCCAGGAGATCGCCGTGTCGACACGCGTGGTCGCAGGACCCTCCGCCTCGGCACGATCGGTCCGCCACACGGTGCCGACGAAGGGAAACTCGATCTGCATGGTGATCTCCTTCGGCGCGTTGCAGCCGAGGACCTTGAAGACGGTTTTCTGATTCTCGCCGTGGATGCAGTGGTACTCCGCTCCGACGAGTGAGCCTCGTGCGCCGGGATGGAAGTCGACGCGCGGAACACCCATCCAGATCTGCCGGAGCTTCGGGTCGGTGAAATGGCGGAAGACCTCCTCGGGCGTACCCGGGAAGCGCGCCGTGCTGCGAATCTTTGCTGTTGCGGGGTCGACCGTCGGCGTCTCCTCATTCCACACGGCGTCACGGACCGGCCGCAGATCGAGGTACGACGCATCCACCGCGCCGAGGTCGTACTGCTGGGGCGCGGCCACGAGCTGAGCACGCAAGCTGTCGGGCCATGACGTGAGCGCCGCGGCGGTCGCGAGGAGGTACTCGTGGCCGGGAACGGTGTTCTTCAGAAGCCGGTGGACGAGGTTCACATCGTTCCCGTGGAGCTGGACGCGGCCCGCGACTTCATAGCGAGAGAACGAGCCGCGATGCACGACGAACTTGAGTCCGAGGTTCTGCACCGTCGCGCATGCGCGGCAGGGACAGGCGGTCGCAGAGCGAATGTCGCGAAGGCGGCGCTGGAAGACGCGGTACGTCTCGCGCAGCCAGTCGACCACACCGACGTCGGTCCGCTCGGTCGTGCAGCAAAGCGCGTCGCCCTCGACCTGATCGACGGTGAGCTTCCCGCCGAAGCTGCGAGAGATCGCCTCCATTAGCTCAGTGAGGATCTCTCGCGAGTGGTCCTGCTCGGTCCCGGCGACGAAGGCCGTGTACCCCGAGATGTCGGCCATGACGAGAAGCCCTTCCACCGTCCTGATGGTACGAGCGCGGTCTGCGCTCGGATCGATCTAGGCGCCTTTGAGACGAAGCCGGAAGCGGGCACCCCCACCGCCATCGATGGGACGCTCGAGCGTGACCGAGCCTCCGTGGGACTCGGCCACGTCCTTCACGATCGAGAGGCCGAGGCCGGATCCGGGAAGGTGACGTGCGTCATTCGATCGCCAGAAGCGGTCGAACACACGAGGCGCGTCCTCGGCGGTGACACCGGGACCGTGGTCGCGGACGGAGATCTCGCCGTTGGCGACGGACACATCGACCGTGGCGCCCGGCGGGCTGTACTTCGCGGCATTGTCGAGGAGGTTCGTGATCGCGCGGGCGACGCGCACCTTGACGCCGTTGATCGTCGACGGCGATGCGGTCACGTTGAAGCGCACCTTCGGATATCGGAAAGACACGTCGTCGACCACCTCGTGCACGACTTCGTCGAGCTCTAGCTCCTCGAACGGCATCGGAGTCTCCTCGTCGCGTGCGACCTCGATGAGGTCCGCCACAAGGGTGGTGAGCCGCTCGATCTGGCTCACGAGATCGCCGAGGAGCTCCTGGCGCTCCACCGGGTCGGTCGGCTGGCCGCGCGCGAGAAGCTCGAGATTCGTACGAAGGCTCGTGAGCGGGGTGCGCAGCTCATGCGATGCGTCGGCGACGAGCTGCCGCTGCGAGCGGAGCGAGGTTTCGAGCTGTCCGAGCATCGCATCGAAGCTCGTCCCGAGGCGGCCCAGCTCATCGCGTCCTTGAGCTGCGACCCGACGCGAGAGGTCGCGCGTCTTCGTCACTTCTTCGACGGTGGAGGTGAGCCGCTTCACCGGAGCGATCGCCGCGCGCCCGATGCCCGCGCCGAGTGCGGCGGCAAGCAGGATGGCCCCGGCGGCGAACGCGATGAGAAGGAGTCGCGTCTGAGCGAGCGCCGGGTCGATCCCCGACCCGCGTGGGCCGAGATCCTGTACCACCTCGATCGCGCCACCGCCCTGGATCGGCACCACATAGATCGCGAGGCGTGTGTTCTGTGCATCCGCCGTGGCGAAGAACGCGGGGCGCTTCCCGCTGGCGACGTCCTTCACCTCTTGTAAAACGAGCGCGGTGTTCGGCGTGTCGAAGTCGGTCTTAAAGATCGCGCCGCTGGGGGTGATGATCTGCGCGTACATGTCCGGTCGGCCGGTCATGAACTGTGTCTGCGGACCGAAACCCCCTCTTCGATCGCCCGGTCCGGGACCGCCGCGGGCCGCGTTCTGCGCCGCAACCACCAGGTTCTCTTCGACTTGATGCATGAGCTGGTCCTGAACGACGAGGTACATGGCGACGGACGCCGCGATCGCGGCGACCGCGACGGCGGCGGCCGTGAGAAGAGTTACCCGAAGACGAAAGCTCAAGGTTCCTTCATGACGTAGCCGACCCCGCGAACCGTCTGGATCACGCGCGGCTCGCCCCCGGTCTCGAGCTTGCGACGGAGGTAGCCCACGTAGACGTCGAGCGAGTTCGAATCGGGGCCAAAGTCATATCCCCACACTCGATCGAAGATGACGTCGCGGGGAAGGACCTTCCGCGGGTTGGCGATGAAGAGCTCGAGTAGCGAGTACTCCGTGCGAGTCAGTGGGATCAGGCGGTCGCCGCGCCGACATTCCATGGCGTCGCGATCGAGTGCGATGTCCATAAAGCGGAGCACCCCGCGCGCCTTCGCCCCGTCATCGCCGCGACGCCCGAGCGCTCGGATCCGCGCGAGCAGCTCATCGAGCGCGAACGGCTTCACGAGGTAGTCGTCGGCGCCCGCGTCGAGCCCTTCGACACGGTCGCGGACGGCGGCGCGCGCCGTGAGCATGAGGACCGGGACCTGATTGCCCGAGGCGCGAAGGCGCCGGCAGACCTCGATCCCGTCCAAACCGGGCAGACCGAGATCGAGAACGACGGCGTCGTACGGGTTGGTCATCGCGAGCTGCAGGCCGGCAGGGCCCTCGCGGGCGAGGTCGGCCTTGTGTCCCGCCCCGCGCAGCGCGCGTTCGACCGCATCGCGGACAGCGGGCTCGTCTTCCACCAAGAGCACGCGCATCGGTGTCGAGTTTACGAGCGGGTGCGGTAAGAACGGTCTAAGGAAGGGCGTCCTTATTGAACTCTTGGACTCCTTTCATGCAGCGCGCGCCCGCCCATCGTTTGCTGGTCATACACGACCATGGAAAGGGGATTGCGTGAACGCACTCCAACCAGGAAAGGCACTTCTCATCGCGGCGGTCATCGGGCTCGGCCTGTCAGGCGGGTTCGCCGCAGCCGCCTTCCTTCCCGGCGGCAGCGCTCCTGCGGCCGTCTCCCAAATCTGGGATCAGACGGGCGGGAAGGTATTCGGGACCGGCCCGGGCGCAAAGGGTTCGTTCTTCACGGCCGCGGCGACCTACATCGGGATCACCGAGGCGCAGCTCCGGACCGAGCTTGGCACGGACAAGAGCCTCGCCGACGTGGCGATCGCTCACGGAAAGACGCGCGACGGACTCATCGCCGCTCTCGTGGCGGCGCAGCAGCAGAGCATCGCGACGCTCGTCGACCAGAAGGGCATCGGCTCGCGTCCGCATCCCGCGCCGGGCTTTGGCCGCGGACCTGGCGGCAAGAACGTGATCGGTGACATCGAGGCTGCCGCGGCGACCTACCTCGGCACGACCGAAGCCGACCTCGAAACGAAGATGCGCGCAGGTCAGACGCTGGCAGAGATCGCGAACGCGACCGCGGGCAAGAGCCGCGATGGACTCCTGAACGCGCTCGTCGCCGAGGCCACCGCAAAGATCGACGCGGCCCAGAAGGCCGGCACGATCACCGCGGATCAGGCGACAGAGCTCAAGACGAACCTCTCCACGCGCCTCGCGCGGTTCATCGACAACCCCGAACGGCGTGGCCGCTAGCCGAACCCGTTTACGTCCTCCCGCAGACGGTGCCGGATCCGCATGGTCCGGCACCGTTCCCGTTTGGATGCTCAAGCTCACGGCGATCGCGACCGTGCTGAACGTGTTCTTCTTCGGCTTCGGCAACGCGCGCGCGAACGTCAAGCAAATCGCCGCGCCGCTGCAGCCTCCAGTCGTCACGACCTCGACTACGCGCGCGGCACCAGGACCGGCGCCTACTCCCCGCTCTCACGCTCCGACGCGGAGTGCGCACGACAACGAGCGCAGCAATCACGAACACTCGCCACTCATAGGTTTCCGCGAGTTTCCTCCCGCGGGTCCTGTCCCGGGGTCGGGGTCGCGCGCTCGCCTACCGGTCCGCTTCCCACCACTTGGTCCCGCCCAAGAGCGACGCGGCCGGTAAACGGCTCGCGCGCAACCCGCTCCCCCGTGCCACCCGCGGGCGCTCGCGAAAACCTATGTGAAGGCGACGTGACAGTGTGTGCAGACTTTCGGGTTCATCCCGTTGAGGTGAGCGCCACACACGGGACACCGCCAGTTGAATCGGCTGAATGCGATCGCGGCGAGTACGAAGAGGAAGGCCGAGGTATACGGAACCTCCTGGGGCAAACCAAGCAGCGCGGCGGCACCGGCGGACGCGACTCCGAGGACAACCAGTGCGGCCGTGACCGGCAGCTGGCGCGCGCGAAGCGACCGGTACGCGCGCAGGACCTCGGCGTGGACGGCGGCAGCGCCTTTCTTGCGCAGGGCCGCTCGGCGAAACGGCGACGCGAGCAGCGCGCGACCGAGAAGCGTGAGATAGCGCTCGATTCCGGCTATCCACACGAGCCAGGTGATCCATCCAACGGCAAGACCAAGCTCCTGAAGGAAGAGCGGAAAGTTGTACGCCGTGTGGAAGCTCGCGGCGAGCAGGATGCCGCCGACGAGCATCCGGCCCGAGCCCTTCTCCAGGTAATGGCGTGATAGGAACCACCCGGTGATGCCCGACCACGTGATGTGCCCGATCGTGCTGAGCAGCGCCCGAAGGGGCGCCGTCACGAGGAAGGCGTTGATGAGCGCGAGCGGGACGCCGGGTCGAGTCGAATCGGCGATGAGGCCGAAGTAGGTGTTGAGGATGTACACCACGTTCTCGCCCGCGGAGAAACCGATCGCCGCCGTGCTCATGTAGATCATGCCGTCGACCGGCTCGTTGAAGGCGGGATCGCCGCGCACTCGGCTCGAGACGACGACGTACTTCATGACCTCTTCGTTGAGGGCCGAGAGCGCGACGAGCCCGAACAGCAGGATCGCGGCAAGGAAGAGCGAGCCGGCACGCTGCGCGCTGTCGATCGACGGCGCGAAGAGGTGAGCGATGAGGATATTCATCCCCGATGCCCACGGGCCGGCAGCGAGTCCCCATAGAAAGAGCCGGGCGATGAGCGTTTTCGGCTCGGGCTCGTAGCGATCGCGGCGGTAGATGAAGACCAACCACAGGAAAGCCGGCACGAACGCGGCGACGAACGCCAGCAGGACGACCGCCACGGCGGCATGCTATTCGCGTGCCTCCGACCGTCGCCCGCGCGATCGGCGATCGACTGCGTGCCGCGGGCGTCAGGTACGTGTTCGGGCATCCCGGCGGAGAAGTCGTCGATCTCATCGAGGGATTCCGTCAGGCCGGCCTCGAGTTTGTGCTCGCCAAACATGAGACCGCCGCGGCCTTCATGGCCGAGGCGACAGCGACCGCGACCGGCACACCCGGCGTCTGCCTGGCCACGCTCGGCCCAGGCGCGACCAATCTCGTAACCGGGATCGCGCATGCCTATCTCGACCGTGCTCCAGTGATCGCATTCAGCGGGCAGTTGCCGGCGGAGCGGTACGAGATCGCGACGCATCAGCGTCTCGACCTCAAAGCCCTCTTCGCGCCAATCACCAAATGGCAGGCGACCGTGAGCGCGGCGAATGCCGCCGCGGTCGTCGAGCGTGCGCTCCGCGTCGCCGAGCGTGTGCGTCGCGGTCCGGTCTATCTCGAGGTTCCGAGCGACATCCCGAACCAGGAGACACTCGATGTAGCCCTTCCGCGGTTTGCGACCGAGCCCGTGCCGGCCATCGACGATGATGCGGTCCGTACGGCGGCGGCACGCCTTCGCGGATGCGAGCGGCCGCTGCTCCTCGTGGGCATGGATGCGAACACCGTTGCCGTCGCCGGCCCGCTCCGGCTCCTCGCCGAGGCCTGGCAGATGCCGGTGATCGTGAGCCCGAAAGCGAAGGGCGTTTTCCGCGAAGATCATCCGCTCTTCGTCGGCACGATCGAAGGGCTCGGCACTGCGTACCTGTACGACTTCATCGAAACCTGCGACCTCGTCGTCATGGTCGGTTTCGACCCCGTCGAATTCGACAGAGACTGGTCGGCCAAAGCCCGCATCATCCACATCGGCCTGGTGCCGAACGACGATCGCTACTACGGCAGCGAGGTCGAGGTCGTCGGCCCGATCGACGATGCGCTCGAGCGACTCTGCGCCACGAGCGAGGCCACTCCCAAGGTCGCGCAAGACGAGATCGCTGGGTTCCGCGACGCGTTCCTGTCGCGTGTCCGCGGAAGCGTCAAAGGACTTACCGCCCAAGAGGTGTTGCGCGAGCTACGCGCCGCGTTGCCGGAGAACGCGCTCGTGACCTGCGACGTCGGCTACAACAAGGCCGTGAGCGCGCAGTGCTGGCCGGCCTACCGGCCACGCACCTTCTTCGTCTCCAATGGGCTCTCCTCGATGGGCTACGGCTTACCGGCGGCGCTCGCGCTCAAGCTCGCGAGTCGCGCCACGCCTGTCGCGTGCGTCCTCGGCGACGGCGGCTTCGCGATGGCGATGGCCGAGATCGAGACGGGAACCAGGCTCGGACTGGAGGTGACCGTGATCGTGCTCGCGGACGACGCTCTGTCACAGATCAAAGCCGGCCAGGAGCGGAAGGGCTACCCGGTCACCGGCACGACGTTCGGGCCGATCGACTACGCAAAGCTCGGTGACGCATTCGGAGTCGACTCGCGGATCGTGCGGACAGTCGATGAGTGTCGCGACGCGCTCCGAGAGAGGCCGCGCGGCCGTCCGGTGCTTATCGCTGCACTGATCGATCCCGCGGGTTATCGCGTCGACTAGTCAGAACGCGGCGACGGCCGGGATGACCTCGCGGGCGATGATCTCGAGCGGCGTGATCTTCCACACATCCCTCACGCCGCCCATCGCGGTGGAAAACCCCATTCGCGCCAGTCCGCGAAGCTGTTCCACGATCTGACCCACGTTCTCGCCACGCTCGCCGACGTCGAAGCGGAACATCGTCGTCTTCTCGATCTCGTCGTAATTGCGCTTCTCCCGCTCGCAGTGACGCTTCAGCACGTCGAGCTTATGGGCTAGCTCCGGGGTCGGAAACAGATTGCAAGCGTCGGCGTACTTGGCGACGAGGCGGAGCGTTTTCTGCTCCCCCATGCCGCCGATCATGATCGGCGGATGCGGCCGCGTGAGGCTCTGTGGCGAGTTCAACGGACGCTCGAACACGAACTTCTTGCCCACGAGACGAGAGTCGTCGCCCTTCCACATCTGCAGGCAGAGCCGCAGAGTGTCCTCCAGCCAGTCGAACCGCTCGGCGACCGGCGGGAACGGGATGCCTAGGCTCTTCGCCTCGTATTCGTTCCATCCGGCGCCGACCCCGAGCATCCCGCGTCCACCGGAGAGCACATCGAGCGTGGTCGCGATCTTTGCGATCACGCCCGGGTAGCGATAGACGGCGCCGGTGACGATCGTCACGAGTCGCGCACGCGAGGTGCTCGCGGCGAGGTAGCCGAGCGTCGTATACGAGTCGAGCATCTCCTGCTCGGGCGGACCGAGCGATTGGATCTGGAAGAAGTGATCCATGACGCCGATGAGCTCGAACCCGCCCTGGTCCGCTGTGCGCGCGATCTTCGCGAGCGTGGGAGCGATCTCTTTCGCCCCGCCGGGCCAGGTGAAGGACGGGATCTGGAGGCCGATCTTCACGGCGCGGTGGGCGTGCTAGGTGACCTTCACGCGATCGGCGAAGTACTTGCGGACCTTCTGCACTTTCGGCGCGGCGTTGTAGACGATGTACGGCTGGGTCGGATTTTTCTCGGCGTAGTTCTGGTGATAGCCCTCGGCCTTGTAGAAACGGTCAAGCGGCTTCACCTCAGTCACGATCGGCGCGGCGAATACCTTCGCTTCGTCGATCTGCTTGATGTAGCCCTCCGCGACGCGCCGCTGGGCGTCGTTCGCGTAGAAGATGGCCGAGCGGTACTGCTTTCCGACATCGGGACCCTGCCGATCGCGCGTAGTCGGATCGTGGGCGATCGAGAAGAAGACCTTGAGGAGCTGGCCGTAGCTCACCCTGGCAGGGTCGAAACGGACCTCGACCGCCTCGGCATGGCCGGTGCGCCCTGAGGAAACCACGTCGTAGTCCGCGGTCTCGGCGGTGCCACCGGCGTAACCGGAGGTCACCGAGCTGACCCCGTCCAGCTGCTTGTAGACCGCCTCGACGCACCAGAAACATCCACCGGCGAGCACGGCGACCGCCTCGCCGCCTTCAGACGGAACCGTCTCGTCGAGCTTTGGGTTGGGGAAGTTTTCCGGAGAAACCACGTCAGCACAACGATAGGCTCAACTCGGAGATTCCCGCTTTGACCACTCCAAGCGTCGCTCGCACGAAGCTCCGCGCTCAGGCGCTCGGACGTTCCGGGGCTCGGGTGGACGAGCCCTGGCCCGACGACCACGTCGGGCGAAGGGCACATTGAAGATCGCGCCGGGCATCCATCGCATCGGCCCCGGCCTCGTCAACTCGTACCTGCTCGAGGAGAGCGGCGAGATCACGATCGTCGACGCCGGCGCACCCGGCTACTGGACAGACCTGCCGAAGGAGCTTGCCGCGATGGGCCGATCGATGACCGACATTCGGGCGCTCGTGCTCACGCACGCGCACATCGATCACGTCGGTTTCGCGGAGCGCCTCCGCCGCGAGCGACGAGTCCCCGTCAGCGTGCATGAGCTCGACGCCAAGATGGCGCGCGGAGAGGCGAAGCCGCAGAACCAGAAGATGCTCGGCGTCGGGCTCGCCGCGCTTCGGTTCGTCCGTTTTGCGCTAGCGAAGGGCATGCTTCGAGCGACGCCGATCGTCGAGGTCGCCACCTTCGGGGACGGCGCGACGCTCGACGTGCCTGGTGCGCCGCGCGTCATACACGTTCCGGGTCACAGCGAGGGCAGCGCCGCGCTGCATGTCCCCTCGCGCGGGATGCTTTTCGTTGGCGACGCGTTCACGACGCTGAACGTCCTCTCGGGGAGGGTCGGGCCGCAGCTCGCGCCGTTCGGGTCCGACCTTCCTCGTGCTCGCGAATCGTTGGCACGGCTCGAGCGCATCGACGCAGCGGTCGTGCTTCCGGGACACGGCCAGCCCTGGACCGGCGGGCTCGCCGAGGCGGTGCGCCTCATCCGAGAGAGTCCGCCGCACGAGCGTCGCGCCGCTACGCGATAAGCCGCTCCAGCGCGCCCAGCTGACGGTCGACCGTCTTCGGGTCGCGGCTGTCTCCGGACAGCATGAACAACCCCTTCAGGGCCGTTACGATCAGCGCCGCGAGCTCGTCAGGCTTCGCAGGTTTCGCGATGGCGCCCTCCTTGGCCGCGTGCCGCAGGAGCGCCGTCAGGGTCTTTTCCCAGGCGGCGTCGACGTCTCGAACGATCGCCGCGATCGCGCGATCGCGCCGCCCGCGCATCGCGAGCTCGCCCATGACCACGAATAGCTCCGGATCGGTGCGCGCGAGGCGCCGGATCCCGGCGAAGTGGGCGCGCAGCTGCTCGCCCGGCGAGCCCGACGGCTGCAGCGTCGTGCGGAAGCGGCCCATCGCGTGGCCGACCACGCCGCGGATGAGCTTCTCCTTCGTCGGAAAGTAGTAATGCAGCGTGGCGATGTTGACGCCCACCTTCGCGGCCACGTCGCGCGTCCGCAGACCCTCAAAGCCGCGCTCGGCGAGGAGCTTATAGGCTGCTTGGACGAGTGCCTCTTGCCTATCCATCAATCAGATGATTGAATGGTACTCGAACGCCAGCCCGACTCTATTGGGGAGGTCCCTCAAGATGGCGAGAACAGTAGACACACGGAGCGCGACGAGGTCCGAGCGGCCGCTCGCGGGAACGATCTTCGGCCTTTTCACACCGATTCTGAACGGCGTGGTAACGCGGATCGCCGGTCGACGCTATGTCCCGTTGTATGTCCTCTTGCGCCACCGGGGTCGGCGCTCGGGCCGCGCATACGCGACTCCCGTGGTAGGGATGCGCGTCCCCGGCGGATTCGCGATCCCCATGGCCTTCGGCGAAGGGACCGATTGGTATCGCAACATCGTCGCCGCCGGCGTCGCGACCATCCGCCAGAACGGGACCGAGCATCAACTCGTCGAGCCCACGGCGATCGATCCGGACTCGGACGCGTCTCCGTTCGCGAGGTGGCAGCGGCCGGTGTTTCGCGCGCTTGGGATCCGGCGGTTCCTTTTCTTGAAGGGGCAGTAGCCCAAGACGCGGTTCGAGTCCGCCAGCGTCTTTGTCGTGGCGGAGGCCCCAGTCAACGTTCGCTACATGGTCACGACGTCGGAGCGGCGATCGCCTTGTACACGTAAACGCGCTCGCGCCGACAACCCTTCCTCTCGGGCAAACTCATGCGGTCGCTTTCTGAGCGACCTTCCCCTGCTGCAGGATCCGAATGGCGTTGCCGAAGGGGTCGCGGACGCCCATGTCGGCGCCGTAGACGTGGTCGGTGGGCTCCTGGGTGAAATCAGTGACGCCGCGCGCCTGGAGGGTCTCGTACAGACCCCGGGCGTCGTCCGTTAGAAAGACGAGCGTGCTCATGGCGCCCTTGGTGATCAGCTCGCGGAGCTGTGCAGCCGTTGCCTCGTCATGCAGCGGCGAGCCGGGCTCCTCCAGCGAGATCTCGGTGCCTGGGTCGCCGGGAACGCGCACCGTCAACCAGCGGTAGGAACCCTGCTTGACGTCGTTGCCCTTCTCCAGCCCGAGCTTGTTGACGTAGAAGTCGAGCGCCTCGTCCTTGTCGAGGACATAGATGGAGGTGACGTTCAGCTTCGTGATCATTCTTTGGCTTCTCCTCCCCGGATCTGATGGGGACGACCCTAGGGGGTCGCCGCTTGATGCGCTTCTCCAAAACTGCTCGATCGCAACGCCACCCCCGCCGCGACCCTCGGCCTGGTGGCCGCCATCTGGAAGCAGTTCGGGGCCACGATCGGCCCATGCCTCATGCGGTAGCCGGACGGCGTATCGCCCACGACCTCACGGAACGTACGGCTGAAGGTACCCACGCTGGTGAAGCCGACGTCGAAGCAGATGTTGGTGACGCTGCGGTCGGTCTCGCGCAGCAGGAACATCGAGCGCTCCACCCGTCGCCGCTGCAGGTACCGATGCGGCGTCTCGCCGAAGGTCGCGCGGAAGCTGCGGATGAAGTGCGCCTCCGAGACGCAGGCGATGCGGGCGAGCGCTGGGACGTCGAGCGGCTCGGCGTAGGCGCGGTCCATGACGTCACGGGCGCGCAGCAGGCGCCTGTTCAGGTCCTCGATCTCGCGGCTCATGGCGCAACGCTACGCCATCAGGGCGTGCACTCGCGACTGTGCGGAGACCGATAACCCGATTGGGCTACCGAAAGTCGGTGCGCACCCGCGGAGACCGGTATCGCGAAGAGAGGTCAGCCTCCGAGCGGGGTCAGATGGATCTGCTTGGAAAGCGCGTAAGCGGCTGAAAGGTCCGCGTCGCTTTCGACGAGCGTGCGGCCAAGAACAAGCACCGAATTGTTCGGCGAAGAAATCCGTGTCATTCCCGGCGGTACGGATCCTGTCCAGCCGGGACCGCTAATGAGATAGTCGCCGGCCCCGGTCCCCGTGACGCGTTTACCGACGTAGGCAAAATTCGTGTTGCTCGACGGATCGGTGAGCTGGACGCTGTAGTAGCGACCGCCCATGTCCGGTACGTGCAGGACCTGTGGCCCTTTCCTGAGATCTAACCACCCGACCGTCGCGAGCGTGTCGCGGTTCACGCCGGTAGTCATCAGGTTCGAGCCCGAGGCCGGCGCGGCATGCAGAGGATCTGCAAAGAGGGCTTGGGGCTCCTGATAGAGCGTGTTGACCGGGATGGGGCCTTCGCCGAAGCCTTTGACGAGAATCGCCCTCTTGTACACGGACAGGAGGATGCGCGGCCAGAAGTAGATGACGAGGAAGCATGCCGCGACCATGACCGAACCGAACAGCAGCAAGTGCTCGTACCCCATCATCGGCTCGGTCTAGCTTCGACAACCGGCGGCACCGTGTACTCGCCATGGAGAATGGCCGCGCCGGGTATGTACACGCGCAGCCACAGGTTGAATCTGCCTTCTGGCGCGGGCAACCAGTTGGATTGATGGCCTGCGGGAGCGGCCTTCTGCAGGTAAATGTCGACGGAGCCATCGGGATTTTGCGCGAGGCCGGACCGATCGCCGACGCTATACCGATTGATGGGATTCGCCACGAAGCGTTCTTTCGCGTCAGCCATGGTCAGCGACCAGAACGCGTCGTTGGGCGGAAGACCTCCCGGCGGAAAGTGCAGGACGTAGTCGTGCGCTCCGGAGAGCGTGTGACCGGCGCCGTCAACACTCGTCTTCCAGTACATCGCCTCCTGCGGCACGTTCACGGGGCCGGGAAAGATCCGCGCGCTGGCGGCCCGTGTGAAGACGCCGTTGCCAGGGAGGCCGCTTCCGAAGAAAGTGATCCAACCGTTGATCCTCGTGGCCTTGATCCTCGCGAGGACCTCGATCGCGACGACCCCCAGCCCGGCGCCGACGAAGAAGCCTTGCACCAGATCGTTCCGCAGGGTCAGTGAATCGGCAAAGAGGACCGAACGGATGATGACGTAGCCACATATCACGCCGATGAGTGCCGTTAGGAGCGTATACGTTCTGTTCGTCATATCGATCTAGTTTGCTCTGCCGACCCGAAGCGATCGTGGAGGGCGGTACTGAGGGGATTCCGCTCTCGTCTTCAGTGTCACGATCGATCCGAAACTCTCGCGTCGAGGATCTCTTATCGGCGCTGTCGCGCCACGCTGTAGACCGTACCGGACTGTTTTCGAACCGAAGAAGTGCCGAAATAGTCCTCAGCACCGGCTCCTCGACGTTCTCGTGACGAGCTACGACGACCTGGAGCGGCTACTCGCACAGTGAAGCGCCAACGTCGGCTCCCTTATTCAGACTTGCGCAGCCGGTCGGTGCGAGCGTCGATTCTGTCTTCGACGAACTCGCGATCGGTCCTGTGATAGAGGCACTGTCCTATGAGCCCAAGGCACGTCCTCGCGGCTGCCCAGACCCTCAAGGACGGACCGAAGGATCGCGCGAAGTCTCGCAGCGTCGCGGGCGTTCACGCCGCTCCCGAAGCTCTCGCGAATGACCTTGATATAGACCGGACGTGCCCGTTCGAAAGCCGCGCGTCCTGTCGGCGTGAGGTGCGCATCGACGGTGCGACGGTTCGAAGGTTGTGTCTCGCGAACTACAAACCCACGACCGACGAGGCGATCGACCACTCGGGTGATGCCGCTCTGCACCATGCAGAGCCGGTCGGCCAGGTCGCTCATTCGAAGACGTCCTTGGGGCGCGAAGAACAGGCGGTAGAGGACCTCGACCTCCGACAGGCCGATCCCCGTCTCGCGCTCGATGGCGCGGTCTAGGTCGATCCGAACGCTGGCGTACACGCGGCCGAGGTTGACCCACGCGATGCTGAGGTCCTGGTCGTCCACGGGCCCCATCGTATGGCCCGAATATTGCACCGACAATACTTGCGGTATCAAGCATCTGGTCCTAACGTGGAACGTGTCGTCGGCGCGGGACACCCATGGGGAGGTCACGATGCGCGCATTCACCGAGAAGGAGACCGAGTATCTGCGCGGGCAGCGGCTTGGCCGGCTCGCGACGGTCGGGCCCGACGGCGCGCCCCACGTGATCCCCGTCGGCTTTCGCCTCGACGCGGAGGCACGAGTGATCGAGGTAGGTGGTCACAGGCTTAGCGGCTCCAAGAAGTGGCGGGACCTGAAAGGGAACCCACGGATCGCCCTCGTCGTTGACGATCTCGCGAGCGTCGATCCGTGGACCCCGCGTGGCATCGAGGTCCGGGGCCGTGCGGAGCTGCACAGCGAGGGTGGCGCGGTGAAGTTCGGCCCCCAGTGGGACGCCGCGTGGATCCGGATCGTGCCGCAGCGCATCGTGAGCTGGGGGATCGAAGGACCGGCGTTCTCGGCCACGGGCCGCAGAGCGCGCAGCGTCCCACAAGTCTGACGTGTCGATCCGGGTCCCTCCCCGTGGCACCCGCGGAACATCGTTCCCGGCGCGAGGTCCGCTCGCCGCGGTCTTCAAGGTCTTCGGCAAGCTGTCGATCTGGCTTTATCGGCGCTCCGCAGGTAAGAGCCTGAGCTCGAGGATGGGGTTTCCCGTGGTGCTCCTCACCACACGTGGAGCGAGAACAGGGCGCACGCGGACGACCGTCATCGGCGGGTTCCCCGACCGCGATGACTCCTGGCTGGTCATCGCTGCGCTCGCTGGCGCCCCTCGGCACCCGGCATGGTTTCTCAACATGGCCAAGCATCCCGACGAGATTTGGTTGGAAGTGGGCCGCGAGCGGTTCAAGGTTCGCGCGGAGTCACTAGAAGGGCTGGAGCGGAATGAGGCGCTGGCTCGGATCGTGGCGATCGCGCCACGCATCGGCAGTTATCAGCAGAAGACCGATCGGACGATCCCCGTCGTGCGGTTGACCCGAGAAAGCCTCTAGCTGACGAGACACGCCCAACGTGTTAGGCGATGGCCATCGGCGGCGGCGGCGACACGTGCACCGCGTACATCTCGGCACTCTCGCGCCTCGCTGTAGCCCGTAGCGGATTCGAACCGCTGATCTCAGCCTTGAGAGGGCTGCATCCTAGGCCACTAGACGAACGGGCCGGGGAGTCACCATTCTAACCTTGATGACGTTAGCGATCGATCCCTCACGCTGAACGCGCCGACCGTCGCGCCGGGCGTCCGGCGCATCGCGCTTCCTCTCCCGCTCGCTCTCCGGAGCATCAACGCATACCTCATCGAAGGGTCATCGGGATATGCGCTCGTCGACACCGGGATGCACACGACGGAGGCGGAAGCCGCACTGCGCGTGGCGCTCGCCGAGGCCGGCATCGCCATCGAAGACGTGCGCCGCGTCTTTGTCACACATCTTCATCCGGATCACATCGGGATGGCCGGGACGCTCGAGCTCGCGGGAGCGGAGATCGTCATGCACGGGCCGGAGCTCGAAATCGCTTCTCGCATGTGGTCGCGCGATCACTCGATGATCGACGAGAGCTATGCCTGGTTCGAGCGTCACGGCATGCCACGGGACGTTGACGAAGGGATGCGCGCGTCATGGCTCCAGATCGGCAGAGCGGTCGACGCGATCGAACACGTGACGCAGGCTTCGGACGGCGAGGATGTCGATCTCGGTGGCCGGCGCGTTCGGCTGAAGTGGACGCCGGGACACACGGACTACCATGCGGTGCTCGTCGACGGAGCCGAACGCGTGCTCTTCTCCGGCGATCACGTCCTTCCTCGGATCACGTCCAACGTTGGGCTGTATCCGTATTCGCGCGATGACCCCCTAGGCGACTTTCTCGATGCGCTACGCGCGGTGCGCACGTTGCCTGTGACACGCGTGCTTCCCGCACATGGCGATCCGTTCGACGATCTGCCCGGCCGCGTCGATCAGATCCTCGCGCATCACGACAATCGGCTCCGCGCGACGCTCGATGCGATCGGCGACGTCGAGCGCGACGCCTACGCGATCTGCCGCACGCTCTTTCCGATCCTGCGGACGGCGCACGAGGAGCGCTTCGCGCTCGCGGAGACGCTCGCGCACCTCCGATATCTCGAGCGGCGCGGGAAGGTGCGTGAGGTCGGAGACAAGCCGGCGCGCTGGAGCCGGATTTAGCTCCGGTCCTATTGACACGGCGTGAACAAGTGTTCTAACTACATCGGATGTGGACTAGCGAAGATCAGCGTCTCTACAACATCGCCTACTACGCGGAACATCGCGACGAAGAAATCGAGCGTGTCCGAGTTCGACAAGCGGCAACACTCGAGTTTCTTCGTGACATCCGACGTCGGCCGTGCGCAGACTGCGGACAGACCTTTCCGCCGTGGGTGATGGACTTCGATCACCGCGACCCAAAGATGAAGTCGTTCTCTCTCGCCGCGGGTCATGCGCTGCTCAAGCCGCGAGATGCGTTGCTCGCCGAGATCACGAAGTGCGACATCGTCTGTGCGAACTGCCACGCGATCCGGACTTACAACTGGATCAAGTCTGAGGACGTATTTGCGTCACGTCCGCGGGGGACTTCGCGCCACCTCGCAAGAAGAACCGCGTATCGCGAGACTCACGCCAAGCTCCTTGCTGACCTACGCGCAGTCCCATGCCTCGACTGCGGCGGAACGTTTGCGTTCTTTGTGATGCAGTTCGACCATCGAGACTCGAGCGAAAAGAGGTATGTGGTGAGCATGATGGTCGGCAGGACAGGTAAGGACAGAATCCTGGCTGAGGTCGCGAAGTGCGACATCGTTTGCGCCAACTGCCACCGCGAGCGAACGTACCAGCGGCGACGTGCCAGTAGAATCGATGGAAACGCGGGAGTAGCTCAGCCTGGCTAGAGCGGCTGCCTTCCAAGCAGTAGGTCGCGGGTCCGAATCCCGTCTCCCGCTCTGAAGTACGGACAAGGTCCTGCGCGCCGCGACGTCGAGGTGAGCTTCGAAGGTGGTGCGCCGTGAAGGACAAGACAACCGGCAACCAATTACCCGCGGACCAGAAGGAGTCGAGCACCAGTCACAGCGGCAGCAAGAGCACGAGTCAGAGTCAAAGCAAGAGTCAAAGCCAGTCCAAACACTAGAGTCGTTAGCGCCAGCGAGTCAGGATCACCTCGCGCTGGAATAGGCGCGTGGCGAACCAGAGCGCGCCGGCCGCGACGATCGCGAGAATCAGACCGATCCCGAGCGCCAGCCCCGGCCCGAGCACGACGACTCCGGCGAGCTGACCGAAGAGCAGACCCAACACCGGGACCACCAAGACGGCCGACACCTGCTGCGCCGTGCGTGGATCGTTCACCCGCGAAGAGAGCACGACGATGAGCGCGACCCCGATCAGCGCGAGGAACGGGGTGTCGATCAGCACGGCGAGGATCCAACCTGGCGTCAGGATGATTTCGCGCACACGGTCGCTCACCGCGAGCAGAGCGATGCCAAAGCCAAAGATGGTCGCTGAAACGATCGTGATCGCGAGCGCCGGAATCAGAGCGCCGAGCATCTTGCCGAGCAGGAGCTCCCACGTGCGGATCGGGGTCGCCAGCACCGGCTCGAGCGTGCGCTCGCGTTTCTCCCCGACGATCGAGTAGGACGCGAGCACCGAGGGAATGAAGATCGGCAGAAGCAGGAAGATGGTCGAGAACTGCTTCCCAACGATCGCCTGCCCGATCTCGAGTAACGACAGGCCTGCGAACTCGGGCGGGAGTGGCGTCGTCGGGAGGTTCAGGCCACTCGAGATCTTCCCTACGACGAAGAACACGGTGACCGCGAGGGCGCTGATGATTGGCGGGAGGATCAGCGTCGCCAACAGCAGCGTGCGCTGCAAGCGCAGCTCGAGCCACTCCTTCTCGAGGACGATCAGCGCCTTCTTCACGCGTGACCTCCGACGAGCCGCAGGTAGACGTCCTCGAGCGAGTGCTGGAGGCGCTCCACGTAGCGGATTCGTGCGCCCGCTTCCCGAAGCGCATCGACGATCTCGGGGTTGTGCGAGTCCGGATCGTCAAGCTGGATGGTGAGGGTGTCGGCATCGGCGCGGACCTCGCGCACGAACGCCAGCGAACGAAGTGTCGTCACGTAGCGCGCGGCATCGCCGACGACGCGCACGACCGTCCCGGCGCCGAACAAGCTCGCGCGGAGCTCGCTCGGTGACCCGATCCGGAGGAGCCGGCGCTGGAAGATCCCGATGCGGTCGCAAAGCTCGTCTGCTTCGGGCAGGTTGTGGGTGGTGAGGAAGATCGTGCGGCCTTCCGCTTTCAGGCGCTTCACGAACTCCCGCACGGTGCGCGCCGCCTCGGGGTCGAGGGCGGCAGTCGGCTCATCGAGAAACACGACCGCGGGCTCGTGCAGTAGCGCCCGTGCGATCGCGAGCTTCTGGCGCATTCCTTTCGAGAATGTCCCGACCGGCTCATCGCGACGGTCCCAGAGCTCGAGCAGGTGCAGGTACTGCGCGACCTGCCCATCGGCACGCGCCGCGTCGAGGTCGTACAGCCGCGCGAAGTACCGGAGGTTCTGCGAGGCTGAGAGCCGGTCGTAAAGCCCCGGCTGCTCGGTGAGGATGCCGACTGAGCGACGCAGCGCCGTGTCGTCGACGCCGAGCGCGTGTCCCGCGACGACCGCGTCTCCGTCCGTCGGCGCGATGAGCGCGGCGAGCATCCGCACTGTCGTGGTCTTCCCCGCCCCGTTGGGCCCGAGGAAGCCGAAGACCGTTCCCGCTTCGATCGTCAACGAAAGGCCGTCGACGGCAACCCGGCCGTCGAACTTGCGCGTCAGTCCATGCGTCTCGATCGCATCAGCCACGCTTCACCAGGAAGATAGCTTTACGATGCCGTGACGTGATGCGGTGGACGGCGCGTGACCTCCGATCGCTCGCGGTCGGCGTTGCGTATCTCGCGCCGGCACTTTTCATCTTCGTGGTCTTCGTGTTCATCCCGCTGGGCCGGACGTTCTACCTCAGCTTCTACAACACTCGATCCACCGGCTTCGTCACGACGTTCAACGGCATCGACCACTACATCGACCTGATCACTTCGCAAACGTTCCTGTCGAGTCTCCTGGCGACCGGGCTCTTCGCGGTCTACGCGGTGCCCGTCGGGATCACGCTCGGGCTGGTCCTCGCCGTGCTGCTCAACCAGCGCCTGCGGGGGATCAGCGTGTTCCGGACGATGATGGCGAGCACGATCGCTATCTCGGCCGCGGTCGGTTCGCTCGTCTGGCTGCTCCTCTTCAATCCGAGCCTCGGCCTACTGAACTACGTGCTTTCGCTTGGGGGCATCCGCGGGCCGGAGTGGCTCATCCAGCCGACGACGGCGATCATCGCCATCGCGATCACCACGATCTGGCTGACGCTCGGCACGAACATCATCGTGCTGCTCGCGGGGCTGCAAGGAATTCCGGAGGAGATCTACGAAGCTGCGCGGCTCGATGGTGCGCGCGGGACACGAATGTTCACGCGCATCACGGTACCGATGGTGTCGCCGTCGCTGTTCTTCCTTCTGGTCGTCGACACGGTCGCCGTCCTGCAGGCGTTCACCCAGATCCACCTCCTGACGAGGGGTGGGCCGGTCGACGCCACCCGCACGCTCGTCTACAGCATCTACCTGGACGCTTTCCAGAATTTCCAGTTCGGATTCGCGAGCGCCGAATCGGTGGTGCTTCTCGTCCTGATCATGACGCTGACGATCCTCCAGTTCCGGTTCGTCGAGCGGAGAGTGCACTACCAATGAGCGCGAGCGGAACGGCGACGGCGGTCACGCGGGCCGACACCGTTGCGAGGCGACGCCAGCGGCCCCTGCCGATCCCCAAGGCTGGCTCCTACCTCTTGCTCGCAGTCGTCTCAGTGCTCGTCGCGTTTCCGCTGCTCCTCGCGCTGTCGTACTCGTTCATGAGCGAGTCCGATATCGCGACGTTCCCGCCGCCGGTGCTCCCAACAAATCCCTCCCTGGACAACTACGGCAAGGTGTTCGCAACGATCCCGATCGGGCGCTATCTCCTGAACAGCTTCATCGTTTCGACCGCGGTCGTGATCGGGCAGCTCCTCACCGCGAGCCTCGCGGCGTACGCGTTCTCGTTTCTGGTCTTCCGCGGACGGCAGCTGCTGTTCTTTCTTTTCCTCAGCACGCTGATGATCCCGTGGGAAGCGACGATCATCCCGAACTACATGACCATCCGCACGCTCGGATGGCTCGATACGTATCAGGGTCTCGCGGTGCCGTTCCTCGCCACCGCGTTCGGCACGTTCCTCCTGCGTCAGGCTTTCATGCAGATCCCGCGCGAGCTGTGGGACGCGGCACGCATCGATGGCGCGACAACCTTCCGCTTCTTGCGCGAGGTGGTGGTCCCAATTTCGCGACCAGCGCTCGGGACGGTCGCGATCTACGGGTTCCTCTCGACCTACAACCAGTACTTCTGGCCGCTCCTGATCACGAACGAGACGCTCATGCGCACGACGCAGGTCGGCATCGCGCAGCTACGCTTCGAAGAGTCGACGCGCTGGGGGCTGGTCATGGCGGGTGTCATCATGGTCGCGGTGCCAACGCTCGCCCTTCTCGTGCTGGGGCAGCGTCAGCTGATCCGAGGTCTGACCGCCGGCGCGGTCAAGGGGTAAGGCTTGGAGGGAAAGATGCGGAAGCTCGCAGCATTCGCGATTGCACTTTCACTGATCGCCGTCGCGTGCGGCGGCGGCGGTCCTGGCGGCGGCGGCGCCGGGAGCCCGAGCGGAGACCAGAGCGCTCTCGCGCCGGGCAAGGACGTCAAGCCCGCCGCGAACATCACCTGGTGGCACGCGATGGGTGGCGTCAACGGCGAGGCGCTCAACAAGATCGTTAGCCAGTTCAACGCGAGCCAGAGCAACATCAAGGTCACGACGGTCTTCCAGGGCGGGTACGACGATCTGCTGAGCAAGCTCAACACGGCACTCGCCTCGAACGCCGCGCCCGCGCTGGTGCAGGTCTACGACATCGGCCAGGCCTACATGCGCGACAGCGGTCAGGTCGTGCCGATGCAGGCCTTTATCGACCGGGACAAGTTCGACACATCCGACTTCGAGCCGGCGGTTCTCAACTACTACAAGTACCAGGACAAGCTCCAGAGCATGCCCTGGAATGCCTCGTCCTCGATCTTCTACTACAACAAGGACGCCTTCAAAGAGGCCGGACTCGACCCCGAGAAACCGCCCGTCACGTTCACCGAGATCACCGACGCCGCGAAGAAGCTCACCAAGAAAGACGCGAGCGGCCAGACGACGCGCTACGGCTTCGGCCCCTCGATCTACGGATGGTTCTTCGAGCAACTGCTTGCGACGTCGGGCTCGCTCTACGCCGACAACGGCAACGGGCGTGACGATCGCGCGACGAAGCTCGTCTACAACAACGCCGCCGGCAAGGCGATCCTCGATTGGTGGAAGGCCGGCATCGACGGCGGGTACTTCTACAACCCAGGTATCGACAACGCCGGTGCGACCTCCGCATTCAACTCCGGCAAGACCGCGATGTACCTCGAGTCGAGCGCGGCGCTACGCGGCAACATCAACGCCGTCGCCGGGAAGTTCCAGATCGGCACTGGGCTGTTCGCTCGGCCCGACAGCAGGCCGAAGGACGGCGGAAACATCATCGGCGGCGCGTCCCTCTACATCATGAAGAGCCGCCCGGCCGAGGAGCAGCAGGCGGCGTGGGAATTCGTGAAGTACGCGATGACCCCGGCGGTGCAAGCGCAGTGGCAGTCGGACACGGGCTACTACGCGATCCGCAAGTCCGCCTACAACGAAGCTCCGGCAAAGGAATGGGCCACGAAGTACCCGCAGTTCCAGACTCCCGTGGACCAGATCCGCAACTCGCCACAGAACCGGATGACCAACGGTGCGGTGCTCGGCGTCTTCGCACAGGCCCGCGCGCGCACGCAGAAGATGATCGAGTCCGTCCTGCTCGGGCAAGCGACTTCGCAACAGGCGCTGGACGCGGCGGTCGCCGAGATGAACGACGCGATCGACAAGTACAACAAGGCGAACAAATAGCCACACGCGATGAGACGGTGCGGTCGCTCGGCGGCCGCACCGTCGATCTCCTGGTCATCGGCGGCGGGATAATCGGAGCGGGCATCGCCCGCGACGCGGCCCTTCGCGGGCTCGAGGTGGCGCTCGTCGAGCAGGCCGACTTCGGCTCCGGCACCACGTCCCGACCGACGCGGCTCATCCACGGCGGCCTTCGCTACCTCGAGCTCTTCGACTTCGCGCTCGTGCGAAGCGACATGCGCGAGCGCGAGATCCTCCTGCGGATCGCGTCGCACCTGGTGTTTCCCCTTGCGTTCCTCCTTCCTCTTTACCGCCCGAGCTTCCGCTATCAGGTGAAGCTCCGTCTGGGCATGCAGCTCTACGACCTGCTCTCCCTCGACAAGAGCCTGCCGAGGCGACAGCACCTTGACCGCGCCGCCACCCTCGTCGCGGAGCCGTCGCTCGAGCCTGACGGGCTCGAAGGCGCGTGGCGGTTCTACGACGCTCAGGTTCCGCTCGTCGAGCGGCTCGTCGTCGAGAACCTGGTGGATGCGGCGTCGCACGGCGCGTCCGTCCTGAACCACGCCGGAGTCGTCGACTTTGTACGGGAGAGCGACCGGGTCGCGGGGGTGCGCGTCCACGATGCCATCGCGGGCCGCGACGTCGAGATCCGCGCCCGCTTCACGGTGGTCGCGACCGGGCCGTGGCTCGATCGCACGATCGCCCCTCTCCGCAAGCAGCCGGAGGCCCTCCTCCGTCTGACAAAAGGAGTCCACATCGTCACCCGGCGCGCCGTCGAGCAGGCCCACGTCCTCTTCGCGAAGAGCGACGGGCGGCTCTTCTTCGTCGTCCCTTGGCGGGAGGCGACGATCGTCGGCACGACCGACACCGATTACGCGGGCGACCCGGGTGACGTGACGGCGAGCGAGGCCGACGTCCGGTACCTCCGCGACGAGGCGCGTCGTGCCTTTCCGAGCGCGCCCTTCGACGAGATCTACTTCACCTGGGCGGGCGTCCGCGCGCTGGTGCGCGAGGAAGGCGTGAGCGAGGGAGAGGTTTCCCGCAAGCACGCGCTCTTCGATCACGCTGCGCGGGAGGGGGTGGAGGGAATCCTGTCGGTCGTCGGGGGAAAGATCACCGCCTACCGAGCGATCGCGGAGGAGGTCGTCGACGCGGCGAGCCGCAAGCTCTCCCGGTACACGCCGTCGCGGAGCGCCGACGAGGTTCTGCCCGGGGCGCGGTCCCCCGACTTCGCCGCACGTCCTGGCGACCTCACGCTCGAGGCGACGACGCGCGCACATCTCACCTCGATCTACGGAGCACGCGCCCGCGAGGTCCTCGACCTCGCGCGGGCGGATCCCTCACTCGCGGCGCCGCTCTGTCCGCATCACCGCGGGATGGAGGCCGAGATCGTCCACGCGGTGCGGAACGAATGGGCGCTCACCCTGGGCGATGTCCTGCTGCGTCGCAACGCGCTCGGTCTTTCCGCGTGCCAAGCGCTCGACTGCATCGATCGCGTCGCTGGTCGCGTGGGTCCGCTGCTCGGCTGGGATCACGATCGACGGCGCGAGGAGGTCGAGGCGTACCGGCGCGAGGTCGAGCCGATGCGCCGTTTCAGCACCGAGTGACCGCGGTCCTCGCGCTCGACCAGGGGACGACCGGGTCGAGCGCGATCGTTTTCGACGAGACAGGCGCGATCCGCGGCAGCGCCGATCGCGAGATCCGCCAGTTCTATCCCGCCTCGGCTCACGTCGAGCACGATCCGGAAGAGATCTTCGTCGCGACGGTCGCGGTGGGGCGCGAAGCCGTCGCGCGCGCGCGACTCGGGGCGAACGATATCGCCGCGATCGGTATCACGAACCAGCGCGAGACGACCGTCGTATGGGAACGCGCCACGGGCCGTCCCATCCACCCCGCGGTCGTCTGGCAGAGCCGCGCAAGCGCGGCCATCTGCGAGCGTCTGCGCGCCGAGGGACACGAGCAACTGGTCCGCGAGCGCACCGGCCTCGTGATCGACGCGTACTTCTCCGGGACGAAGATCCGCTGGATCCTCGATCAGGTCCCGGGCGCGCAAGAACGCGCCGAAGCCGGCGAGCTCGCGTGCGGGACCATCGATTCCTGGCTGATCTGGAAGCTCACCGGCGGGCGCACGCACGCGACCGACGTCTCCAACGCGGCGCGAACCATGGTCTTCGACATCCATCGCGGAGCCTGGGACGACGATCTGCTCGGACTGCTCGACATCCCGCGCTCGATGCTGGCCACGCCGGTGCGCTCGAGCGGGCGCATCGCCGAGACCGATGCCGCGCATTTCGGCGCGGGCATTTCAATCGCAGGCGTCGCCGGCGATCAGCAGGCCGCGCTCTTCGGTCAGACCTGCTTCGCGGCCGGAGAGGCGAAAAACACGTACGGCACCGGATGCTTCCTGCTTGCGAACACTGGTGAACGCGCGGCTTCGGCGAGCGGCGGTCTCCTCACGACCATCGCCTGGGATACCGGCGAGGGCATCCGCTACGCGCTCGAGGGCAGCGCCTTCATCACCGGCGCGGCGGTGCAGTGGCTTCGCGATGGCCTGGGGATCATCGCGACGGCAGCCGAGACGGAGTCGCTCGCGGCCGGGCTGGCGGGGAACGACAACGTGTACCTCGTGCCCGCGTTCACCGGGTTGGGCGCGCCACACTGGGACATGTACGCACGCGGCCTCTTGATCGGGATCGAGCGCGGGACGACGCGCGCACATCTCGCTCGCGCGACCCTCGAGAGCATCGCGTACCAGACGAGGGACCTCATCGAAGCGATGCGCGGGGCGGGCCAGGCGATCGAGGTGCTGCGGGTCGACGGCGGCGGTACAGCGAACCGCTTCCTCATGCAGTTCCAGGCCGACATCGCGGGCATCCCCGTGGAGGTCGCGAGGATCCAGGAGACGACCGCCCTCGGCGCCGCGTTCCTCGCCGGACTCGCGACCGGCGTGTGGAAGACGGCTGACCAGCTGCGGCAGCAGCGCGTCGTCGCCACGCGGTTCGAGCCGCGCATGTCGGCCGACGAACGCGAGAGCCTCTACGCCGGATGGCAGCGCGCGGTCGAACGATCGCGCGGGTGGGCGCTCCCCTAGGTTTTCGGGACCCGCTCCGGGAAATCGGACATGATCCCGTCGACTCCCCATTCGGCGAAGAGCGCGATCTCTCGCGGCTCGTTCACCGTCCACACATTCAGCTTCACGCCCGCGGAGTGCGCTGCCTTCACCAGCTCCGGCGTCACGTACGTTCGGTTGGGGTGAAGCGCCCAGAGCCGCATGCCGCGAGCGCTCTCCATGAGCGACGAGCGGTCCGGCGATGCCGCGAAGATGAACGCGCGGCGCACCGACGGTCCAGCGACACGCGCCCCCTCGAGAGCCGCCCACCAGAAGCTCGAGACGTAGACGTCCGGATCCTTTCGTTCGGCGAGGACTTTTCCCACCTGTGCTCCGGTCTGCTGAGCGCCTTTCTCGCTCATCTCAGACTTGAGCTCCACGTTCACGCCCATCTTTCCGCGGCAGAAGTCGAGCACCTCCTCGAGCGTGAGCTTGTGGTCCGGCTTCGGCCGATCGTGCGAGATGAGCAGACGACCGTCATCGGTGAGCCACACGTCCGTCTCCACCTCGTCACATCCGAGCGCATGTGCTTTCTCGAACGATTCGATGGTGTTGTCGGGGGCGTGGCCCTTCGCTCCCCGATGTCCGATGCGCCGCATCGCGCTAGCGTCCCACGTCGCGGCGGCGCATGGCGACGATCGCCACCACGGTGCCCAGCGCGCCGATCCCGACGAGCGTCGCGAGGCCGCTCCAGTCGTCCTTGGACATCGGCGTTCCATACAGGGAGTAGAGCGAGATGTTGTCCAGCCAGTCGGGCCATTGGAAGAGCGGCGCCAGCTGCTGCTCGAAATAACCGACGATCGCGAGCGCGCCGACCGCGCCCACCGCAACGCGCGGACGCCAGCCAACGAGGGCGTGGCCGATACCGGCGAACGCGTAGCCGACCGGCAGCACCGCCGCGGACGCGAAGACGAAGCGGCCGCCCGGCAGGCCAATACCCGTGGACGTCGCGGTCAGGTACACGGCGACCGAGCTGACGGTCACGATGGCGGCGCAGGCGAGGACGACCGCCGCGAGGCGCTCGACGACGATCCGCGCGCGCGCCACCGGCGCGCTCAGGATCACCTCGAGCCGGCCCTCGGCGTCGTCGGCGGCCCAGCCGTTCACCTGGGCGACGACGAACAGCGAGATGAGCAGGAGGAGCGTCGAGAACCAGATCACTCCGACGAAGTCGGCATACGCATTGATCCCGGCGCGCTCGAAGTACGCGCGAAGCAGCGGAATGTCCGAGCTTCCGAACGCGTCGACCATCGTTTTCGCGATCGACGTCAGGAACGCCGCCAGGACCGCCAAGCCAAGCGCCCAGGCGAGGATCCACACGCGCTGTTGATCGACGATCGCGAGCACCGGCGCGCGAAGCAGCGGGTCAGCGGCGGGGCGCCAGTCGACGTGCGTCTTCCGCGGTGCGCCGCGAAAGAGCGGGCCGCCGATATCCCGACGAACGAATGCGACGATCGCGACGACGGCGAGAACGAACCCGCCGACCGCCAGCACGACGGTGGCCGCGACATCGAGCGAGCCGCCACGGAGGACCGGCGTGCTCCGCTCGTAGAGGTAGAACGGCGACAGCCAGCGGATCGCGCCGACGTCGACGCCGGATCGTGCTGCGGAGTTCAGCATGAAGAGCGCGAGCAGGACGATGCCAGCCACACCGGTTGCGCCTCGCCGCGTCGTCACGAGCTGCGCGACCACGAGCGCGAAGGCGAACACGAAGAGGGTCAGGGCCCAAATCGCGAGTCCTTGCAGAGCAAGCGGACCAAGAGGCAGCGGCTCGTTTCCGACGGCCGCGGCGGCGTCGGTCACGGCGAGCATCACGGCGATCGAGGCGGCAGCCACAGCCGCGAAGCCGCCGACGCGTGCCGCGACGAGCCGCACGCGAGAGGTCGCGGCCGACAGCCACAGCTCGACCAGCCCGCGCTCTTCGTCGCCTCGGCCGGCGCCCGTGCCGGCGAGCAGCGCCCAGAACGCGTAGACGATCACGGCCGAGCCGAACCATCGCCAGGTCAGATAGCCCGCCATCGTGTCGAGCTGGGCCGGCGCCGGGAGCAGGTACGTGAGCTGCCGCGCGAGGAGCTCCATCTGCTGCGCGAAGACCGCTCTCGCAGCGGGGGTGTCGCCTGCGATCTGCGAGAACGCGATCGCGTTCAGGAGGCCGCCCGCCGCGCCCACCAGTGCGCTCATGAGAAGCCCGGTGCGATGCGAGCGCAGCGCGAGGCGCAGGAGCGTCACCGCTACTTATAGAACCCGAGGAAGATCTCCTCGAGCGACGGCTCGCGGCTTTCGAATTTGGTGACGCGCGAGGTCGCGAGCGCGGCGAGCAGAGGCTCGAACTCACCGCGAAACATACCGGTCACGCGGTGATCTTCGACCGCGAGCTGTTCGAATCCGGGGATCGCGCGGATGCGCTCGAGGGGCGGCGGCCCGGCGAACACGATCTCGATGCGGTGCGCCCGCATGCCGGCGAGCTGGTCCAGCTGACCGACGGTCGCGAGATGTCCGTCACGCACGATGCCGACGCGATCGCAGACGTGCTCCACCTCCGAGAGGACGTGCGAGGAGATGAAGATCGTCGCGCCGCGCTCTCGGGCGTCACGTACGAGCCCGTAGAACTCCTGCTGATGCAGCGGATCGAGCCCGCTCGTCGGCTCGTCGAGGATGAGCAGGCCTGGCTTCGGCGCGAACGCGAGGAGCAGCGCCAGCTTCTGCTTGTTGCCGTGCGAGTACTCGCGGTACTTCCGGCCGAGGTCGAGATCGAGACGCTTCGCGACGGCCTCGACCTCGCGGTCGCTGATGTCTCCGCGAAGACCCGCGATGTAGGCCACGATCTCGGAGCCTCGCCAGCCGCCGAACTGCGGCAGCTCGCCGGGGACGTATCCGATCCTGTGTTTCAGCGGCACGGAATCGCGGTCGGCGTCGAGCCCGAGGAGCGTCGCCGATCCTCTCGTCGCATGGATGAGACCCATGAGGAGCTTGATCGTCGTGGTCTTCCCGGCCCCGTTCGGGCCGAGGTACCCGAAGACCTCGCCCTCGTTGACGGTGAGATCGAGGTCGAAGATGCCGTGCCCCGCTCCGTAGTCCTTCGTCAGTTCCTTGGCTTCGATGGCCGTGGTCACTGCGAAACAACCTACACGTTGGTCTGCGTCTCGCACCCGGCGCAGGCTTGGGTCGCTCGGACTACCCTTCCGTTCCGTGCCGGACCGATTCGTTTCCCGCGGATTCGTCGGGCGCCGCGAGCCGGCCGGATCCGCCCAGGCCGCTCGAATCCCGCCCGGTCAGCATCTCGTGAAGGACTTTCCTGTCTTGTCCGCCGGTCCGACCCCGCGCACGCCGCTCCAGAAGTGGTCGTTCAAGATCGAGGGTCTGGTGAAGGAGCCGGCCTCGTGGAGCTGGGCCGACTTCCTGAAGCTGCCCGCGCAGGACTTCGTGAAGGACATCTCGTGCGTGACGAAGTGGACGAAGCTCGACACGCGCTGGCGCGGAGTGAGCGTCGACATCCTGCTCGAGCAGGTCGAGCTCGACCGTCGCGCTTCCTTCGTGACCGCCTTCTCCGACGGCGGATACACCACCAACGTGCCGCTTCCGGAGCTCATCAACGGGCAATCGTTCGTCGCGTACGAGTACGACGGCAAACCGCTCGCACCGGAGCACGGCGGACCGGCGCGTCTCGTGGTCCCGCACCTCTACTTCTGGAAGAGCGCAAAGTGGATTCGTGGCCTGCGGGTGATGGATCACGACGAGCCCGGGTTCTGGGAATCGCTCGGATACAACAACCATGGCGATCCGTGGAAAGAAGAGCGGTATATGGGCGACTAGAGATGAAACGTGCGCTCGAGTGGCAGATCGCGACGGTCAAAGCGGTCCGGACCGAAACGCCCGAGGTCAAGACGCTCACCCTCGTCTTGCCGGACTGGATGCCGCACCGACCCGGGCAGCACTACGACGTGCGGCTGACCGCCGAGGACGGCTACTCCGCCCAGCGGAGCTACTCGGTCGGGTCGGAGCCCGAGCGCACCGGAGAGATCGACCTCACCGTCGAGCGGATCGACGACGGCGAGGTCTCGCCGTACCTCGACGACACGGTCGTCGTCGGCGATCGCTTCGAGGTCCGCGGGCCGATCGGCGGATATTTCGTCTGGGACAGCTCGATCGGCGGCCCGCTGCTCCTCGTCGCGGGCGGATCCGGAGTGGTGCCGCTCATGGCGATGCTCCGGCATCGCGCGGCCGCCGGCGTGAAGGAGCCCGCCCGCCTCCTGTACAGCGCACGCACGTACGAGCAGATCATCTACGGGGAGGAACTGGAGAGGCTCGCGCGGAAGGACGGCCTCGCCGTCTCGTACACGCTGACGCGGAGCCAGCCCGCGGGCTGGAAAGGCTACACGCGCCGGATCGACGATGCCATGCTGAAAGAAGTGAGCGCCCCACTCGGCCGGAACGCACTCGCGTTCGTCTGTGGGCCGACCGCACTTGTCGAGGTCGCCGCGGATGGACTCGAGCGCGCCGGTCTTCCCGCCGACCGCATCCGCACCGAGCGCTTCGGGCCGAGCGGGTCATGACCGAAGCGAAGGGCGACGACCTCGTCCTCGACGGGAACGCCGTCGCCGGGACGCTCGCCCAGATCTACGGCGACGAAATGACGACCGTCCTCGCCGAATGCGCGAACTGCGGAAAGGTCGACCACGTCGGCGGCCTCCTCGCGTACGTCCACGCGCCGGGCATCGTCCTCCGCTGCACCGCGTGCCAGACGGTCATGATCCGGATCGTTCAGACGCCGAATCGCACTCTCGTGGACGTCCGCGGCAAGCGCATACCGGCGCCCCCGAAGACCTAGACGCGCGCGTAACCTGAAAGTCTGATCTTCTTTCGGTCCGGGGACCGCGTTGAGCCACCGCCCGAGCGGCGCCGGCTTCGTCGAGTGCCGCGTGTGCTTGCGTCTTCGTTCCATCTCGTGTGGGAGGCCGCACCCGGGCGATTCCTCGCGAGCCTCGCGCCGCAGGTCGTCACGGCCGTTACGACCGGCGCGCAGCTCGTTATCACGAGGGACCTGATCGCGGCAGTCCTCGCGACGGGCAGCGGCGGCGATCTCGGTCGCGTCGGGACCTTGCTTGGCGAGATGATCGGCCTCGGCTTGATCTCGAGCGCGGCCGGCCTCGTTCAGGGCCAGCAGCAGTCGATGCTGTCGGCGATCGTCGAGCGGCACACCAACTCGGTCCTGCTCGACCGCATCATCGCGATCGACCTGAAGCGATTCGAGACACCGGAGTTTCAGGACCTCCTGCGCCGCGCGATGAACGCCATGGGCCGGATGATGGGCGTCACCGGTTCGGCGATCGGACTCGCCCGCAGCCTCTTCCTGATCATCGGCGTCGCCGCGGCCCTCTACGTCCTGCAGCCGATCCTGCTCGTGCTCGCGATCGTCGGGTTCGTTCCGATGTGGCTCGCGAGCGCGGCGACGAGCCGCCAGACCTACCACTTCTGGCGATCGATGACGCCGAACGAGCGGATGCGGAACTACATCTTCGGACTGTTCACGAGTCGCGAGTACGCGAAGGAGCTGCGCGCGTTCGCGCTTGCCCCGTACATGCGCGGTCTCTACGAGCGGCTCTCGAACGAACGCCTCAAGGAGCTCGCGCGGAACCTCCGCAAGCGCGCCCGTTACCAGATCCTGAGCACCGGCGCGTCAACACTAGTAACGGCGCTCACTTACGGCGCGCTCGCCTATCTCGTGATCGAGCATCGCATCGGCGTTGCCGAAGCGGGCGCCGCGGTCGCGGCGAGCCAGCAGCTGTCGGGTCAGCTCTCGAGCGTGGTCAGCAACATGACGCAGCTCTACGAGGCGAGTCTCTTCCTCGAAGACTGGGAGGAGTTCAGCTCGCTCGCCCCGGCGCGGGCGCCGGCGCCCGCAGAGCCCGCGCTGCCGTTCGATCGCATCGAGCTCGAACACGTGTCGTTCCGTTATCCCCCGTCGGCGTCCAAGGACGGCCCGCCGCTACCGTCGCGCCTCGCGCTCGACGACGTCTCTCTCGAAATCCGCGCGGGCGAGGTCATCGCACTCGTCGGCGAGAACGGATCCGGGAAGACCACGCTCGCCAAGGTCCTCTCCGGCCTGTACCGCCCCGATTCAGGCCGCATGCTGTGGGATGGCGTCGACGTGACGGCACACGACCAGAGCTGGATATACGAACGCGTCGCCGTGCTGTTCCAGGACTTCGCGCGCTTCATGCTCACGGTGCGTGAAAACATCGGCCTCGGGCGCGTCGAGCGGCTCGAGGACCTCGACGAAATCGTGCGGTCGGCGGAGCGCGCCGGCGCCGACTCCTTCGTGAATGCCTGGCCCGACCGCTACGACACGATCCTCGGTCCCTACTTCATGGGCGGGAAAGATGTCTCGATCGGCCAGTGGCAGCGAATCGCGCTCGCTCGTGCGTTCTTTCGGGACGCGCCGCTCGTCATCCTTGACGAACCTACCGCGGCGCTCGACGCTCGCGCGGAGCACGACCTCTTCACGCGGATGCGCGACCTCTTCAGCGGCCGTTCGGTGCTGCTCATCTCGCACCGCTTCTCGAGCGTCCGATCCGCGGATCGCATCTATGTCCTGCACGAGGGCCGCGTGGTCGAGCACGGCACGCACGAAGAGCTCATGGCGCTCGGCGGGCGCTACGCGGAGCTCTTCACGATGCAGGCGTCGGCGTATCTCGCTCCGGCCAGGGAGCGCGTGGCTCGCTAGCGCGAGGCGGCGGCGGCCACCGGCCGCTGAGGAAGCTGTCCGCCGAGCTGCATGATTAGGCGGATTCCCTCGTTCATACCCCAGCTCTCGACGATCTTTCCGTCGCGGAAGCGATAGATCGACCACGACTCGATGTCGAACGCCTTCCCGTCGGCTGGCGCACCCATCCAACCGTCACCGCCGGTGTGCTTCCCGGTCGCGCGGTTGCGCATGAAGACCTTGTCGCCATCCTCGAGGAGATCGAGAGTCTGAATTTTCCGCTCGCTGAAGGTCTGATTCATCATGCTGTGCGCGGCTTTCGCCGCGGCGAGAGTTGGCGGTCCGCTCGGATCGTTGCCATTCGCCTTGAAGTCAGGTGCGAAGTACTGATCGAGATCGTCGAGACGGTTCTGGCTCCAAGCATCCTGGACCTTGCGGACGATGTCCTTGTTCGATGCGGCCATGACAACACCTCCCTATCA